>Ga0194126_10013847_pt1 | contig 10035 bp, 5 predicted proteins | sample TA2KigC150mmetaG_FD_148641 | JGI IMG/M metagenome (GOLD analysis project Ga0194126, IMG submission 148641) | Freshwater microbial communities from Lake Tanganyika, Tanzania - TA2015035 Kigoma Deep Cast 150m | ecosystem: Environmental > Aquatic > Freshwater > Lake | place: Tanzania: Lake...
TCTGAAACCTGGATATGGTTTTCCGAGGGCTGGTCAAAAGTTGAACTTATGACCTCACCCCTGACAGATCTCTCCATGTCTGTGACTTCTTCCGGTCTTTCGTCCACCAGAAGTACCATTATGTAGACCTCGGGATTGTTGTTGGCCACACTGTTTGCAATATCTTTTAAAATCGTTGTCTTACCAGCTTTTGGAGGCGATACTATAAGGCCCCTCTGCCCTTTTCCGATCGGTGCAATCAGGTCTATTATTCTTGCTGTCAGATTGTGGTGGGTAGTTTCAAGCCTTAACCTATCAGCAGGGTAAACCGGCGTAAGCGATTCAAAAGGCTTTCTTTTCCTGATAGCTTCAGGATCGCTGTCGTTTACTTTTTCAATTCTGAGAAGGGCATTATATTTTTCATTTTCCTTGGGAGGTCTTACGACACCGTATACTTCATCTCCCTGCCTCAAATGGAATCTTCTTATCTGTGACTGGGACACATATATATCATTGGGCCCCTGCAGGTATCCATTTGTCCGGAGAAAACCGTATCCCTCCGCCAGGATATCAAGAATGCCCTTCATTTTTTCTTCATAGACTTCAAGCTCACCTTCAAATTTTTTCTCAAGCTCAGCTTCCTCAGGACTTAGTTTTTCTGTTTCTCCAAGTTTTTTTTCTAACTTTTCCTCCTTCACAGCGGCCACTTCTTTCGGCACTTCCTCTTCAATAGATTCATCCCCGGCTATTTCCAATTCAACCGGATCTATTCTGTCTGTTGCCAGTATTGCTGTCTGAGTCTTCCCCGGATTATTTTCCATATCAGGCAATCCTGATGCAGTTTCAGATGCACCTGTGATTATTTCAACAAGAGCATCTTTTTTCATTGTGGAAACACCCTTGATTTTAAGTTTTCTGGCAAGTTCCTTAAGCTCAGCAAGAGTCATGGTTTCAAGCCTGTCTTTTGCCAGGTTTTTTATATCCTCTAACAATTTTAAATTCTCCTTTCAAAGTCCCTGAAAAAAATCTTAAACTGGTTTTTAGCAAATATCTGTTGATTTAAGTAAAAATTCAAAATAAAGCTGTTTTTAATGCTTTTAATAATTGGAGTTAAAATGAATCTTTATTAACCTGTTATATCGTCAAATTTTTTAGAAAACTTGAATTAAAAATGAAGATTTGCCCTTATCCTCAAAGTATTATCGACCTATGCATGTTGATATTATATACATATTTAAAAAAATGCAAGCAATTTTTTGGGCAGGTTTAAAGCCTGCAGGAATTTCAAATCAGATTGTTATAAACGTCTTTTCTGTGCCTTACATGCAATACAGAGATAATTTTTTTTGAGGAAAATCTATTTCATAAATAATCCTGTAGTTTCCACATCTGAATCTATATAAACCTGAAAATCTGCCTTTGAGTTTTTTCCCTCTTAATACGTCACTTAAAATAATATTATTTATTAAACAAACTCTTATCCCACTTTGGGAAGCTTTGCAAGCGACTCCTTTATTTTCTCTTCAGGGTATGCAAAATCAACAATTTTTCCTTCAAGGTAAGCTTCAAATGCTCCCAGGTCAAGATGCCCATGACCGCTGAAGTTAAATACTATTGTTTTCTTCTCACCGGATTCCTTGCACTTCAAAGCCTCATCAATGACTGCCCTTATGGCGTGAGTTGTTTCAGGTGCCGGGATAATTCCTTCCGTTTTTGCGAAAATAACACCTGCTTCAAAAACAGCAGTCTGGGGCACTGCAATCGCCTCAATTACATTTTCATGCTTGAGAAGACTCACCTGTGGAGCCATCCCGTGGTAACGCAGCCCGCCCGCATGAATTCCTGCAGGAATAAAATCATGACCAAGGGTATACATCTTGGCAATCGGCGCCATTTTTGCTGTGTCTCCATAATCATAGGCAAAAGGCCCTTTTGTAAGTGAAGGGCATGCATCCGGCTCGACTGCGATTACTCTTATGTTCTTGCCTTTAAGCTTATCGTGGACAAATGGAAATGCCATACCGCCAAAATTGCTTCCTCCTCCGACACAGCCGATCACGATGTCGGGATAATCCCCCACCTTTTCAAACTGCTTCTTTGCCTCAAGCCCAATTATTGTCTGGTGAAGTATTACATGATTTAACACACTGCCCAGAGAGTACTTTGTATGACCGCCGCTTTTTACCGCATCCTCAACTGCTTCACTTATTGCTATTCCAAGAGAACCCGGTGAGTCAGGGTCAGCAGCAAGTATTGCCCTTCCTGAGTCCGTTTTATCTGTTGGTGAAGCAAAAACATCCGCTCCCCACATCCTCATCATTGTTTTTCTGTACGGCTTCTGGTTAAAGCTCACCCTTACCATGTAAACTGTAACATCAAGGCCAAAAAGATTACCTGCAAAAGCAAGCGCACTTCCCCACTGCCCAGCTCCTGTTTCTGTTGTAAGTCTTGTTGTCCCTTCTTTTTTATTGTAATATGCCTGGGCTAATGCAGTGTTTGGTTTATGGCTGCCTGCAGGGCTGACGCTTTCATTTTTATAATAAATCCTTGCAGGGGTTCCCAGGTACTTTTCAAGCCTGTCTGCCCTCACAAGAGGTGTTGGCCTCCACATCCTGTAAATATCCAGAAGCTCCTGCGGTACATCGATGTACCTGTCCATTGAAACTTCCTGCATTATAAGTTCCATTGGAAAGAGAATCGACAGATCATCCGGTCCGAGAGGTTTGCCTGTTCCGGGGTGCAGTGGCGGATCAAGGGGTTTTGGAAGGTCGGGGTTGATGTTGTACCACTGTTTTGGTATGTCGTTTTCACCAAGCATTATCTTTTTTTCTTTTTCGTCTAAAGCCATTTTTTTCTCCTTTTTTCACTTTGATATTTTTATCATTAAATAAAAAAACCTCCAGCATCTCCACATCTATTGCAGAGACGAGAGGTTTATTTCCCGCGGTGCCACTCTACTTCACAGCAAAAGCCGTGCACTTATTTCGGGTACAACTGATATCCTATCCCATGATAACGGAGGAAACCGTACCAGCATACTTTCCGGCAAAATAACCCTCATAACAGATTTTCAACATGATAAAATGGTTTTTACTTACAAGTCATAAAACCGGATTTGTGCCAGTCACCTCACAGGCCCATTCAGACACCAGTTCTGCAACTGCCATCTCACCGCCGGCAGTTCTCTGTACGCCACTTAATGCCCTACTATTCCTGGTCACAGGTTTTAAAACACATATTAGATTTTCAAAATTCCATCTCCGCAGCCACACAACTGCTTTTAACTCAGAGGCCGCTTTTTATTTCCAGATTGCCTGCAAGTATCAAGTGTTACATAACAAGCATAAAAGTATTTAATATTTAAACATAAAAATAAAAATTTGCAAGAACTTTTAAAATCCATCCAGTACCGGTTAAAATTCAGGGTTTTTAAAAACCTAATTTATGACAGGATAAGAGTGCTGCTCCAGGATATTTAAAACCTTCCCTGCCACCTGATTAAAGGAATAGTCAAGAATCATATCCAGAAAATTGAACTGCTGCCCGCCAATAATTACAGGTTCCCCCTTTATACCACCGAGCCGGGCGGCAATTCTTTCTGCATCCCTGTATGTGCCTATGCTGTCCACAAGCCCGAGATCAAGCGCTTCGGTCCCGATATATACCCAGCCTGTGGCAATCTCTCTTACCTTATCCACAGGGATGTTTCTGCTTGTGGCTACATCACTTACAAACTGCTCATAGATCTTAAAAGTCTGTTTTTTAAACAGCTCTTTTTCTTCATCCGTAATCGGCCTGTCGCTGGATCCCACATCCTTATACTTGCCCTGTTTGATGGTCGTATATTTAATGCCAATCTTATCATAAAGCTCTTCAAGGTTCGGTATCTGCATTATCACCCCGATACTTCCAACAGCAGAAGTCCTGTTTGCAACTATCTCATCGGCAGCACAGGAAATATAATAGGCACCGGAAGCACATATATCACCTACAGATACAACCACAGGTTTATCAACCTTTTTAAGCTCCTCGTAGATTTCCTGTGATGCCGCAGCGCTTCCTCCGCCGCTGTTTACCCTTATCAATATTGCCTTCACTGACGGATTTTTTTCGGCATTCCTCAGCTGTTCAATCACGTATTCCGGAGTCACGGCAGGGCTGCCCAGCAAACCCGCGGAACCTGTTGCTGAAATGGTTCCCTCAAGCCTTATAAGATAAATTGTATCGAGACCGCTTGAGATACCCCCGCCAGTTCCGGTAAATACTGAAGAGAATCCGCCTGCAGCAAGTCCCGCAAGAAAACAGCCGCTGCTAAAGACGAAAAGAACAAAAAGGCCTGCAAAAACAAACCCGATGATTCTGCCAGCACTTATTTTTTTTGTCCTGTCATTCATTTCATAATCCTTTTATTTCTTTTTATTGTCTGATAAGAACGGGTTGTTTAATCTTAAGAAAAAATCCATAAGCATACTGCCTTCTTTTATAAATAAACCGGTAGACTGCGGGTAAAATTCATCAAATGCTGCCTCCGGTTTTTCTGCGCCTGCAACTCTTGCAAAATCACTGTCATATATGATGAAGGGAACAGGGTCCGGAGAGTGTGTCCTTATGCTTATCGGAGTGGGATGATCCGGAAGAATCATAATCCTGTAGCTGAAATTTTGAAGTTCAGGTCTTTCCAGGATCCTTTTGACGACCCTTTTGTCTATAAGTTCTATTGCCTTTATCTTGCACGAAATATTTCCCTGATGTCCGCACTCATCGGGCGCCTCGATATGGATATAAACAAAATCCTGGCCCCCGGTAATTTCTGAAATTGCCGCATCTGCCTTGCCTTCAAAATTTGTATGTATATTCCCTGTCGCACCATTTACTTCAATGACTTTCATACCGGCACAGATTCCAATGCCCTTTACAAGATCCACCGCTGATATCACAGAGCCCTTTAGGCCATATTTTTCATAAAAATTATCAAGTACAGGTTTTTTTGACCTTGCCCAGATCCAGATTGAATTTGCAGGGTTTTTACCTTCCTGAACCCTTTTTCTGTTCACCGGATGATCACGAAGTATAACACTGCTGCGTTTCATGAGATCCAGTATCCGGTTTCCATTCCAGCCTGATGGAAGAAAATCCCTTATCCTTTTGCCTGATATGTCATGCGGGGGAACCAGCAGGACCCCGTCCTGTTTTTTATCCGGGCCTTTTTCCGTTTCAAATCCTGCATCTCCGCCGGCAGAACCGTTATTCCAGACAATTACATGCCTGTAGCTGACTCCGGGATGGAACCTGATATCCTTTGTGTTGAGATTTTCAGCAATTTCAGAAATCAGCACTTTCGATTCTTCTGTTGTAATCTCGCCGGCAGAATAATCAAGCATGGTTTTGTCTTCATAGGCTTCTTCACCTGAAAGCGTGACAAGGTTGCACCTGTATGTAATATCCGAGTCAGCAAGCTTAACCCCAATGCTCACCGCTTCAAGTGATGACCTGCATGAGGCAAGCTTGTCGGGTGCATAACCGAGTATTGAAAGGTTTGCAGTATCACTTCCGGGAGTAGCATTGCCAGGAATTGTTTTCACCATGCCTGCAATCCCGTGTTTTGCCAGATAGTCAATGAAGGGTTTTTCAGCAACCTGCAGCGGGGTCCTGCCGCCAAGTTCTTCGAGCCCGTAATCGCTGGCTCCGTCAGTTAAAATTACAATATATTTTTTTTCTTTTTCGTTTAACATTTAAATATATTTAAATATTTTAAAAGTTCCCCGTAAAAACGGGCAGAAACCGGCCAATAAAAAACTTCTGAAATCTCAAATCCCAAGGGCATCTGACACAAAATCCTTCATTTTGTCCACCCTGCAGAAGTTATTATGCAGCACTTTTTTGCTCCCGATTCCCCTCAGGGGCCAAGGAATTTCAACCCCGGTCAGTTCCGAAAGCTTTTCCAGCAAGGCAAACTCATCAAGGTTTTTATAGTCCTGTTCGTATTCAGCATCATTTCTGCTGATTGCCCTGATTACACTCCGGGGAAACTTGAAAGGGCTTGCAGTCGAAGCAATAACCGTCTTTACCCTGTCACTTGTAATTTCCCTGTATTCCCTGTAGACATGATAACCAACTGCAGTATGGGTATCAATCAGATAATTATTTTTTTTAAATGAATCCCTGATTGCCTCAATTGTCTGCTCTTCCGTTGCAAAACCTGCCCAGAAATCGTTCAACTTTTCCTTCATCTCGTCAGTAATCTGAAATACCCCTTTTTCTGAAAAGTCTTTATAGAGGCTGTTAATAACTGCAGGGTCCTGTTCACATAAGTCGTAAACAAGCCTTTCAAGGTTGCTTGACACAAGTATGTCCATCGAAGGGGACATGGTCATTTTCAGCTGCCGCTTTCGATCATAGACCCCGGTATTTATAAAATCATACAGCACATTGTTCTCATTTGATGCACAGATAAGCCTCTGGACCGGCAGCCCCATAAGGCTGGCATAATATGCTGCAAGTATATTGCCGAAATTCCCCGTCGGGACAACCAGATTGATGTCCTCCCCTTCTTCCACTTCATTCATCCTTAAAAGCTGCAGATAGGCATAAATATAGTAGGCAATCTGCGGGATAAGCCTGCCGATATTGATTGAATTTGCAGATGAAAATACAAGGTTCTTTTCTTTAAGGAGTTCATTGAATTTCCTGTCATTGAAGATTTTTTTAACTCCGGTCTGGGCATCGTCAAAATTGCCCTCGATTGAACAGACAAAAGTATTTTTACCTTCCTGCGTCACCATTTGCCTTTCCTGTATAAGGCTGACACCCTGTTTGGGGTAAAACACTATTATCTTTGTCCCCTTCACATCGGAAAAACTATCGAGTGCAGCTTTGCCTGTGTCCCCGCTTGTAGCAGTGAGTATTACTATCTCTTTTTCCAGCCCTGTTTTTCTTGCAGAAGCTGTCAGAAGGTGGGGAAGTATGGAGAGCGCCATATCCTTGAATGCAGCCGTGGCACCGTGATAAAGCTCCAGAAAGAAAGTATCACCGGATTTCACTACAGGTGCAATAAGCCCTGTATCAAATTTTTTATCATATGCATTATCAACACATTGCCTTATCTGTTCTGCTGAGAAATCAGGGAGAAATTTTTCGATTACGTAGCATGCAAGGCTCTTATAGTCCATGTCTGATAGCCCGGAGAAGGCCATGCCAATTTCCGGGATAAAAGACGGGACAAAAAGCCCTCCGTCTGATGCCATCCCGTTTATCATTGCCTCAGCAGAGGGTATGTGCCCCGCATCGCCCCTTGTACTTCTGTAATAAAGTTCGCTTTCTTTCATATCATGAATATTAATTAAGCCTTTGGAATCATGATTGTTTCTTCTGCCTGTAAAAAATACTTTCTGTTAAATGAAAAATCACTTTAAAATAATGAAACAAACCGTACCAGTAAAACAGCTCAACTTTCAAGCTCCTCAACCCTTATTATGTTAATCACTTTCTTTACAACATCGAGCTTTTTCAGCTCTTCCACGGCATCATAAAGGTTCTTGTTGACCGTATCATGAGTTATGAAAATGAGCCGTGCAGTGCCGCCGGAATCTGCCTGTTTCTGAACCATCGATTTTATGGAAACTGATTTATCTCCAAAGACTGCAGCAATTTTTGCAAGCACTCCTGCTCTGTCCACAGCATCCAGCAGGATGTAAAATTTATCACTTGTCTTAAGGAAAGGAATTATCTTTTTATTTTCAAAACAGGTGCATCCAAAAATAATTCTCTTGTTGTTCCTGTCATAATTCCTTGCAATGCTTATTATATCACCGACTATGGAGCTTGCAGTCGGCTTGTCTCCTGCTCCCCTGCCAAAGCTCATTATTTCCCCCACATAATTACCGTAAAAGTAAACAGCATTGAAAGTATCATTTATTGATGCGAGTATATGGTTTCCGGGAATAAGTGCCGGGTGCACCCTTACATTTATACCTGTATTCTCCTCGCTGCCGATTGCAAGAAGTTTAATATTATAACCAAGCTCTTGGGCATATGTTATATCGGATATGGAGATCTTTTTAATTCCTTCCCTGTAAACATCCTCAAAATGGACCCTGCTGTTAAAAGCTATGGAAGCAAGTATTGCAAGCTTGTTTGCAGCATCCTTTCCTTCAATATCCGATGAAGGATTGGATTCTGCATATCCGAGTTCCTGTGCAAGCTGCAGAGCATCATTAAAACTCAGATTGCCTTCTTTCATCCTCGTAAGTATGAAGTTTGTCGTCCCGTTTACAATCCCCACTATTTTTGAAATGTTATTGGATGCAAGCGATGATTTCAGCGGCCCTATAATGGGAATTCCTCCCCCCACACTTGCCTCAAAAAGGATATCCACATTATTTTTTTCCGCCTCATGAAAAATCTGCGCGCCCTTCCTTGCAATAAGATCCTTGTTTGCAGTCACAACATATTTTCCTTTTTTTAAAGAAGCGGTAATAAAATCAAAAGCCGGGTTGATTCCCCCAATAAGTTCGACGACTACATCGATTTCATCATCATTTATGATATCCAGCGCATTATCTGTAAACCTTATACCTCCATGCTGTTTTACAAGGTCTTTCTTTAATGCAAGGTCCTTTTCTGCTACGGTTTTTATTACAAGCTCCCTTCCTATCTTTTTCATAATGTAATCACGCTGCTTTAAAAGCAGCCTGAAAACTTCGGAACCGATATAGCCAAGGCCAATAATGCCTATATTGATTTTAAAGTTGTTAGAATATTTTTTTTCCATATACATCTTTTCCTGCCTGTCTTAAAGCTAAGCTGGTTTGATTATTTCTTATTTATTTGTTCCGTATATTATTTTATGCCTTTTATTTATACTGGTGATGGCTGAACAGACTTTCTGATTCAACTGAACCCCCCTCATATAATCTTCTGTCTTTTGCCACAAGATCTTCATAAGATTGTCTTTCCACCCATATCCAGCTTTTTCCATCTTCAACAGCCACAACAGCACTTCTTGGCTGACTGTTATAATTACTGGACATTGAATAACAGTATGCCCCCGTTGCGCCAACAAGGATAAGATCTCCTTTTTTAACCCCCGGGAGCATTATATCCTCAATTATAAGATCTCCGCTTTCACAGTGTTTTCCAACAATTGTATATTTATTTTCAGCGGGTGCGCCAATTTCTGCATCACCGCCTGCAATTTTATCAATATTTGTAGCCCTGCCGGCAATATAAGCATTGTATTTTGCCTGGTAAAGCACAGGCCTTATATTGTCAGACATCCCGCCGTCCACAGAGATATAATTCTTTATGCCCGGTATCTGTTTTACCGTTCCAGCTTCATACAGGGTCGCACCGGCATTTCCGATTATTGACCTTCCCGGCTCGATATATATTTTTTCAATATCGACCTTGTGTTTTTTTGTGTTTTTCCTGAGGGAATCATGCACCAGCTCTGCAAACTCGCCAATTGTTGCAGGCCTGTCATCAGGCAGGTATCTTATTCCCAGTCCGCCGCCGATATTTAAATGCTTCAGCATCACGCCCTGATTTGCATTCACCTGTCCAACAAACCCCGTCATTGCATCAATCAGCCGGTCATAGACTTCAATATTGAATATCTGTGAGCCTATATGAGCATGCAGTCCTGTGAGAATGACATTATCAGACTCAAGCGCCTTTTTTACTGCCTGCATCGCGATGCCGGAATGAAAGCCAAATCCGAACTTTGATTCTTGTGCACCTGTCTGAATGTATTTATGCGTATGCGCCTTAATCCCGGGAGTAATCCTCAGCATAATATTCTGTTTCAGGCCTTTCTGTCCGGCAATCTCATCAATGGTTTCAAGCTCTTCAAAGTTATCAACAATAAAAGTCCCCACCCTGTAATCCAGACCGAATTTTATTTCTTCGTATGACTTATTGTTTCCATGGAAGTAAATCTTTTCCGGTTCAAAACCGCTTTTCAGTACTGTGTACAGTTCTCCCCCTGTGGAAACATCAATGGAAAGCCCCTCACTTCTGACAAGCTGGCACATGGGTATGGTACAGAAGGCTTTGGAA
>Ga0194126_10013848_pt1 | contig 10034 bp, 3 predicted proteins | sample TA2KigC150mmetaG_FD_148641 | JGI IMG/M metagenome (GOLD analysis project Ga0194126, IMG submission 148641) | Freshwater microbial communities from Lake Tanganyika, Tanzania - TA2015035 Kigoma Deep Cast 150m | ecosystem: Environmental > Aquatic > Freshwater > Lake | place: Tanzania: Lake...
AAAATTCTTAGAAAAATCAAAAGAGAGTTGTATAGAAAAAATTTTAAGAATAGCTCGCTCCTTTTATTATTTTTGCTCACGGCGGGTAAGAGAGGTACCCTCTTTGATACGCAGGACGCTCTCTTGGATAGTCTCTAAATGTAATCGTTCTCCCGCAAAAAATAGATCTCTTGTAGGTGATGCAAAGCCGCAAAGAGAGATAAAGGAAAGATCGATTCCAACTCTCAATGCTCAAACAAGTTCTAATAGAGTCAGAGGTAAAGAGATAGCCTCTAAAATTGTCGAATTACAAGGGCAAGGCTACTTTTTAGAATCCTTTAGGTGGTGGACTAAGAGGGCTGAGATGACTTTTAAAAATTTGAAAACTGACAGCCAAATTTTAGTGGTAATTTAGAAGAGTTTTTGAATCTATGGCACTCTCTTAAGAGTGGGATATCCATCATACGTGATTAAATTTTGACTCCTATTTTTTTATTAAGTTCATCTTCATTTTTCTATCTGCACTTATCCGCCTTCTTAGTTATAATGCTGGAGTTCGTGCGCAGTCAAAGCCTGATCAAAATCTAAAAGCGTTCTCTTAGAAAAATTATCAGCCAAAATTAGTCGACTGTAAGCTGAAATATTTCATTAATTCCATTTTAACCACTGTAGGTAATCAACTAAAAACAGATATAATTTAATTTAATTAATTTTAATATCGTGTCTGTATGGGGCTTTGAGAGGTTTTTTGATTTTTTTTATTTTTTCTTCTTTGAAATAAATCGAAGGTTTAGTAATCTTTTGCAATCTTTACGACGTAAGAACGAAGTAAACGAAAAGCTGCTCCATCGAGAGTAGCAAGAGTAGAGTGAAGCTTTAGGGTAGAAGTCTACTTGATTGTCTGACAGTATAATTGAAGTGACGAACGTACGAATAAGTTTGTAAGAGGCTGCATAGTCTTTTACAGACTGTGTAAGAGCCTTAAGTTAATTTTTTTTATTTTATTTTCTGAGAATTTGATCTTAGTTCAGATTGAATGCTGACGGCGTGGATGAGGCATGCAAGTCGAACGAAGTAGAGAGCAATCTCTACCTAGTGGCGAAAGGGTTAGGAATACATGAATAACGCACCCCTATCCTGGGAATAACGATTGGAAACGATCGCTAATACCGAATGTGGAGAGTAGTGGCATCACTATCTCTTTAAAGTTGGGGACCTGGAAACAGGCCTTGCGGATGGGGAGCGGTTCATGGGATATCAGCTAGTTGGTGAGGTAAAGGCTCACCAAGGCTAAGACGTCTAGGCGGACTGAGAGGTTGACCGCCAACAGTGGGACTGAGACACTGCCCACACTCCTACGGGAGGCTGCAGTCGAGAATCTTTTGCAATGGGCGCAAGCCTGACAAAGCGACGCCGTGTGAGCGATGAAGGCCTTTGGGTTGTAAAGCTCTTTCGCCAGGGAACAAGAAAGAGAAGCTAATATCTTCTCAATTTGAGGGTACCTGGTAAAGAAGTACCGGCTAACTCCGTGCCAGCAGCTGCGGTAATACGGAGGGTACAAGCATTAATCGGATTTACTGGGCGTAAAGGGTGCGTAGGCGGATAGGAAAGTCAGACGTGAAATTCCGGTACTCAATATCGGAGCTGCGTTTGAAACTCCCTTTCTCGAGGATAGACGGAGAGAACGGAATTCCATGTGTAGCGGTGAAATGCGTAGATATATGGAAGAACACCTGTGGCGTAAGCGGTTCTCTAGTTTATTTCTGACGCTGAGGCACGAGAGTGTGGGGAGCAAACAGGATTAGATACCCTGGTAGTCCACACCGTAAACGATGTATACTTGATGTAAATCGGCTCAACCCGGTTTGTATCGTAGCTAACGCGATAAGTATACCGCCTGGGAAGTACACTCGCAAGGGTGAAACTCAAAAGAATTGACGGGGGCTCGCACAAGCGGTGGAGCATGTGGTTTAATTCGATGGTACGCGAAGAACCTTACCTAGACTTGACATGTAGTAGACCGGTGCAGAAATGCACTTTTCCGAAAGGACTGCTACACAGGTGCTGCATGGCTGTCGTCAGCTCGTGCCGTGAGGTGTTGGGTTAAGTCCCGCAACGAGCGCAACCCTTGTCATTAGTTGCCATCACGTTATGGTGGGCACTCTAATGAGACTGCCTGGGTTAACCAGGAGGAAGGTGAGGATGACGTCAAGTCCGCATGGCCCTTACGTCTAGGGCTACACACGTGCTACAATGGTCGGTACAATAGGCAGCAAGACCGAAAGGTGGAGCAAATCCAAGAAAACCGGCCCCAGTTCAGATTGAGGTCTGCAATTCGACCTCATGAAGTTGGAATCGCTAGTAATGGCGCGTCAGCTACAGCGCCGTGAATACGTTCCCGAGCCTTGTACACACCGCCCGTCACGTCATGGGAGTTGATTCCACCCGAAATCGCTGACTTAACCGCAAGGAGAGAGGCGCCTAAGGTGGGGTTGATGACTGGGACGAAGTCGTAACAAGGTAGCCGTACCGGAAGGTGCGGCTGGATCACCTCCTTTTAAGGACAATGGTAGTTTTGCTAGACAAAACTTGACCATAGGTTGAGCAAACTTATTTGCTACGTTTTTCGTCGCTTCAATTATACTGTCAACATGGACAAGATATCTGGAAAGTTGTGAAATAAGAAAATGAGCATTTTTAACTAAAATACAATTTTAGCGAGTTAATAAAATACAAATGCTATGCAAGAAATACTGCGAGAAATTTAAAAATTAGAAGAAAAAACTAATTTTTGAAGAATGAGCAGTGTGTAGCTGTCATGCAGCTTAATAATTCACGAAGAGATGATTTTTGTGATCAAGTTATTAAGAGCTGTTGGTGGATGCCTTGGTATTGACAGGCGATGAAGGACGCGCTTACCTGCGATAAGCCTCGGGGAGTCGGAATTAGACTTTGATCCGGGGATGTCCGAATGGGGGAACCCAGTAGCAGTAATTTGCTATTATCCTTAACTGAATACATAGGTTAAGGAAGCGACACCTAGCGAAGTGAAACATCTCAGTAGCTAGTGGAAAAGAAATCAAAAGAGATTCCCTTAGTAGCGGCGAGCGAAAGGGGAAAAGCCTAAACCTGAAATTTATTTCAGGGGTTGCAGGGCTAACTGTTAATTTACGTAAATCTTAGTAAAACCATCTGGAAAGTTGGACGATACAGGGTGATAGTCCCGTATACGAAAAGTTGAGCGTAGAGAAGTTAGTTCCTAAGTAGGGCCGGACACGTGAAACCCGGTCTGAATCTGGGGAGACCACTCTCCAAGGCTAAATACTAGTCAATGACCGATAGTGAACCAGTACAGCGATGGAAAGGTAAAAAGAACCCTTGTTAAGGGAGTGAAATAGAACCTGAAACCAACAGCTTACAAGCGATCAAAGGCCTATGCCCGTAAGGGAACGGCTGATGGTGTGCCTTTTGCATGATGAGCCAGCGAGTTATGTTATACGGCGAGGTTAAGGGACTGTCGTTCCGGAGCCGAAGCGAAAGCGAGTGTGAATAGCGCGTTTAGTCGTATGACATAGACACGAAGCCGGGTGAGCTACTTATGGCCAGGTTGAAGCTAGGGTAATGCCTAGTGGAGGACCGAACTAGTGGATGTTGAAATATCCTTGGATGAGCTGTGAGTAGGGGTGAAAGGCTAATCAAACCCGGGAATATCTTGTACTCTCCGAAATAACTTTTCGGTTAGCCTTGTTCGTATGTCTATTGGGGGTAGAGCACTGATTTTCTAAGGGGGCCCACCAGCCTACCGAGGAATGACAAACTCCGAATACCAGTAGATCGAACAGGAGATAGACAGTGGGGGATAAGCTTCATTGTCAAAAGGGGAACAGCCCAGACCGTCGATTAAGGTCCCAAATTCTATGCTAAGTGAGTAAGGATGTGAGGTTTCTAAAACAGTTGGGATGTTGGCTTAGAGGCAGCCATCATTTAAAGAGTGCGTAACAGCTCACCAATCGAGAAATCTTGCGCCGATAATGATCGGGGCTAAGCATAGAACCGAAATCACGGGTTTTCTACTTTGTAGAAAGCGGTAGGAGAGCGTAGTATGTGCGCTGAAGATGTACCGTAAGGAGCATTGGAGCGCATACTAGTGAGTATGCATGGCATGAGTAAGCGATAAAGGAGGTGAAAATCCTCCTCGCCGTAAACCTAAGGTTTCCAGGGTCAAGTTCGTCTTCCCTGGGTTAGTCGGCCCCTAAGTCGAGGCTGAAGAGCGTAGACGATGGAAAGCAGGTTAAATATTCCTGCACCGCCTAAAGCAATGACAACGGGATGACGGAGCAAATGAAGAGCGCGGACTATTGGATGTCCGTTGCACTATGAGGCTGATCAGTAGGTAAATCCGCTGGTCTTAAGGCTAGGTAGTGTACAAGGGGAATCTACGGAGGAACCGATGGCTGGGATTAAGCTTTCAAGAAATAATCTCTAGTCGCTGATGGTGACCGTACCAAAACCGACACAGGTGGGTGGGATGAATATTCTAAGGCGCGCGAGATAACTCTCGTTAAGGAACTCGGCAAATTATCCTCGTAACTTCGGGAGAAGAGGAGCCCTCTTTCGTGATTACTTTTCAGTATGAGCGAGGGGGGGCCGAAGAGAAATGGCCCAGGCGACTGTTTATCAAAAACACAGGACTTTGCAAAGTCGATTAAGACGACGTATAAGGTCTGACGCCTGCCCAATGCTAAAAGGTCAAACGGAGAGGTTAAGCGAAAGCTGAAGCTTCAAAGTTAAGCCCTAGTGAATGGCGGCCGTAACTATAACGGTCCTAAGGTAGCGAAATTCCTTGTCGGGTAAGTTCCGACCTGCACGAATGGCATAACGATCTGGGCGCTGTCTCAACGAGAGACTCGGTGAAATTGTAGTAGCGGTGAAGATGCCGTTTACCCACAGAAGGACGGAAAGACCCCATGAACCTTTACTATACTCTGGTATTGGCTTTTGATCAATTATGTGTAGGATAGCCGGGAGGCAGTGAAAGCAAGTCGTCAGGTTTGCTGGAGCCAACCTTGAAATACCGGTCTTGATTGATCGAAATTCTAACGACAGCTTGTGAATCCAGGCGTCGGACATTGCCAGACGGGTAGTTTGACTGGGGCGGTTTCCTCCCAAAATGTAACGGAGGGGTCCAAAGCTTCTCTCATCGCGGTTGGCAATCGCGAATAGAGCGTAAAGGCATAAGAGAGGTTGACTGCAAGACGGACATGTCGAGCAGGTACGAAAGTAGGGCTTAGTGATCCGGCGGTTGAAAGTGGAATCGCCGTCGCTTAACGGATAAAAGGTACTCTGGGGATAACAGGCTTATCGCCACCAAGAGTTCATATCGACGTGGCGGTTTGGCACCTCGATGTCGACTCATCACATCCTGGGGCTGGAGAAGGTCCCAAGGGTATGGCTGTTCGCCATTTAAAGTGGTACGTGAGTTGGGTTCAAAACGTCGTGAGACAGTTTGGTTCCTATCCTCTGTGGGCGTAGGGTATTTGAGGAAAGCTGCTCCTAGTACGAGAGGACCGGAGTGGACGAACCTCTAGTGTTTCGGTTGTTCTGCCAAGAGCATAGCCGAGTAGCTACGTTCGGAAAGGATAAGCGTTGAAAGCATCTAAACGCCAAGCCTCTTCCAAGATGAGATACCCCTATGAGACTCCCGGTAGACTACCGGGTTGATAGGCTGGGTGTGTAAGCACAGCAATGTGTTGAGCTAACCAGTACTAATCGGTCCATCGGCTTGATCACTTTTTTTCTTCCTCGATCATAAAGCGGTGCAACTTGCTTTATAATCAATTAAGAAAGAGAAAAAGTACAAGTTTAATGAATTATATAACAATGGCAGCTAAATGCTAGCTTTGTATGGTAACTCAATTAAATAGTCCTTTAGGTAAAACATTTTCTAATCATAACTTTCCGCTTTTTTTCGTAAGCTTTTGCTTACAACCAAGTTTTCTTGGTGGCTATAGAGAAGGTGAAATACCTGTTCCCATTCCGAACACAGAAGTCAAGCCCTTCATCGCCGATGGTACTATACAGAAGAGTATGGGAGAGTAGGTCGCTGCCAAGTCTGTGGCCCTCACTTAATTGTGAGGGCCTTTTTTATTCCTTTTTTCACCCTCTTCTTAATCTTTTAAATCACTATCCATCCTATCCTAAACTTTAGCTGTTTCCCATTATACAATTGTAAAAGGTGAATACTCCCTTGGGCAAAGTTGGCAGTTAAAGTCAAGAAGAGAGCAGTTGATAATGTTTTGAAAACTCTTACTAAATTTCATAAAATTGAAAATCCTACCAGGGTGATCTCTAATGTTACAATTGCGGATCAAGTGATTGCTGTAAGAAACGAAAATAAGTTGGTAGTTGTTTCAAAATTTAAAGAGGATCGATTGTTTTCAACCGTTTTTGAAAAATGTCATGGGGTAAGAGGTGGACTAACTATTCGGGTCAATTTCTCAAACTACACGTTTCTCCCTGAAAAAGAAGAGTGTGGCTGTCTCATCTCTTAATAACATTCATTAAACTTCTTTTGAAACTCCATTCGTTTCTTAAATTTGATTTTTTTAAACAAAGTGGGCAACGAAAAAAGTCTATTTTTGAGCATTAAGCCTTTTTGGAATTTGTTAAAGTGGATGACTTTGGTCTTAGATGAGAGTCTTAAAAACTCTTTGAGGTAATTTTGAAATCACTATAGGCTTGTATTAATTTTTGTTATGAGTTAGGACTAATTAAAAAGGAGGCGTATGTCTTACGATTTTTATTTTGAAAGAGAAGGTATTCTTTGTGAGAAGCTTAAAAGATGGGGTCCAACTTTTATGCGTCTTTCTCTCGGCGTTATATTTATTTGGTTTGGGATTTTAAAAATTTTAGGGGTAAGCCCTATTGAAGAACTCGTTAGAAAGACTGCTTTTTTAATTAATGAACATCTTTTTGTAGTTCTTCTCGGATATTGGGAACTGCTTATTGGTATTTGTTTTATTATCAAAAGATTAAACCGTTTTGCGATAGGGCTTTTCTTTTTGCAGATTCCAGGTACGTTTATTCCTCTTTTTACAAATCCTGCAGATTGCTTTACTTTTTTCCCTTATGGATTAACGCTCGAAGGGCAATACATATTTAAAAATTTTGTTTTGATAGCAGGAGCTTTGTATGTCTTTTCAGCCATCCAAGACAAGCGATGAGCAAGAGTGGCATAAACTATCAATAGATGCCTTAATGGAGTCTTTTAAAGTAAGTCCAAGCGGACTTGATCATGAAGAAGCAAAAAAGCGGATTCATAGCTGCGGCTTAAATAGACTCAAAACACCAGGGGGCTCTAGTTGGAGTGGAATTTTTTTCAAGCAATTTTTTAACCCGCTTGTCTCAATTTTATTATTTGTATCTGTTTTTAAATTTTTTATAAATAAACCGTTAGACTCTTTTGTCTTGTTTTTAACTATATTTTTGATTGTGCTTATTGGTTTTTTTCAGGAGACGCGTGCTGAAAATGCAATGCAGTCGCTAAAAAATCTCTACTCTCATAAGTCGAAAGTAAAACGGGAAAATAGGGTGGAAGTAATTGAGAGTTTAGAATTAGTTCCAGGTGATCTTATTCTACTAGAATCAGGCGACCGTATTCCTGCGGACGCTCGAATTATTGAATGCACTCATTTTAAGGTGAATGAGGCAAGTTTAACAGGGGAGTCGGAGACAGTAGAAAAAAATACCGGTTACATAATTGGAGAGACCCCCCTTGCAGAGAGAAAAAATATGGTCTATACCGGTACTACTGTTGCTACAGGTAAAGCAACTGCAGTTTGTGTTGCGACTGGTATGAATACCGAACTTGGAAAAATAGCTCTTGCAATCCACGAGATCAAACCAGAAAAAACACCTCTACAAAAAAGTATAAACTCTTTAAGTATCTCCATTTCAGTTTTTGTTTTTTTTATTATCTTAGTTTTTATTGCGGTAAGTCTTTACAAAGGGTATCCGTGGATGGAAATTATACTCTTTGCTACATCTGCTGCGATTGCTGCAATTCCTGAGGGACTTCCTGCTGCTGTAACTATTGTATTAGCAGCAGGTATGAATGTAATGGCAAAGGGCAATGCGCTTGTACGCAGACTTTCTGCTGTAGAAACTCTAGGATCAACCACACTTATTGCATCTGATAAAACAGGAACACTAACACGTAATGAAATGAGCGTCAAAACGACATATGTATTTAAAAATAACCCTGAGAGAAAAAGGCTTTTATTTGAGATTGGTATACTGGCTAACGACGCTTATATTACAAAAAAAGGGGATAAGTTTGAACTTGTGGGGGACTCTACCGAAGGAGCGCTTTTAATTGCAGCTGAAAAAGAGGGTATTGATCATAAGATAGTTATGCAGTCTAGCACACGTTTGGAAGAGATGCCCTTCGAAAGTGAAAAAAAGTATATGGCAACTCTTTGTGCGACGCCAAGAGGAAAGGTGGTCTACGTTAAAGGCTCTTTAGAAAAGCTTCTTGAATTTAGCAATCTTTGCGATTCTCATAAACAAGAAATTGAGATGGAAATGGAAAAATTATCTGCTGAGGGATTAAGAATTCTAGCGGCAGGATACCTTCCAGTTTCTAATAATGAAAAGCTTACTGAAAAGATCTTTCAAAAGGGTATTGAATTTATAGGCTTATTTGCTCTCTTTGATCCACCGAGGGAAGATGCTGCTAAGGCTATTTTAAGCTGCCAACAAGCAGGCATTAGAGTTGTGATGATCACAGGTGATAATAAGTTGACTGCTCAAACAATTGCTAAAGAAATTGGTATTGATGTAGCTAAGGGAGTTTTGACTAGCCAAGATATAGATTCCATGTCAGATGAGATTCTTAGAGAAAAAATGAAAGAGATTAACGTCTATGCTCGGATAGAGCCTCTTCACAAATTAAAAATTGTAAGAATATTTAAAAGTCTAGGTGAGGTTGTCGCTATGACAGGAGATGGAGTCAATGATGCTCCTGCACTCGAGGCAGCTGATATCGGAATTGCGATGGGTATTACAGGGACTGATGTAGCAAAAGAGGCAGCAGATATGATTTTAATTGATGATAATTTTTCATCAATCGAGGCAGCAGTTGAAGAGGGGAGAGCTATTTTCAATCGACTCCGTTTTGTGACGACATTTTTGCTTACTACTTGTATAGGAGAATTACTCGGCCTTATTTTGAGTGTCGGCTTTACGAATCATGTCTATCTTCAACCTCTTCAGATACTTTGGATCAATCTGATCACGGGAGTAATTGTCGCAATTCCGCTTGCCATGGAACCAAAAACTAAAGATGAGCTAAAACAGCCCCCGAGATCTCCTGATGTAAAGCTTCTCTATCTTGGGATGGTGTTTAGGATTTTATTTCTTGCAATAATGCTTGGTCTATCAACATTTGTTATGTATTACAATGCTCTCTTATTTTATGACTTAAAAACAACTCGAACGATGGTGTTTTTAGCTATTGTAGTATTTGAGTGGTTGATTGCATTCAATGTAAGAGCAGACGAAAAAACTATTTTTCAGATAGGCTTGTTTTCAAATAAATCGCTTTTAGTATCGATTTTTGTAGGCTTGGTGTTGCAAATTTTTATTCTTTATACCCCATTTTTACAAAAGATTTTTCAAACAACTCCATTAACCTTGCAACAGTGGCTTTTAACCCTTTTGCCTGGGGTATTGCTTTTTAGTGTGGAGACGGTGCGAAAAATAGTGTTTCCAAAGATGTTTAACTACGGTAAGTGGCAAAGATCGGCTCTGTTTCCTAATTCATCGTAAAATTTAAGAAAGCTTTGGAAAAAAGCGTCGAGAAGAATCCCCGCGCCCCTTTCCCGGTATTTTTGTGCAGCCGAAGGCGGAGGGAAAATGATGTGTTGTATCAAAAACGTATGTTGATAAAAGAAAAGTCTACAGGGTTAATTTTAAGTCGCTAAACACAAACCCAACATGTATCTGATTAGATGAAATGTAACTGGTCCGAGTATAACAAAGCTCTTGAAAATCAG
>Ga0194126_10013852_pt1 | contig 10033 bp, 7 predicted proteins | sample TA2KigC150mmetaG_FD_148641 | JGI IMG/M metagenome (GOLD analysis project Ga0194126, IMG submission 148641) | Freshwater microbial communities from Lake Tanganyika, Tanzania - TA2015035 Kigoma Deep Cast 150m | ecosystem: Environmental > Aquatic > Freshwater > Lake | place: Tanzania: Lake...
GTGAACGAGCGGAAACTCTTCGGAATTACCGAGGCGACTTTGGATGGGTATCGAGTAAATATCTCAGAGCGTGAGAAGACCATAGTAGATTGCCTTGACCGATTGGAGTACGCCGGCGGCATAGTGGAGATAGCCAAGGCACTCGCTTACGGATGCGATGAGCTCGATTTTGTGAAAATGGCTAGATACGCCCAAAAAAACGGGAACAGTGCTGCAAGTAAACGCCTGGGTTATCTCCTGGAAATATTGAATATAGGAACAAAAGCTGCTACCGGTATCCTGCGCCAAAGCTTGGGCAGTGGTTATACTCTGCTCGACACTCTGACAGACCGAAAGGGAAGGCACATCCATCGCTGGAGAATTGTGGCGAACGTCCCGGAGAGTGAACTCCTGCGATGGCAGGAACGCTGATGATATCCAGGTCTGATTTGCAGAGACTGGCCAAACGCCAGAAGGTGGCTTTAGGTACACTGGAAAAGGACTATGTTCTCACCGAGGTACTCAAAGCTCTATCGCTGGTGCCTCCACTCAACGAATTGCTCGTATTCAAGGGCGGTACAGCCCTGCGCAAAATCTATTTCGGACACTGGCGCTACTCAGAACACCTTGACTTCACTGCAAAACGAGATATGGAAAAAGAAGAGCTAAGGCGTGCCCTTGATGAGTGGCATCGCCAGGTAGAGGAAATGTCTCAAATACGACTGACTACCAGGATGCTTCACAAGCCGGATGGGTATGCTCGTGCCAGGTCTCAATTTATCGGGCCATTATCCTATCCTGGCATGATTTTCATGGACTTGAGTTTTGATGAGCCTTTATGCCTCGCCCCTGAATACAGAGACGTACTGACCGCCCCCTTCCCTGGCGAGGGGCAAAAGGTATTTGTTTACCCGCTGGAAGAATTGCTGGCTGAGAAGATGAGAAGTTTGCTGGAACGAGGCAAGTCTCGTGACTATTACGATGTGTGGAGGCTTCTCACGGAGCACTATTCCAACCTGGATTTCAACCTATTGGGTGTGGTCTTGCCCAAAAAGCTAGCGCACAAAGGGCTGGTTTTGCGCAACATAAGTGATTTTATTCCGAAGGATATCAGGGGACTGAAACGATACTGGGAAAAAGACCTGGGGCAGCAGGTTGACCAGCTTCCACCACTTGATAAGGTCTTAGGGGAACTGCGGGACGTACTGGACAAAGCGGTGCCCCCTCATCTTCCCCTCGCGGAAGCCGACAGGAGATTAGAGCCCACTCCCCCGCTCCCCAAAGAACCAACCCGCAGAAGGCAATGAACGAAATGACGTTTTGTGCATTAAACATACCACATACCTCCCAAAGATGGTTGACTATTACAGCAGCTAGATATAGGATAGTGGAAACGTACTCCAACGGCTAGGCTGGAAACATAGCTTCATCTTAGGGCGGCGGAATTGACTAGTACAGATAGAACCTTCATAACCAACGAGGAAGGTAATATCCTTCAAGACAGATTCCGTGTTCTTCTAAAAGACACCCGCTTCTTTGATGTTCTTGTTGGTTATTTCTATACCGGCGGCTTCTATACGCTCTATGAATCATTAGAAAACACTGAGAAAATTAGGATACTGATAGGCATTAATACTGATAAGCAGGACAGCGGAGCGAGCGGAGGCTAAGACATGGGCATAGATGGTAAACAACTTAAAATCATGATCATTGATTCATTGGAACAGCAGGGTTTTCGTGTAGAAGATAGCCATATTAGTCCACCTTCGAACATGGCAAAAGGCGAAGTGCGCAAGCTGCATGACGTAGCGAAACGATACCGGATCGACAAGAGCAAAAGGGGGCTTGTTCGACACGAACGTAGACTTCTGGAACAAGTAGCCACTGGCCCAGAGGTTGTTCCTGAGAAGATCATGCCCCGTTTGGTAGAAGTCAAAGCTGATTCTAAGGAAGAGCTACTTTTTCGCTATGCTACTTTGCATTGGAGCATTCCCATTTCTTCTGGTTATGGGCGACGGTTAAGATTCCTAGTGATTGACAATAGCAATAGTAAGCTCATGGGAATTATAGGTCTTGGAGATCCAGTCATATCATTGGGCGCCAGAGATCGTTGGATAGGCTGGAGCAGAGATGTTCGTCATGACAGGTTGCGGTATGTACTAGATGCTTTTGTGCTGGGAGCTATCCCACCCTATTCTTACCTGGTTTGCGGGAAACTCATGGCGCTTCTAGCAGTAAGCAGTGATGTCAGAAATACCTTCTTCGATAAATACAAAAAGCATGACTCTTTGATTAGGAACCGCATGTATGACGTTCCGCCGGTACTACTAACGACAATGTCTGCCTTAGGAAGATCGTCAATCTATAATAGGCTGAAATATCCGGGTGGTGTATCTTACAGAAGTGTTGGGTACACAGCTGGATATGGTGAGTTCCACTTCTCAAACGGTTTGTACAAAGAAATAGCGGATTATGCACGCTATCACTGCACACCCACGAGCAAAAAGGAGCAGTGGGGGAAAGGGTTTCGAAATCGAAGAGAAACTATCAGAAAGGTCCTGTTGCATATTGGTATTTCCGATGAGTGGCTTTGCCACGGATTAAAGCGCGAGGTCTTTGTAGTTCCGCTCGCATCAAACGCACGAGAGTTTCTGTGTGGTGAGAACGACGAACCTCAGTGGTTTGATCAGTCTGCTGGGGAGCTTTTCAATTGGTTTCGTGAGCGGTGGCTGATACCTAGGGCTAAGAGAGATTGCCGTTACCTCGAGTTTGATCCCTCTGCATATCATATATGGCACGATACTGAACGACCCATACATTACAATATTCCAGGAGATACCAGTTCACAACTTGCACATGCAACCTCGGGTGAAACAATAAGAGGTGGAAGGATCAAGACATGATACACGAGGTTCACGAAGGTTATGCCCGTTTGCCCGAAGATCTGCTGCGTGACCTTCTCGGTGGCGCAGAAGACCTCGCAAATCAAGTCACTGAGTTATTGAGCCCCGCCTTGGATATGCGTAACCAATTACGTGACGCATTACTTTCGAATGGATTGATTCTGACTTGCGAAGAGTGTGATCCTACTACGGTGGCTGGCATCGATGGCGGCTTTGCTGTAGAGCGTACAAGCGCCGTCGATATAAGCCTAAGCGTAGCAGTGGGGGTAGAGGGGCTTACCGGAGGAACTACCTACTGGGATGCCACGCAATACGAGTGGTGGACAAGGGTGGATAAACATGATCTGGAGGCAGAACGATTGGCACGTGGGATTATGATAGCACAGGAACTGGCTGTATTGCGCGATGCTCCTCACAGCCTTAAGATTCTAGACGGATCTCATATGACGCTGGTAATACAACTGAATACCGCACTCACTGTCCAGTCTGAAGATCTCCGTAATGAGGCAAAGCGTGTATGGCAAAGACTCACTACACCGAATGCACTTACTACAGCAGTCAATGATGTTAATCTTATCGCAATGCCCAAGTATGACTCCTCTAGGGTCATTTGTGAGAGACTCGGTGCAGCACTCGGTCAAGAGATACCGGGCGATGATAAACACTTGCTGGGGTTAGTTCTTCAGCCGGGAGAGTTACTCACTCCACATCAAGTGCCGGAGCAACCTTGGACGTCCCTACATTTTGACGCCCGTTCGACAGCAGACCAAGATTGGGCTTATGCATTTGAGCAGGCAATCAAACCTTTAAAAGAACGAGCACTGAAATTCACATATTTCAAACCTACAGAATTCTCGCCCGCATTTCGTATCGAATTCAAGAGTAATATTTCAAACCAAGAGTTAAACATTATTTTGGCAACGCTAGCAGCTCAGATTACCGGTCCGTTCATTAGAGAACCATACCCACAGTATCTTGCAGATGTGATGGCAAAATCTGTGGGTCTGGGGTTAAGTGCATTACAGACTGCGGTGCAGCTGAGCATGAGCGGGATAGGAAGGCCAGATATAGCAGAACTTTTGATCCACTCGTATCGAACAGAGGGGGTGTAACCAATGGACGAGGTTGGTATTGTCGGTTCTCCAAGCACAACAGTAAGAGCCACAGTTGACATCTTGGAAGATGCAACAGGTTCACCACTCCATGGGCAATTGGTTTATTTCTCTCACCCCTTGGACACCGGTCACCTGTTTGCGTTGGGCACTGTGACTGATATAAAGACGTCAAACCGATGGCATGAAGACGCTAATATGCGGGGTGTACTCAAGCGCTATGGCAGCTTGCCGCACCTTAGTGGAGTTGGTGACGTACGTACGGCTGAAGTATTAGTTCAAGCTGCATATTTGTCCCCCACCCCTGACCTTTCGGGAGAGGAACCCCCGATAGAGAGTGGCGGGATGCTAGCAATGTCTCCTACCACGGGTGCCAACGTAGCTCGTGTAACTAACGAATTTTTGAGCCAACTACTCCGTCGGCATCAAAACGAGATAGTCTATCTAGGTCATCTCTATCGGACTGGAGTACGACTTCCACTCACACTCCGACACTTCGGATCTGTAGACCAAGGGGGAGCTGGTGAGTCATATCATAGCGGGATATTCGGCATGACCGGAAGCGGCAAATCTGTTTTCGCAGAATACATGTTAGCCGCACTGGTGCGACATCCGTGTTTGGGCATTTTCATAATGGATCCCCAGGGGCAATTCACCAGCGAGGAGGGACTTCCCTTCTCACTTCAACAGTGGTCCGAGGAGTGTGGACGAGATGTATACACATATGCTGTATCATCACAGCTCAGGTTGCCGCAGGACGCTAATCTGCTTGCTGACCTTTTAGGACTAACCCGTTTATTCAGAGACCTGTTGACGATTCGGGCAGCTGAGAATAGAGAATCAGCGGTGGCTGAGTTTACAAGGATTCTGCGCAACCATCAAAATTGGCATGAGGCTCAGGCAGAAGATGTGCTCAGAGATGTGCTATCAGACCTGGCAAACGATGAACAGGCATTGCAGCGAATATATGTGTCTGTGGATGCTCGACGCCGTTTGCTAGGTGCCCTCAATACCACTTTGTCTGATGCCTACCAGTTTGAGCTAGCGATGGCATGTTTTCGACCACTGCACTCGCTATTTACTCCAACCAATCTATCTGGAGGACAAAGATATTCACTTTGGGGAGTCATACAGAACGCCCTGAACCCGGAGGCAGAGAGCCGCCCTCTAGTCATCATTGATTTTACTGGAGCGGAAGCCAGTACCAGTCACACAGCAGACACTGCTCAACATTTACTTGAATCGACGCCTGTCAAAGCAAGGATTCTTCGCTTAGTATGCTCAACCCTTAACCGCATCGCTGAGCAGCTCTACAGGCAAGGCCAAAGCCTCAATACACTGGTGGTTTTCGACGAAGCACAACGTTTCGCCGCTGAAAGCCCAGAGGACGATGAATCCAAAGAGCTAGCCGAGAAGTTGGTTGATTATGTCCGCACGACACGAAAATATGGCCTTGGTTGGACCTTCATTACGCAAGAAATTGGCTCGCTGCGCCGGGGCATTTATTCACAACTACGCGTGCGGTGCTTCGGCTACGGTCTAACATCGGGGACCGAGCTGCAGCGGCTACGTGAGACAATTGGTGATCCGTCAGCCCTGGAGCTATATAGGACCTTCGTTGATCCTGCAGCTATAAGACCAAGTACCTACCCGTTCATGTTAACGGGTCCAGTATCACCTCTCTCTTTCACCGGAGCCCCCGTTTTCCTTTCAGTGTATACCGACTTTGAAACATTTAAAGGAGATAACGGGTTCTAACATTGAAACTTGGAACATCAGACCAAGATATTGACCGCCTATTTGCTGCCGTAAAGCAGGGATGTGTAGGTGCTAGCGGCTCAGGCAAACCGGAGGCTATGCTTCGCCAGCATGTCCAGCCTGTACTTGAAATCGCTCTGAACAACCGAGGGGCACGAGCAACTGCTAGAAACGAAGCCTATCTTGAGATACCGACTGGTGCCGAAGCAGCCGCACTTGACGCACCTCTTACTACAACAGGCCGAGTAGATGCCATCTACAACCGATTCGTCATCGAATTCGAACCACCGGCATCCTTAAGACCATCAGTAATACATTCCGCGACACGTCATGCAGTAACCCAAGTTCAACAATACCTGCAGGGCGTGGCACACGAATCTCGCCTGAGCCTCGAGAGGCTAGCTGGTTGCGCCTTCGACGGTCACTGGATCGTGTACGTAACATGGGAACGGGGTGATTGGCGTATTGCCAGACCTCAACGTGTTGACAAGGATTCCCTACGTGCACTGGTCGAGACTCTTGCATCACTTTCGGTGGGCCGTGGCCTAACGGCGGTAAATCTAGACGAGGATTTCGGTCGTAGCAGTAATACAGCGAAAACAGCTATGCACGCTCTAGTATCTCCGTTCTCATATGGGACTTTATCCGGTCGTACTATCTCCATGATTGACCAGTGGTACATTGATTTTGGAAATGCCTCTGGTCCGTTCTCATCCACTGATCTCGGTGAGTGGGCTGAATTATGTAACACATTGAGAGTGCCATCCAGCGAAGAAGCCAGCCGCTATGTATTGTTTTGCCTGCAAACTTATTTCGCCTTAATCTCCAAAATGGTTGCCTTGGTTATCTTGGAAGGCGCAACAGGACATCAGCTGGTCCAACAGCTCAAGGATTCAGAAAGCGTTTGGGAAAGTCTGGGCCGTTTAGAATCTGGTGAACTCACGGCCATAACTGGAACCGTAAATGTAATTGAGCCAGGAGTATTCTCATGGTACTTGGGCGAGAGGAGCGATAGCCTCGAAACAGCCTTAAAAGGCATAGTAGACACATGTGCAGAATATTCAGCTGAGATTGTGGAAATCACCCCCCTTGCTGCAAGGGATGTGCTGAAAGACCTATATCAAAAACTCGTGCCTCGCTCTATCCGCCGTCGCCTCGGTGAATTTTACACTCCCGACTGGCTAGCTCAGCGCGTGGTAAATCAGGTGACTGGCTCCCAAACATCTTTGAAGCCATCAACCAAAGTGCTAGACCCAACTTGCGGGACAGGGACATTTCTAATAGAGATTATATCGAGGATGATTCGTTCATCAAATCCTTCCAACCTAGCCCACACCCTACAGCAGATACTAGACAATGTCGTCGGATTTGACCTCAATCCACTTGCTGTACAAGCAAGCAAAGTAAACTACTTGTTAGCCATTGCCCCTTTGCTAAAATATACTGATGTCCCAGTGTCCCTGCCTGTTTTCCTTGCTGATTCCGTCTCCTTGCCACGTCGTGGGGGGCTACTCGAAGGTAATGTGTATGTATTTGAAACAAGTGAGGGAGAGTGGCGGATTCCAGTACAACTGGTAGAATCGCGCTACTTAGCATCACTTGGTAGCATAATCGCCCAAGGACTATACGAAGGCCAAGGGATAGAGTGGTTGCGCCAAGAGCTTTACCAAAAACTCCCAATTCTTTCCGGAGTCGATCAACCAACAGTCGATGCAGTTATTACCATCTATCAGAAGATCAATGATTTGCACAAAGACGATAGGAATGGCATGTGGTGGAATATGCTGACCAACGCTTTCGCTCCGGCCCTCCAAGGTAAGTTCGATTTTGTTGTTGGGAATCCGCCATGGGTTTCGTGGGAGACGTTACCTGAAAAATACCGCAGAGAAAACGACGAGCATTGGATTCGTTACCACCTTCGCCCAGATGCTCCATTGAATCGTCGCCAAGCCTCGTCTAATGTACCTGTTGACCTTTCAATGCTATTTGTAGCGAGGTGCATGGATACCTATCTAGACGATGGTGGAAAACTAGGCTTTGTGATCACATGGACAATCTTCCAATCCGAACTCGCAGGTAGAGGATTTCGAAAGAGGCACCTGCCACCAGATTCGTCATATAGCTTCGTTCACATCGATGATATGTCATCTCTAAAAATATTTGAAGACGCCACCAATCAAACTTCAGTTCTCATAGCAGAGCGTGTGCCCAAGCAGCTAAAGCGTATTCCGGTTACTCGATGGACTGGAATTGCCAGCCAAACAATTCCAACATCATTAGAAATCGAAAGCGTGACTGCTCTCACCACCCGTCGCAACCTTTATGCTGAGCCGGTTGACCCCAACGATGAGGCTTCACCGCTTCTGATAATGCCCCGCGCTGGACTCGAGGCGAGTCTCCCAATCCGGCGCTCCTCGCCTTACTTGGATTCGATAAGAAAGGGAATAGATACACGCGGTGCCAACGGCATCTTCTTTGTTGAGGTCCTGGCGCAAGATGGAACATTACTGCACTTGCGCAACCTTCCTAAAGGCGGACGCAGGCATGGTGTCCAGGCGATAGAGGGTCCAGCGGAAGCCGCAGCAGTAAGAAGACTTCTTCGAGGTGAAGATGTCTCACCGGGACATGCAATGCCCAGTTTAGGACTTCTTTTGTTTCACGATGATGAACACGTGAGCAACCCTCTGACACCTGGTGAGGCCCACGCCAGATTTCCCAGGGCACTAGAATTTGTGCGCCAGTTTGAGGGGGTACTTCGCTCCAGACATAGATTTCGAAACTTCGATCCCAGCGGTGATAACTGGCTAGGCATTTATTCTGTAACAACTGCAGCCCTTGCACTACACAAAGTGGTGATCAGAGAAATTGCCACAGGTATGGTTGCTGCTCCGGTTCATGGAGCAGACATTATTCCTGACCATAAACTCTACGTGATTCCCTGCAGAACCGCTGCAGAGGCTGACCTTTTGGCAACAGTCCTGAATTCAAGAGTAGTAAGCTACTTGGTACGCTCATTTACAATCAGTACTTCCATTACTGGCTCGGTTTTTCGTTATGTTGGCATACAGGATCTCAGCGAAGTTACACCTGAGCATGATCCCGAACTGACTATTGCCAAGGCACTTGGCATATCGCTAGAAACTTATCGCACCTTAGACTCCATCGCTCAAGCAGAGCTTACCTAAATCCTGCCTAGATTTATCCAACTAAACACACAGCTACAAGGTAGCAGTTAGAGAAACCGACCTATAGGCAACAATTCTGACTTCTGTATAGGGTAAATGGGTAGTTTGCCTTTCACGGCCTGGTAAAGGGCACTGATTTCTTCGGTATCAGCTCTGTTTAATTACCACGTCTAATATCTTTGCCGGCGAAGCAGGTGTCTTCCAGTTATGGCTTGTTCCGGCGGGGATGAAATAGGTCTCCATCGGTTTGAGCAGTCTCTTTTCCTCGCCGATGGACATCTCTATCTCGCCTTCGATAACTATGCCGCACTGGTCAAAAGGGTGGTCGTGGGTAGCGCCTTCCTTGTTGGCTGATATCTCCATGAAGGCCATAGTTAAGTTTGTGCCGGACTCTACCTTGCTCCAGATGCCGGGGCGGAATTCGTCTAGGGCTAGTTCCTTCAAGTTCCAGAAACCCATCTTTCACCTCCGTTAGCATGCCTGATTTTAGCACAGCCTTCTCTGCGAAGGTGGAATGGATGTCATCTTCTAGACGTAGCGTCCGCAGGCGAAGCTTTCGCCAAGTTTGCACCACACGCAACTGCCCACCATCTCGTCGGCAATTATTAGCTGGGATTCGCAGTTCCCGCAGAGGCGTTCCTCCCCGGGTTTCATGGGACCATTGCACGGCGTGATGGTCATGGGACAGAGCTGGATGCAGCTTTCGCACTTCTTGCAGAAGTCCGGCCGGACGCCGAAGGGGAAGTCCACGTGGCGGTCCCTGCCCCGTCCCACGAAGCCAATCGCCCTGGCTTTCCAGACCTCGTCGCAAACTCTCACGCAGCGTCCGCATAAAACACAATCTGCGTTCCGAAAGGGATAGCGGACCTCTTTGACACCGCAGCGCAGGGCAATGTCCTGAATGGCACGGGAGTTGGGGGCCTGGGCTACCAGCAGTTCCGCCAGGTTTCGGCGTAGTTTCCTTATCCTGTCCGTATTAGTCATAATCACCATGCCTTCCTCCACTTTCAAGGTGCAGGAAGTGGTGACACTGGAACGGCCATTGACCACATGCTCCACAATGCACAGACGGCAGGCGCCGATGTCGGATAGATAG
>Ga0194126_10013853_pt1 | contig 10033 bp, 14 predicted proteins | sample TA2KigC150mmetaG_FD_148641 | JGI IMG/M metagenome (GOLD analysis project Ga0194126, IMG submission 148641) | Freshwater microbial communities from Lake Tanganyika, Tanzania - TA2015035 Kigoma Deep Cast 150m | ecosystem: Environmental > Aquatic > Freshwater > Lake | place: Tanzania: Lake...
AAAATATACCTTACTTTTCATGCGTATCGCTAGGCCGCATCTATAACCTGGCCCATAATAGTCATCCTCTCTAAAAGCTCTAGCTCAAGAAGCTGCCACTTGCCTTTCTCTTTTATAAGCTTAACCCGGAAACGGCCCTTCTCTCCTTCAAAAATCTTTTCGCTTTTATTATCCTTTGACTGGCATAAGGCCATAGCTACTATCTCAACAGTAGCCTTAACTTTTGAATCATCAATCCTGATATCCATTTTATCTATACCGATAATAATGGCCTTATAGTAGGCAAAGGCTTCTCTGGCGATATAAATCAGGGTCTGACGGTCATTATTATATTTATCAGAATAGTCCCGGGAGATCATGCTCGCGCAGGAGAGGATATTCTTTGACTCCGCAGAGCGTTTACCCTCCAGGATAAAACTCCTTATCCTGCCTTCTTCGGAGGAAAATAGAAAATTAACCCATAGATAAAGGATAGCGGATGCCAAGACTGATAAGCCAATACGGAGTGCTGGCAAATTATTTTTTATCTTCATCGCTATAGCTTTCTTTGGGCGATGGCCAGTTCGAGCTTCTTAACTCGCGGCAGGCTCTTTATCTTTGCTTCACGCCTGAGGGCCTTGGGCCGGCTTTTAGCTTTTTCGCTATACACCAATTCTACCGGCGTCCTGTATTTAGTAAAGCGGCAACCATTGCCGCTATTGTGGGCCTTGACCCGGCGCTCCAGATTATTGGTGATGCCGGTATAAAGCTTGCTGTCTTTACAGCGCAGGATATATACGTGCCAAGGCATGGGATTCAAAATTATTCCGCTACTTTGTCGAAAAATATTATAGGCGTAATACCTGGTTATATCAAGGATTTCTTAACGGTAAAATTTTGGCTTAGGGTATCTATGGCGTTTTTGGCTGTTGTCGCGCCTTGGCTGCTTAGTTATGGCTTGCTGCGGGAATTGGAGGAATTTATCCAGGGAAAACTCCGGATGCCTTGAGATAGGAAGCGTTATCCTGATAAGTTTTTCGATATCGCGCACATCGCGGCTTTGGTCAGGGGTGGCAAAAGAGATGGCGTGTCCTTTGTGCCCTGCGCGGGCAGTGCGGCCGATGCGGTGCACGTAATTCTCGGCATCTTCTGGGAGGTCGTAATTAATTACCAGCTCTATCCCGGTAACGTCAATTCCGCGGGATGCGATATCAGTAGCGACCAACACCCTGTATTTTCCTGACTTAAAGCCATCGAGGGCCTCGCGGCGCTGGCTCAGAGAACGGTTGGAGTGTATTTCTGCTGCGCTATAACCCATACCCCTGATTGCAGTTGTAATTTTGCGCGCATTATACTTAGTGCGGGAGAACAAAAGTATCGTACCATGGTATTGCGCAAGCAACTTTCCCAGAAGCCGCTGCTTAGCTTCTTTCTTGACTATAAACAACTCCTGGGTAACACGCTCCACAGTTGTGCCTGAAGGGGCGATTTCAACAGAGACCGGGAGTTTCATATGTTTAGCAACCATCTCCATAATCTCTTTAGGTATGGTCGCGGAAAAAAGCATAGTTTGCCTATCTCTGGGCAGGAAACGCAAAATCCTGTTTATCTGCGGGGCAAACCCCATATCCAGCATGCGGTCAGCTTCATCAAGCACCAGTATCGCTACTTCATCCGGCAATATATTCCACTGCCCCATATGGTCAAGAAGCCTTCCCGGGGTAGCAATTACCACGCGCGGGCCCTTGCGCAGCGCCTGCACCTGCGGTTCCATAGGCGCGCCTCCGATAAGACAGGCAGTGCGCATCCCAAATGGCCGCACTATCTCCCCAAAGGCCTCGTCAATTTGAATAGCCAGCTCGCGGGTAGGCGCAAGAACCAGGCCTATCCCCTTTCTCTGCGCCAGCCGCTGCGCCATGGGTATGGCAAAGGAATGGGTCTTTCCGGTCCCGGTCTGGGCAATACCGATGATATCCTTACCTTCAATCGCCAGGGGAATGGCCTTAAGCTGAATGGGCGTGGGGACTTTAAACTTTATGCGCTCCAGGATATCCAGGATCTTGGGGGCTATCCCTAAGCCAAAGAAACTCTGCTCTGGCTTATTAAACCCCTGGGCGGGACTGCCGGGAATATTCTGTTTTTGCATCATGTTTATTTAACAACCTTAGGTTTATAATCCTGCATTAACCGGTCCAGATGAACATGGCAATAATCCTCATGGTTATAAATACTTAGGATGTGCTTGCAGCGAGGATACCTGCATATCCTTCCCTTGCTGGAAGTCTTGACCTTTTTCATAGTTGCTCCTTTAGCGTAAGATAAAAAAGCCGCAAAGGTTAGTTGTCTTCCTTTACGGCTTAATTACGGCTTAAGATTTTCTAATCTTTTTGAGTTATTTTTATTATACCACCTTTTTAGGCTTTGTCAAAGCAATTAATAGCTTTTATCCGATGAAACTGCGTACTGCCTCCAGCAACTCCTGGACCTCAAACGGCTTGGTCAAAAAACCCTGGGCCTTTAATTCCCCTGCCTTATCTTTCTTTACCATATCACCGCCTGAGGCGGTAAGAAAAATTACCGGTATATCTTTGAGCGATTCATCATTTTTAATACGCAGGCAGACCTCCGGGCCATCCAGAATAGGCATGCGTATATCTAAGAGCATAAGGTCGGGTTTGTTCTCTCTGGCAACCTCAAGCGCCATTTGGCCGTCGCTGGCAGTAATAACTTCATATCCTGCCTTCCTTAGCCTGAAACTAATAACCTTAAGCACATCCAGCTCATCATCTACAACTAATATCTTCTTAGGCATCTATAACCCTCTTCCTTCTTTCTTGAATAGGCAGTAGAAAAATAAACCTTGCGCCAGCGCCTGCCTCTGACTCTGCCCAGATCTTACCCCTGTGCTGGCCGATGATCTGCTTAGAGATAGCCAGGCCTAAGCCTGTGCCGCCTGTTTTCCTTTCATGCGCAGAGCCTACCTGCTGGAATTGCTGGAAAAGCTTAGGCAGATCTTCCTTCTTAATACCACGGCCTGTATCGCAAACAGCTACTGCAATGGTGTTATCTCCTTTTTCAGTGGAAACGGTAATTTTTCCTTTATCGGTAAATTTAATGGCGTTATTAATCAAGTTAATCAATACCTGCGTAATATTATCCTTATCGAAGCTGATATGCGGCAGGTTTTCGGCGAGCGCAAGAGAAAACTCCAGCCCTTTCTGCCTTGCCAATGGCTCCATGGTAGACCTGACTTCTTTAATCACCTCATTGATATTATAACTTTGCATATTAAAATCAACTTTATGCGCTTCTAATTTCTGGAAGCTAAGGATGTCATTAATCAAGCGTGATAACCTGTCTAAGTTACGTTTGGCAATATCGAGGAATTGCTTCTGTTCGGGGTTTAATACGCTATCGGCCTCCTCGCTTACGATATTAATGCTCTCCTTGATGGCCGTCAAGGGCGTGCGCAGCTCATGCGAGGCCATGGAGATAAACTGCGACTTCATATCCAGCGCCTCCTGTATGACCTTCTGCACTCTTTTTAACTCAGAGATATCTTTGGCGATATGAACCACCCCTATAATGTTACCAGCAGCATCAAGCATGGGAGAAGTAGTTACTAAAAGGGTAATGCCTAATCCCGGATCATCGACTTCTACCGTATTCACTTCTTTGGCTTCCAGGGTATGCGGAAACGGACAGTTAGGAAAACGCGAATCGGATTTATGCACAACCTCGAAGCATTTCTTGCCCAGGATATTACCTGGATTGCCGCCAAAGGCCTTTATAAAAGCCTCATTGGCTTTTATAATCCGGGATTCGGTATCCATAACAAAAATAAAATCAGTAATGGAGTCAAAGGTATGCTGCCATTCTTCGGCGGCTTGCTTAATTGAATCTTGCGCCTTCTTATGTTCGGTGATATCGCGGACTGTAGCCTGCAGGAGCATCTTGCCTTCTAGCTCCATTCTGGTCAATAATACGGTAGCGAAAAATTCCTCCCCATCCCGCCTTTTGTGTATCCATTCAAAATAGTTAGATCCCTTTTCCATAGCTATTGCAATCATCTGCTGGGCTTTTATTAAAGACGATAACCCATCGGGCTGATATTCAGGCGATAAATCAGCCGGGCTATAAGAAGTAAACTCTTTTTCATCATTACATCTAAACATCTCTATAGTAGCGGGATTACCGCTGATAAACCCTTTTTCAGGAACTAATAGCATAATAGCGTCTCTTGATGATTCAAAGAGGGTTTTAAATTTAGACTCGCTTAGCAGCAGCGCCTCCTCTGCCTTCCTGCGTTCGGTAATATCCATAATCACGCCCACTACGCCGGCCGGATCCCCGCGAGTATCAATATATACGGCATTGTTGAAGACTACATAGATCCTCAGGCCATCTGCGCGTTGAACATAAGTCTCATAGACCTGCCTCTGGAACGGCTTAATAAATAATTGCCAATCTGCATGGCGAAAAACATCGGATACCTCTTTAGGATACAGTTCATAAACGGATTTGCCTATAATTTGTTCTTTAGGTTTACCTATGAATTCCTCGAATGCCTTATTGCAACCAAGATATGCGCCGCCTACATCCCTATAAAAGACCGGAACCGGAATAGCGTCAAGCAACTGCTGCAGAAAATGGAGTTGCTTGTTTATCTCTATGCTGGCAATACCTTTTAATTGAAAAACAATAAAAAAACCGACTAATAAAACAAAAATTACTAAGGTAAAGAGCACCCCCAGTAAACGGTATTCAAAGATATACGCCCGCATTTTAGCTGCGCTCATATCTATCCCCAAAACAGCCGATATCTGTTGCGTATCAAAATCTTTAAGTGGCACAAAAGCAGTTACCCATCTTCCCCATTTATCCTGGTATGGACCTGCGACCAGTTTTTCTCCTTTTAAGAAGCATCTAAGCAATTCCGAAGGCTCTTTTTTCCAGATCTCTCCGGGAGGCGAATAATCAGGCGAACCCGATGGTTCGGCGTCTAGATAAAAAAATGTTTTCCCATCCCTAAATCCCAGCAAATAGACAAAGCGCCTATCGGGATTCGCTAAACTGATCTGGGTCAGTTGTTCTTTAAGGCGTTTAAAATCGGCTAATTTTACATCGCTGGGCGAGCCTTCTAGCGACCTAATGCGCTGGGGGTTGACTGCTGCAGCAGCAGTATCGGCTTCTATTAAAAAGTTTTTCTTAAATTTTTTTGGTATCTGAGGGCTATATTTTCAGTAAAGACCCAACCTAAAACTAAAACTGCAAGAAAAACTAATGCCGCCCTGTATTTAATCCTAGCGTTTTCCTTAAATACAATGAACCAAATCGTAAAAGCAGCCAGGATAATAAACATAGCCCTGACTGCTTGAATAGGTATGCCTGTCGAGTTTATAAAAGTCTTTTCATTTAAAAAAGTGGCTGGAAAAATTTTCGCTGCGGGCACAATTAGCTGAGTTAAGGCAAATAACCCGATGATAACAGCTAGTAATAAAAAATCTTGCTTCTTTGATTTCGCAATATCTTCTTTGCTTTTTCTATAGATAGCGAAGCTCGTCCATAATCCACCTATAAAACCGAAGATATAACGCGAGAAGACGTCTATGCCGACTATGCCATTAAGGCTCCATCCAAATAGTAGAATTAAAATGGCCGGTAGGAGTATCCATCTTCCATAAGCCTTACCAAATATTTTCTGCGCTTCATCGCGGCCTATTTCAGAAAAAAATAAGAATGAGGCTATTAAAATTAACAAGCTAATAAATTGGAAAGCTTGAGGATCGGCGACACTTAACCCCAATAAATCCAGCCATTGTTGTGCTCCTTGCATGAAGCCAAATAATGCCAACCATTTCAAAAAGAGTTGATTTTTATTAGTAATGAATAAAAGGTAGGAGATCGCTCCCAGGATAATGAAGCTTAAACCATATATGAAATATACGTAATCGATCTGGTTAGTAAAGAAATTCTCCATCTTTATTTTAGGAAGTCAAAATACACGGCGACAATAAGCGCAAGCGCCGAGGAGACAAATATTAAGAAATAATTGATTCTGTCCTTATTCGAACATAGGGCGCAGAGTATAGAGCCTAGAAGCTGGCGGTCCTCTTTCTCTATTTTATCCGCTTGCGAAACCTTATCCATAAGATTTCTGCTGACGATTAGCTTATAGCGCGCCCTCTCTACTTTGAATTTATATACGAAGAAAATTAAGAATCCGGCAACTCCTACGTACCAGGCGATCTGCCCGTAAGCAGGGTCTAGGTGGGTAAGGACGGTGACCACGCGCAAGGCTATTGTGGCCACCATCCCTATAATGAAAAATATCCACGAGAGATGACTTTCATTGCATCTCTTATACTCGGCGCAATTAATACAAACCTTATCCTGCATGCCTTCTCTTATTAATCCTACCTCCTGCCTCCGCCTCCACCGCCGCCTCGCTGACCGCCGCCTCGCTGACCGCCGCCCTGGCCTTCTCTTTTTCTGTCAGGGCTCGCGCCTGGCCCGCCTTTCGGTCCGGGCTTATTCTCCCAGTTGGTACCCGGCCCGCCCTTCGGCCCCGGAGGATTATTATCTCTATCGCCTCGCTGGCGCCACTGATTTACCTCTGTTTTATCAACAGTGCCATCCTTATTCGCATCAGCTTTTTTCTCCCAAGGCCTGTTTACCTCTGATTTCCGCTCTTTCCACTGCCCCATCTCAGTCCGGTCTACTGCTCCGTCTTGATTCGTATCGGCTTTCTTTTCCCAGCCTGTATCTACCTGTGATCTGTCCTGCTGTCTTTTCCTCCATTGGTCCGCTTCAAAATCATCCACTACTCCGTCATTATTCGTATCTGCCTTACGCTCCCAGCCGGTATCTACCTGAGCTTGATCTTCTCCGTAATTCTGCTGCCTACCTCTCTGCCTCCATTGACGTACTTCAAAATCGTCTACTATGCCGTCCTGATTAGTATCGGCTTTTTTTTCCCATTCCTCATCCACCATTGCTTTTTGAGCTAATTTGCTATCCTGAAGACCGCCTCCGCCTTGCGGCTGCGCATAGGCGTTTAATTGAAGGAGTAAAGCCGACACCGTTACCAGCAAAACAAACAGCAAAATACACTTTCGCATACCCCCCCTCCTTTTTTATAATTATAGCAGCTGGAATGCGACAATTAATGAACTTTATTGAGAAAAAATATTCTTTAAGTCTTCTTTTGTTTTATCCAGAGATATTTTTGCGGAAGATTCAATATCTTCGGCTGCTGATTTTATATCTTTAACACCCTCATCCAATATCTTATTAGCTGACTGCTTGATATTGGCTGCTTGTCCCTTAATATCAATTTTTGCCAAATCCTCTATGCCTATCCGCGAGAGGATCTTTTTTAGAATATCGCCTGCAACTTTAGAAGGGTCAGTCACATCGTAGAATGTTTCTTCGAAATTAAGATTAAATTGCATTGTTTTATATCCTACCCTTCCTATCTTAAGGAAAAGTTCATCAATCTTTACTTCAGGAGGCTTAGCGCCACCGGGCTTAGGCATAAGCAAGGCAAGAGAACTAAAGTTAAGCTTACCCTGTTCATTTAAAACAGCAGCGAGCTCTTCGATCTCGATCTTTACCTTTTTAAGGTGTACCCGGTTGCCAAGCAATCCCCATAGATCATAATTAACATAAATCTGCGGGATATCCGCCATTAATTCGCCGGCAAAGCCAGAGGGATTATATATCTTCAGGGAATCGACTCCAACGCTGGGGCTCAAGAGCCCTATATTGATCTTCTGCACCTGGACTTTAACGCCTGCCAGCGCCTCGATCCCTTGAGTCACCGCCATCTTAACGATAAAATTCCTGGCTACAACCACAAGGACAACTGCGCATATAGACAGCGCAAGAATACTAATTAATATTTTTTTCATCCTTTCTGCTCCTTGTTAAGATAAGCTATTTTACCGCTAAAACGGAAGGTTTTCAACCCTATTTAACGGAATCCTATCGGTGGTTTTTTAGAGGCAGGCGGTGGCTCAAGGAGCTGTTTTATCGTTTCAAAGATAATCTTTATTTTTTCGTCATGATTTGCATACTTTCTTTCTAGCGCTTCTATTTTCACGGCTAAGTCTTTGTGCGTAAGAACTAGTTCCCTTAACTTAACAAACGCGCGCATAATCTGGATATTCACCCTGATTGCGCTTTTACTATTTAAAACGCTGGAGAGCATGGCAACGCCTTCCTGCGTAAAAACATAGGGTAAATATCTCCTACCACCCCAACTTGAAGTCACAAATCGCGACCTCAAAACTATAATTTCTTGTTTTGTAAGTAGATACATAAAGTCTGGCGGGAAACGAATCTTATTTCTTCTTACGGCTTGAATTAGGGCAAGCCCCTAACTTAAGGTTACGGGCTTTATAGACGTAGACTGTATTGAGAAAATCAGCGCGCTACGAAATTAAAGAGGTATCCGGTAAAGATTATGGCTAAGGTGGTTATGCCAAAGAAAATCGCGATTAATTTTAACTTCATCGCCCTGCGCAGCATAATCGCCTCAGGCAGACTTAAAGCAGAGATAGCCATCATAAAGGCTAATACCGTACCCAATGGGAACCCTTTCTGAAATAAAACTACCGCTACAGGAAGTATCGCCGCACAGCCCCCATACAGGGGGACGCCTAAGAGAGTGGCGATAGGAACCGAAAAGAATCCTGCCTTGCCGACTATCCTCTGTACGGTTTCCTGAGGTATAAAATTATGTATTAGGGCCCCTACTCCAACGCCTACTAATATCCAAACCCAGAGCTTCTTGATAATCGAAAGCGCCTCGTATATTCCAAAAGAGAGCCTGCTCTTAAAACCTCGGTAGGGCTTTCCTCCGTCAAAAACGCTGGCATCGGGCTTGATGATATCTTTAGCGAGTAATCCCTCAAGGCGTAATCTTGCCAAAACAAGACCGGAGACTACTCCGATGGCAATTCCGCTTATAACATAGAGAATTGTAATCTTCCAGCCGAAGAAACCCAGCATCAATACCACCAAGTATTCGTTGATTATCGGAGAGGTTATCAGAAAAGAAAATGCAATCCCTAAGGGTATCCCGGCCTCAAGAAGACTAAAGAAGATCGGGATCGAAGAGCACGAACAAAAAGGAGTGACCGCGCCAAAAATGGCAGCGAAAAAATTTCCAAACCCCCTACTCTTGCGTAACCATTCCTTGATCTTGCGCTGAGGCAGAAATGTCCTCAGGAAACCAATGGCAGTAATCATAGCAAAAAGCAGGAGGATGATCTTTAGGGAATCGTAGAGAAAGAAATTTAAGATCCCAGCCGGCTTTGATGAACTAGGAAATCCTAAAACATTATAAACAAACCGATCAACTACTAGCTGCAGCATGATTTATTTTTCCCTTCCGGTGGCTTACAACAACAGGGCCCTGATTTAGCCTTATCCTCCATCTTCTTATCAATCTTATCTAATAACTGTGCGAAAGATTTCTTAATCTTGCCCAAAAGCGGTAACTTGGCTTCCTGCTTCATAGTCAGGCCCGTCCTTTCTTAATTTTACAACATCCGCCTTCAATCATTATTGCTTTGATATTCACTAACCCATCGGCTATTTTTCTCTGGGCAGAAGTCAAAATCCGAGAGAACGTCGGCCGGGAGACCTTCATTAACCTTGCGGCATCTGCCTGTTTTAATCCTTCCAAAAAAGCCAGACGCAGCGCTTCGAATTCGTCAATAGAGAGGAAAACCCCTTCGCATTTGTTCAGGGGTTTACACTGAGGCTTGAAACAGCGCTCGCCCGGAGCGCATTTTACCCATCTGGTCTTTTTCGGCCTCAAAACTGGCCCCCCTTAGTTATGAACATATGTTCATAACTAGCCTAACATATGTTGCTGTTTTGTCAATAAAAAATCCCGGGGAGGAAAACCTGCCGGGGAGATATCAAGGTAAAAATACCTTTAAAAATTCTATAAATAGACTACATCATCCGGATAATATAACGAAAGAAATAAAAGCATGTAATCTCTTAGGTGCCTGGTAAGCAAAAAGTTATTCCTTATATG
>Ga0194126_10013854_pt1 | contig 10032 bp, 20 predicted proteins | sample TA2KigC150mmetaG_FD_148641 | JGI IMG/M metagenome (GOLD analysis project Ga0194126, IMG submission 148641) | Freshwater microbial communities from Lake Tanganyika, Tanzania - TA2015035 Kigoma Deep Cast 150m | ecosystem: Environmental > Aquatic > Freshwater > Lake | place: Tanzania: Lake...
TGTATAATGGGAATGTTTGATTATTTTCGCTCATCATATGATTTGGGCGAGCAGTTTACAAATACAGTGTGTCAAACCAAAGACATTGAAGATGGTATTGGTGGCACAATGACTGACTACTGGTTAGACCCCAGTGGTCAGTTGTGGAAACCATCTTATCTTGGAACACATGACTTCTGTGAAATCACAGAGGATGATGACCGATATGATGAGAAGCGTAAGTTTCTCAATTTTGAATGGATTCCTACTGGTGTTCATGGTAAGTATCAACCATATGATATCACAAAGTATATTGAAATCTATCCTGCTGAATGGAAAGGAAAGTGGGAGGATTGGCCCCGATTGCGTATTCACTTCAAACATGGTAAACTACAAGACTTTGATGAGGTAACTGGACAATGAACGTCACTGAAGCAGAAGATGGAGTATTTACTATTGAATGGGATCCAGATGATCCTGTTGAACATGTATTCAATGATTGGACAGAACAAGACTTCATTGATGTTATAATGAAGTATGCACAAGAGGTTATAGATAAACATAGTGAACAACAAAATGATGAACAAGAAAGTATTCAGTCTACCGATCAACCCAAAGATGACTGAAGAGTTCGTTATGGGTACATTTATCCCATTTCTGAACCTAAATCATCAATATATTCGTGATCTTTATTTCACCTGTCGTATTCCTCCCTTTATGCAGGATGCGATGGGTGATGTTTATAGAGATCCTGATATGTATGAAGCAACTACAATAAATGCATTGCAAATTGCAGAGTTGAGTGATCTTCCATTATCTGCTACATTCAACAACATTTATGTCACTCCATCAATGGATAATTTGAGGACATGGTGTAGACATTTTCAACCAATCTATGATGCTGGTGTACGTATTGTGACTATACCACACACGCATTGGGTAGCATCAGGAATGATTCAGAAGATATTTCCTGATTTGTATATCAAGAATACTATTCTTCGTAATGTAACTAAATCACAAGAGATTGTTGAATTAGCAAAAGCAGGATTTCATTACATCAATCTTGATCGTGATTTGATGCGAGATCATAATGCACTGTACGAAATCAAACGTGCAAAAGATTATTGTGCTGCCAATGGTATGCCAGTAGAGATCTCTATTCTTACTAATGAAGGTTGTTGGGGTGGTTGTCCAATGATGGATGAACATTACCAATATAATTGTAGTAAAGGACCAAGCAACGATGTGCAATATTTTGCTGATGAAATTAGTATTCATTCATGTCAAAAATGGGATACATTTGATAGTGCAGCGTCATTGAAAGCAGCAATTCTTCCTCCATGGCGTGATGATTGGGATGAATTGATTACCAGTTATGGCATTGATTGCTTCAAGATGCATGGTCGTGAAGATATGATGCGTCTCAAAGAATCCATGGATATTATTGAGAGATGGTCTAAAGGATTACCCATACTATTTCCAGAGTTCAATAAATACATCGAAGATATTGAACTTGAAGAAAGACCGATTGACATCTGGAGAGAAAAGATCAAAACATGCAAATTCAATTGTTGGGATTGTAATTATTGCGAATCGGTAGTTGATGCACATTATAGGAGACAGAATAAAATGTTACACCCACAGGTATTGAGGGCACAGAAAGCAATCGAGGATGCTCTACTACACCAATCAAACTTTGATGAATCAAATTATGATGTCAAAGGTCTTTCTTCTAATAAAGTAAGACATCTGTTGAATAATCTATGCAAACCAACTGAATTGAACTCGAATGGTGAGGTTGTTTATGCTGATCTTGGATGTTACACTGGCAGCACACTATGGGCAGCAATGATGGGCAATAATGTCAAAGCATATGCTATTGATGATTATAGTCAAAAGAACATTGCACCTGCTCGTGATGATATTTCTTGGGAACCTATAGAAGATCCAATCCAAGAGTTTCAAGATAATGCAAAGAAATATATGGGTGATAACTCAGTTGTGTACATCACAAAGGATATATTTCAAATCCCAGAACTAAATGATGCATACAAACCTGAGGTGATCTTTTATGATGCTGATCACAATCCTGATATGACATATTGCAATCTAAGTCAGTTTTATCAATTTGCACCTAATACATTCACACTAGTTGTAGATGACTGTAACTTTGATGGTGTAGTTGCTGCTGTAGATAGATGGGTCAAAGATCGTAAGTTCCTTGTTTTATTCAAGAAAATATTGAGATCACAAGAGATTGAGGATGAAAATGGATGGTGGAATGGTGTCATGGTTCTTGTGTTAGATAAGAATCCAATTAGAAAACCTCCAAAGATGCTGGTTCATCAACAAGCAGACTATCTAGAACCTATTCCAGAAACATAAATAGAAGAAAAGTCTTAGGGATATGTCTACACTCAATGTTGGATCGATCACTGCTTCATCCATTGCAAGTGGTAATATAACTACAACTGGCACTGTTACTACTGCCGCTGGTTTTACACTCCCATCATTTACTACTGCTACAAGACCAGGATCCCCAGCAGTAGGACAAATGATTTACAACACAACTGTTGCAAGAGTTGAGATTTGGAGTGGTAGTGCTTGGACTATTGTTGGTATTCCAGTTACTCAATACATTGTTCAATGTTGGGGCGCTGGTGGTGGCGGTGGAACTGCAGGTGGTTGGTCTCATGGTTCTGCTGGTGGCGGTGGTGGATATACTTATGGTGAAGTATTTGGAATCCCTTCAGGAACAACAATGAGAGTAATTGTTGGTCAGGGAGGAGCAGTAAATGGAAATAGCGTTGGTTATGGTGGCGGCGGACAAGCAAATAGAACTGGTAGTGATAACAGATATGGATCAAATGGTGGTGGACTTAGTGGATTATTTTTGACAACTTACTCTCAGGCAAATGCAATTCTAATTGCAGGCGGTGGAGGAGGTGGTGGTTCATCTAGAGCACAAGTCGGTAATGCTGGCGGCGCTGGTGGTGGTCTAGTTGGGCAAGATGGAAGATCACCATATGATGGAAAAGATATTTACAGAGGAAGAGGTGGTGGAGGAGTTGCACCAGATCAAGCAGCATCTGATTCTGATAATACTAATCAACCTGGTGCAGCACTTTTAGGTGGAACATGTAGAGTAAATGGTTATGGCGGTGCTGGAGGTGGAGGATACTTTGGAGGAAGTGCTGGTGGATATTCCGAATCGAATACCATGGGAGGTGGTGCTGGAGGTTCTGGATATATCAATCTCACATATGTTAGAAATGGTAGAACTCACCAAGGCGAGCACAGAATGGGAGCAGGTGCTCAAGAATTAGGTCATCCTGGAGGTAATATAGGCAATGGTGGTCCAAATTCAACTGTTGGATTCAATGGTGCTGTTAGGATTACAAACGTGATAACTGGAGCAGTTACTGCATATGCTTACACTGGATCAGACCAGACATTTACAGTTTGATAACTGGCACATGACTGCTAGACATAAAACCTGAGGTGGTGTTATAATAAAAAGGTAATTTGATTTAGAGTCATGACCAAGTTTAGTCTTCGTGCTGTGGATGAAGACGGCACAGTATCAATCAAGCAATTTGAGTCTTACTATCTCTCTGAGGTTGTGGAGAAATGTCAAGATTTTCTTCTGGGTGTTGGATTCGTGTTTGATGAACTTGTTGTCACTGTTACTGACGACGATGAACCTAAGGTTCTACCGTTGCATGACAAGGTAGTAGAGAAACTCAAGAATAAAGAGTTTCGCTATCGTGCTTCCGATTGATATCATCATTACACCATCACTTGACATAATCTGAGGTGATGGTGTAATATATAAATTGTACCTTATTCAACATAACAATAAAATACATGGGTCGTACTTATCGTCGCAATCCCGATGACTCCTACTCTTACAGGGGTAAATCACTCAGGGAAAAACGTCAGCGTGGAGGAACTCGCAGTAATTGGGATGACTATGATCCCAAAAACAACAAAAAGAAGAAAAAAAACGAATTTCTATTAGATGAACCAACCTATCGAGAGAACTATGATGATTGATCCTAATGAAGAACCTGTCATGATTATTGACGACAGTACAGATGAATTATTCGATGACTATTCAGACGTTGACTTGGATAATGACTCTGTTTTTGAGTATGAGTTTGATGATTTCACATGAAACATGAAGACAATCTTGAAAATCTATAGATTTGCTCTATGTGCAAATCAAAACATTATAGATAGAATGTCAACGTAAATCACAACAGCAATTATGACACAAGATGAATGGAACGAGATGAAAGCATTGAAAGATGCTATTACTCACTATCCAGCAGCAGTTCACCCCGCCAAAATGGAGAGATTTACTGAATTACTTGTGAGATCCCTTGCTGGACGTGGTGATGCACAACCTGTTAGTAACACAAATGAGCGATAATGAAGCATGGCACGAGAAGTACAATCGTGGTTTAGATTTGTTTATTGAGTCTGTATATAAACCAGATAATGAATTGCGACAATGCGCTCATGACCAGAAATGTTATAATGAATTGATGCTAATTAGGGAAGAAGTTTTACAACATCTATTCACACTTAGAAAGTATCAATAACCATTGTGACAGTCATTGAAGTGGCACACACCCCTTGACAGGGGTGTTTTTTCGTCGTATATTACAAGAACATTCAACCTCGTTATGCAACTTCGTCCACATCAACAAGAGGCATTTGATGCCATGCTTGCTAATCAAGTGGGTCAAATCTACTGCCCTACTGGCGGTGGCAAAACTTACATCATGATTGCACACTGTAAGCATCTGCTTGACACTGCAACTACTCCTCAAACTATTGTAGTTGTAGCACCTCGTATTCTGCTTGCTAATCAACTGCAATCCGAGTTTTGTGAGTTCATTATCGGTGCTAGTATTGCTCACGTTCACAGTGGTGAGACTAATCTGTTCCATACTACCAAACCCGACGAGATTGCCTCTGCAGTGACCCTGTGGCGCTGCAATTTCAAGCATACGATTATCTTCACCACATATCATTCCCTGGGTCGTGTAGTCGATTCTGGCATTGATGTAGACTGCATCTATTTTGATGAGGCACACAATGGTTGTGGCAAAGCACACTTCGAGGGCGTATTTGCTACTGCACAGTATATCAAACAGCGTTACTATTTCACTGCAACTCCTCGCATGGGTCGTGGTGTTAGTCTCCAACGTGGTATGAACAACAGCGATGTCTGGGGTGGTGTCCTGTGCAATGTTCCTGCCCCTGTGCTTATTCAGAACGGGAGTATTGTGCCCCCAAAGATTGTTCCCTTTGAGTGTGATGCTGTGCGTACCAAACACAACGCACATTGGGTAGATGCTGATACAGTCAATGACGTATTGACATCTCTCGATGAGGATCATGCTGCAAAGGTTCTTGTTGCTGCACCCAACACTCGTGTGCTGTGGAACATGCTGAGTCAGACAGATTTGCTCGATCAACTCAAAGAACGTGGATACGAGTATATGCATATCACTAGCAAGCATGGTGCTTATGTCAATCAGCAAAAGGTGTCTCGTGAGGTATTCTTTCAGACTCTCGATGCTTGGGGTCGTGATGACAGCAAGAAATTCGTAATTTTCCACTATTCTATCCTCTCTGAGGGTATCAATGTGCCTGGTCTTACACATACTCTACTCCTCCGCAATTTGCCTATCATTGAGATGGCACAAACTATCGGTCGTGTGATTCGTGTGCATCGTGATGATGTTAGTGACATTCAGCAGGGCAAGATTCCCGCAGGTGCTCTATCATTGTACCGCAAACCCTGCGGATTCGTGACTGTGCCACTTCACAAAGCGGGACAAAAGACCGCCGATCGTCTCCAACGTGTTGTAGACTCTATTTTCGTAGAGGGTGTTCCCCCTATTGCCTTCGCCTGATCATCATGCTATCCGCCAATCAATTTCAACAACTGAATACCTACGCCGACATTCTCAATGAGCATGACGATGACTATTACTATGGTAGTGTATTTCAACCGCTGAAGCAACTCAGTAGCAAAAAGAAAGGTAAATACTTTGAGCGTATCTTTGAGGAGTATTGTGTTAGCAAGGGTTATAAAGTAGAGAAACCCAAGAATAGTGATCACGATCGTATTGTTGATGGTGTGAAGGTTGAAATCAAAGGATCATTCATGTGGGATAATGGGACGCATTTTCGTTGGCAACAGATTCGACCCTCACAAGATTATGATGTGATGGTATTCGTTGCCGTGTATCATTCTAGCATTGTGTTTCTCTATGCAGACAAAGATACTGTCAGAAAGCATGTAGAAGTGCAGAATAATAAGGGTGAATGGATTCACAATCAGCATGGTGGTAAGCGTACCAATTCTGGCACATTCTTCATTGATGGTATGCCTGAAGATTTCTACTGGATGAAGGATTATGTCTGATAAGTTTCCATATGAGAGTATGCCATGGCGTCTAGAACATGCAGATGGTCCTAAAGTTGGCAGAGCAAAGGCACCCACTAAAGTATGCTATTTCCATTGCAAAGAGAACGCTCAAAAGTATATCACACGTCATAAGTTGAAGAAGAATACATATGAACTAGTGTGTGCCACTTCTAGAACTGACCACTAACCTGCCACAGGGTGCCAATCCTGGACTATATTACCTAAGTAATCACAACTATCACTCATGACTACTGCTACCTTCGACCAATTTGTTGCTGAGCAAGATGCTCGCAATACTGTGCAACTCAATGTCATCAAATGGACTTGGTTGTTGTGTGATGCTCTGCGTCAGGATTATATTGATTACAGTCTTCGTAATCATTACAAGTCTCTTCAACGTGGGGAAGATACTAACTTTCACGAAGCATGTATTGTTGACTTGAAGAATGGTCATTGTGCTTATGACTTTACTTTTGAGAGTGGTAAAAAATATCATAAAGTTATCATGAGCATTGACAATGGTGGCAGATTTCCCAACTCCCGTAGTGTGCATTGCTTCGTTGATAAAAAGACTGGTGAGGTGTACAAATCTGCATCTTGGAAGTCTCCTGCCAAAGGTGTACGTTTCGACCTGCGTATTCTCAAGCAGCGTGAATGGTTGCTGCAACATGCAGACTGGGCAGGTCATTATCTCTACGCTCGTTGATATATGCCTACTCATCCACTTTTTCCCACTCCATTATACATCAATCCAGAATGTGCTGCTCAGAATCAACTTGATCTGAGCAGTGTCAATCAACGATTGTTGGATCTTGAGTGGGAAAAAGTAAAGAATCCAGATCCAGATTATGTACCACACGGCACAACATCAGTCAACAAAAACATACTGAGTCTACCACAATTTGCTGATGTAGCATCAGCAATCGACAATGAGATGCGTCAGTATGTGTTCAACGATCTTGGTGTTGATTCTCGTGGTGTCACACTTCATTGCAATAGATCCTGGTCAATGTATCATGAACGTGGTGACCATTCTAGACAGCATTGCCACGAGAATTGTCTATGGTCTGGTATATTCTACACACAAGTCCCAGAAAATGCTGGTGGCATCACATTGTTTCAGTACGCATCACATTACACATGGATTCTACCAGCAATCAAACCACGAATCAGGAAATCTACACAGTGGACAGCAAATCAAACTTACATTGATGTGCTACCTGGATGGATCGTAATCTTCCCTGCATTTATACAACATGGCACACCAATGTGTGATAGTAATGATCCTAGATTGAATGTGGTCTTCAATTATACTATGAAAGGGACATTCGGTGACGATTATTATGACTATCAGCAAATCTCATGAGACCTGTGCCAGTTCAACATCCTACACACAATCATTGACAATCCCCCACCACGGTGCTATTCTAAATAGGTAATCAAACAACGCTCATGACTCCCGACACTTATTCTTTTTCTGGTGATGCTGTTACCTTCCTTGGTTTTGTTGGTGTTATTTCGGCATTTATCATTGTTAGCACTGCTTTCCGCAGGTTCTTCAATAGTCCTTACAATGTGCGTTATGTAAAACCTACTGAAACTCAAGAGGAATCCACTGATGAGTAGTCTCAAATCAAGCATCAAGAAACTCAAGCAAGCAATCAAAAAAGGAGAACAAAATCCATTTTTGTATAAACCAAATGAACTATGGTTTATGAAACGCAAACTCCGTGAGATTCGTGATGTTGAAGCACGCTATAATAAAGAACAAAGTAATGGATTTGGTTGATGCAGTGTGCCAGTTGAACAAGTGGCACACTACCCCTTGATTCCTGCCCTGATGCCTGCTATATTACATAGGTAATCAAGGAAATCAAACAAGTGCTCTCCTCCTCTCAATCCAAACCGTTCATTGTGTCTACATTCTCACGCAATGTTTCGGGTGATTTCTTCACATTTTTTGCGGACACTTATGAAGAGGCAGTGCAACTTGCCGAGGACTTCTACTTGAAGACTGGTTACGTTGTGGCAGTTGAGAAGGTGTCCTCTGCAGGCATCGGTCACGCCTGATCCATCCTATACTACATTCATTCACACAAAACACACATGGCAACTCGTTCACGCATTGGTATTCAACTCGCAGACGATTCTGTGCTCTCAGTGTATTGCCACTGGGACGGTTATCCCGAGTACAATGGTGTCAAACTCAAAGAACATTTCAACACTCGTGATAAAGTTGCTGAATTGATTGATGGTGGCGACATTAGTTCTCTGTGGACAAATGCTGGTTTTCAGAATGAAACTCTGCCTGAAACTGGTCCTCTCTACTATTCTGCTCGTGGTGAAGATGTGCCACCTCGTCATGACTGGCGCATCAGCGATTATCTCACAAAAGATGCAGAAGAGTACGCATATCTCTACACTCTTGATGGAGAATGGTTGTGCTATGATACCTGTAACTGGCACGATTCGTATCTCGAAAGTGTAGAGATTCCTGCTGCGCCTGTTGCAGTCGCTGCCTGAAAACATTTCTATTTCTAAACTATCATGAACAACAAAACTAGACACGCCAACATCACTCAAATGGCAGAACATCTCTACCAGCAGATGGTTGACATTGCAGATGATCGTCCGTTTGATTCTATCTCGATCTATGAAGAGTGGGTCGTCGATGGTGTTGATCCTGAAGATGGTGGTTGTCACAACTTTATCTTTCTACCAGATTTGAGCGATGTAAATATCGTTGAGTGTGACAGTTGAACAAGTGGCACAAGGGGGGTTGAAATGCCCTCCGTTTGCTGCCATACTATGATCATGACAAACGAAACCACCATGACCGACTTCCCCACACTGCAGTCCAGCGATGGCACCATGCTCGTCGGATTCTATCCTGTAGAAACTCCCGACGGCAAAATCTCTGAAGAGTGGTGTATGCAAATCCTCTCTTGGAAAGGTGTTGATCAAATCAGCAAGAAGTTTCTCAATCGTGTAGAAAAAGCACTTGCAATTCGTGATCGTCTTGCCCATGATTATGTGGTGACTGGTGACAATCAAGACTATGCAATGTTCGGTAATCCTTTCCACGGTGCAGTTTGATGAAAGACATCAGAATCGAAGTCCAAACTTACGACGGTTGTATCACTATTTGGTATGAGCGTTCCAAACTCAAAAATGCCTGTGATTCTATCCACAATCGTGTATTGAATCAACTTGCTGGGTTGAATCTCAAGCGTGTCGAAGTTTCTGTGATTTGATTATGCAATTCCAAGTTACTGCCATTGAGTTTGATTTTGATGAGGATGATGACTTTCCCGAGCATCAATTCTCTAACATTACCGACGAAACTATCGGTATGATTTGGGAAGCATGTGATGAAGATGATCTAGTCGAAGAGATCACATGTGCAACTGGTTGGTGCATCAAATCCATCGACTATCGTATCATTCTGAACTGATGCAATACCAAATCGCCTACATTGAGTTCGACTTCGACGGTGAAGATGAGATGGATGCTTATGACAAAGATCGTCTAACTTCTGAAATGATTGGTCAAATCTGGGAGGCAGATGATGAAGATGATCTCATTGAAGAGATCACATGTGCAAC
>Ga0194126_10013858_pt1 | contig 10030 bp, 13 predicted proteins | sample TA2KigC150mmetaG_FD_148641 | JGI IMG/M metagenome (GOLD analysis project Ga0194126, IMG submission 148641) | Freshwater microbial communities from Lake Tanganyika, Tanzania - TA2015035 Kigoma Deep Cast 150m | ecosystem: Environmental > Aquatic > Freshwater > Lake | place: Tanzania: Lake...
GAGTACAGCATCGGACAGTCGCTTCAAACTTTTTGAGGAACGGTACAACACCCGTGTGCTGAACCTCGCCACCTCGTATTTTGCTGTTGATGCCCCTGATGCGACCTGCGTTGATACCGATTCCCGCCCTTTGTGCAACATACCTGCCAATAGCCATATCGCTACTAAAGATACTATCGAGGGTGTCATCAACATCAACAAGAACACAGCTAGCGAATTGTCTAAGTGGCGTTCGCACTCCTGCCATGATGGGCGTGGGAATGTTGATTTTGTGTTTTGAGATTGCGTCATAGTACCTCCTGACATATGACATTCTGGTTTCTTTTGGATATTCCGCAAAGATTGTCAGAGCAATCATCATGTACATAAACTGTGGCGTTTCATATACACCACCGTTGCTTCTATCTTGCACAAGGTACTTGTCAACGACTTGACGTAGACCTGCATAAGTGAACAGAAAGTCACGATCATGATCAATAAAGTTATTTGCTTTTTCAATTTCTTCTTGAGAATATTTGGTGTAGATATCATGATCATAAACCTCAGCACACACACAATCAACGATGTGCTGTTCTAGGGCAGGAAGTTCTTTCATCTTCCCATAGAGTTGCTTACGAACGGCAAAAAGAAGCAGACGAGCAGCAACGTATTGATAGTTGGGATGGTCCAAATCAATCAAATCCGAAGCAGAACGAATTAAGATTTCTTGAATCTCACCTGTGGTAATTCCATCATAAAACTGAATACCAGATGTCATCTCAACCTGACTCGCAGAGACGCCTGCAAGACCCTTACACGCCTCTTCGACCATTAGATGCATCTTGTCCAAGTCAAGAGACTCAATTCTTCCGTCACGCTTTTTAACTTTTGTACCGTTGCTCATATTTTCTTCCAGGTAGTAAATTTAACTTTTGCTTCTAATCCAGAATAAGTATTTGATTCTATCATGGACTTAACATCAAGTCCAGATAAAACCATATCATTGATGTCTTTTTCCCTCACGTTAGAGGGCCAGATGACGATTCTTTCTCCTCGATCAATGGTGCGAGCAATGCGGGAGACGATTTCTGAATTACGTGGTTCGTTATCATAGATCCAAACACAATCACAAATACCCCACTTAGCAACATCACCATCAGCTCCACACAAAGCAATTGCGTTGCGAATGAAGGTTGAATCGAACGGACCTTCGGTGATGTAGACAGTTTCACTTTTTTTAATTTCATCGAGACCATAGATTTTTGGTGCGTCATCATTAAGCATCACGGTAATGTATTTAATCTTGCTGGGACCAAGTGCTCTTCCCTGAAATCCAACCAGAGTATTTTGATAGAACAAAGGAATGATAATCCTGGGTTCATCTCTTTCTGTGCTGTCGAATGTCTGTTGAAGAGAGTTCGTCCACTCTTTAAATTTTTCAGCGTAATAATAGTTATCTGGGTTTAACTTTCTATTTACCAAATACTCATTTGCGTCAGGATTTTCTGATGCTTTGGGCAAATCTAGTTTTGGTTTGAACTTTGGCGCTTCAAATTTAAATACTGGTTCATCAACAGTGAAATTTCTGCCCGTATGACCTTCCTTAAATTTTTCAAATGTATATTGTTTGTGAATTGCAGTATCAATCTGTTTTAAGAAATTATTAAAGGATACATTGACTCCACAATTATGACATTTGAAGTTGGTATTATTTTTTATTTGATACAAGTATCCCCTTGCTTTATTTTTATCTTTTTGAGAGTCTCCACAAAGGGGACAACGAAAATTGTAGAGATTATTTTTTACCTTCTTAAACTTTTGAAAGCGAGAAGATATCAAATTGATGTACTTTACATCAACAAAGTCCATAAACAAACATTAACCTGTTGACATATTCTACCAGACTAGAATCTTTTGTCAAGGCAAAGAGAAGTGATTATTGCCGTCCACTTAATGACTGAATTTGTTGCCTTTTGTAGGGAATACAGAGTGACTTTCTTTTTAGTTTTCATGGCAACCGTGTGCCAAATTTCAAATTATTTATCTTGGTCTTTCTATTATAATTGGTTGAGTTTGAGTTCCTATTAACTTAGGAACAAATGCATTAATGACTGTGAGTAGCACTACTGTGACAGCCAATACTCCACCAACTTGCCATCTAAATTTAGAAAGTTCTGCTAACGTGTGATCGATCTTTTCAAATCTTTGGGAAATGTCTTTATGTTCCCTATCATTATCTTCTTTCATTTCATCGATCATCTTTACAAGAAGATCATCATTCTTCATACTTTGCTCTATTCGTTCATCGTGTTTAGCAAGAATAGTAGCAATACGTGAATTGCCCTCAGAAATTTTATCAACTGCTGCTTCTAACTTTTGAAGCATTTCGCGGGATAGGTCTTCATAAATGTTGAGTTTAGATTCAAGAACCGCTAATTTAGATTCTTGTGAAAACATGGTTTTAAGTTGATTGTTTTTTAGGATCCCAACGATTTCTCGAATTTTTTCCCAATCCTATTATTTTTTTTCTTCTACTAAATCCTATGACAGGATCAAATCCAGCAGTTGGTCCCTTAGGATCAGCAGACCCAGTAAATCCGCCCGCGCCACCGACCATTTGCTCTCTCAGTATAGAAATAATCCAATCAAATTTCTTCTTTTCCATTATAGATCTTGTAAAGTTCCCCTAAACAATATATGTCAACTTGAATATCATGAATACCTGTTTTTGGATACTCAGGAAGTTTATTCAAGAAAATGATAAAGGATTTTAAAATTGACCACAATTCTTTTTCAATTTTAAAAAATAACATAGGAGTTGCTGCCTCACCAAAAATATTATAAAGGATAATGAAATGATTCAAAATAAGATGAGTTTTAAGATCACCTGTTTTTTTATATCTCTTCAACAGTCTTTTAATATACTTAAAATGATTTAAGTCTTTATCAAAATCTTCTTTGGTGACTGCCTGAGGATTTTCGTAGTTTTTAATAGCAAATAAAAGGAAATTATCCTCATTCAACTCATGAAAAATCATATATCATCATGCAGGTGGGTAGATAGGAGTATTTCCAGTTTGAATTCCAGACATTGCAACTAATGTCTCCTTCTTAACTCTTAGATTTCCGTTTGTATCGATATAGGTTGTTATTCCAACCCAACCAACATGACTCAGTTCATAAGCAGTTGTTACAGATGAGCCAGTAGTTCCAACACCATAGACCGAAGCAGATGTTTGTGTTTTCTGGCTGTATACACTGTCCCAAGTTGTGTACTTAGGAAGTTCACTGATATCAAATGCTGCACCAGAAATAGCAGCACCACTCAGAGCTGAGGTAGAAGCAATCGAAAGTTGTGTTGTGCTTGCAATACCAACAACGATAGCATCGCCATAATAAGTTCCTGCTCTATCACCAAAACGAATAATGTCGCCAGTGGCAGCAGCACCAACCTGACCAAAAGTTGTTCCACTACCAGTTACAACAAGAGTATCATAATTTAATGATACTGTACCGCCAGATCCTTTGGCATCATTATTTCCCCAGAGTGCCATGTTTTTCTTCCGTAATAATTATTTGCTAATAATATTTATAAAAAAAAGAGACCTTTACTTTTGGTCTCCTTTACGCAAAACAACTCTCAAAAAACTAGTTGTTAAGTCTAATAATCCATTCTCCTCAAACCTTTTTGTTTTTGCTAACCACTCTGATGCGGTCAGCAAAAGTCCCAGAACAATGGTTGCTCCCCAGTTAGTTACAAAGCAGGTAATCATACTTGTGGAGTAAAGAGTTTATCCTTTACAAGAGTAAGCACCACATCATCAATGCTATTATCAGTGGACTTCACATACTTAGTTAAAAGTTCAACGACAAGATTTTTAACTGCTGGGTTTGATGCAAGAGAAAGAATGAGTGGTTTTACCACTGCGACTACTGCGCCCATGATGTCCTCCGTGTGAAGAGAGTGTCCTATCTTATTTAGGAATCAGTCGTATCTAGAATGCATCATGTCCTGTGCTCTCTGAGCATCAGCACGACGCTTTGCTACCTTCTGTGCAGGAGTCATACTTGGTCCAGGTGTGGGACCTCCTCTATCCTTTTTCTCTCCTCTTGGTTGCACTCCGAATCTACCAGAACCCATAGAGTTGGCAACTAACTCAAACGCTTTGTCGCGTGGTTTTCTTGGAGTTCCTTTCTCTGCTCTTCTTCTTTCGTCAATCACTTCGCCTTCTGGTTTATATGATGCCTCAAGAGGAAGTTTATCTGACTTCTGCATTTGTAACTTCTGGCGATCTAATTGTTGTTTCTTTTGCTGAAGCATTTTAAGATTAGCAAGTTTTTGCTTATCCATCATTTCTTTCTTTTTATCTAATGCTGGATCTGGAGCAGCAGAATCCATGGGAGCACCAGTCATTTGCTCTCCAAGTCTACGACCACCACGACGAGCGGTTAATACAGCGGCAATCGCGGCCTTTCTTCTTTCTTCTTTAGTTCTTCCTGCCAATTGAGGAGACTTGGAAGCATAGAAGTCTTTGATTGCTGCTCCCATATCAGTCTTAGCAGTAATCTTTTCGTCAAGTTGAAACTCTTCCTTTCTAACATCAGCAAGAAGAGCATCTAACTTTGAAGTTCTTTTCTTCTTAGCAGGTGGAGTATAAGAACCGCTGCTTACTCTTTCTTTAGTTCCTGCACCAGCACCGCGATAAGTTGATGGTTTTCTTGCCGCAGTTGTTTCAGGTTTTGTATCGCCACCTTCCATCTTACGAGCAACACCTAATGCCCCTTTAGCAACTTTTCTTGCACTAGTCGCTACTGCTTGTTTTGCTGCTGCTTTTGCTCCAGCAAGTTTTTTTCTTGCAGCACTTAAAAGACCTTCTTTTTTCTTCTGAACAGTTGGAGTATCATGTCCAAAAGTAACTTTTGCTTCAGTCAGTGCATATTCAAGTGCTTCTTCAATATCATTTTCATCATATCCCTCTTTGAGTAGTTCATCATAAGCACTTTCTACAATGAAATCAAACTCATCAACTTCCACCATCTCAAGTAAAACACCACCAATCTCCTCTACTGCTTCGCTGAGTTTTGGATTAATCTTAATCCTATTATTAACCTTCTTTTCTTTGATTTCTTTATGATTGTCACTATCGGCAATAACTTCAGAGAGTTCTTGTCTCCAGTTTGAGAAACCCTCTTTCATTCCTTTCTTTTTAGCAATTGCTTTTCCAACTGCTTTTCTTCTATTATGAAGATACTTATCTGACTTATCAGTATCACCATCATTATCAATATCAGCATCCTCCCGACCTACAGGATCAAGTGCTTCTTTTTTAACTCCTCTCCTTTCCTCGTGTTCGGCTCTACGAGCTCTCTGTTGACCACCACCTAATGCAAGAGCACCACTTGGATTATCGTATCTTGCAAGTCTTGCTGCGGATCTCTTATGATCTGGAAGTTTCTTATCTACCTTTGCTTCCTTAACTTCTTCATCTTTTTTATACTGAGGGTGATCGTCAAGTTTCATTCCACGCTTCTTTTCGAGACGTGCCTTTCTTTCCTGAGTTCCTTTCTCAGGATCAAGATCACGAATTCCTTCATCAATAGAGGCAACCTGCTCCAGATAAACTCTAGAGATATCATTCAGAGGATTAGTTGACATTGTAATACTACTTACTTTTTACCTTATACTTATTTATGAATTCCCTAATATTTGATACTGAATATCCTTTGTATGGTTTTGCTCCGAACTGAAGATTTGTTTTATCACCTTTATCAAATCCAGGAGTCATATCCGTAGCATATTTAAAATATCCACTTGTTCCCTCAAGTGTATTTGGTTTACCTGGAAGTCTTTGTTTTTTACTCATTGTCTTTTCACTATATTCCATTACATCACGAATCCAAGACTTAAACATATATTCCTCTTTTGTTAAACAGATCAAATAATTAGTTCCTCTGCGAATGATTTTACCAATAAGACCAGTATTTAAGTTCTCAACGATATCTCCAAGGTTAAAAATCTTACCGATTAGATAGTTCTCGCGTAGAGTTCTTTGATCATATTTTGGAGCGATCTCCCACAGATTATAGTTTTCTTTTGCTACCTTTGTTTTCTTTACACCCATTCCCTGACGAACTGCATCAAAGAGTGCTTGTGTATCTCCATCATCAAGTGTTTTTGGTGTTCCTCTACGGAAAGCCTTAAAGTCATTATCAAGAACTGCTTTTCTCATTTTAGACGCAGACATTCCTTCGATACCCTCTGCATCAGCATCACGAACACCTGCAGAGATTACACGAATCAAATCAAAAGTATATAAGTCTCCATTATATTTCTGTGCTAGATTTTCAAATTCTGATTGACGATCTGAACCAACCACAATATTTACATTTGCATATCCCTCTTCTGCTGCAGCAACTAAGACATCAAAAATTGATTTCATATCATCATCATTAATAATGTTCTCCTCAAACTCAGGGAACATTTTTTTCATATAAGAAACCTTCATATCAGGATCTAATGGATTCTTTTTAGGATCCTGTGTTCTTGAAGGATAGATTTTAAGATCACCACCCTGTGATGCTTTTTGTGCTGACTTTAAAAGTTTTTCGTGCCCAACTGTTGGTGGATTAAAGCGTCCAAATGCAACAGTCAAAGTGCTGTCATCAACAGGTGCTTCTTCTGCTGGAGGTGGTGCTGCTGTTTTTGGTGGTGCTGAAGGTTTAGGTGCTGTTTTAGGTTCTGGTTTTGGTGCTGCTTGTGATTTACTTACTGCACCTTTTGATTTGTCCTTTCCACCTTCTACTCTACCTTTATCATAAAAAACTAATTTTCCCTTTTCTGTTTTCGCAACAAATTCACCACGGCTGTCCAACCAACCGCCGTGTCCATCACTCTTAAGATTTAACTTCTTCGCCTGCATTGATGCTTGCGATAAAGTTGCCTCATTCAGAAATTGGAAAAAATTCTTCATATTGTTTGTTTGTATACCTTTATTTATTATTTTTACTCAACCACCGCATTTTAAATAAGTACTACTTACCATGAAAGCAGTAGCTTTTGAATCATTGAAGATAAGCATACCTTTTGAACCTGCGTATGATATTATTGATTTAATTATATTTTCTTTAATATCCTCTTTTATTTGTTTTTGCTCGGTATCTAATAAAAATCCAACCTCATAAGATTGAACTTTATGTTTTAAATATTTTGCAGCATCAAAAACTCCCGTTTTCTTTTTTAGCATTTTATTGACTTCATTTATAACAGAAACAGATTCGTGTCTATTTTTAGATAACCATTGAATATATTCCGCCCATTTATTCATATCAACAGCAAGTTGAGTTGGATTTTTCACATAATTATTAAAAATGCTCCAATCGGTAAAATTATGAATAGAACTCTTGTTCAAAGACTTAAACATTGATCTTTTTTTAGAATTCATCGCGGAAAAAGATGCTCTACCTTTACTCAATTTTGTTATGAGTGAAATAACAGGTAAAGTGATTTTTCCATGTGCTGCTGAACTTCCTTTTTTTGAAAGTTGGACTTGAACATCTGCAATTTTTCTACTACTTTCAAATCCTCGTATATCCAGATATTGTCCCTTCTCACCAGAAACTTCAAACTCTACTATACACTTTTGATTAGAATCACTATACAAAACCTGAGTAACATCAACTTTCATATTAAGTGCTTTCTTTATTCCGCCAGTATCTTTATGATCAATTTCTACAATCTTAACGGATTTTGATGATGCTTTTTTAAGAGATATTCCAATACATTCTCTTTTTTCAAATAAATCATGTATTAACTTATTATATTCATACATCTCATCAAGATCTTCCATAACATGAATCAGTTTTCCATCTTTACCAGACAAATTCATTTTTTTATTTTGCTCTCTGACTTCTTTTGATTCTCTTGATACTTTTGAAGCATCAAAGTTTTCTAACAAACTCATTGTAGAAGTAGCACTTCCCGATTTAATAGCTATGATGTCCGCAGGATTCCATTTATCTTCACTCATTCCAACTACACTATACATTTTTTTTAAAACAGAACTGCTCGCATTCTTCTTAATTTTATTTCTTATTTTGTTATAAGTTCCTTTAAATCCTGGAACAAAATCTTGTCTGTAAAAATTATAATTTCCAGAGGAGCAGTACTTTGGATAAGCAGAATTAGCTATCCACACAGAAGAATCTATCCAGTCCTCTGCACCAGAATTTACCCAGATATTAAAATCTCTTTGCATTTTCGAATACTCAATTATACAATGTTTTTTAACTTCTGGAGAGATAGTTCCAAGTGCTTGCATCACTTGTGCAAGTTCGATTGATTCAAGATCAGATCCTTTAGATTGCCTTAAAGACATTGCTAAAGCTTGTAGAGATTCTTTATGATCTGTCCTTGGAGTGAAAGCCATAATACTTAAAAACTCTTTCAAGTATTTAGAAATGGAGAATAGGGGACTCGAACCCCTCACCCCTGCCGTGCAAAAGCAGTGCTCTACCAAATGAGCTAATTCCCCTATCACGGATATTATAAAACCCACTCAACTCAAAGTCAAGTGGGTTAGAGCAACCTTCCGTGATTATTTATTAACGACCCATTTGCTTTCTCACAAACTCAGCAAAAGCGGGTGACTTGATTCCTTTGTGTGGATCATTCATTGCCTTTTCTTTTTTACTGGTTTTCTTTGCTTGCTCTCCCTCATACTTCTCTGGATTTTCACGAGCATATTTTGCTTCATCTACATATTCTTCTTTTGACAAGATAGGATCAACTTTAACATTTGAACCTGTTCTTACATTTCTTCTTGCTGCTGCTTGCTGAGCACGGCGGTTTGCCATGTAAGCAGCACTTATGCCACCACTATCTACATCTTGTGCCTCTCTTTTTCTTAACATCCCTCTGACTTTTCTATCAGAGATTTCATCCAGTTGCTCTTCATCTAGAATACTCTCTCTCCACTCTTCACTCATATTTGCCATAATCACAAGTGCTTCCTTATTTGTAGCAGCATAACCTTCGGCAACTAGGTATTCAAGGATGGCATCAAAGATATCGAGTTCTTCACCCATTCTCTCACGCTCAGAATGTGCCATCTGTGCCATTTTATAATCGGCATATCTCTCGCCTTCCTTAGCAGATTTTGGTTTGATTCCTCGTCTTCTCTCAGCAGCAGCACCCCTTCTCATCTCCATAGTATGAGGGGAAGCACCCTTTACTGCTTCATCAACAGATTCTTCACCTAAATGATCAGCAGCTTTGTATCCCTTATGTCCTGCCTTAAACTTTTGATATGCTGGAGTATTTCCTTTCTTATCAGCAGCAGTTACCACCATTCTAGTGTCTTTTGGTTTTTCTGGTTCACCGCCATAAACTGCCTCGTCAACAGGAGCACATATTTTGGTATATGCTTCCATTAAACCTTGGAGATCTCTGCTATCCATTTTTACAAATACTTTTTAGTTATTTATAAAACTATTCTCCCACAACCTCCCCAAGTTCAGTATCAATACTTTGAATGACTGAGCGGATTTCTACAACACGCTCTGGGACATACTCATAACTATATCCACGCTGAGCATCAAATAAAACTTGACGAACCGCAGCAGCAGTCCGCACATCCATTTTAATCGTCACTTTCTTTTCTTTCGTCATAATGCCTCCAGATAATATTTCATGTGCGAAAAGTTTTTACCTTTATCGCGGATTGTTTTTCCACGAAATCTAAAAAGTTTCTGGTTGCCTTCATCAGACACAACCCACATTACAGGTCCTTGTGATGTGTTTTGGAACATAAACTTTGCTTTTTCTGGGGCAATAAAAGATGTTAGTGTTTTCATAGGTCTCCCTCCTTACGATTTTCAGAACGATAAACATCAAAAGCACCCTCAGGATAACGAGCACTTAGTTTTTCATAGTTCATTTGTAGAACTTCATCAAAAGAAGTATCAAGTGCCATACATGCCTGAGCAATATACCAACAAATATCACCAAGTTCTCGCTTCAAGTGAAATTCATTTTGCTGATCATATGGCTTAC
>Ga0194126_10013873_pt1 | contig 10024 bp, 9 predicted proteins | sample TA2KigC150mmetaG_FD_148641 | JGI IMG/M metagenome (GOLD analysis project Ga0194126, IMG submission 148641) | Freshwater microbial communities from Lake Tanganyika, Tanzania - TA2015035 Kigoma Deep Cast 150m | ecosystem: Environmental > Aquatic > Freshwater > Lake | place: Tanzania: Lake...
GGCCTGCTCGTGATTCTGGCCGCAGCGCTTACCGGCGCCGCCCTGCCCTTCGGCCGTTTCTATCCCGAACCTTGGCCGACTACGACGCCCACAGGGGGCTCCGGTTAAAAACCTACCCCTGAAAGGGAGGGGGGTGCGGGGTGCATGGCGTCCTACCCGGCGTTCACGCCCAGGCGATCAGCTCTTTGCCGGCCAGATCATGGAGAAACTGCGCGGCGCTCTCCCGCGCCATGGGCAGTTCGATCGCGTATTCCTCCGTGAGCACGGCCGCGATCTCCTCGACAGTGTGCGCGCCGTCGGCCAGCTCCCAGATGCGCGAGCCGACCGGGTTCAACAGCCGCACCATGTTTTCGGCCGGGCTGACGATCACCGCCTCGCCGCTGAAAACGCGCGATGCAGTATGGGGATTGTGCACCGGTTTCCGAAGATCGGGTTGGGTCATGGCGGCTCCAGGAGGCAGGGGTCAGGAGTCAGAGGTCGGTTGACCTCTCCCCTCAAGAAATCCCACAGTTCTGTCGTCGGCCGGAAGCCCAGACGATAGACCGGCGCGGCCGCGATGAGGCGTTCGGCCACGGTCAGCCAGGCGGCCGCGCTCTCCGGTCGTTCCGTCGTCACCTTTTCGGTGGTCAGCAGCGCCAACACCGCCTGCGCTGGCGCCAGGCGTTCCAGCCGGAAGTCGGCCGCGTGCGCCAGGATATAGATCGCGGCCAGCGGGACGCGAGCTGCGACGCGGCGAATCAGCTCAGGCGGGCTGCTCATGCCCCAGAAGGGGGTGCTCAGCAGCTCGGGCCCGGCTGCGGCCAGGCGCACAACGATGTTTTCGTCGCACAGCACGTCGGCGTGGCCGGCCGCCAGTCGGGCTATCGTGGTCTTGCCGGCGCCCGATGGCCCGGCGAACAGGTACCCGCGACCGGCGATCACCGCGGCGGTCGCGTGCAACAGCAGGCCATCGTGCTGGCGGGGCAGCGCCTGCATGAGAAGATAGGCCAGGGTGCGCTCCAACGCCGAGGCCGCCCGCGCTTCCGAAGGTATGCTCACCGCGGCCTGCCGCGCCGCCAGGTCAATCCACCCTTCGAACTCAGTCATGCGGAAGGTCGTCCGCGGCCCTTCGTGACGCATCCACGCCCCAGCCGCAACCTCCAGGCGGGGATCGTGCGTCACCGCCACCTGCCAGGCGGCCGCCGAACCGTCGGCCAGGAACGCGGCATAGCGCTCTCGCAGCGTCGGCCCCCAGCCGGGATCGGGCAGATCAACCGCGATCGAGACGCCGGCGATGGCGAGTGTCAAGCAGGCAGGCGCGGCAGTCTGGTTCACCACGATCATCGCTGGCGTGCGCGCCAGGTCGGCAGATGCGTGCGTAGCGCAGGGCCTTCCAGTCGCAGGTCCAGACAGTTCAGCACGTTGCGCCCCAACAGAATTTCGCCGCTATACGGATCGCCTGCAACATCCACGGCTGGCAGCACGAGGTCTCCGACGCGCAAGTCCACCTCATACACCAGAACAGGCCGCCAATCTCGCCATTGACTACTCAACGTAGCTGGTCGTACTGCAGGCGGATGTAGAGGACGCAACAAGGATGCAGGCACAATCGTGAAGTCAGCGCCGCTGTCCACCTCTGCCGAAAATGGGCCAGTCCAATCCTGGCTTTCGGGTGCAGCCAACGACACGTCCAGCACCGGCATCGGCGGATAATGAGCCTGCGAGTAGGGTTGGATCATGCGGCTTCCTCGATCAGACGTGGTCTGCGGATCACGATTGTCTGCCGCGCCTCTTGGCGGACGGGCGTGATCAAAACGGATCTGTTGCCATAGCGGGTACGGATGCGCCTGCCCAATGCAACCCGGTCCGCATCGTGATCCACCACGCAGCCGTTGAGCATGGCGATATACTGCCCAGGATAGGCCTCGAGCAGTTGGGAGTGCCGCGCCTCATAGGCGCGTTGCTCTTGCTCGATCTCCCCAAGCTCCGCATCCTCCTGATCGCCTTCGTTCCAATCTGACCACACAGCCAGATCGGCCACGTAACGTTCGACGACCTGGTCCAGCAGCTCGGAGATGCTGGTTCCCCGCCTCGCAGCCGCCCGATGCAGCTTTTCTGCTGCGTGTTCGGACAACGCAACGTTGATCATAGTCACTGACCCCCACCACCTCTCAGGCGCGCGGCGAACGCTGCGTGCTCGGCGCTCGCCAGCCCAGACTGCACGACGCGCAGCACGGCCGCCAGGTCGCCGTCCAGCAGCGCCTCGGCCGCGAGCCATAGACCTGGAAAGATACGGCTGCGCACGATCCCGTCCGCATCGGCCGGCAGGTCTACGTAGCGCCCCTCGTGCAGCTCGAACCAGTCTACCTCCTCGTCGCTGACTCGCCACACCAGATATTCCTGCACCCCGTTCCGCCGGTAGACCCGCAGCTTGTCGTGGAGGTCATAGCTCGTACTGCTGCTGGCGATCTCGACGATCAGCTCCGGCGCGCCTTCGACGTAGTCGTCGGCGCTGATCCGCGATTTGCCGCCGGCTGCCGGTTCCAGGCGCAGGAAAGCGTCCGGTTGCATCTCGTTCTCCGAGTCGAGTCGCACGGTGGCGTTGTCGCTGAAGTCAACGCCGGGCGTGGCGGCAAGATAGTTGCCAAGCCAGACCATCATCATCGCGTGGGGCTTACCATGAACGTTGTGGCGAACTGGTGAGGGCATGTGCACAACTCCTTCGACTAGTTCCGCCTTCTTCACATTCGGCATGGCCTCATACCGCCGCTCGAATTCGCGCCGCGTCAGCCGGTCGCCAGCCTCCAGGGGGGGAATGGCCGGTCGCCGACCATCGTCCGCGCTCCGCCAAGGCCGCACGCGTGGGGGCAGCGTTCTCACCGTTGGCGCGAGAGCCTCATCACGGACCATTACCTCCATCTGTCACCTCCGGTCGCCTGGCTATTAGCCCTCATTCTACCAGACTCGTCCTTCGGTTGCAAGGGGATAGACGCGGGATCACCTGCTGGGGCTGGTCATTGCGAGTGCTGTGCGCGAAGCAATCTCAGCCTTGGGGCCAGTCGCCGCGCCAGACGCCAGGCGCCGCGCAACACGCGCAGCGCATGATGCCGCGCCAACCAGAAGGGGACGACGAAGCGGTCAAACGAACGGGGCCAGCAGCGACGCTGATTGACATAAGCGGCCACGACGATCCCCAACGCCTGAACCGGGTCCCACGCCGCATCGGGCGCCAGCCGGCCGTCGCCGTGGGTGATCCAGCGGTCACGGTCGCGGCGCACCAACCGGTGCGCGACGAGCGTATCGCCATCCACAAAGACGATCAGCGCGCCGGGCGCCGCGCGCCGGGGCAGGGGGGCGATCTCGATCTCGCAATCGGGGGGCAGTGTGGGCCACATGCTGCCCCCGCGCAGCGGCCATCGGAAGCGTTTCTCGTTCGCAGGCCCGGTCTTGCCTTCCAGCGCCGCGCGCAGCAAGGGCAACCAGTCTTGGGCGCGCAGGGGCGGCGAGATCATGCGCTGGCCGGCGTCTTCACGCGGCGCGGCCGCAGCTTTTTCAGCCAGCCGTTCTTCGGCTTCTCGGCATTCTCGCCGCTGCCATCTCCAGAGCCGTAGTAGTGGCTGTAGTGATAGTAGTAATAGTAGTAGTAGTACGAACCGGGTCCGCGCACAGGCATGCGGTTGAGCACCGCGCCCACCACGCGCGCCTTCACCTGCTGCAGGGCGCTGAGCGCGCGGCCGGCCATGTCGCGGCGCGTGTGACCGGCATCCAGCACCAGCAGCACGCCGTCCGATTGGGTGGCCAGGATGGCCGAATCGGCCAGGGCAGTGGCGGGTGGGCTGTCGAGCACCACGATGTCAGCCTGGCCAGTCATCTGCTCCAGCAGCTCGCGCATCCGCGACGAGCCGAGCAGCTCGGCCGGGTTGGGCGGCAACTGGCCAGAGGTCAATACCCGCAGGCCCTCCACCGGCGTCTCTTGCAGCAGGCCGTCGGTTCCTTTGTCGTGGTCGAGCAGCGCGCTCGTCAGGCCGGCGCTGTTGGGCAGCTTGAAGATGCGATGCAGTCGCGGCCGGTGCAGGTCCGCATCCACCAGGATTACCCGCCGGCCGGCCTGGGCCATGGCCGCGGCCAGGTTGGCGGCCGTCAGCGATTTGCCTTCCGACGGGGAAGGGCTGGTGACCAGGAGGGTGCGCAGCGAATGATCCACTGCGGCGAATTGGAGGTTGGTGCGCAGCACCCGGTAGCTCTCCTTGGCCATCGAGTGGCTGGCGCCCACAACTAGCTCGTTGCCATCGGCCGCCTCCGGCATCAGGGGCACAGCGCCCAATGTGACCAGCCCCAGGGTCTGCTGCACGTCGTCGGGATTCTTGAGGACGTCGTCCAGGTACTCGATCAGAAACGCCGCACCGACAGCCAGCATCGCGCCCACCACGGCCGCCAGCAGCATGTTCTGGGCTGTGCGCGGCCGCACCGGGCGCAGCGGCGGCTGGGCCTGTTCGGTCACCAGCACGGTGTCGAGTTGCCGGGCCTCTTCCAGGCTGAGGTCCTGCTCGCTCTTGAAGAGGCTGGTGTAGCTCACTTGCAGCTCGCGCAGGTCGCGCTGCAGGCGATCTAGCTCGGTCTGGCTCGGGTTGGCCGTTCGCTCCAGGTCGGCGATGGCTGTTTGGGTGCGGGCGATCTGGTCCTGCAGTTCCGCCAGCCGTTGGCGCAGACCTGAACGCGCGATCGCAAACCGACCGGCCTGCATGGCTTCGTTCTGCTGGATGAAGACCGCCGGGACTTCGTTGGCGATGGCCGCGGCGCGCTGCGGGCTGACGTCCTCGACCTTGAGCAGCAGCAACTGCGTGTTGCGGAGCGGCGAGACCGAGACCTGGCCGCCGAGTTTCTCGACCGTGGTGTCGAGCTGTAGCCGCTGAATCACCTCATCGAGCACGGGCTGGCGACGCAGCAACTCGGCGTAGGTGCCGGCCAGCCGCTCGCTGGCGTATAGCGTGCTCTGATCCACCAGGCCGGCCTTGCTCTGGCTGACCAGCAGCATGGATGAGGCCTCGTAGACCGGCGTGGTGCGTTTGCTGACCGCGTAGGCCGAGATGCCGGCCAGCAGCGTGCAAAGCACGATCAGCCACAGCCAGCGCCAAACCAGGATCGCGTAACGACGTAATTCCATGCAACCTCCCGAACCCTATCAGTTGTGATGTCCCAGCGCGGCGAACGCCTCTTCCCATCCCTGGCTGCGGCCGTCGAGGATCTGGACGGTCGGCGTGCCTTGCAGGAGCGCGGCCGCCCCTTCCGTCAGGCTTTGGCCCGCCACCGCAGCGATGGCGCGATAGCCAGCCTTGCCCAGCAGCGCGGCGCGTTGCCGGGCGCGCGTCACGTCGCCCTGGTCAACGACCGCGGATACCTCGATGGCCAGCCAGATCTCGCCATCTGAGCCCATCTCCGCCGCCCGCGGCCGGCCGCTGATCAGCAGATCAATCTGAAGAAGGTCATGCAACTCATCTGGCGACAGTCGAGATTCCAGCGTTTGTTCCATCACGGAGGCCAGTTCGCCAGGCAATGCGACCCGGATGCGGCGCAGCCAGCGGCCGAAGTAGCTGAAGGCGCGGCGCGCATAGCGCGCCTCCAGGATGTCGCCCAACATTTCGTCCTGCCGCCTGTTCAGGGTGGCAAGCAGAGCTTCGCTGCGCTTCTGCGCCTGAGCCAGCTCGGCCACACATGCCTCGGTGCGCGCCTGGGCCGCGGCTAACTCTGCGAGGCGTGCGTCGGTGCGGGCCTCGGCTGCGGCCAGCTCTTCGAGATGTTTTTCGGTGCGCGCCTGGGCCGCGGCTAACTCTGCGAGGCGTGCGTCGGTGCGGGCCTCGGCTGCGGCCAGCTCTTCGAGACGTTTCTCGGTGCGGGCCTGGGCCGTGGTCAGCTCGCGCTGGGCCTGCCCCAGATCGCGCATGATCGCCGGCAGGGCCAACAGATCATCTGTCAGCACCGCGCGGCGCACCTCGGCCCGCCACTCGGGGTGCGATGCCAGAATACGCGTGAAGCTCTGGATGTCGCTGACCGTAAACGCCATGATGTACCTCTGGTCGCAGACCGGCTGAGAGCACGCAAACAGCGATCTACTGAGTCTCCATTGTACCACTGTCGGGCGTGGATGGCAAAACGGCTGCTCGTCTCAGACTCGACCCCGCAGCGCGCCAGCCAGGTGCTGCGCGCGCGCGGCCAGGCCTGACCGTCCGTGACGCAGCGCCAGCCAGTCATCTGTGGGCCACACGCCCCGATAGAGGAGACGCGCCGCAGCGCGCCAGCGGTCGGCGAGCAGCAACTGGTAGACGAAGCGCCCCGGCCCCAGCGTCAGATTCCGCATCGCGAGCAGTGAAGGACCATTCGCAAAGCGTCCCAGCAGCCAGCGCCGGCCGGCCGGGGGCCGCAGCCGGGCGAGCGCCGGCGCCGCCTCGGTCAGCCCCAGCAGCCCGGCCGCAAGATGCAGCGGCAGCCACACGGCGGTCGCCACGCGCCAGGCTTGGGCCCGCTCTGTGATGGCGAGCCAGTCCACGCCACCCCGTGCAAGCAGCGCCATATCCAGCAGCCCGCGCAGCCACGGCGCGGCCATCTGGTGGTTGACCGCCAGGTGCACCGCCACATGGATCACAGCATCTTCGGGCGCCAGCGCGAGCGCAGGCCGGCCGGCCGCGACGATGGGGACGGCGCGGGCGCGCAGCTCCTCCTCTGGCACGGCCGCGATTTGTTGCAGCCACACGCCGGGGAAGACGCCCCAATGCAGCTCTACCAGCCCGCCGCCGGCCGCTGGAGGGGCGATCATCTGGATTTCGCCCAGGTGCAGCGCCTGCAACGCGGGAGGCCGCTCTGCCTTGATGTGTTGGACATAGCCCAACCGTTCCAGCGCGGCCTGGCTGGGGGCCATCTCCGCCGCGCTTACCCACAGATCGAAATCGCCCATGGGGCGGCAAGCGGGGTCGGGGTAGACACTGGAGGCGAGCGCGGCCCCCTTGAGCAGCACGGCCGTGACCCCGGCGGCCGTCAACGCATCCAACGCCTCTGCCAGCCGGCGGCTTTGCAGCTCAGCCCTGGCGATGGCTGCGTAACCTGCCTGGCTCAGGGCCGTCTGTGCGCGGACGGGCAGGGCCTGGAACGCGCCGGCCTGGCGCAGGCCGTAGAACGCGTACGCCGCCAGCCCCTGCGCGTTCAACCAGGCGACCCAGGCCGGGTCGTCCGCGGCCTGGGCAGCCCAGGCGCGCAGCCGCGCGGGATCAGGGGCGATCAGGCCGTGTAGGAGGGGGAGGAGGGACATGTGAGGGGCAGAGGGGCGGCTAGAGCGGCTGGCCGATCGGTTCGACCGGCAGCGAGTTGTGCTGCGCCCGGCTGCGGTATTCCGGCACGATTTCCTCGATCAGCCGCACGAGCGCGTCTTGATCGTCGGCCTCCGCGGCCCCGATCAGGCGATCGACCGCCTGGTGCAGGCCGGCGCCGCAGAACGGATTCGCCGCGCCGTTGTTCGACACGAAGACCTGGTTGTGCGCGGTGCGGCCGTACACCTCGCCGGGGATGAACAGCTCCTCGAACAGCTTCTCGCCAGGCCGCAGGCCGGTGAAGACGATGTCAATGTCCTCGCCCACCGTCAGGCCCGAAAGCTCGGCCAGATCGCGGGCCAGGTCAACGATCTTGACCGGTTGGCCCATGTCCAGCACGAAGACTTCGCCGCCCCGGCCCAGCGCAGCCGCCTGCAGCACGAGCTGCACGGCTTCCGGGATGGTCATGAAGTAGCGTTTGATATCGGGATGGGTGACGGTGATGGGGCCGCCCTTGGCGATCTGGCGTTGAAAGAAGGGCACGACGCTGCCCCGGCTGCCCAGCACGTTGCCAAAGCGCACCGCGACGAAGGCCCGGCCGGTGCGGCTGGCTGCATCCTGCACGAGCAGCTCGGACACCCGTTTGGTGGCGCCCATGACGCTGGTGGGATTCACCGCCTTGTCGGTGGAGATGAGGACGAAGTGGCTGACGCCGGCCGCGATGCTGGCCTCGATGACGCAGCGCGCGCCGAGGACATTGTTGGCAATCGCCTCGGTCGCGTTGGCCTCCATCAGCGGCACGTGTTTGTGGGCCGCGGCATGGAACACGATCTCTGGCCGCCGCGCCTCGAAGACGGCTCGCATCCGTGCGGGGTGTCGGATGTCGGCGATGATGGGGACGATTTGCGATTTGCGATTCGCGATTTCGGCTTGTGTATCGCCCTTTGCTATTTGCGATTTGCTATATGCAGTCCGCAGTTCGTTCGTGATCTCGAAGATCGAGTTCTCGCCATGTCCCAGTAGCACGAGCTCGGCGGGCCGGCAACGCAGGATTTGGCGGCACAGCTCGGACCCGATGGAGCCGCCCGCGCCCGTGACGAGCACGCGCTTGCCGCGCAGCAGATCGGCGAGCTGGGTGGTGTCGGTGTGCACCGGCTCGCGGCGCAGCAAGTCCTCGATGCGCACCTCGCGCAACTGCCTGACGCTTGCTGCGCCGTCCAGGAGCTCGTAGATGCCGGGGATGATCTTGCTGGTCACGCCTGCCTCATCGCACAGGGCCGTCACCTCGCGCACGATGCGGCCTGGCGCGGTGGGCATGGCGATGATGACGGTGCGAATCCGATATTCTCTGGTCAGACGGGGGATGTCGGCGCGTGGGCCCAACACGCGCAGGCCGTGGATGATCACCCCGCGTTTTTCCGGGTCGTCGTCCACGAACCCGACCGGCTCCAGCCCCAGGTGCGGGTTGGCGCGCATCTCCTTGACGATCATCGCGCCGGCGTCGCCCGCGCCCATGACGAGCACGCGCTCCGCGCGGATGCCAGGTCGCCAACGATGCGTGGCCCAATCGGCCAGGCGTGCGCTGAAGCGCAGCCCGCCGACGGCCGCCACCGTCAACAGGCCGTCCAGAAAGGGGAGGGAGCGAGGAAAGTTGGAGGGAACCAGCGCCAGGGGACGCAGGATAGCGAAGAAGACCAGCGCCTCAAGGAGGGTCGCGGTCAGTCCGGCCATCGCGATGAGGGCCAGTTCGGCCGCGCTGGCATAGCGCCAGAAGCGCGCATAGAGTCCCAGCGGGAAGAAGATCAGGAATTTGCACCCCAGCGCGGCCAACGTGAAGATCGCCAGCGGCTGCAGAAAGGCGTCGCCGGCGAACGCCTGGCCGTCGGTGCGCAGGGCCAGCGCCAAACCTGGGGTGAGGGCGAGGAACAGCAGGTCCAGCCCGAAGAAGTGCCGGTTGCGCAGTCGCAACAGCAGCGCGCAGAGCTTAAGGAGTAGAGACATAGCTTTGTGGGAACCGCGTTGCCGCTTCACAGTGGTCACGAAACGCGTTGCGCCCAAATGCGCACGCGCAGCTCTTCGTCAATCATCTCAAATTCGGGCTCTCGGCCGGCAAGCGGTATTCCTCGGTGATGCAGTCTGGCCTTGCGCCACTAACATGCGATCGAAAGGATCACGATGGTGGTCCGGGAGCGCAAACACATGCAACGCATGGACCAGTGTATCTTCTCAATAATCCGGGGTAGGGGCATGGCCTTGCGCCTGCCCGCCGGGGCGACCGCAAGGGTGCGCCCCTACAAATTGAGAAGATACGGACCAGTTGAATGGGCAATACCTGGATTGCGTTGATGCGCAGTTGCTCAGCAACAAAGCCTTGCAGATCGGCAGGGAGCTTGAGCTTGCCCAACCGGCTCTTGATCGCCATCTCCCAACCGCTGGCCGCGCTCAAGAATGGTTCGGTGTCCGGCGCCGCCATGATCTGAAGGACACGCGCCGAAAGCTGCGGAGCGTTGGCGATCCACCAAAGAAAGGTATGCGTATCCACCACCTCTCTGGCCGGACCGAAGATTACGCTCCTTCCACCGGATCGGATTATAGACTAAGCTCTTAGCTAAGTCAAGGACGCTGTCGCCGCCCCGCAGCCAACAGCCTCGCATCTCCCCCCATCCCCGCGTCATCCCCGCCCCACGTCCCTGATCACCCCCACCACCGTTCGGCTGAGCGTTCGACTGAGCTCACGCCGAAGGCTC
>Ga0194126_10013876_pt1 | contig 10024 bp, 7 predicted proteins | sample TA2KigC150mmetaG_FD_148641 | JGI IMG/M metagenome (GOLD analysis project Ga0194126, IMG submission 148641) | Freshwater microbial communities from Lake Tanganyika, Tanzania - TA2015035 Kigoma Deep Cast 150m | ecosystem: Environmental > Aquatic > Freshwater > Lake | place: Tanzania: Lake...
GATTTCCCAACACTTCTCGCACAACCATTTCCAATTGACTGTCTGAAAATGTGACCTCTTTTTCCAGGTGATTCATGATCAAGTACAAAGGCGTGGAAAGCAGTATGACCAGCAGGAGGGAAGCCATACCACGCATGCGGATTGCTTTGACAACGAAAAATTGTTCAGCCAGCACCACCCCAAGGAAAACTATCCCGTTGATGAGCCATAGCTCTGATAGCAACAACAGCAGGAGCAAGATTTTGCGTGTACCATCAGCATGCTTCAACGCAAAAGGCGTCGCCAGGTGAACTTCATATAAGTTTTTGTCTGGCGAATACAAGTCAATGACCTGTTTTTCTCCTGTTTGTTCAACGATCACCATGCCTGAGTGTGGGTTGGTTTCAAATAGAAGGATTAAGCCTCCCTGCACAAATTGCCGGTACACAATCGAGGCTGAACCTGATCCGGAGTAGGTAAAGTTATTTTGACTCTTGACCCAGTTCCCTTTTACCTCCAGGCTATCCGTAACGGTCCTCTCCAACTTGCCGGGTATATCGATAGCTGCCATTGATTTCATACGAACTTGATTGCCTTGAGAAAGATCGTTTTTCTGCCCATTGGGTCGAATTTTCACATCATAGTAAAGTGGAAAGGGAGGAAGATCAAACAACCCAATGGTGTATATCAACGATAGCAACAAGCAAATTGCCATGCTCGTAAACCAGCTCTTCCTTGAACTGATCCAGCCTGTAACCGACTTAAGGAAAAAGAAGAACAACAACACCAGGCAGGGGGCAATGATGAAGAAATAACGGCTGGCTAATTCAATCTTTTCCTGCCTCGCCAGCATCATGAAGCTGGTATGCCGTATTAACAGGATATAGGGAATGGATAATCCCCAAAGGAGAGAAAAACCAAATTGCCATGCAATGCTCAGTTTTCGTTTATGCGTAAGCGACATAGGTGTTTTTAACAACAAGGTTTTAGCCACAACCTGAATAATTAATAGCTCCAGGAAGGAGTGACGAGATTGGCTTTCGAAGTTTCGATCCCCTTACAATACTTACTGCATGCCATCACGCGTAACCCATGTCGCCTGACCAAATCAAGCAGCCAATAGGGTTGATTTTTGCGGCATTTGATTTCCAGGATAACAATGTTGCGATGATGCTCGCGTAAGATTGGCGTATTTGGAAAAAGAGATTTTGCCGATGCGCTGGTTACACGGTAATCGAAGGTGATCCTCACGCCTTCATCAAAGCGAGCCACAAATCCTTCCCGCTGGTACTGCACCAACAACTGAGGTTCCAGGGTTTTCAACCAACAGTACCTTTCAAATTCGACCAACACCGGATTTATTGCATTCTGCCATTTGCGATTTTCAATAAAAAAGCTGTATTCCTGTGCAGAAATGAATACGCTGTGCTTTTCCATGATCGACCCTTTGCGCACTTTGATTTCTGCCCGCAACGTTGTATCCGGTTCAAGTTCTGGCGAATAGGAGCGGATACGCAGCTTGATGCGGTCATAATCTCCATCCACCTTTTCATGAAAAAATCGATAGTCATAAGAATCGAAGTACAAACTACGAACCAGGTATTTTCCTCCTGCCGCACTTTTGGTATAAAAATCTGGCTTGACAAAGGGCTTTAGTGAATTTTGAATCTGGAAAATCTTTTGAACCGGTAAGATGTATTTGTATTCGAAACGCCACATTCCCGGAACATGGAGTATAGGTTCGACAGACAAATCAACCTCCAAAATTTCAGAGAGGAAGAGCTAATTGGGGAGCCAATAGAGAAATTCTGGTAATCCCCTTTGTTCCTTTTAGTCGTTGAACAAGCGCTTCTGAAGGATTACTGATCAGTTGGGTAAATCGCAGTTCAAACACAATTTCCCAGTGATCGTGATCCGTCTCATACGACCGGATGCGAGCATCGACCACGAATTCTTTGATCACGTGCAGAATGTCATCATTGTTGACCGGCGACTGCCCAGAAAGTACCAGCACAAAATCGGTGTTCTTAGGGTTTCCGTAGCGGAAAAAATAGAGCAGCGCCACAACGATGGAGATGATAATCGTGGAGATTAACACCACCGCCCAATTGTAGGTGCCGGCGCCTAATCCCACCGCAATCACCCAAAATAAGAACACCATGTCACGGGTATCTTTAATGGGAGTCCTGAAGCGAATAATAGACAATGAGCCTATCAAGCCGAGTGATAACACCAGATCGCCTCGAATATATAACATGACGATCGAAACAATAGGCGCCAACAACACCAGGGTAGCCATAAAATTATGTTCGTAGTTCAAACCGCGATGGGTTTGTTTATATAATTGGGAGATTAACAACCCCATAATGGCAGCCAATACCACCGAAAAAATAATGCTGTACAAGTCCAGGTTTGTTTTTACGAATAAATCCAGGATTTTCGATAACTCTTGGTCGAAGCTCATATCCTATCCTTGTTGGTTAATACCAATTAATACTGTTATCCAATTATAACCTGATGAGAATCTTTTGTTGGCAGCAAAGTATTGCCAAAAGGTGGCTGTCTCGATTCCCCCAATTGCCTGCCCAGCTCCGGGAGAAAACTTATCCTTTAAGCGCTTTCCTCCTGATGCAGGCTCTCCCACTCGACGACCAGGGCATTGATCTCGTTTTGTAATTCCACGTAGGTCTCCCCCATCTGCTGGATTTTCTCTGCCTCTGCGGGTGGTTTCTCCAACTGCAAAGACAAAGCAGCCAGAGAATCTTCCAATTGGTGGATGCGCTCCTCGACTTCCGCCAGGCGCGCCCGGCGGCGCTTCTCCAGGTTGCTGGAGCGCTTTTTCTGTTCTTGCTGCACGCGGGTTGGCTTGGGTGTAGCGATAGTGTCCTGCCGGCGATTCTTTTCTGCTTCCCGAAAGGCTGAGTATTCGCTATAGCCGCCTGGGAAAACGCTCAGGCTCGTTTGATCCGTATCGATCTCCCAGATTTGCGTCCCCAGTGCATCGATCAAATAGCGGTCATGGGAGACCAGCAGAATGGTGCCCTGGTATTCGCTCAGCACCTGCTGCAAGATTTCCTGCGAGGGGATGTCCAGGTGGTTGGTAGGCTCATCCAACAAGAGCAGGTTGGCGTTGCTTAAAGCCAGCAGGGCAAGCGCCAGGCGGCCGCGTTCTCCGCCGGAGAGGGTATGGACTTTTTTATACACCTCTTCTCCGGTGAACAAGAAGCGCGCCAGGTAATCCCGAATTTCAGCAGGCAGCATACGAGGGGCAATGTGTTCAATCTCCTCCATCAAGGTGCGCTGAGGGTTCAGGTCTTCGTGCGCCTGGGCAAAATATGCCACATCCAGGCTGGCGCCCAGCCGCACTTCCCCGCTCAGTGGAGGAATTTTTTCCAACAAAGTTTTTAAAAAAGTGGTTTTGCCCGCCCCGTTGGCACCAATCAGTGCCGCACACTCACCGCGTTTTAGCAGTAAATCCGGCGTCTGGAAAAGTGCCTGACCTTCATCAGCGTAACCGATTACCAAATCCTTGGTGCGCAGCACCAGGTCACCAGAACGGCGTTGAGCTTTCAGATGCAGGTGCAATTGCGGCGGACGAACCAGCGGGTTGCGCAGGGCGCGAATGCGAGCGCCAGCTTCCTCCACGCTCATCATCTGGCTCTTGGCGCCGGTGGCATCGCTGATCTCTGACCATTTTTTCTCCTGCACCGCCTCCAAGCCTGCTTTATCAATCGCATCCAGCATCCGGCTCAAGCGCCTAAGCCTGCCCTTGGCTTGCAGTGTGTTCTGCCCGGCAATATTGCGCCGGATATAATCCATTTCTTTATCCAACCGCTGCTTTTCGCGTTCAAAGGACTGCGAGCGCAGCGCCCAACGTTCCTGCCGCTGGTGCAGGTAGGCGCTGTAATTGCCACGGTAAATTTCCAAGCCATTGCGACTCATTTCCCAAATATGATCCACTACCTGGTCCAGGAAATAGCGGTCGTGGGAGACAATCAACGCCGCGCCATCCCATGATTTGAGATATCCTTCCAACCACTCCACCGCCTGGATATCCAGATGGTTGGTGGGCTCATCCAGTATCAGCAGATCAGGGTTGGATAACAGTAAGCGTGCCAACAGGGCGCGGGTGCGCTGCCCACCGGAAAGCTGGTGCAGTGGGCGGCGGTAATCCTGTTCATCGAACCCCAAACCGCTCAACGTCTGGCGGATGCGCAGCTCGTACGTGTAACCACCGCGCTGGTCAAAGTCATGTTGCAGCACGCCATAGCGCAGCAATTCCTGCTCCGCCAGGGGGGAATGGCTCATCGTAGCTTCCATCTGGGTCAGCTCTACTTCCTGTTGCAGCAGCTCGGGAAACGCCGCCAGGCATTCCTCCCATAGGGTATGTACTCCGTGTAGCACAGCTTCCTGCGGCAGGTAACCCAGCTTGAGATGGCGCGCTCGCCGCAGGCTGCCTGCCGAAGGCTCTTCTAACCCCACCAAAATCCGCAGCAGGGTGGTCTTGCCAATCCCGTTCGGACCAACAATGGCTGCCCTGGCGCGCGGCGGTAAATCAAAAGACAAGCCGCTGAAAATATCCACCGGGTCGTAGGATTTAGAAAGTTGGGTAGCAGTAATCAGGGACATAATCGAACAGCCTCCCATTATACCGTGATATAATCCGCAAGTGCCTGCCAGAATGGCAGACTGAGAGTGAAACGATGAATATCGAGAATAAACCCATTCAACTGACAAAAACGCCACAAAGCTGGCTGACGCTGGTTTTGCTGGTAGCCTTTTTAATTGCCGCCGCACTCACTGCTACCTTCACCTTTATTGCCGTGCGCGATTTTGTGACTACCTGGGATATCACCGACCTGCCCGGTATCGCCCTGCGGCAGCCCACCTCCGGCCCGGATGCGGACGGGGTGATGGGTGATCCAAACGCGCCGCTGCAGATGATTGCCGGACCCACCCCCGAACCCTGGGACGGCGCCAGCCGGGTGACCATGCTGGTGATGGGACTGGACTACCGTGACTGGGCGGCTGGCGAGGGTCCGCCTCGCACCGATACCATGATCCTGTTTACCCTGGACCCGCTCAGCCGTACCGCGGGCGTGTTGAACATCCCACGTGACCTGTGGGTGAACATCCCTGGTTTCAAGTATGGCAAGATCAACACCGCCTACCAGCTCGGCGAAGCGTACAAACTACCGGGAGGCGGTCCTGAACTGGCAAAGAAGGCCGTCGAAGAGGTGATCGGCGTGCCGATTGATTACTACGCCCAGATCGACTTTGGCGCCTTCATCCGCTTCATTGACGAGATCGGCGGGGTGAAAGTGGTAATCGAAGAACCGATCCGGGTAGACCTGTTGGGCGATAACAACTCCAAAAAGCTCAAACCCGGCCGCCAGGTGCTGCCTGGTGATATCGCCCTGGCATATGCCCGCGCCCGCAACTCCGAAGGTGGAGACTTTGACCGCGCCAAACGCCAGCAAGAAGTGATCATGGGCATCCGCTGGCGCATGCTGGAAAGTGACAATTTATTGGTGGTGATCTCCAAAGCGCCTACCCTGTACAAAGAGATCTCGGGCGGGGTGCACACCAACCTGACGCTGGATCAAGCCGTCCGACTGGCATGGCTGGCAAAACAGATCCCCGACGATAAGATCAAATCTGCGGTTATCGGTCCGGAGCAAATCAACTTCTTTAAAACCAGCGACGGTTTGGATGCCCTCAAGCCGCTCCCCGACCAGATCCGCCTGCTGCGAGACCAGGTCTTCACCGAAACCGGACCTGCCAGCCCGGTGGTCACCACACTCTCATCCGCTGAACTCATGCAAGCTGAAGCTGCCAAGATTGCCGTGCTGAACGGCTCCACCACCAATGGCTTGGCGGCGGTCACCATGGAGTACCTGGTGAGCCAATCTTTCAACGTGACCGAAGCCGGTAATGCTGAAACTGTTTACACCAACACCACCGTGTTTGATTATACGGGCAACCCCTACACTCTGAAGTACCTGATCGAAGTGATGGGCATCAACCCCACCCGCATATTCAATCGTTATGATCCCACCAGCCCGGTTGACCTGACCGTGATCCTGGGCACCGACTGGGCGGCCAGTAATCCAATGCCTTAAACCACCACTGCGCTGCGGATTTTCCTCAAGGCGGGAAAATCCGCAGCGAGATGGTAATCACTGCCAATCGGGTGTTGTCGTTGGGGAATCGAGCCAACCTTTCCCTGATAATGTGATCTATTCTTACCCTCATGGATACAATCTCTGGTTCGGTCGAGCGTATCACCTATTACAACCCGGAAAACAGCTACTGCGTGCTGCGCCTGCGCCCCGAGCGCGGGCGGCCGCCGCAAGCCAACCGGGAGGGCTTAGTAACCGTGACCGGCAACCTGCCGGAGCTTTCGCCCGGTGAGTTCTTGCGCCTGCAGGGTAACTGGAAAAACCACCCCCGGCATGGCTGGCAATTCCAATCCGAGGTTTGCGAGCAGAGTGTCCCGGCCACTATTGCCGGTATGCGCCGTTATCTTGGCTCAGGCTTGGTCAAGGGCATCGGACCGCGCCTGGCAGAGAGGATCGTGGAGCAATTTGGCAACCAGACGCTGGAGGTGTTGGAAGAACATCCGGAACGCTTGCGGGAAACACCGGATATCGGTCCCAAGCGGGCAGCTTTGATCGCCCGCGCCTGGCATGAGCAAAAACAGGTCAAAGAAATTATGCTCTTTCTGCACAGCTACGGAGTAACCACCAACCTGGCGGTCAAGATCTACAAACACTATGCAGACCAGGCTTTGACCATCGTGAAGAATGACCCATACCGCCTGGCGCGTGATCTGTTTGGCGTGGGTTTTAAAACTGCCGATAAAATTGCTCGTGCCATGGGATTACCCCCCGACCATCCTTCACGCATCGAAGCCGGTGTGGTGCATCTCTTGAATGAGATGAGCAATGAAGGGCATGTATTCAGCCCGCAGCATATCCTGGTGGAACAAGCCAGCCAACTGCTGGAAGTTGAGGCGGAATTGGTGCCGCCAGCCCTGCAGCGCCTGGCTCAGCAAGAACGCATTCACCTGGAGGTGCTGCCCGGCTGGAGCGAACCTCCTTCCTTTGACGTCCACAAGCTGAGCGAGCAGCTGGCAGCGTATGGACAGACGGCAGTTTACCTGGCGTCGCTGTTTGCCGGTGAGGTGGGCGCCGCTGAGCATTTGCGCCGCTTGACTTTTGCACTGCCTACACGGTTGAGCGACCTGCCTCCTGCGTTTCTATCGCTCGACCCGACGCTTTCAGCCGAACAGCAGCAAGCCATTCGGGCGGTGTTCAGCCACCCGTTGAGTGTACTCACCGGTGGACCCGGCACCGGTAAAACCACCTGCCTTAAGGCGCTGGTCAACCTGGTAGAGCAGGCTGGCAAGCGCTTTGCACTGGCATCACCAACCGGCAGGGCTGCCAGGCGGCTGTCTGAGGCGGTGAACCGCCCTGCCAGCACGATCCACCGTTTGTTGGGCTACAAGCCGGGCGAGGGCTTTCAATACAATGCCGAGCAGCCGTTGGAGATCGACCTGCTGGTGGTGGATGAAGCCTCCATGCTGGATCTGATGCTGGCGAACCACCTGCTGAGAGCCATTCCCACTGGCGCTCACCTGTTGTTGGTAGGCGATGTAGATCAACTGCCCTCGGTTGGCGCGGGCGATGTGCTGCGCGATTTGATTGCCAGCGGCGCAGCAGCGGTATCCCGCTTGCATGTGATCTTCCGCCAGGCGCAAGGCTCAGAGATCATCACCAACGCTCACCGCATCAACCAGGGGTTGATGCCGCATTTCTCTAACGATAGCCGCGACTTTTTCCTGTTTCCGGCTGAAGAGCCGCAAGATGCCGCCGACTGGCTGCTGCAGGTGGTGTGTGAACGCATTCCCAGGAAATTTGGCTTGCATGCGCGTGACCAGGTGCAGGTGCTGGTGCCCATGTATCGCGGGGCGGCGGGTGTGCATGCCATCAACGAACGCTTGCAGCAAGCCATCAACCCGCCTGAGCCACGCAAAGCCGAAAAGGCGCTTTTTGGGCAGGTCTTCCGCCAGGGAGATAAAGTGATGCAGATTCAAAACAATTACGACAAGCAGGTTTTCAACGGAGATATTGGGGTGGTGGCAGGCATCGATGCCATCGAACAAAACCTGCAAATCGAGTTCGATGACCGCCGGTTGGAATACGATTGGAGCGAAGCCGACCAGCTTGTGCTGGCATACGCGGTTTCGGTGCACAAAGCCCAGGGCTCCGAGTTCCCCGCAGTGGTGATCCCGCTAGTCACCGCTCACTACATGATGCTGCAGCGCAACCTGCTCTACACGGCGGTGACGCGCGCCAAACAACTATGCGTGTTGGTGGGCAGCAAGCGGGCGATCGGCATGGCAGTAAAAAATGACAAAGTTGCCCGCCGCTTCACTGCACTAGACTGGCGGTTGAGTCGTTAGAAGCTGGAGTTATGTTATTTCAGGGCTGGGAAAATTCAAGCCGCCAGTTTGACAGGTAAGTGCCCCCGTCTGCGCCTTTACATTCACTGGTGGATAACCCTGGTATGGGCTGCCCGCCTTCTGCCAGGCGCAGGGTATAGGTGATGCCCGGTGTCATGGTGAAATCGGCATACCCTACGCTGATTTCAGGCTGCAGCCCGGTGAAGAAATGGTTCTCCCCGCCTGCCCAGGTGACGATGATTTCAACACCCGACACCGGCTGAGCGGCGGCATCCAGCGCCAGCACCTGGATCTGTGCCTGCCCCAAGCCAGAATCGCACAACTGTTCGCGGTTCACCAGCACGAACGGCGCGCCGGGGGTAGGGGAGGGAGTGAGCGCCAGGAGAGGTGCTTGCAGCGATGATGCTGTTGCAGAAAGTGAAGGGCTGGTGGGGATAAACAGAGGCAGCGGTGTGCCATCCAGCGTGAGGGTGACAGCCAGGGTGGCTGTCAGAGCGGCTTCAGGTGCTGTTGTTTCTGCCAGCGGGGAGGCGGGAACCGGCGGCAAAGTAGGAGATATGACCGGCGCTCCTTGCTTGATCGCCGCAGCCAGTAATCCCATGGCGCGGGCTTCATCAAATGATGCCCCTTCCGCCATGGATCGCTGAGCCTGTTCTGCCAGCACACGGTAGGAGTCTTCGTCGTTCAGCAAATCCAGGCGGGCTTTGGCACGAACCAGGTCACCGTTTGCCAGGAAAGCGGCAGAAATCAGCCTGCGGTATTGGTCTTTAAAATCCGATCTCAACGACGCCGGGCTGGTATGGGTGTATTGCACCGGCTGCACCAACCAGGCATAGAGCAGCCCTAAAACAGCACCGATTAATACGCCGGTCAGTAAATACCAATACCCGCGTTCGTCTCTCATGGCGTCAGCGTCCCCAATACCGGATTCCAGGATTGCAACGCCTGGTACAAAAAGCGCATGGCAGCCAGGTCTTCGGGGCTGTAGCCATGCTGCTCAGCAAACTCCAACGCCTGGGATACAATCTGAACCGGCGACGCATCGTCCAACAGCGCCAGGCGGCGGATGGCATCCGGCAGATTCTCTTCCACCTGGAAGACTTCGGCCGTCATCAGCACATAATCGCTGCGATAGTCAATCCGCAGTGCATCGGGCGTGGTATCGATATACTTCACCGGGTCTATCACCCAGCCATAGAACAACCCCCCGGCTGCGCCAACCGCCATCGCAAGAAGGAAGCCAAACCAGCGCGTCATATTTCCTGTATTGTGCCACAGGATGCAAAGCAAAGCAAGGGAATTCGTAAAGCTTCTCCTGAGCAAGAGGATGGGGATACGAGTGGATTGAAAAATAAATGATTAAACTTTCACTGTATCTTTTGACTGTCCTGGTTGTCATTCTTTGACTCCAATTCTTTAACATTTCCTTTCTACCTGTAAATATAATTCAGGACGTCACACACTGAGCCAAAAGCATAGAGCCTATAGCTTCCAGCTTATCTTGGTGTCTTGGTGTCTTGGCGGTAAAAGGTCGCCCGCCCCGACCGTCACTGCGAGGTACGAAGCAGTCTCCCTTTA
>Ga0194126_10013881_pt1 | contig 10021 bp, 7 predicted proteins | sample TA2KigC150mmetaG_FD_148641 | JGI IMG/M metagenome (GOLD analysis project Ga0194126, IMG submission 148641) | Freshwater microbial communities from Lake Tanganyika, Tanzania - TA2015035 Kigoma Deep Cast 150m | ecosystem: Environmental > Aquatic > Freshwater > Lake | place: Tanzania: Lake...
CCACCACTTCGGCATCCTAAACCACTGCCCCCTCCCTTGGTGGGAGGGGATAATGGGGAGGGGGATCTAAATTCGCTCACCCTCACCCTACCCCTCTCCCATCAAGGGAGAGGGCAAATTTGCCGTTTATTATTTACTTTTTAGGTTCAGGCACAGGCGCCTGAGGTTGAACCGGAACTTTCTGAGGTTCTGCTGGCGCAGCCTGAGCCGGCTTCTCTTTGATCACCGTCGAGGCGCGCCTAGTTGAGGTATAAGTCAGTAGAAGTGAGGTGATCATAAAGATCACCGCTGCAACTGTCGTCAGTTTGCTGAGAAACCCCATTGCTCCTGCGCTTCCAAAAAGCGTCTGACTCGATCCGCCAAACGCAGCCCCCATCTCTGCCCCTTTCCCTGCCTGAAGAAGGACAATCAGGATAAGGGCAAAACAGACCACAATATGCAAGATGATGATAATCGTCATAAAATCAAAGCTCCACTGTTTAAATTTTGGTTATTGAATATTTGTCTTTATATATATCACATTTCTTTAAATCTGACAATCCTTGCGAAGGATTCTGCTTTCAGGCTTGCCCCTCCCACCAGTGCTCCATCGATGTCTTCCTGATCCATCAATCCCTTAACATTTTCAGGGGTGACGCTTCCACCATATTGGATTCGAATCAACTCTGAAACTCTTTTCGAATAGAGCCTCTCCAGTTGTTGACGGATAAATCGATGGACTTCCTCAGCCTGTTCTGGAGTTGCCGTCTTTCCTGTTCCGATGGCCCACACAGGTTCATAGGCGAGGACGATCTGTCCCATCTCTTTTTCCCCTATTCCTTTTAAACCACCCTCCAATTGCCCTTCAACCACAGAAAAGGTCTTTTTCCCTTCCCTCTCCTGCAGGGTTTCACCGATACAGAAGATCACCTTCAATCCATGGTTGAACGCCGCCTTGATCCTGCGGTTCACTGTCTCATCAGTCTCACTGAAATACTGCCTTCTTTCGGAATGGCCGATGATTGCATATCGACAGCCACATTCTTTAAGCATCCCAGGAGAAATTTCACCCGTGAAGGCGCCCTTCTCCTCCCAGAAAAGATTCTGACTGGCTAAATGAATGGATGAACCTTTCAACTCTTGAGAGACAGGGTACAGGGCTGTAAAGGGAGGAGCAACAGCCACCTCCACCTCTTTGACCTCTTTTAGAGAACCCTTCAACTCCTTGACAAGAGCAAGAGCCTCTTCAACGGTCTTATTCATCTTCCAGTTTCCTGCAATAAAAGGTAATCGTTTCATCATCCACCTCTTCTCAAAGCCTCAATCCCGGGCAACTTCTTCCCCTCGATCAATTCAAGGGAGGCCCCTCCGCCCGTGGAAATGTGTCCGATCTTATCTCCAACGCCTGCCTGATTCACAGCCGCCACCGAATCTCCGCCTCCGACGATACTGAAGGCAGAAGATCTCGCAACGGCCCTGGCAATCGCAAAGGTCCCATGGCTGAAAGGTTCCATCTCAAAGACTCCCATGGGGCCATTCCAGAAGATCGTCTTGGCAGTTAAGATTTCCTCTGTAAAGGCTCTGACTGTATCCGGACCGATATCAAGACAGACCCAGTTTTCAGGAATCTTATCGTTGCTCACAATCTGTCTCTTTGCTTCAACATCCATCCTCTCGGCAGCCACATGATCCGAAGGAAGAAGAAACGTTATTTTCCCCTTTGCTTCTTCCAGAAGATTTTTTGAAAACCCAATCTGGTCCTCCTCCACCAGAGACTTCCCAACCTGAAAACCTATTGCCTTAAGGAAAGTGTAAGCCATCCCTCCGCCGATGAGAATCGTGGTCACCTTCTCCGATAGGTTTCGGATCACCCCAATCTTGTCAGAGACCTTTGCACCCCCTAAAATCGCAACATAAGGCATCTGTGGCTGGACCACGGCTTTCTCTAAACTTTCAATCTCCTGCATCATCAAAAAACCGCACGCCACGGTCTGAAGATACCGTGTCATTCCCTCGGTTGATGCATGGGCACGGTGAGCTGCACCAAAGGCATCATTAATATAAACATCGCAAAGAGACGCAAGTACCTTTGAAAAAGATTCGTCATTCTTCTCTTCCTCGGGATGAAATCGGAGGTTCTCAAGAAGCAGAACCTCACCTTCTTTCATCTTTCCGATCTGTTTCTCAACGTCCTCTCCGACACAATCCAAAGCAAGCGAGACTCCTCTGCCGAGCAATCTTGATAATCTCTCCGCAACCGGTGCCAAACTGTATTTTGGATCCTTCTTCCCTTTAGGCCTCCCAAGATGGGAGGCAAGGATCACCTTCCCGCCAGCTTCACATACAAATTTGATCGTTGGGAGGGAAGATACGATCCGGGTTTCATCCGTGATCTCTCTTTTTTCATCGAGGGGGACATTAAAATCAACCCGGATGAAAACCCGTTTCCCCCTTAATTCAACCTGATCCACCCTTAGAATGGCCATTGTTATACTCCACTTTGGATGATTGGGTTAAGGAAATGGTTACGGTTACGAGGCCCGTTTCGTTTGACGGGAACGGTTAAGTTAAAAGAATTGAAAGACGACAACCGTAGCCTTTTTATTAACGATACGGGCTTCGTTACCCTTACCTTTTACCGGTGACTTCGACCCATTACTTCTTCCCAAACAGGAATAAAAACAGCTCCACCATCCTGTTGGAGAAACCCCATTCGTTGTCATACCAGGAAAGGATCTTTGCAAATTTTCCACCAATCACCTTGGTCGAGGGACCATCGACAATAGAGGAATGAGGATTGCCATTGAAATCAATGGAGACCAGTTGCTCTTCACAGAAGCTCAGAATCCCTTTTAGCTTCCCTTCTGCATAGGATTTCAAGACTTTGTTCAGTGCTTCAGCCGTTGTCTCTTTTTTTAGTTCTACCGCCAAATCGACGACAGAGACATTGGGGGTTGGCACCCGGATTGCCATTCCATCCATCTTTCCCTTCAGCTCCGGAATGACAAGGGAAAGGGCAGTGGCTGCACCGGTCGTCGTCGGAATCATCGACATCCCGGCTGCTCTGGCTCTCCGTAGATCCTTGTGCGGAAAATCGAGAATGACCTGGTCATTGGTATAGGCATGGATGGTTGTCATCAAACCGTATTCCACCCCGAACTCGTCAACCAGAATTTTCGCAATCGGGGCAAGACAGTTCGTCGTGCACGATCCCATGGAGATGATATGATGTTTGGAAGCATCGTAGTCCCTATCATTAACTCCGAGCACAATGGACACATCCGGATCTTTCGCCGGAGCGGAAATCACCACTTTCTTCGCACCGGCGCTCACATGTTTGGAACCTCCTTCTCGATCCGTAAACTTCCCCGTGCTTTCTAAAACGACATCCACCCCCAAATCCTTCCAGGGAAGCTGGCCTGGATCCTTCAGGGCTAGCACCTTGATCTCTTTTCCATCGAGCAGAATGGCATCTTTCTTTACTTCAACGCTCGCCCCCAATTTCCCGTGAACCGAATCGTACTTTAAGAGATGGGCCAATGTCTTCGCATCCGTGAGATCATTGACAGCAACAAACTCCAGGTCTTTTCGGTTAAGACCCGCTCGAAGGACATTCCGGCCAATCCGACCAAATCCATTAATCCCGACCCTGATTGCCATAACACTCCCTCCTTATTAGAATTGACAATATTATATACTTTTTTTTGTCAACCCAGTCAATATGTTTAAGGGGTCGAGAAAAATTATTCAAATCTTTCCAAAATAGAAAAACCCTGCTATATTAGAGCCATCGGTAAGGACGAGATGGAAAGAAAAAAATATATGCTTCGGGATCGAAGCCTGTTGGAGGTCGTGCAAGGTCTTCTTCATTCCCAGGTCGTTTTCCAGGATATCTTTAAAAAGTACAGAAAGGGTAAACTCTGTTTCGCAGACATTGAAAACTGGGTGGATGACCGGGGACAGAGCCCCCTTTACAATCTGAAGGAACAATCTCATTCTCTTTTCAGGAATAAAGGAAAAGAACCTTTCCATAAAAACGAGTCGCTCCTTGACCTGGTCATTGGGTCCATCTTTCACGAAGCCATAAAATTAAGGGAAAATATTTATCAACTTGAAATCTATCGCCCCAAATACCTGAACTATAGACTCCATGCCGGAAAATCCTCTTACGAAAGAGACTATTCCCAGCGATTTGAGCGAATCATCGCCAAGGCGGAACAGGGAGTACTGCTAGGGATATCCGAGATGCGATCCTTATTTCAGGATGCCATGGAGCAATTAATCGATCTTTTCAAACAAAATTTGAAAAATCCCTATCTCGTCCGATTCCTTCTCGAACATCACTCTCTTCTTAAAAAGATCTACGGTCCTCAAAGGGGAAAAGCCATCTTCAGCCTCATCTTTGAAAGGGGCTTGCAGGAAGCCTATGATCGAGCGGGACGCAGTTACCTCTTGAGCGGACATTACGATCTCTCCTCACATTATTTTTCAAAAGCCTTAAAACTTGACCCCTCCCATCCCGAGCTCCGTTTCTTGGTATATTTCAGCCTCGGGATGAATGCCTATTATAATAATATTTATGTGAAGACCCTATCCCTATGGAGAAATCTGATTTCCCTCAAGGTGAAAAAGAATTTTAAGAAGCGCTATGTAAAACAACTTGAAGAAGTCTGTCGCAAGGTGGCATCGGAATTAAACGAAGAAGGAAAACACCATCTATCTCAGAAAGCGCAATCCCTTGCCGATCAGATTAAAAAAATGTTAGGATGATTTTCAAGGAGAATCGAAGATGCCGATTTATGAATATCATTGCAGTAAGTGTGATCACGAGTTTGAAAAACTGGTTTTTAACTCCTCAGAAAAAATCACCTGCCCCGAATGTAAAAGTAAAAAAGTGAACCGGATGATGTCCGCTTTCGCCTTTTCAAGTGGCGGAAAATTCAAAAGCACCGCCAGTTCCTCCTGCAGTGGTTGTTCCTCCTCCAGCTGTTCAACTTGTGGCTCCTCATAATTCGTTCGGAATTTTTATTATTTTTTACTACGAACCCCTAACTCCGAACTCAAGACTCTCTTTCAGAGGTTGGTCAGGTGTCTCCTTGCTTCCATCTCTTCTCTTAGCGACGCGTCATCCTGAAATCCTTTTAAAACCTCATCCATCACGCGAATCATTTCCTCCTTCTCTTCCGGAAGTTTTCCGTGAAGGGGAACGAGGTTCGATATATGATCGCTTAGAAATTGGGAAGCGACCTCCAGTTCTTTCAGAAGGAGCCTTGTCTCTTTCAAAATCGTCTCAGGAGATGCGGGTTGAAAACGTCCCTCTTCCATGGCTTCATAAATAGCGGAGTTGGGTTGAGGAATGAATGTACGAACGCGTATAAAGTGAGGGTTAATCTGGTTCAGGACATCGGCTGTTCCTCTGGCATGTTGCTCCCACTTTTCTTCACCGCCGATTCCGAGCAGCACATACAGGGAGTATTCAAAACCAGCCTCTTTCGCCTTCCTGCCTGCTTCGACCATCTCCTCTGGAGTCGCCCCTTTATCGATTTCCTTCAACAATTCTCTATCCCCTGTCTCAAGGCCCACATGGAGCCTGTTTAAGCCAGCCTCATAGATTTTTTTTAAGTCCTCGATCTCTTTTTTCGCAATGGTCTTTGCCCTTGCATAACTGGTCACCCGTTCAACATGGGGAAACGAGGCATACAGACTATTTAAAATCTTGACCAAGTCCTCTGCCTTGAGAACCAGGCTGTTGGAATCCCCAATAAAGACAGTCCTGACTTGATCGCTATAATATTCTCTCGCCATGGAGATATCTTCAAGCACCTCGTCCAATTCTCTACGCTCGAATTTCATCCCTTTATACATGGAACAGAACGTGCACCGGTTCCAGGGGCACCCTCTGGTTACCCTTAAGAGGAGACTGTTGGCTTCACTCGGAGGCCTAAAAGGCGGAAAGTCATAATCCCTTCTTCTCAATCCGAATCGTCCAATGGTCATAATTAACCTCGTCCTTTCAATCCATTCCTGTAGGGAACGCATATATGCCTGCCCGTCCGGCAGGCGGGCGTTCCCTACTAAAATATCATGGAAACGGGGATTCCCCTCTCCTCAAAACGCTCTTTTAAATCCATTCCAACACCATTAAAGTAATCATCGGAGAGATAAAATTCCAGCCCCTTTTTACGATAGAGCCCTTTTACCTTATTGGGGTAATTCATTTTATCAATGAGGACCTCATCAACAACCTTTTCCAACATTCGAACCAATGCTTTTGAATCCGCGGGGAGCAACGGCCCAATAAAGGCATAGGCCCTCACTTTTTCTTGATGGAGAATCTCCAATGCCTTCACTCTGGACTCAATCGCTGGAGAGTTTGGTTCAAAGGTCTTTTTCATATCCTCATCATGGGTGGCGATTGAAAATCCTACCTCAATATCATGAAACCGTTTAAATAAGTCCTTATCTCTAAGACAGAGAGGTGACCGGGTGAGAACGTTGACCGGAAACTGCTTCTCTAGAAGGATTTCCAGGCATCTTCGTGTCATCTCATATTTCTTCTCAACAGGCTGATAGGGATCGGTCACCGTACTGATCGCCACGATGCCTGGTTTTGCTCTATTCAATTGTTTCTTCAGCAGAGAAGGAGCGTTCACTTTGACGTCCACAAATGAACCCCATGGTTCTTGGTGGCCGGTAAATCGCTTCATGAAACTGGCATAACAGTATCGGCACCCGTGCCCACAACCCACATAGGGATTCAGGCAGTAATCAAAACCAGAGATTGCTGTTCGGGTAAGTACGGTCTTGGCAAATATCTCTCTCACTTTCATCAACATTATTATAATGGAGGTTTAATGAAAATCAAAAAGTCTTGGAAGAATAAAATAAGGCCCATTTCCCAAGCAGGGAAATGGGCCTTATGAACTTACTTCAAGTGCTCTCTTTTTTCAGACAGAAGCTTCTGCAGAAACTTCCGACGCCATCTCCTCGTCCGTATACCCTTCCACCCAGAGCTCCCGTCCCCTGTATTTTGGAAGACCGGTTCCAGCAGGGATCAAACGACCCATAATCACGTTCTCCTTTAATCCCTTTAAATGATCAATCTTCCCCGCCACCGCGGCTTGAGTCAGAACCTTGGTCGTCTCCTGGAAGGAGGCCGCAGAGATAAAACTATCCGTAACCAGTGAAGCCTTGGTGATTCCCAGGAAGAGGGGTTCACCCACCGCTGGTTTTCCGCCCTCCCTCATCACCCGGGCATTCTCCTCTTCAAAAGTAAATTTTTCGACCTGATCGTCAACCAGGAAATGGGTATCCCCCACCTCCTTGATGCGCACTCTCTTGAGCATCTGACGGACAATGACCTCAATATGTTTGTCATTAATCTTCACGCCCTGGAGTTTATAAACCTCCTGGATCTCGTCCACCAGATAATGGGCCAGGGCTTTATCGCCCAGCACCCTGAGAATGTCATGGGGATTGGCCGGACCGTCCATCAACGCCTCTCCGGCTCTGACCATATCCCCTTCATGAACGCTGACATGCTTCCCTTTCGGCATCATATATTCTTTGGCTTCTCCCACCTCTGGTCGGATGATGACCTTTCGCTTCCCCTTCAGGTCCTTGCCGAATTCAACGGTCCCGTCAATGTCGCTGATCAGAGCATACTCCTTGGGTTTCCGCGCCTCGAAGAGTTCCGCAACCCTTGGAAGTCCTCCGGTGATGTCCTTGGTCTTGGTGGTCTCGCGCGGAATTTTGACGATCACATCTCCGGCTTCCACCATATCCCCTTCCGAAATAAAGATATTCGCTCCGACGGGAAGGAGATAGCGGGCCTGAGAGGTCAACCCCGGAAGGTTCATCGTCTTTCCCTTCTCATCCTTGATCGAAATCCTCGGCCGCAGGTCCGGATCTTTCGATTCGGTGATCACTTTTCTTGAAAGGCCGGTGAACTCGTCCACCTGCTCCTGCATGGTCAACCCTTCAATGATATCTCCGAACTTGACCCGGCCCGTCACCTCGGTCAGAACAGGGATGGCGTAGGGATCCCATTCCGCCAACATCTCTCCCTCTTTCACCTTCTGCCCATCTTTCACTTTCAATTTGGCTCCGTAAATCACGGCATATCGGCGTCGCTCCCTTCCGTTCTCATCGAGAATGGCAATTTCGCCGTTCCTGTTCATCACGATCAGATGTCCCTCGCGGTTCTTAACCGTTTTGAGATTGATAAATTTTATCTTTCCATCAATCCGGCTTTCGAGTGTCGTCTGCTCAGCCCGGCGGCTTGCTGCGCCGCCGATGTGGAAGGTCCTCATGGTTAGCTGTGTACCGGGCTCCCCAATGGACTGTGCTGCAATGATCCCGATCGCCTCTCCCACATTGACCAGTCTTCCCCGGGCCAGATCTCTCCCATAACAGAGGGCGCACACCCCCCGCCGCGATTTACAGGTAAGCACGGAGCGTATCTTTACTTTATCAATCCCGGAATCTTCGATGCGTTCGGCAAGAGCCTCATCGATCTCCTCATTTCCTTTGACGATGACTTCATCAGTAAATGGATCCCGGATATCCTCCAGGGCTACCCGACCCAAAATACGTTCCCTCATCGATTCGATGATTTCTCCTCCCTCCAGGAGGGACTCGACTTCAATGCCGTCCAGGGTACCGCAGTCGTTTTCTCGAATCACCACATCCTGCGCCACATCCACCAGCCGCCGGGTCAGATATCCTGCATTGGCTGTTTTCAAAGCGGTATCCGCCAGACCCTTTCGGGCGCCGTGAGTGGAGATAAAGTACTGCAACACAGTGAGACCCTCCCTGAAATTTGCAGTGATCGGGGTCTCGATGATCTCTCCGGATGGTTTTGCCATCAACCCCCGCATCCCGGCTAACTGTCGCACCTGCTGTGCGCTCCCTCGGGCTCCGGAGTCGGCCATCATATAGATGGGATTAAAACTGTCGATGATCCTTTTCTCCCCTTCCTTTCCTTCTGTTGTCTCGCTGCCGAGTTCCTTCAGCATCACATCAGCGATATTTTCCGTCACCTGAGCCCAGATGTCGATGACCTTGTTATATCGCTCACCATCGGTGATCAAGCCCTCAGTATATTGATCTTGGACCCTTTCGATCTCTTTCTGGGCCTCCTGCAGGAGGTCCTTTTTATTGGAGGGGATGAGCATATCATCCAGGGAGATCGAAAGCCCGGCGGTGGTGGCATAGCGGTATCCCAGACTCTTTAGCCGATCGGAGAGGAGCACCGTCGCCTTATCGCCGCAGAACCGGTAACAGTAGTCAACGAGATTAGCCATCTCGCTCTTTTTCATCACCTTATTGACCAATCGAAATGGAATCTCCTCGGGAAGGATCTCTCTCAGGAGCATTCGGCCAACCGTTGTCTCAACCAATGCCCCATCCATCCGGACCTTAATCCCGGCATGCAGATCCACCTCGTTTGCATCGTAGGCCACACGGACCTCATCGGGATTGGAAAAGACCTTTCCCTCTCCTTTGACATAGGGACGCTCGCGAGTCATATAATAGATGCCGAGGACGATATCCTGTGTGGGCACGATGATCGGTTTTCCGCTCGCTGGTGAGAGGATGTTGTTGGTGGACATCATCAGGATCCGGGCCTCAGCCTGAGCCTCAATCGAAAGCGGGACATGGACCGCCATCTGGTCTCCGTCGAAATCTGCATTAAAAGCAGCGCAGACCAGAGGGTGAAGCTGGATGGCTTTACCTTCGATCAAAATAGGCTCAAAGGCCTGAATCCCAAGGCGGTGGAGAGTCGGCGCGCGGTTGAGAAGAACAGGATGTTCCCGGATCACTTCATCCAAAACATCCCACACCTCCGGCCTCTCCTTCTCGATCATCTTCTTGGAACTCTTGATGGTAGTGGCCAGCCCTTTGGCTTCGAGGCGATGGTAGATAAAGGGCTTGAAGAGCTCGAGGGCCATTTTCTTTGGAAGACCGCATTGATGCAGTTTTAATTCCGGGCCAACGACAATCACCGAACGCCCTGAATAGTCCACTCGTTTCCCTAAAA
>Ga0194126_10013883_pt1 | contig 10021 bp, 7 predicted proteins | sample TA2KigC150mmetaG_FD_148641 | JGI IMG/M metagenome (GOLD analysis project Ga0194126, IMG submission 148641) | Freshwater microbial communities from Lake Tanganyika, Tanzania - TA2015035 Kigoma Deep Cast 150m | ecosystem: Environmental > Aquatic > Freshwater > Lake | place: Tanzania: Lake...
TAACGGTTGAGCTCGATTACATTGTCTAAGAAATGGACGGCCAGGTGGACGACCTCTTTGAGCCGTTCCCAGTCGATCTGACCCTCCTTCGCCATCAACCCCATGTTAATGGATCCTAGGTTGCACGACTCATAGGGGAGCAAAGGCTGTTCGCCGCAAGGATTCGTCGATTCGATCGTGCCGATTTTCGGTGTGGGGTTATCACGGTTCAGGCGGTCGAGAAAAATGATGCCCGGCTCGCCGTTTTCCCAGGCATGGGCGACGATCAGATCAAACACCTCGCTTGCCTTCAGCGTTCCGACAGTTGCCTTATCGCGGGGATTGATCAGCGGATAAACGTCATCGTGCTGCAATGCCTCCATGAATGACTCGGTCAGACCGACAGAGATGTTGAAGTTGTTAAGCTGTTTCTGGTCGGATTTGCAGCGGATGAAGTCAAGAATATCGGGATGATCCACCCGCAAAAGACCCATGTTGGCGCCACGGCGCGTGCCGCCTTGCTTGACCGTTTCCGTGGCGATATCGAAGACCCTCATGAAGGAGATGGGGCCGCTGGAAATCCCCGCCGTGGATTGGACCACATCGTTATGGGGGCGGAGGTTGGAAAAGGAGAATCCGGTACCGCCTCCCGATTTATGGATAAGCGCGGTGTTTTTGACGGCGTCGAAGATCTCATCCATCGAATCGCCTACTGGCAGAACAAAGCAGGCGGACAACTGACCCAATTCACGGCCGGCATTCATCAGCGTCGGGGAATTCGGCAGGAACTCCAGCCCCGCCATCATCGAATAAAACTGACGGGTCAGGATTGACGTGTCGGCGTCCTTGTTGAATTTCCTGTCGGCGTCGGCAATCGCTTCGGCAACCCGCCGGAACATCTCCGCCGCCGTCTCAACCACGCGACCGCTCTGATCCTTGCATAAATACCTTTTTTCCAAAACCGTCACCGCGTTTTTTGACAACTGAGGGATAGAAGAGGGATGAATGCTCACAATAGGATCTCCTTACATGACGAATCAAGACTTTTGAAGACGTTTTAAGAGGTTGTCAATCATAACCGGTTATGTAAAAATGCACAATATGTTGTAGGATGGCCCAATATAAACACAATATATATGATTCGTCAACCAAAAAATTCTATCCGGTCGGCGGTTGCGTGTACTGGGAGGGATTGAGATGAATCGTGTGTCTTTATCGTTACTTTCACGGCCTTTTTTGACAAAGCCGGGAATCGTGGTTAAGTTATCGGCGAAAAATACGCAAGGAGGAAACGCTGATGAACAAAAGAGTGCTTTTGATCGCGATACTGCTGTTGAGCCTTGGATGCGATAGGGGCAACACCGGGGATAAGGAGGTTAAACGGTTGATAATGGAGACGAATGCGGGTACTGCAACGGCCACGTTTGCCGGGGGGTGTTTCTGGTGCGTGGAGGCCGATTTTGAAAAGGTGCCGGGCGTGTTGAAGGTCATATCCGGCTATACAGGTGGGGCCGGCGAAAATCCGACCTATGAAACGTATGGAGCGAAGGGCCATATCGAGGCGGTTCAGATCTTCTATGATCCCGCGAAGGTAACCTATACACAGCTGCTCAACGTGCTGTGGCGGCATATCGATCCTACCGATCCGGGAGGGCAGTTTGTCGACCGGGGGGCAGGGTACCGGAGCGCCATCTTCTATCACGACGAGGAACAGAAGCGGCTTGCGGAGAAATCCAGGGAGGAATTGGCAAGATCCGGACGATTTGCCAAACCGATTGCCACAGAGATCATCAAGTTTGACCGATTTTACAACGCCGAGGCGTATCATCAGGACTACTACAAGAACAACCCCCTGAGGTACCAGTATTACCGCAGCGGATCGGGGAGGGATCAGTTTCTGGAGAAGGTATGGCCGCCGGTCCGCGGTGACCTGCAAACCGGCACAGACAAGGTCTACGCCAAGCCGGATGATGCAGTGCTGCGGAAGCGATTAACGCCGATACAGTACGAGGTGACGCAAAAAGACGGCACCGAGCCTCCCTTCAAGAACGAATACCATGACAGCAAAAAAGAGGGCATTTATGTGGATATCGTATCGGGCGAACCTCTCTTTTCTTCGCTCGACAAATACGATTCCGGTACGGGCTGGCCAAGCTTCATCCGGCCTCTCGAACCCGCCAATATCGTCGAGAAGGAGGACCACGGCTTTTTCATGAAGCGGGTCGAAGTGCGAAGCAGGCACGCGGACTCCCATCTCGGTCACGTCTTTCCGGACGGGCCGAAACCGACGGGGCTTCGGTACTGCATGAACTCGGCCGCCCTGCGATTTGTTCCGAAGGAAGCGCTTGAAAAAGAGGGGTACGGCCAGTACGTTAAACTGTTCAAGAAATAAGCTTTTTCAAAGCGATACGGGGCGTGCCTCAGAAGTGGAACGTCGCTTATAGACAGGAGTGGATAAACGGCCTCTGCAAGGCCGCGGACCATCCGCTGCGTGTTACAGCGGTTGGGATAAAATCCATTTCTGCATGCGGGAAAGCTCCGCCTCCCAGTCGTTCGCGAGCCGCCGTCCCATGAAGGACTGGAAAAGCAGATCCATAATCCCCGATGCCTTTTCGATCAGAGCGATCCGCTCGAGCATTTGCCCCTCGCGGTCGGTCTCCTCCGCTTCGTCATCGGGGAGGGTGGGCAGCTTCATCGACTGGAACTGGAACCGGTCCGCCTTGAAGGTGAATTCCCATTCGGTTTTGTCGTAGGCAACCCGCAGACGCGCCGCGGTGATCTTCTTCCCCTGCCGCAAGGCCTCTTTGCCTTCCTTCAGATCGGCGTGCATCCCCTGGCAGACCACCGTTTCTGCGTACTCACCGTCTCCCGATTCGAGGACCAGCCGCCTGATGAAAAAGACCTCGCATTCGCCTGTTTCCGGGACCCGGATCCTCCCGTTTCTCTCCTCGCTTTTGAACCAGAGCCACGTCAGGAATTCCCGGCCGATCGTCAGGGGATCGACACCCGGCGGAACCGCAGGAGGTGAGGGCGTTTCGGCGGGTTTTCCGGCGACGCCGCGCCGGGGGGGAGCAGTCGCGCCGGGCGACTGCGGATCCCAGGGGAGATGCGGAGCGAGCGAGAGTTGGAAGGAATCCCTGAATATCGCCTGAAGCTCTTCGGCTACCTTATCGGAGAGCGAGCAGAAGAGCAACGTGCCCTCGTTTACGGACCAGCAGATTTCGAAGAAAGAGGGGACGGGTAGGGTCTTTCCCAGCAGTTCCAGCCGTACAGCCTCCCTGATTGCGTCCCGCTGCTCCCGATAGAGCTTCTTCTGGCCGGTCTCCTTGAGCTTGCCCCGCTCGGCCTCGGTCACCCGAAGTCGAAGCAGCGACGGCGCGACGGCTTTCCGGTCGATGCGGAGGGAAAAGAGCAGGTATCGTCCCCGGGCGTAGGAGGCGTAAGGAAAATCCATGTCCAGCGGGTCCTCAAGGCCCGTCCAGCCCGCCGCCTTCTCTTCGGCGGTCCGCCAGAAGGCCTGAAAGGCATTTTTCCTGATCCGTTCGTCGAAGAAATCGGGGAAATGATCCGGCAGGGCGCCGATCGGCCGGTATCGGGAAAATGAGACGGTCCCTTTGCGTAAACCCATTCATGACCTCGGAAAAATTCGTTAAGGCCTTGCGCGCGGGGACGGATTTTAAATCCGTCCCCATTCATGTAGGCGCGACCCTAACCCACCTTGGGGCGTCCTGTCAATACCCAAGGCGGACGGCTACATGAAAAAGCCGGATGCTGCGTTGCGCTTCATCTCTCGTCGTTGCGGCGTACGCAAAAGTACGCCTCACTCCTCCTGACTCGCGCGCCTTGCCGGAGCCTGTCCCGGCGAAGGCCGGGGGCCTTTTCACGAAGCCGTCCCGTTCTTATACATAACCAGGCGGACGGCTACATGAAAAAGCCGGATGCTGCGTTGCGCTTCATCTCTCGTCGTTGCGGCGTACGCAAAAGGACGCCTAACTCCTCGTGACTCGCGCGCCTTGCCGGAGCCTGTCCCGGCGAAGGCCGGAGGCCCTTTTACGAAGCCGTCCCGATTTAAACCGTTGGACAGAGGTGTCATTTTATGGTAGACCGTTCACAAAATCACCCGTAAGGTATTCAGATGCTTATAAAAAAAGTTGGGATTATCGCCAACGTCGCCAAGGAAAAATCTCCTTCCTGCACGATCGCACTCCGCGATTGGCTGGTCGCCCGCGGACTGGATGTCCATCTGGAAGAGGGAATCGCCGCTAAAATCGGGGCAGCGCGCGGGGTAGAGGTGGGAAGGTTGGGTTCGCTGGTCGACCTGCTGGTCGTCTTCGGCGGAGATGGTACGATCCTTCGGACGGCCCGCCTCATCAGGGACCGGGGTGTGCCGATCGTGGGAATCAATCTCGGTGTGTTCGGCTATCTGACCGAAGTGAATCTGGGAGAGATGTTCAGCGCCCTTGAACTGATCCTTGCCGGCGATTTTCAGATCGAAAAACGGATGATGCTCGATGTGAAAATCAACGGGGGCGAGGAACCTTTCCAGGGGGGGACTGTCCTCAACGACATGGTCATCAACCGGGGCAATCTCTCTCGAATCGTGGAACTGGAAACCACGGTGAATGAGCGGTATCTGACGACGTTCAAGGCCGACGGTCTCATCATCGCGACGCCGACCGGCTCGACGGCCTATTCGCTCGCCGCCGGCGGGCCAATCGTCTTTCCCGAGTTGCATTCGATCATCATCAATCCGATCTGCCCCCATACCTTGACGAACCGGCCGATTCTCCTGCCGGAAAACGCGGTGATCAGGGTGACGATCTGGACGGCGGAGCAGGGGGCGACCGTGACCCTCGACGGACAGGCCTCGTTTACCGTGAAATCGGGCGATACGATGACGATCGGAAAATCGATGCACGTGACAACGCTGGTCTCGTCTCCGCACCGCAACTATATGGAGATCCTGAGACAGAAACTGGGTTGGGGCGGTTCCCCGACGGGCGCCGCCGGGAAGAGGCGAGATGCTTGCGGAACTGAACATCCGTAATTTTGCCATCATCGATGAACTCAAGATCGCCTTCGATGAGGGTCTCAACATCATCTCGGGGGAAACCGGCGCCGGTAAATCGATCATCATCGGCGCCGTGGGCCTCCTTTTAGGCGACCGAGCGAATGCCGATATGATCCGTTCCTTCGAGGATGCGGCCGTCGTCGAAGCCCTTTTCCGCATTCACGCATACGGGGGGTTACGGGAGAAGGTCCGCGCGATGGGATTCGGCGACGGCGAAGAGCTCATCGTGCGCCGTATCGTGTCCCGTTCCGGAAAGAACAGGGTTTATATCAACGGCGCCATGGCCTCCCTGGCTTCGCTTGCAGCGATCGGTGAATCGCTGATCAACATCTGCGGCCAGCACGAACACCAGATGATTCTAGACCCGGAAAACCATACCGACATTCTCGACGAGTTCGGCGGGACACTTCCGCTTCGGTCGGCATACCGTGAGACGTATCAACGGTACCGTGGGTTGAACGACAAACTCCAGGGGCTCGAAGCGCTCAGGAGAACAAGGGCGCAGCGCGAGGACCTGCTCCGTTTTCAGATCGGGGAGATATCGCAGGCGGAACTCCGTATGGGTGAGGATACGGCGCTTCTCGACGAGAAAAAGATTCTCGCCAACGCCCAGAAGTTGATCGATCATGCGGAGGCCGCTTACGAGACGCTCTACGGGAAAAGCGATTCCGTGCTGGCGGAGTTCCGGACCGCCGCTGGGGCGGTGAAGGAGATCCGTAAGATTGATGCTTCGTTGAAACTTTCCGAAGGAGAGATGGAAGAACTCTATTACCGGATCGAGGAGGCCGCCTTCATGCTCCGCGATTATGCGAAAGGCCACTCTTTCGATCCGGCGCGTATGGAGACTATCGAGGAGCGGCTGGAGCTTCTGGGCCGCCTCAAGCGCAAGTACGGCGGGACGCTGGAGGCGGTCCTGAATACACGTGTCGAAGCGGAAGAAGAGCTCCGGAATATCGCCTCGGTCGAGGAGGACATCGGGATACTGGTCAGGGCCATTGCAGACGAGCGGGGACGGCTGGTGGAGAACGGAAAAATCCTCTCCGGCAGGCGTCGGGAGACGGCTGACGCCCTCAGGGCGACGATCGAGGCGGAAATCCGGACGCTCGGAATGGAAAACACCCGTTTTGCAGTCATCTTCCGCGAGATGCCGGAAGGGGATGCGGCCTTCAACGAGAAGGGGATGGATGATCTGGAGTTCTATCTCTCGACGAACGTCGGAGAGGAGCTGAAACCCCTTCGGGGCATCGCCTCCGGGGGTGAGTTGTCCCGGATCATGCTTGCCGTGAAGAAGGTTTTGGCCCGGACCGGTTCGGTGGGGACGATCGTCTTCGACGAGGTGGACAGCGGAATCGGGGGTGCGACTGCCCAGATCGTCGGCCGGAAGCTCAAGGAGGTTTCCCGGCATCACCAGGTGCTCTGTATCACCCATCTGCCGCAGATTGCCTGCTGCGGGGACCGCCATTACCAAGTCGTGAAGCGGGTTGCAGGAAAGCGGACGAACACCGACGTGTCGCTCCTTTCCGAAGACCGGCGTCTTGAGGAGATTGCCCGTATGCTGGGAGGGATAGAGCTGACCGAGAAAACGCGGGACCATGCCCGGGAAATGCTGCATGCCGCCAGGGAGGAGAAATGCTGAGAAAGGCGCGTATCGGCGATGTCAAGACCATTCACAGGCTGATCAACCTCTCTTCGGGAAAAGGCGAGATGCTTCCCCGTTCGCTGATGGATATCTACGGGAGCCTTCGCGATTTCTTCATCTATCAGGATGAGGGGAACAATGAAGTCATCGGGATCTGCGCGATGAGCATCGTCTGGGAGAATCTGGCCGAGATTCGTTCGCTCTATGTCGATGAGGGGCGCAGAAGAGAGGGGATCGGACGAAAGCTGGTGGAGGCCTGCATTTCCGAAGCGATCACACTGGAGCTCTTTCGGATCTTCACACTGACGTATAAGCGGGAGTTCTTCCGGAAACTCGGCTTCCAGGATGTCAAGCGCTCCACACTTCCCGAAAAAATCTGGTCGGACTGTTTCCGCTGTTCCAAATATCCCGACTTCTGCGATGAAGTGTCGATGATCCTGGAGCTGTGAGATGACAAGACGCGCCCCGATCCTTCTTCTGGCCCTTTTTGTTCTCTCGGGGTGCGCGGGTCGGGAAAAAAAACCGTTATCGCTGCCGACGACGGTCAAGCCGGCTCCTTCGACCACGATGCCCTCGCCTTTTCCTCAACCGACACCCCCGGCGGAGATCGTGCCTACCCCGGTCGTTCCGCAGCCGGTCCCGCCGCTGGTTCGATTGCCTGCCGATCAGTTTCCGCTTTTTACCGACGATATGGACCTCCCCTCGCTGGAGAGGGCCATTGAAAAAAGTCTCCAGTATTACGCGCGGGCGTCCGGCAGCGGGCCTTACCGGATGGATCAGTCCGTGGTGACCGTTCGGGAGCTCAGGGAATCGCTCCTGGCGCTCAAGGAGATCCTCCGTCGCGACGAGCCGATCAAGACCAGGCAGGAGCGGATACGTGAAACCTTCGATGTGTATCGTTCGACCGGCTTGGACGGAAAGGATTCTGTTCTTTTTACGGGCTATTTCGAGCCGATCCTGCAGGGGTCGTTGAAGAAAACCGCGAAATACAGATACCCGGTATACAAGGCGCCGGCCGACGCAGTCGTCGTCAACCTGGGAAAATTCAGGGAAAAGCAGTCGGGCGACCAGTTGGTCGGCCGTGTGAAAAACGGAGAACTCGTCCCCTATTACAGCCGCAGCGAGATCGAAGATCTCGCCGCACTGGCCGGACGGAATCTCGAGATCGCCTGGGTGGATGACCGGATCAGCCTGTTTTTTCTTCATACGCAGGGATCAGGTAAAATCAAACTGCCCAACGGAAAGCTCCTCCAGATCGGCTATGCAATGAAGAATGGGCGCCCCTACCAGAGCGTGGGGCGTTTCCTGATCGATACGGGGAAGATCGCCTCCGAGGATATGTCCTATCAGGCGATCAAGCGTTATCTCCGTCAACACCCGGAAGACCTTTCAGAACTCCTCGGCCACAACGAGAGTTTCATTTTTTTCCGGGAGGTCAAGGAAGGGCCCGTCGGGTCTCTCGGGGAAGTCCTGACGGCGGGTCGATCGATTGCGACCGATGCCGTTGTGTTTCCAAGGGGAGCGCTTGCCTTTATAAGGACGCAGAAGCCGATCCTCGACCCGGAAGGAAACGTACTGTCCTGGGTTCCTTTCTCCAGATTCGTCGTCGCTCAGGATGCGGGCGGCATGATCAAGGGAGCGGGTCGCGTCGATCTGTTCTGCGGAACCGGAGACGAGGCGGAGATGCTCGCGGGGAGCCTCAAGGAGAGGGGCGAGCTCTATTTTCTCGTGAAGAAAAGGGAGAAGAGCCGCTGAGTAAATCGCCGTGAAATCAAGGGATGCCCGGTCATACGCGCATCAAACCGTTGGTGTTGCGGGACTGCATGTATGCTATGCCATATCATCACCAAATATATGAAGATTTTTCTTGATTGTTATTTTTCTTTATGCTAGGGGTAGCTCCAAGTTTTAATCATAAGGGATCGTTTCCCGCTGTTGTTCCGTTGCGGAAATGGTCGGCCGTGGGCTCAGCCGCCGTGAGGGTGGCGAGATCGTTATGTTCCGTTGAAAAACACTGATGAAAGGGGGAAAAAGGGATGACAAAGGCAGAGTTGATCGGAGCAATAGCAAAGGGGGCAGCGGTTTCGAAGGCAGCCGCCGCAAAGGCACTTGAGGCCTTTACCTCGTCGGTAGGGAAGGAACTCAAAAAGGGCGGCAAACTCGGACTCGTGGGGTTTGGAACATTCTCCGTGGCGAAGAGGAAGGCCCGGACCGGTCGAAACCCGCAGACAGGAAAGGCCATCAAAATCGCAGCCAAGAAGGTCGTCAAATTCAAAGCAGGCAAGAAGCTCACGGACTTAGTAAAATAACGGGATTATATAGAATCGAAACGAAAGGCCTCCATTTTTTTTTATGGAGGTCTTTTCGTTCCATTCCAGGAGGGAAACTTGGCAAGGAAACGGATTTTGAGCGGGATGAGGCCCACGGGGAAGCTCCATTTAGGCAATCTCCACGGCGCCCTTTCAAACTGGATTGCCCTCCAGAATCACGGCGCTTACGAATGCTACTATTTTGTGGCCGACTGGCATGCGCTGACGAGCGACTACGCAACCACGGACGAGATCCGGGCGAATACGATCGACATGGTGATCGACTGGCTCGCCGCCGGACTGGAACCGGAGAAAAGCACGCTTTTCATCCAGTCGGCCGTCAAGGAGCATGCCGAACTCTTCCTGTTGCTCTCCATGATTACCCCCCTGGCCTGGCTGGAGAGAAATCCGACTTACAAAGAAGTGAAGGAAGAGCTTGCACAAAAAGACCTCTCGACGTATGGTTTTCTCGGCTATCCCGTGCTGCAGGCCGCGGATATCATCATGTATAAGGCATACGGCGTGCCGGTGGGCATCGATCAGCTGCCCCACGTGGAGCTGACGCGCGAAATCACCCGTCGCTTCAATTTTCTCTACGGCGAGCTCTTTCCTGTTCCCGAGCCGCTTCTGACGGAAGTCCCGAAGCTTCTCGGGATCGATGGTCGGAAAATGAGCAAATCCTATGATAATTCGATCTTCATGAGCGATCGGGGAGAAACCCTGGAGAGGAAGGTTGCGTCGATGTTTACCGATCCTCAGCGCCAGCGGAAAAGCGATCCCGGTCGCCCCGAGCTCTGTAACGTCCGCACCTTCCATCAACTCTATTCAACCGGGAATGCGGTAGCCGAGATCGAATCGGCTTGCCGAGGCGCACAGATCGGATGCACGGAATGCAAGCGAAGGCTTGCCGCAGCTGTCGCGGAGGGAATGAGACCGGTCCATGAGAGGCGGGAGTATTACCTGAATCACCCCGAAGAGATCAGGTCCATCATCGCGGACGGGAACCTCCGGGCCGCCGGGATT
>Ga0194126_10013884_pt1 | contig 10019 bp, 16 predicted proteins | sample TA2KigC150mmetaG_FD_148641 | JGI IMG/M metagenome (GOLD analysis project Ga0194126, IMG submission 148641) | Freshwater microbial communities from Lake Tanganyika, Tanzania - TA2015035 Kigoma Deep Cast 150m | ecosystem: Environmental > Aquatic > Freshwater > Lake | place: Tanzania: Lake...
AAACCATCGGCGTCCACGACGGCGGCGGCACCATCCGCGGCTCGGAGGGTGGCCTCAATGAAGCCGGAGTGTTCTGGAAACGCGCGCGTTGGGTGGACTACTCGGGGCCCATCACCGCCACCGCCATCGAAGGCCTCGCGCTCTTCGACCACCCCCAAAACCCCGGCCATCCCGCCGTCTTCCATGTGCGCGATGACGGTTGGATGGGCGCCGCCCTCACCTTCGATGCCCCGCGTTCCCTCGCTCCCGGCCAACCCTTGATCCTTCGTTACGGCCTCTATGTCCATCGCGGTCACCCCAGCCCCGCCATCCTCGATCGGCAGTGGCAAGCCTTCGCCCAGCTCGGCCATACCCACACCAACACCACCCCCACTGAAGCCAACCCCCAGGTAAAGTAGGCATCGCAGCCCCAAGCGTGGTTTCCCCAGTCCCCGGCTCCGTGCCCAACCCCCAAGCCAAGCCGCATCTGTCAATGACTTTATGCCAGTGCTTTAATACTCCCAAGTCCCAGTCCGAACCGCCCGACCAGGGGTAGATCCTTCAGGTCGTAGCCCCTGCTGCGCCCTATATCGTCGAACAACAGGGTGGAACCTAAGACCTGTGTGAGATTGTTGTAGCCGTGGGCGTTGAGAACGTTGGCCCCGTTGCGCAGTTCGGTCGAGGTCAGGCGACTCGAGCCGTCGTACCCGTTGACGATCGATAGCGCGCCCGGGAGGGTCACGCTGCCGATGCGCGCGCCGGCCCCGCTGTAGTTGTACGTGAACCCCCCCGCCGAGGAGGTGACGGTCTGCAGGCGGTGGGCGGCGTCGTAGCCGTAGCTCTGGCTCCAGGACCCGCTGGGCTGCTGGACGGTCAGGGCCGTGCGCAGCCGGGGCGCGCTCGGGTGGTAGCCGTAGGACACGGTGTCAGTGGGCCAGTGACCGCCGTCGCTGGCAAGCAGTTCCGCATCGGTGTAGCTGAACGTGATCGTGCCCAGGCCCGGCTGCGACAGGGTGCTCAACCGGTTGACCTCGTTGTAGCCCAACGTGATGTCCGGGCTGGTGGGGTAGTTGATGAACGTCAACCTGCCAGCGTCGTCCTGGGTGTAGAGGGTCTGCTTGCTGGTGGTCGGGGTCGACCAGAACTTGCGCCAGGCCAGCCGACCGTCGGCGTCGTAGGCGTACTCGAGGTTGGCGAAGCTCTGGCTCAGGTGGCGGAAGTCGGTCCTTCGTGGCCGACGTGGCTGTTCAGGCGGACGCCCTTCTGCCCTTGATTCCCGCCGATCGCCGGCAGTTCTACCAGGGGCACTTGCTGACCCAGGCGCGGATTAACCTGCGCTCCCTGGACATGCTGGCGCGGCACAGTCAGGCGCCGGAGGCCTACGCCAAGGGCAACGGACACCCAAGGAAGAATCCCGGGGCGAGTACCGCACCAGCCAGCACACCTGCTGCCTGCTACTCAAGTGAAGCGCGCCGCCTCTCCAATTCCTCCCGCGTGTCACGTGCCGCGTGCAGCACGCCCAGCACCACGACCTCGTCTCCCGCGAGGAAGTAGAACACCCCGTAAGGGAAGTGGTTCAGGTTCATTCGCCGAATGTCCGCGAAGCGCACGGCGCAAAGCAGGGCCTGAGCCGGCAAGCGTCGGAGATGCAGGTACGCCTCAGCCCCGAATCGTGCCCCGAGTCCGGCCTGCTGCTCCTCGTACCACAGCGACGCTTCCACCAAGTCAACCTCAACGAGCGGATGAAAGACGAGCGCGGGCATCGGCAATCCGGCGGAACATGGCCTTCAGGCTCTCTTCATCCATGTGGGCGAAACGCTCCGGATGATCACGGTATTCCTGCTGCCGACGGAGCAGTTCGGTCCTCACCGCTTCCGGTTCCGGCTCTGCGCCGGCGTCGGCCATCGCCTCTTTGAACTCGCCGGGAATCCAGGAATCGTCTTGCTCGACGACAAAGCGCGTCACCTGCTTTCGCTCTTCCGGTGGCAGAGCTTTGATTTGCCGAATGACTTCGAGCGCGCTCATGGCGCCACTCTCCACGAATGGCAACAATTCCGCAAGTTGGAATCCGGGGTGGGGATGAAGTCCAATGGCAGCTCCTGGGCCGAAACGATCTGCGGCTACGGCGCCGTGCTCCCAACCCGCAGAAAGCTGGCCCTTGGTGGAAGCAATGACGGAGAGGGGTCTTTCAGCGGAATCAACTGTGAAGGTGACCCCATTGCCACTCCTCTTGTCTCTAGAGTCCTCCTCGCCTCTTGTCCGGGACACCCAGCGAATAGTGGCCCTGCAGAAAGCCAACCGGTATCTGGATGAACACCCGCGCGCCCAAGTAGCCACCCAGCAGCGACAGCTAGCCGCCCGGCTGGAAACCCTCAACGTGGCTGAGTGGCTCAAATTGGAGGTCAGTGAACAACGGCTGCTCTTGACCCGCAACACTGCCGCGCTGGAGGCCACGGCGCAGTTGGACGGTTGCTATGTGGTCGAGACCGATCTCAAGAGGGCTCAGGCTGACGCGCAGACCATCCATGACCGGTACAAAGACCTGGCCCTGGTGGAGCGGGACTTCCGCACACTCAAGACCGGGCACTTGGAGTCACGACCGTGGTTTGTTTGCACCGAGGACAATACCCAAGCCCACGTATTGACAGCGATGCTGGCCCTCAAAGTACGCCGTCATTTGGAAACTCAGCGCGCCTTCGCACCCCGCGGTACTCCGGGCCGTCATTCCTTCCCATAGGACGTAGCCTTTTGTTGCACCTGCAACAAAAGGCTCCTAGCAACCGCTCGCACACGTGTGATCCGATAAAACCCGCGCCGCCAGTGACCAGGAAATTCATGCGCCGATGATGCGGACCGGACCTGAAGGTTGAAGGGGCAAAGCTCCTGAGTTCGTAAGACTTCGCCCGAGAAAAGAACCCGCTCGCGCCCGTTCCAGCCCGAACCGTGGTTCACGGCGGTGGTGGCGGACGAGGGTTACACGGATGCCGTCCGGAAGTTCTCGATAAAGGAAGTGGTAGGGGAAGCGCTTGAGGTTGGCGCGATGCAGCCCCGGCTTGATCAAATGAAACCGTCCCGGCTGGGCAGCGGCAACCGCGATGACTCGACGTAGCTCAGCTTGGAATTCCTGGCTCAACCGTAACGACACCGCCTGATACCACCGCAGCGCTTCGGCCACATCCTGCTCGACGGCGGGATGGAACTGGATTTTCACCGGTTGCGCCCGGCCTCGACTCGCCGCCAGAATTCGGTTTCCGGGATGGGTTTGACCTCGCCGCTTTCGATCTCGCGTTCGCGCCGTTCCGCCTCGGACCAATCCTCCGCCTCGGACCAATCCTCCGCGGCAGGCGGCAGTGAATCCAGCAAGGCTTCCGTGAGTACGACACGCTGCTCGACGGGTAAGGCCAGCACCGTCCTTTCTATTTCCAGAATCGCAGACATGCCGACAGGCTACCGCCGACTTGGGATTTGGCAAGTTGAGCCTTCATGCGGTGTTCGACCACCACAGCTTGGGCAGGGAGCGAACGGCGCGCAGGTTGCGCTATTTGACCGCCGGATCGTAAAAGGGGTTTAGGTCATCGAACGCCCAAACGGCATGGCCCGCGCCGTGCAACTGCTCGCCCGCGTGCGATCTGATGAAACCCGCGCCGCCGGTGACCAGATGGTCCATGCGCCGAGGATGCGAACCAAGCGCGGAAGCTCAAGAATCAAAGCCAGCCAAGTTCCATTCGCGTTCAGGGCGAGGGGGGCGAGCCGGATTGCGTCCCGGGTCTCAAGGCCGGATGAATTGGTGTGTTTGTAGAAACGACCGAGGGGCGGATTTCGAGGTCGACAGATTGCCCATCGGAGGCGATTCGGGGATAAACCTCGATATCCATCAGCATTCCCTCGTCGAGGGCTTCAAACTCCGGGTAGAAGCGCTCGACCAGTTGATAAAATGGCGACTGTTGCGGGTGCCGGGGACGATAGACGCCGCCAGCCTCCTTGGCCCCGCATGGCATACCTGACCTCCTTACGGAGAGAGAGGTTACGCCCGTGGATGCCCAAGGGCAGCCCTTGGGGGGCGCCGGCAATTTGGCCGAAGGCATCGTGTATGTCGGGCGGCGGGCGCCTTATCCCGAGTCTGCTTTTATCCGGAGTCAAGCCTTTATGGGCAGGGCGGATTGGCCTGAGCTCGGCCGTTTGCGGGCGATGGTGTGCGTGGCGTGACCGTAGAAGACCTCGGCGCATTCCATAATGGTCTCCGAAAGGGTCGGGTGCGGGTGGACGGCCAACGCCAAGTCGCGCGCGGCCTGCTTTTCGTTGATGAGCGGCCCCAGATGCACCTGGCCTTTGAAGGGATCCCCCACATGCAAATTGCGCGCCCGCTGTGCGAGCTTTTCTCCATAGGCTTTGGCGAGCGACAACGGGTTCGTTGTTCAGGTGCCGCCTCAAGTCCGCCGCCAGGCCGTTGGCCGTCTCGTAACGACGCTGGCGATCCTTCTCCACGCAATTCATCACAATCCAGTTGAGGTCGCCCTTGAGTTGGTGCAGCAGCTTCGACGTGACGGCGGAGCGGCGCTTGCCCGTGGTCGTATGTTGATCAGCACCGAGAGTCGCCAGGCGCGTGCTGGGGCGCGGCGGTTTTTTCTCCCGGATCGTCTTCCGCATCGCGTCGATCCCCGACGCCATCAGTTCCTTCGCATCGAACGGCGTGCTGCCGGCCAGCAGTTCGTAGAGCAACACGCCCAGGCTGTAGATGTCGCTCCGAGTATCAATATCCAGCCCGCTCATCTCGGCCTGCTCCGGACTCATGTAGGCCAGCGTCCCGATGAACTGGTGCAACTGGGTGTAAACCGTCGCGTCGGTGAACCGCCCCTCCGTCGCCTTGGCGATGCCGAAGTCAATGACCTTGGGCACCGGCACACTGTCGTGGAGCGTGACGAGGATGTTCGACGGCTTGATGTCGCGGTGAATGATCCCCTTCTGGTGCGCGTGCTGGATGGCCTGACAGACCCTGATGAAGAGATCGAGCCGGTCCTTGGTGCTGAGGTTGGCCTGGTCGCAGTAGTCGGTGATCTTGATCCCGCGCACCAGTTCCATGACGAAGTAGCGCCGGCCGATCTCGGTCGTGCCCGCGTCGAGCGCCTTGGCGATGTTGGGATGGTCCATCCTCGCCAGCGCCTGCCGCTCGGCCTCGAAACGGGCGACCCCCTGCTTGGTGTCCATCCCCAGCTTGATGACCTTGAGCGCCACGCGACGTCGCACGGGTTCGGTCTGCTCGGCGACATAGACCACGCCGCACCCGCCTTCACCCACCCGTTCGAGCAATTTGTAGCGGCCGAGCGTCTGGCCCACCGCTTCGTCGGGCGCGTCGGCGAAGTCGAGTTTGATGGTCGGGCGGGCCGCTGCGGCTTGCGTGGCCAGCAGTGTTTCGGGTTGCTCATGCGCGGCGAGCAGCGCGGCGAGGCGTTGGCGCAGGGCGGCATCGCCTTGGCATTCGGCGTCGAGCCACACCGCGCGAGCCGCTGCGGGCTTGCTCAGCGCGAGTTGGAATAGGAGTTCTTCGCGGTTCGGATTCGTGGCTGGATGTTGAGGCGGCGTGAAACCTTGTCGTTGTCGGAGCCAGCTCGGAGTGATACGGTTGTCGCCATGAGCGACTTGGAAAAAGTGCTGGCCAAAGCCGTCCTCGTGGCCCGCCAGTTCGGGGCCGAGCGGTTGCTGCTCTTTGGCAGCGCGCTGGAGCACCCGGCGAACGCGCGCGATCTGGACCTGGCCTGCGCGGGGGTGCCGGGCTGGAAGCTGTTCGAGTTGTCGTCGGCCCTGGAGGACACGCTCGGTGTCCCGCTGGATCTGGTGCCCCTCGATTCCCCGACGCCCTTCACCCGGCTCATCGAAAAACGCGCCCGTGTTCTCCTGTGACCGCGGAAGAGCTGAAAGCCGAAATCGCCATCGAGTTCGATTCGTTGCAGCAAATCGTGAGCGAACTCGAATCCTTGCGGCGGGACGTGGCCGGTCGTGAGCCGACCGTGCGCGAGAAGACGGCGGCAGCCGCGTTCCTCGCCCAGTTCTACTCGGGCATTGAAAACATCCTCAAGCGCCTGAGCCGTTTCCACGGCGTCGAATTGCCCACAAGCGAGAACTGGCATCTGGACTTGTTCAAACGCTTTTGTCCGCCCGGACAACCGCCGCTGCCCTTGTTGTTCGACGAGGCGCTGGCCCGCCAACTCGGCCCGTTCCGTCGCTTCCGGCATGTCGTCCACCACGGCTACGGATTTCAAATCGAGTGGGACCGGATGCGCGAAGGCGTGGAACATGTCGCCGAAGTGCTCGGGGCGTTTCACGATCGAGTCGAGGCTCATTTGAAAACGATCTGAAGCGCCGCCAGTCAGTGTGCTTCGTCAGCGCCAGTGCGAACACCTGATAGGCATTTCCTTTTTCGACGTGGCTGGAATGTGCCTGGCCCGGTGTGGCCATTCAAGGCGAAACGGGGCAGAAATGTCCTCTGCGATGTGCTTGGTCGGCCTTTGGGGCTGGTGGGTGGCCGCCCACCAGCCCCCGAAAGGCGGTCCTAACCTCCAGCAGGGCCGGTCAGCGGGCCACCGCGGCTGGAAACGGCGGTCGCGCCAGAAACCGTAGCGGTCCTGGTAGCGCTCCTCGTCGAGGGCTTCAAACTCCGGGTAGAAGCGCTCGACCAGTTGATAAAGTGGCGACTGTTGCGGGTGCCGGGGACGATAGACGCCGCCGGCCTCCTTGGCCCCGCATGGCATACCTGACCTCCTTACGGAGAGAGGTTACGCCCGTGGATGCCCAAGGGCAGCCCTTGGGGGGCGCCGGCAATTTGGCCGAAGGCATCGTGTATGTCGGGCGGCTGGCGCCTTATCCCGAGTCTGCTTTTATCCGGAGTCAAGCGTGTGTGGGCAGGGCGGATCGGCCTGAGCTCGGCCGTTTGGTTGGTCTATACCGGGGACGACCTGCAGCCGTTGGCGGACGCGCTCAGGGAAGACATGGAGACACGGAGACGCGGAGACGCGGAGAGCGTGAGCCGCGTGGCGGCGGCTCGGCAAGAGCGCCAGAAACTGGGTGGTTGACTAAATATAGTGAGTTGACCACGCGCTCAACCTTGGGTATTCAGTCAACGTGAAGTCATTGTCCGAGCAGCAGGCATTGCAGCAGATTCCGGGACGGCTGGCCGCGCTCCTGGGGCTGAAGGCGGGCGACGTGTGCGCGCTCGCCGAGGCCCGGGTGGCCGCAAAACCGCCGCGCGCCGATCTGGCGCTGGCGGCGGGCGTGTATCAGTTCGTAGTGGAATACAAGAGCCGGGCCAACGCCGCCGACGTGCTGGCGGCGATTCGCCGGGTGCGGGAGCAGGCGGCAGCCCTCGGCCGGAAGGCGATTCCGCTGGTGGGTGCGCCTTACATGGGCGAAGTCGGGCGGCAACTCTGCGCCGAGGCCGGCGTGAACTGGCTGGACTTGTCCGGCAACGCGCATTTGGAAGCGCCGGGTCTGCATGTGCATGTGGAAGGCAAGCCGAATCAGTTTACCCGTCCCGGTCGCCCTTCGACTGTGTTTGCGCCGAAGAGCGCGCGGATCACGCGCTGGTTGTTGATTCATCCCGAGGAGCGGTTCAGCCAGCAACAATTGGCGGACGCGACGGGTCTGGACAAGGGTTTGACCAGCCGCGTGGTCCGGGCGCTGGAAGCGCAGCGTCTCGTAGCACGCAACGAGGATGGCGCGGTGAAAGTCGCCGATTTCGACGCGCTGCTGGAAGCATGGCGCGAGGCTTACGATTTTTCCAAACACCATATCGTGCGCGGCCACATCGCGGCGCGGTCGGGCGATGACGTGCTGCGGCAACTGTCTGGTGCGTTAAGACAGAGCAAAGCGGAGTATGCCGCGACCGGATTGGCGGCGGCATGGTTGATGAATCCGTTCGCCGGTTTTCGGCTCGTGGTTTTCTACGTGGCGGAACTTCCTTCGGAGGACAAACGGCGGGCGATTGGCTTTCATCCCGAATCGCGCGCCGAAAACGTGTGGCTCGTCGTGCCGAACGATGAAGCCGTGTTTCACGGTGCAGCGGATCGCGAGGGCGTCCGGTGTGTGCATCCGGTGCAGGCATATCTGGATCTGAAAAATCATCCTGAGCGGTCAGCGGAGGCGGCGGAGAAACTACGCCGGAAGTTCTGGAGCAAGGAGAGCCATGCCTGAAAAACCAACGACTGCCGCCGGTTATCCGCCCGGGCAGGTCGCACGGGTCCAAGCAACCTGTCTGTATCTGGCGACGAAGCTGGGCGATTTGATGCCGGAACTGGTGGTCGTGGGCGGGCTTGTGCCGTCGCTGCTAATTGACCAGGAACATCTGCCGGAGAACGTCACGGCGCACGTTGGCACGATGGATTTGGATTTGGGACTGGCGTTCGCGCTGATCGGCAAAGCGCGGTATCAGGAGGTGGCGGCGCGCTTGCGGAACGCCGGATTCACTCCGGACAAGAACGACGCAGGCAAAACCACCCGGCAACGCTGGTGCATCAGCCATCCGCCGGTGACGGTGGACTTTTTGATCGAGCCGGAAGAAAGCACGGAGGCACAGGCCGGCAAACTGTTCGATCTTACGAATGATTGGGCAGCGATCATCGCACCGGGATTGCATCTGGCCTTCACAAACAACCGGGCAGTCACGTTGAGCGGCAAGACCATCACTGGAGAGACAGTCAGCAATGGACGGGAAATCCGGGCATGTGGTGCGGGCGCATTCGTGGTGCTTAAGGCGCTGGCCTTTCACATTCGCGGCGAGAACAAGGACGCTTACGATTTGTTTTATCTGCTGCGCAATTACGGACGCGGTGTGGCGGACGTGGCGACGGAACTGCGCCCGTTGCTAACCGATGCAAGCGCGCAGCGCGCGATGGAATACTTGCGCGGTGATTTTCAAGCTTCCGGTTCTACCGGTCCACGGCGGGTGGCGGAGTTTCTCTTTGGACGACCGGATGAAGCAACGCAGGCGGATACGGTCGGCTTTGTCCGGCAACTTTTCGCTGAGTTCAAGCTATGAGCATCTTCAACCTCCATGCCAACGTCGTCGGCGATTACCGCGATTCCGTGCGCTCGTTCTTCACGGTCGCCGACGACCGGGCGCGGGAGTTCATCGAACGGACGCTGGTTGAGGAACAGGCGCTTTAGCCCGAGCCGATGGTGCAGGTCAGCCCCTCGTATGCGCGGGCCTCTTCGGTGGACGAACTGGCGGAACGTGGCGTGATTCTCCGGGAAACCGCGCAGACTCTGCGATGTGCTTAGTCGGCCGTTGGGGCTGGTGGGTGGCCGCCCACCAGCCCCCGAAAGGCGGTCCTAACCTCCAGCAGGGCCGGTCAGCGGGCCACCGCGGCTGGAAACGGCGGTCGCGCCGGCCGTCGCGGGTGCAGTTCACCGTCGAGCGGATGCCCCGCTTCACGTGCAGCGCCACCGCTGCCCCCTTGCCTCGACTTCATCCTCAGGCATCAACCGCGATGGCCGTCGACGGCGGGGCACGAGCCGATGGGTCCTCCCACAGCCCACAGTGCCGGAGGATCTTCTCGATGACCTCGGTCTGGCGCCGCTCGAACCGGAAGTAGATCCGCAGCCGCTTGGGAATCGTGAACACGAATTGCCGGTGCGGCACCTCAGCGCAAACCTGCTCGCTGACCCAACCGGCCTTCTCCAACGCCAGCTTCTGGTGGCAAGACGGGCAGAAACAACGGCCGCGCCAGGAATACGGGACCAGGAATTCCTCGCGGCACCGAGGGCAGCGGACGCGGGCGAACCCGTGCTTGAGGTCGCCGCACTCCAGAAACTTGCGCACGACCGTCCCGATCATCGGTCGCCAGAAACCGTAGCGGTCCTGGTAGCGCTCCTCGTCGAGGGCTTCAAACTCCGGGTAGAAGCGCTCGACCAGTTGATAAAATGGCGACTGTTGCGGGTGCCGGGGACGATAGACGCCGCCGGCCTCCTTGGCCCCGCATGGCATACCTGACCTCCTTACGGAGAGAGGTTACGCCCGTGGATGCCCAAGGGCAGCCCTTGGGGGGCGC
>Ga0194126_10013885_pt1 | contig 10019 bp, 8 predicted proteins | sample TA2KigC150mmetaG_FD_148641 | JGI IMG/M metagenome (GOLD analysis project Ga0194126, IMG submission 148641) | Freshwater microbial communities from Lake Tanganyika, Tanzania - TA2015035 Kigoma Deep Cast 150m | ecosystem: Environmental > Aquatic > Freshwater > Lake | place: Tanzania: Lake...
CCTCAAAAAGGGCGAAACTTGAACTAAGGCGGTTCGGAAGTCGAGGCACTTGCGGGGCCGGTGATTGAGCTGGCGGACGTAGCCGCGCAGTTGCGCGTCGGTAACCTGAGTCAGGTCGGTGCCTTTGGGCAGGTACGGGGGACTTCCAGGGTCAACCCTTAGGATAAGCTTTAGCGACTCGGAATCAAGGGGACAGCTAAGAATCATAGACGTCAATAGCCGGCGTCTATCCCCGGTTCTTCCCCACCTATCCCCTCTTCCATCGTTTCAGCTGCGGACTCGGATGCGATCGTGCTCCACGATCCACAACTGACCGCGGCGGGCGTTCGGTCGTATGGAGGAGCCGGACCATTCTGTCGAGTTTTTCGGAATGGCTGCGCAAGGGGACGAGAGTGGCCATCAGACCGAAGCGCAGCTCATTGTGTTTGTCGAGCCGGCCGACGGCCTGCTGACGCCGCTGGATGTGCGCCCCCGACAGGCAGGGCCGGTCGAGCATGTCGCGCAGCCGGCGCGCGCCCAGTGCCGTCGAGGTCCGGTTCAACAGCCCGAAAACCCCCACGGGTGGGCCATAGAGGTCCAGATCATCCTGCTCTTGCTCGCTCAGAGGCCAGGTGGGACCGGGCTCGAGGATGACAGGGAGGTCGGCCGGCAGGTTCGTCGGGTCTTCCGGACGCTGCCAGGAGCGCGCGGGCCGATCCCGACGGTTGGTCGCGTGCAGTGACTCCTCCACGACGATGAGGAGGCGTTCCGCAAGAGTGCGCCGGCTCTGCCACTTCGTGTGCTGCCAGATGGCTCCCGCAAAGACGAGCGCGGCGATTGTCCCGGCCAATCCTGTGGCCGGGAGATCGCGTCGCAGCAGCACCACGCCGGCAACGCCTGCCACGAAGACGATCAGGCGGATGATGGACCAGCGTGCCTCGAAGCCCTGCGATCGAACCCGGTCGCGCTCCTGTTGGTCCGGGTAGGCTTGGAGCCACTCCCGATGTGGCAGGTGCCTGGGAGTCTGGCGGTCCGGCTCTCCTGTTTCTTTCTCCTGGGTCATGCCGCCACAGATACCACCAACGCGTGCCTCACGCAAGGCCGGACCGGCGGCGGCTCACGTCCGCCTGCCGCCGCCGGGATCGGTGATCGTTCGCGTCGGGCGCCGGTCAGGGAACCGGCGCCGGGACCGGCGCGTGTAGGCACGGGCCCATTATCGGGGACCGAATGTGAAATCCGCCACCAATACGTCTTCGCCGAGAGCGAACTCGCTCAGATCGATGTCCTCGACGCCGATAGTGATGTTGATCGACGTCCACTGGTTGGCATTGAGTCTCTCGGGCGAAAGCGAGGCCTTCCACTTCCCGCCGATGCCCGCCAGGGGTGTGACCGCGATCGCGAGAGCGGCGCCGCTGCTGGAGCTCAGGGCCGTCGTGGCGGAGCCCCGGAGCGTGTGCTTGCCGCCCGGGCACTGCGGATCTCGCGCCAGCCATACCTGACGGTGGGCCATGTCGATGCCAAGGATGTCGCCGGGGCACGCTTCGCGTGCTTCACTGCGGGTCTCCTCCGGCGGGATGTGCAGCGTGAGGATCGGCCAGTGAACGTCGCCCTTTTGCTTCGGGCACAGGCACGCCGCCTCCAGGCGGGGGCCGCAGGCCTGCAGCAGACCCCGCACGCGGACGCGATCGCCAAAATGGAATTGGTCCGTGGGGCCGACTCCCTCGTTCAGGAGGTGCCCCCCGATCAGGTTGTAGACGTGGCCCGCCTCGGTCTTGAGGAGGACACAGTCGTCTTGTCCTTTCTCGAGAGTGCCGCATCGATCGAACCAGATGGCCAGGGGCACCTTCTTGGTGTCCATCCACCGGGCGGACTTGGACGGAAAGGCCACGGTCAGGCCCTCGGCGTCGGTGCATTTGTCGCTCCAGCCCTGTCCGTAGAAGTACCAGGTCACCTGAATTCTCCCGGCCGGATCGCCATCCATGTCGCAGAGAATGATGCCGCAGCGCCCGGTCTCCAGTCCCGCGTCGGGGCAGGCGGTCGCGTCCATCAGAACCATGGAAACCCCAAGCTCCAGACCTTCCGGCGGGATCAACTCGCGCGGCAGGCTGGGCTTCGGCTCACTGGGCCCGGCGGGTACATCGGCACTTCCCGGGTCCGGCTGGGGCTCGGGCTTTGCGGGTGTCTTTGGGCTTGCGGCGCCGGGGTCCGGCACGGGCTCCGCGGGCTTCTCTGGGGCCCCGGTGCTCGGGTCCGGCCCAACATCGCCCGCGGCACGCACCAGAAGCTCGCCGATTTTCGCGTAGCCGCCGGCGTATCCATGCATGACGCCGCGGGCATAGACCCTGTATGCGTCCGCCGGCAGGGGACCGATCGTTGTGGTGACCTGCCATGCGGTCTTGACGGGCTTGCACGTGGGCACGATCCCCTCTTCGAAGCCCGGCAGCAGCATGTCGATGAAAATGCCTATGCCCTGGACCTCGACTTTGAGCTTGTTGGGCGGACAGTCGTCCGACCACGTGCCGGAGATCGTCAAGGTCAGGACATCCTGCGCGGTAGGATTCGCCGGCGTGATCGTCAGCGTGTACCCGGGCCGATCGTCCTGGGCCGGGCCGACGGCCGGCGCCAGGGCCGTCAACAACAGGGCCAGACCAAGAATGTGGGTGTTCCTCCATGTCCTCATGCCGACCTCCTTGTCAACACAAGTACCGAATTGAAAACCACACCTGCACACACGCGTGGAACTCTGGACATACGCCGACCCCTACACCGGGTTCGCCCGCCCGGCGTCGTCAATGTCGGGAATCGTCGATGTGCAGGATCAGGGATCCCGACGCGGACTCACTCCAGCGTCAGTACCAGCTTGCCTTGGAGCATCCCGGCCAGCGGCCCGGTATCCTGCGACATGGTGACCGTGTATCGACCCGTCTTGGCCTTCGGTTCTCGCCACGAGAACCCGCAGCGGCCGCCTCAGCCGTATTCCAGGTCGGCCGAAGCCACCGTTTTGCCGTCCGGATCGACGATCGTGACGTGCGGTTTGACATCGGTGAAGTTGTTTCCCCCGGCATTCTTCTGCGAGACGCGCGTGTAGACCTCGCCGGCCTTGCCCTTGATCTGCGGGGTCAAGTAGACCGTCGTGCCTTTGGCATACGCCGATCGCTCCTGGGCGTCCTGATTGTAACGATCCTTTTCCTCAACGGCGTTGACGGACAGCGTCAGCCCGCCCAACTCCATGGGTTGGACCTTGTCGGCATGGATCTCGAACGCGGGACCTTCGCTGAACGTGATCCGCCAGTCCTCGTTCTGGACCCCGTAGTGGACTGTGCCGTAGCTCAGGCGGTACCGGCCCTCGGGCAGGGGGGCCTTGAGGTCGGACACGACGAAGTGAATGGTGTTGTCCGTCGCGCCGTTGATCGTGGCCGAGGCGATGCGGGCCTGGAGCGGCTCTGTTCCCCGCACCTCGGGGGCCAGTTGGCCCGTGGGCGTGGTATCCTTCTCGAAGATGACACGGAGCGTCTTGTCCTTCTCATGGGCACCGGAAAGCTTGACCCGGTAGAACGTCTCCTGGTGCCGGATGAGGCTGCTCAACGGGGACCGCGGCAGATATCCCTCCAGTTCGTGCCCGGCCGGCAGGAGCATGAAGGAGCACGAGCCGAAGTCCGTGAAGGACCCGCTGAACCCGTTCGCATAGAGGACCAGCCGCCGTGGCTCACCGGCCAGGGTCGCTTGGCCCTCCAGCACGCCGGCGGGGCTCCACATGTAATGGATCTGGGGCCCGGACCTCTGGCCGACGAGCATGACGCGGAAGGGGATTTCCCGCTGCTCCGTGCGCAGCAGGAAGTCGGACGTGATGAATACATAGGGAAACCCGAAGATCGATCTCGACGACGCCACGGGCAGGGACTTCTCCGCCTCGGACAGTTCGCCATCCGCGTTGACATCGAAATAGAAGGCGCTCGGCTCGCCGTCCTTGAGTTCCACGACCGACCACTGGGCCTTCGGCAGGGCCCGGTTGTACACGACGGTGCATTCCTGGGCCTGCTTCCGGACCGCTTGGACAAACGGGTCCTTCGCATCGCTCGATCCGCCGAAACCCCAGAAAGAGCGATAAATCAAGGGGTCATCGGGCCTGTCGAGTCCGCAATAGATCATCTCGAAGACCGCGGCCTCCGGCGGGGACTGGGCAGCGAGGTCCGTCGCTCGGGCCGAGCTGCATATCCGTAGTTCTTGGACCGGCGCAAACAGAGCCGGCCCCAGGCCCATGGCCAGGACCGCCGCAACGGGAAACGCAGGCAGATGTCTCATCATCTCTCACCTCGAATTCTACGGTGGCACGATCAGGGTCTAATGCATGCCCACAGGTCGGACTCCGCCGCCACGGCCCGGGACGCCCACCTCGGCTCCGCTTCTCCACAGGGTACTACCCGAGGCGCCGGCTGTCAAGTATCCGGAAATGGACAGAAAGCCGTCTTGTGGGACAACATGGGGTTGTGGTAGACTCTGGCCGGCATGATGAGCAGTTCCGTGTCGCGGGCATCCTGCCCGCGCCGTGTCGAAGGCGTCTCTCGTGTCGCGGGCATCTTGCCCGCGGATGTCGAAGGCGTTTCGCCTTCGACACGCGCGGACGAGACGTCCGCGACACGGCAACGACCCCCGAGGGTGGGGGTCCTACGCGGTCGGACCAAAGGAGTGAGTGTCATGAATGCGGAAATCTTCAAGGCGTACGACATCCGGGGCGTGTACCCCGAAGATCTCAGTGAGGACGATGCGTGGAAGATCGGGCACGCGACGGCGCGGTTCCTGCCGTCCCTGATCAAGGGCTACGAGCGCGGCCGGGCGGAATCGACCGCCCTGTGCGTCGGGCGCGACATGCGGACGCACAGCGAGCCGCTGGCCCAGGCCCTGATCGAGGGCATCCGGTCCGCCGGCGCGGGCGTGATCGACATCGGGATGATCGACACGCCGCAGATGTACTTTGCCATCAATCATCTGGGGACCAGCGGCGGCATCCAGGTGACCGCGTCACACAACCCCGCCCAGTACAACGGCTTCAAGATCTCCGGCAAAGGGGCCATTCCCATCGGGATCGATACCGGTCTCAAGGAGATCAAGCATCTGGCGACCGCGCTGCTGCACACCAAGGGCAATCCGACGGGCCCCTTGGAGCAGCGGAACCTGTGGCCGGAATACCAGAAGCACGTCCTGCAGTTCCTCCGACCCAACCTCCGAAGGAAGAAGATGGCGATCGATGCCTCGAACGGCATGGCGGGCAAAGCGGTTCCCCTGCTGTTCGAGGACACCCCGCTCGACGTGGTCCAGATCAACTTCGAGCACACCGGGAAATTCAAGCACGACCCCGACCCCTTGAAGGAGAAGAACCTCGCCCAGGTCAAAGCGGCGGTGCGGAAGGACATCTGCCATTTCGGCGTGTGCTTCGACGGCGATGCCGACCGGATGCTCCTCGTGGACGAGAACGGCGCGACGATTCCCTGCGATCTGTTGACCGCGCTGCTGGTGCCGTACTTCCTGGAGAAAAAGCCGAGATCGGCCATCGTGTACGATCTGCGGAGCAGCCGGGTCGTGATGGAAGAGATCATCAAGCACGGCGGGACGCCCCGGCGGGAGCGCGTCGGGCACGCCTACATGAAGAAGGCCATGCGCGACACGCACGCGATCTTCGGCGGCGAGCTGTCGGGGCACTTCTATTTTGAGCAGAACTACTACACCGACTCGGCGATGATCACGCTGGTGCACACGCTCAACGTGCTCGACGCCGCCAACAAACCCATGAGCGAATTGATCCGACCGCTGCGACGCTACGCCGGCAGCGGCGAGATCAATTTCCAGGTGGACAACAAGCAGGCCAAGATGGAGGAGCTGGCCCGACGCTACAGCGAAGGCCAGGTCGATCATCTCGACGGCGTCACCGTCGGTTTCAAGGAGTGGTGGTTCAACTGCCGGCCCAGCAATACCGAGCCGTTGCTGCGCTTGAACATCGAGGCCAGGACCGAAGAGATGCTGAAGGAGAAACGTGCGGAAATCGAGCAGATGCTGGGAGCGCCGGTAGGGTAATGATCGTCCAGCGGTTGCGGTTGCGCGACTCGTTTCGTCAGACGTCGTACGTTCGACGTCACGTCAGACGTCAAACGTCCGACGAAACGAGCCGCGCAACCGATAGACGATAGACGGGTTCTTTTTCGGTGTGCTATGGAAACCTATACGAAGATCTACCAGACGCCCAACGGTCCCGTGGAAGGGATCCAGACCCGCTGGCCGGGGTTCAGCATTCTCATGGTCACGGGGACCAAGGGCTTCTTGGCGTGTCCCGCGATCGACATCGAGGCCTGCCAGCGCTACGGTGCGGCCGCCGCGCTCGTGGAGAGCACGCCGCAGAATCCGATCGGGACCCTGGACCGGTTCCCGAACCGCAAGATCACCCAGGTGAACGAGAAGGCCAGGGCCTTGGGAATTTGCGAAGGCATGGAAGCCCTCGATGCGTTTGCGCTGATCGCCTGAGTTGACAAGAAGTGTGAAGTTTGAAGTTTCAAGTTTGAAGTTGGCTGTCGCCGTGCGAAGCCTCTTACTTCAAACTTCAAACTTGGATTTAGGATACGGGAGGTGCGAATGAAACAGAAGCGTCTTTCACGGCGGTGTTTTGTGGCCTCCTCGGGTATGGCACTTGGGGCGGTAATCCTGGCGGGTGGTCGCAGCAGGGCAGAGGAAGTGGCCCGTGGCCCGTCGCCCGTGGCCCGGGGCACGGATCACGAGCCCTTCAGGTACTGCCTCAATACGAGCACGATTCGCGGCCAGAAGCTCGGCCTGGCCAAAGAGATCGACATCGCCGCCCAGGCGGGCTATACCGGGATCGAGCCGTGGATTCAGACGATTCAGGACTATGTCAAGTCCGGCGGCAGGCTCCAGGACATCCGCACGCAGATTGCCGACCGCGGCCTGACCATCGAAGGGGCGATTTCGTTCCCCCGCTGGATCGTGGACGACGACACCGTCCGCGCCGAGGCCGTCGAGCAGGTCAAGCGCGAGATGGATCTCCTGGCGCAGATTGGAGGCAAGCGCATCGCCGCCCCGCCGGCCGGCGCCAATGCTCCCAATGCGCCCAATCTCGATCTGCTGAAGGCGGCCGAGCGCTATCGGGCCCTTCTCGATCTGGGCGACCGGACCGGCATTACGCCGATGCTGGAACTCTGGGGACCCTCCAAGAACCTGCACCGGCTGGGCGAGTGCATGTTCGTCGTGATCGAGAGCGGCCATCCGAAGGCGGGCCTGCTGGGCGATGTCTACCACATCTACAAAGGCGGCTCGGACCTCAACGGCCTGAAAATGATCAGCGCCGCCGCCATGCCGGTCCTGCACATGAACGACTATCCCGCGGACCCGCCCCGGGAGAGGATCGCCGATCGCGACCGGATCATGCCCGGCGACGGCATCGCGCCCCTGACCCAGATTCTCCGCGATCTGCGTGACAAGGGCGGCCAGACCGTCCTGTCGCTCGAGCTGTTCAGCCAGGCGTACTGGGAGAAGGATGCGTTGGAAGTGGCCCGGACCGGCCTGGCCCAGATGAAGGCGGCCGTCGCGAAGGCCCTCGCCCCGGCGTGACGAGCGGTCGGGGTATCGCCAGGCGTCGCGTGTTTGCCGTATGTTCGTGAGAGCATAGTAGCATGGGCGTCCCGCCCATGAGTATCATGGGCATCTTGCCCCTGCGCTTATGCTCTTACGAGCACACTACAAACAGGGCGACGCCAATGAAGGGAGAGACCATGGTGATGCGTGCGTACCTCGTCGCGATTTTCCTTGGAGTATCTGTCGGCCAAGCGGCAAACCCGCAGGCGCAGACAGGGCCGAATGTCTTGCTCTCAGCCCACCACGGCTTGGTGGACGTGGACTCCGTGGCCGTGGTCTTGGCGGCGCCAGGACCCGGTCTGGAGGTCCCACCGGTCGATCTCGTGCAGCTCAAAACCCGCGTGATAGAGATGCTCAGTCCGGCCGGGATCAGGCATGTTGAGAGCCAGACGCCACTTGCGCCCAGGCTGGTCGTGCGGATGGAGGGCCTGGCGATTCCTGACTGTGACAAATGCATCTGGCGGGCGCAGATTGCGCTGACTCGGGGTGTAACGCTGCCCGGCTGGCCGGATTCACAACTCCAAGCCGAGGTCTGGCAGGCGCAGCCCGTGATGCAGGTGGTGGGCCGGCAAGAGGCAGCCGGAGTTATCTCGGCCGCGGTGCTGGCCCAAGTCGAAGCATTCGTCGCGGCGTGTCAGGCCGCCCGAAGCCCGCTGTCTGCCGTGCCGGACGCCAAGCAGAACCCCGTGGCGCCCACCGTGGCGGGATCTGCGTTCGTCTGTTCCAAGAGCAGCCAGGTCTTTCACCGCCCGGACTGCCGTTGGGTACAGAGCATTGCCGCCGACAATCTCATCGGGTATAAGAGCCGCGACGAGGCCGTGCAGGCCGGCAAGCGACCCTGCAAGACCTGTCAGCCGTAAGAGCATTTGGAATTCACTATTTACGATTATGAGATCAATGGTCCGCTCAAAAGCGAAGACCGGGTGGCATCGCCAAGGGCTCTGCCCTTGACGATGGTTCCACATGAATCCGCGCGACCATCGTCAAGGCCGGAGGCCGGCCTTGGCGATGCCACCCGGCAGAGGCTGTAGCCTTTGAGCGGATCGTTGTTCAAGATTTCGAGGTCGCCTCCAGGTGGCCGAATCGCAAATCATCAATCGTAAATAGTAAATCGCAAATTCAAGGGTTGTGCCGTGACCAATCGAGAACGTGTGCTGGCGGCGATTCAACATCGATCGCCCGACAAGGTTCCCTATGACATTCGCTTCACGCAGCCGGCCCATGCGATGATGGTCGAGTACTACGGCGATCCCGACTTCGAGTCGCGGCTCGGCAACTGTTTCATCTGGCTGCGGCCCCATCCGCCCGAAGCCCGGTACACCCAGGTAAACGCGGATCTGTGGCGGGACGAATTCGGAGTCGAGTGGGACCGGCACATCGATCAGGATATCGGTGTCGTCTGCAACCGGCTGGTGACGCCGGCGAACGTCGGGACCTTCGCGCTGCCCGACCCCGCCGATCCGTCGCGCTACCGTACGTTCGAGGAGGTCATCGCGGCGAACCGGGACAACGCGGTGCTGGTCAGTCTGGGGTTCACGCTGTTCGAGCGGGCCTGGACGCTGGCGGGCATGGAGAACGTCCTGATGGCGATGGTGGCGGACAAGCCCTTCGCCCACAGGCTGCTCGACCGCATCCTGGAGTTCAACCTGGGCGTCATCGAAAAGGCCTGTACCCACGACATCGACATCTTCCGCTTCGGCGACGACTGGGGCCATCAGCGGGGCGTGCTCATGGGGCCGGACCTCTGGCGCGAGTTCATCAAGCCCCGTTTCCGGCAGATGTGCCAACTCGTCAAGTCCAAGGGCAAGTTCACGATGCTGCACTGCTGCGGCAAGGTGGACGACTTGTTCCCCGACATGATCGAGTGCGGCCTCGATATCTTCAACCCGTTCCAGCCGGAAGTGATGAGCGTCCACAAGATGAAGCAGCGTTACGGCGATAAGCTGACCTTTTACGGCGGGATCAGCATCCAGCGCAGTCTGCCCTTCGGGACCGTGCCACAGGTCAGAGACGAGGTCCGCCGCCTCCTCGATGTCGTCGGCGAGAACGGCGGCTACATCGCCTCGCCCTCGCACGACCTCCCCCGCGACGCCCGCCCCGAGAATATCGCCGCCATGATCGAGGTCCTGCAGAACCAATGAGCGTCATGTTCTGTAGTGAACAGGAGCGTCCCCCCGGGAACGCCAATCTCCTGATTGGCAAGACGGGCCGATCGGGAGATCGTCGCTGGGTTCCAGGGCAAGGCCGGCCTGTGGGTGGCATTGCCAAGGGCTTGCCCTTGACGATGGCGGCCTCCATGTGCCTGGGGCCATCGTCAAGACCCGAGGTCTTGGCGATGCCACCCCAAAGGCGCACCGTATTGGAGATGAGTCTTCCAGAGCGGCCACTTGAGTCGTGCCTATGAT
>Ga0194126_10013893_pt1 | contig 10015 bp, 10 predicted proteins | sample TA2KigC150mmetaG_FD_148641 | JGI IMG/M metagenome (GOLD analysis project Ga0194126, IMG submission 148641) | Freshwater microbial communities from Lake Tanganyika, Tanzania - TA2015035 Kigoma Deep Cast 150m | ecosystem: Environmental > Aquatic > Freshwater > Lake | place: Tanzania: Lake...
TGATAATTTCTATGTCTCTGCTGATCATGGTTATCGTGCTTGGATAGTTTAAGTGGGCGCCAGTTTCACGCGGCCATCGACACGACAAGCGCCGTTTTGCCCGCCAGCCAGTGCCATTTCGAGTACGACGTCCAGTGTGTCATGACGATAGGTTATCGCCCGCAGCAACATCGGCAGACTGATACCTGCAATCACCTCCACCTCACCCGGCGTGCATAACTGCAAGGTGCAATTGGCAGGCGTGCCGCCTACCACATCGGTAATCACCAGCACGCCACTACCGTCATTAATACGCGCGATCGCTGCATGTGCCAAAGCGCGCACCTCGTCAGGGTTTTGATCGGCAACCACATCGATTGCTTCAACCTGTGCCGGCGCCGCGCGAAATATATGGCCGGCAGCAGCAATAAATGCTTGTCCCAATGGCGCGTGAGTCAGTAGCAAAATCCCGACCATGTTACGTAGTTTTTCTGTTCAGTGACGCTTGTCGTTAGTCGCAATGCCGCAGATACTCAGTGATTGACACGCTCGAGCGCGTCGACAAACAGTGCAGCGACATCGCACGCTGTCTGTTGCATGATCTCTTGAAAACAGGTCGGGCTGGTCACATTAATCTCGGTGAGGTAGTGACCAATGATGTCCAATCCTACCAGCGTCAAGCCACGCGCCCGCAGTATGGGCGCCAAGGTCTCGGCGATCTCGCGCTCGCGGTCAGATAACGGCATTGCAATGCCGGTGCCGCCGGCCGCCAAATTACCGCGCACCTCACCCGCTTGCGGCACGCGCGCCAGCCCATAAGGAACCACCGCGCCATCAATCAACAGCACGCGTTTGTCGCCGTGGATGATCTCGGGAATGTAGCGCTGCGCCATGATAGTACGGTGACCGTTGTCGGTTAAGGTCTCGATGATGGCGCCCAGATTCATTGCATCATCACACACCCGAAAAACGCCCATACCACCCATGCCATCGAGCGGCTTGAGAATAACGTCACGATGCTCGGCATGAAAAGCGCGCAGATGCGATGCGTTGCTCGTCACTAGCGTGGGTGCAGTGAATTGGGTGAATCCGGTGATGGCCAGCTTTTCGTTGTGATCGCGAATCGCTTTCGGGCGGTTAAACACACGCGCACCCTGTGTCTCGGCTAGCTCCAGCAGATGCGTAGCGTAGACATATTCCATATTGAATGGTGGGTCAGTGCGCTCGACGACGACATCAAACAGGCTGAGCAATTGCTGCTCAGTCTGCTCGACACGATACCAAGCACCGGTGTCACCCGTTAACGCGATACGCGAAGCCTTGGCCGATACGCGCTCCTCATGAATAATCATGTCGGCGTGCTGAAATGCGTATAGCTCGTGACCACGCTTGAATGCCTCGCGCATCATGGCGTAGGTCGAGTCCTTTTTCAGATTGAAGCCGGACAGCGGGTCACAGGCAAAAGCGATTTTCATACGGTGAGTGCAGGGATCAATATTCCTCCGGATGAGGATCGGTACGTTCGATTTCGAGTGATGCCGCCAGTAATGCCAGACGCGCGACAACGCCGTACATGTAGAAGCGATTCGGCGCGGCGGTGCCGGGCTTGGCGCCGAGGTCGGGTAGCGAATGTTGCTGGGCAAACGCCAGCGGCACAAAGTGCGCGCCAGGTGAATTCAGGTTTTCGTCGACGCCACGCTCGGCGTGCACGCGATAAAAGCCACCGATCACGTAGCGGTCGATCATGTAGACCACCGGCTCGGCGACTGATTCATTGATGTGCTCAAAGCTATGCACGCCTTCCTGAACGATCACTTCGCTTACTTCCAGGCCTTCTTTCACCACCGCCATCTTGTTGCGCTGCTTTCGGTTCAGATCTTTCACCTCAGACGCATCGCGCACGGTCATGATGCCCATGCCGTAGGTGCCGGCATCCGCTTTGACGATGACGAACGGTGATTCTTTGACACCGTACTCTTTGTACTTTTTTCGAATTTTTGTCAGTACCGCGTCGACGTTTTGCGCGATACATTCTTCGCCGGTGCGCTCATGAAAGTTCACACTGCCGCATTTTGCGAAGTACGGGTTCACCATCCACGCATCAATATCGATCAACTTGCCGAATTTCTTGGCAATTTCGTCGTAGGCCGCGAAGTGATTGGTCTTGCGTCGTATGGCCCAGCCGGCATGCAGCGGCGGCAACAAGGTTTGCTCATGCAAACCTTCCAAGATCGACGGAATTCCAGCTGACAAATCATTGTTCAGCAAAATGGTGCAGGGGTCGAAGTTTTTTAGACCCAGGCGCCGGCCGTTTGCCGACCGAACCAATGGCTCCAGCGTGAGTGTGCCGCCATCCGGCAAGTCCAGCGTGGTGGGGCTCTTGATCTCCTCAGACAACGAGCCAAGACGGACATTCAAGCCGGTCTGCCGAAAAATCTGGATCAGGCGCGCGACGTTCTGCAGATAGAAAGTATTGCGCGTATGACGCTCCGGAATCAGCAGCAGGTTTCGCGCGTCGGGGCAGTACTTTTCGATGGCAGCCATCGCGGCCTGCACGGCCAGCGGCAACATCTCTTGCGCGATGTTATTGAAGCCCCCGGGATACAAATTGGTATCTACCGGCGCCAACTTGAAACCGGAATTGCGCATATCGACTGAGCAGTAGAACGGCGGCGTGTGCTCTTGCCACTCGAGCCGAAACCAGCGCTCGATGGCAGGGGTAGCATCAAGAATCTTTTTTTCGAGTTCGAGTAACGGGCCATTGAGGGCCGTAACCAGATGGGGAACCATGGAAAACCTTGTGAATTCGGGGGACGCGGCGTGCGCGGGGGCTAGATTTTAACGGAATAAAAAAGCGCCCTCTTGCGAGGGCGCTTAACAGGGGCTCATGCGAGCCCGTACTGCGGGGAGATTAGCCGTGGTAGGCGGATTCGCCGTGGCTGGCAATATCCAGACCTTCGCGCTCTTCCTCTTCGGTGACGCGCAACCCAACAATCATGTCGACCACTTTGTAGGCGATGAATGCCACCACGCCAGACCAGATGATCGTCGTCAATACCGCTTGCAGCTGGATCCAGACTTGGCCCGCGATCGAATACTCCGGCGACACCGCATTGGCGACGTAGTCGTAGATGCCAGCACCGCCCAGGCTTGGCGCGGCGAACACACCGGTGAGCAACGCGCCAAGTATGCCGCCAACACCATGCACACCGAACACGTCGAGCGAGTCATCGGCACCCAGCAGACGCTTGAGGCCATTCACGCCCCACAGACAGATAACGCCTGCCAAAAGGCCGATCACCAAACCGCCCATCAGGCCCACCAGACCCGCTGCAGGGGTGATGGCAACCAGCCCCGCCACAGCACCCGAGGCGGCACCCAGCATGGAGGGCTTACCCTTGAGCACCCACTCGGCCAGACTCCAGGACACGACGGCTGCCGCTGTTGCCAGCAGGGTGTTGGCGAATGCCAAGGCAGCCGAACCGTTAGCCTCAAGCGCAGAACCTGCGTTAAATCCAAACCAGCCTACCCACAGCATCGACGCGCCCACCATGGTCAGCGTCAGAGAGTGCGGCGCCATCGCCTCACGCCCCAAACCTACGCGCTTGCCGAGCATGAAGGCACCCACCAAGCCCGCCATCGCCGCATTGATATGGACCACGGTGCCGCCAGCGAAGTCCAACGCACCTTTCTGCCACAACCAACCCGCCGACGCGGTCGCTTTCTCAAGCGATGCGGCGTCGGTGATCGCGTCCGGGCCAGGCCAGAACCACACCATATGAGCGATCGGCGCGTACGAGAAAGTGAACCAGAGCACTATGAACAGCATTACCGCTGAAAATTTTATACGCTCAGCAAAAGAGCCGACAATCAGACCGCACGTAATTCCCGCGAAGCTTGCCTGGAAACAGGCGAACACCATCTCCGGAATAACCACGCCTTTGCTGAAGGTGGCGCCGGGTGAGTCTGGCGTCATGCCCTTCATGAACAGGCGGTCCAGCCCACCAAAGAATGCGCCGCCCTCGGTGAACGCAAGCGAGTAGCCATAGATAAACCACAGCACGATAATCACCGAGAAAATCATCATTACCTGCATCAACACCGAGAGCATGTTTTTCGATCGCACCAGGCCACCGTAAAATAAGGCCAACCCCGGCAGGGACATCATGATGACGATGATGGTGGCGACCATCATCCATGCTGTATCGCCCTTGTTAGGCACCGGTGCTGCAGGTTCCGCAGCATCTGCCGCTGTTGCTGCTGCGTCAGTTGCCGCAGCAGCGGCCGGAGCGGTGGCCGCCGGCGCTGCTGCAGCCGGCGCAGCGTCCTCCGCGGATACGATCGGCGTTGCGCCAATCGCGAACAGCAGCAAGCCGGCGCTCGCAAGGTTAATCAACCACTTTTTCATTTGCATACCCCCTTAGAGTGCTTCTCTGCCGGTTTCGCCCGTACGAATACGGACAGCTTGCTGCAGGTCGTAGACGAAGATCTTGCCATCGCCAATTTTTCCGGTACGCGCAGCATTTTCGATCGCCTCAATCGCGCGCTCGACAATCGCATCGTCGACTGCCGCCTCGATTTTTGTCTTCGGCAGAAAGTCGACTACGTACTCGGCGCCGCGATACAGCTCGGTGTGTCCTTTTTGGCGCCCGAAGCCCTTGACCTCGGTGACGGTGATACCTTGTACACCGATCGTCGAGAGCGCTTCGCGCACCTCATCGAGCTTGAACGGCTTGATGATGGCAGTGATGATCTTCATTTCATCCTCGTTGCAGTTGGTCAGAAAGCTTTGGTAAGGGCAGCAAAGACTTTGTTGCCACCAAGGTAGCCCGTGTTGTTGAAGTTCCAAAGGCCTTTATTGGCGTTGGTGCCGGTGGCGGCGAGCGCGCCGGACAAGCCATTACCAAGATCCTTGGTAATCCCAAGTTTCCAGTCGCTGTAGTTGTAATCACTTGCAGTCGACACTGCTCCGCCGTTTTGGAAGCGCCACATGCCGTAATGCGCATTCGCGACCAGCCCCTCTGCGATCGGGAAATCACCACCAAGGTCGATGTAGTAGCTACCCGCTTTGTCGGATACATAAACGGCGTCGCCCAGTGCGTAGCTACCCTTCAGGTAGACAGGGCCGAAGCCGATCTTTCCATACACTTCCAGCGTGTTCGCGTTTGGCGTCGAGCCCAATTTGTGGTTCGGGTACATGTAGTAGATCGCGCCGACGTCGTAATTCAGGCCGGCGGCCATATCACCCTTAATGCCGCCGTAAAAATCCAACTCGAAAGGGGTGGTGCCACGACCGGCGGTGGTCACTGAGTCTGCGTAGCTGTCAGCGACCCAGCTAATCGTCGAGGCAAAAGTACCGAGATAAAGACCGGTTGGGGTGTGGCTGTAATCAACGCCGGCACTTACCGCAGGCTTGTTGCGCGACTGCGAGATACCACGGAATACATAGTCGGTCGCGATGCCCACGTTGTAAGCAACCACATGTTCTGGTGCTGCGGCTGCTTCATCAGCCGCATGAGCAACCTGTGCCACAAAAACAGAAGCAACAGCGCTGGCGAGAATTAATTTTTTCATTGGATTTCCTTTGTCTTTGGATCAGAATAAAAACCTGCGTCACGGTGACCGTGCATGCTGTGACCACCTAGCAGGACGTGTGCCAACATGGATCGCGGGAAATGCTTGCCAATTTTGCCAATTGCTTTAGCATTCGCACCCGGATTCCACGTCTACCCACCTAAAACCGCACCGCAACAGGGCGACCGCTTCAAAATGGTGCATGCATCCTAAACTAGTCATGAGCCAAGGCCCGAGTTTTCTTGACGAATTGCAACATCGGATCCGCGAGGTGCTGCAGCACTCGCCCACCAAAGATCTTGAGGCCAACCTGCGCGCCATGCTGCAGCAAGGCTTTGCCAAACTTGATCTGCTGACGCGCGAAGAATTCGAGTTGCAGGCGGAGGTGTTGGCGCGCACCCGCGCAAAACTCGAGGTGCTGGAAAAGCGGGTCGCCGAGCTGGAAACAGGCCGCAAGGACTGAGGTTCGCATGCCACTGGCTGTTCTGCGCAGTCGCGCACTGGCGGGTATGCGCGCGCTCGAGGTCACGGTCGAGGTCCATGTGGCCAGCGGGCTTCCGACGTTCACCATTATCGGGCTGGCCGATACCGAGGCGCGCGAGTCGCGCGACCGGGTGAGGGCAGCGATCCGCAACTCGGGCTTCGAATTCCCGCCTGGCCACATCACGGTCAATCTCGCGTCGGCGGACCTACCGAAAGAATCTGCCCGCTACGACTTACCGATCGCGCTCGGGATACTCGCCGCGAGCGCTCAGCTACCTGCTGCCCAACTCGATGACTACGAATTCGCCGGTAAATTGTCGCTGTCCGGCGAGCTGCGACCGATCCGCGCGGCGCTGGCCGTGAGCGTGGCGGTGCAGAGCGCTGGCAGCCAACGTCAGCGCGCATTTGTGCTGCCGCGTGACAATATTTCGGAGGCTGCGCTCGTTCCCGGCGCGCGCATACTTCCTGCCGACTCGCTGCTGCAGGTGTTCGAGCATTTCAACACCACCGATGGCTCGGCGTGCCTGGCGGCGGTGCCCGCGGCAGTAGTCGCCGCTGCGCAAGACCCCAGCGACTTCGCCGACGTGCGTGGCCAAGCCCAAGCACGACGTGCGATCGTAATCGCCGCAGCCGGCGGGCACAGCGTACTGATGGTGGGGCCGCCCGGATCAGGCAAATCAATGCTGGCCGCGCGACTGCCCGGAATTCTGCCGCCAATGGCATTGGTTGAGGCTTTGGAGAGCGCCGCACTGCAATCCATCGCTGGCGGGTTTTGCGCCACGCGCTGGCAGCGACGTCCTTTTCGGGCGCCTCATCACAGCGCCTCATCCGTGGCGCTGGTCGGTGGCGGCACGGTACCGCGCCCAGGCGAGATCTCACTGGCGCATCACGGCGTGCTGTTTCTGGATGAATTGCCCGAGTTCGAGCGCAAGGTTCTTGAGGCGCTGCGCGAGCCGATGGAAGCAGGGCAGGTGACGATTTCACGCGCGGCCCGTCAAACCGATTTTCCGTGCCGCTTTCAGCTGCTGGCGGCAATGAACCCTTGCCCCTGCGGCTATCTGGGCCACCCGCAGCGCGCCTGTCGATGCGCGCCCGAGGCGGTCGCACGCTACCAAGGCAGAATTTCGGGACCATTGCTCGACAGGATAGACCTGCAACGAGCGGTACCCGCCATGAGCGCTGGCGACATGTTGGATGCGCCTACGGGCGAGTGCTCAGCGACGATCGCCGCTCGCGTTGCGATCGCTCGAGAACGGCAATGGGCGCGTCAGCAAAGTACCAACGCTGAGTTATCTTCCGCCGAAGTTGATCTGCATTGCCAGCCCGACCCTGCCGCGATGGCGCTGCTACGCGCTACTATTGAACGTCTGCACCGGTTGGCACGGGCTTATCACCGCGTGCTCAAAGTCGCGCGCACCATCGCCGACCTCGAGGGCAGCGAGCGCATCGGCAGCGCGCATGCGGCTGAGGCGGTTCAGTACCGTCGCGCGCTGCACGCTGTGGCTTAGGGTGGCGGCCAGTACTGCTCGTCCGCAAGCGTGTCCGCACTGTGCGCGCTGTTAACATCGGCCGATGAGTCCTTCCCCGGTTGTCCTGCAGGGCCGAACGGCAACGCGCGTCGTGCTGGTATTCGGGCTGGCGTATTTTTTATCGTATGCGATGCGCGCCATCAATGCCGTCATCGCCCCCGCGCTCAGCGCCGACCTGCATCTCAGCAATGCCGACCTTGGTTTGCTGTCGGCGGCCTACTTTATGGGCTTTGGCATGATGCAACTGCCGATCGGCGTGTGGCTGGACCGTCATGGGCCACGCCGCACCGAATCCGCTCTGCTGCTGTTCGGCGCGCTTGGTGCCGCCATCTTTGCCTGCAGCGAGACCTTGCTTGGGGTGTGGGTCGGTCGCGCGCTGATCGGTGTCGGCGTATCCAGCTGCCTGATGGCGGCGTTCAAGGCTTTTCGGGTTTGGTATCCCGCCGAGCGACAAAGCCAACTCGGTAGCTGGATGCTGGTGATCGGTACCACCGGCGCATTGTCGGCGACGGTGCCGGTGGCGATGCTGATGCCCTTGATCGGCTGGCGAAAACTGTTTTTTGGTGTTGCAGGCGCCTTGTTACTGGCGGCCTGGGTACTGTTTAGCCGGTTGCGTGATGTTGAACAAGCGATGTCTACGGCGAATGCGGGGCGCTCCAACGGCAGCGCTGCGGCGGGCGCTGCTGCTGTTACGTCTGGCGGCACATCTACCAGCACATCTGCTGCGACACCTACCAGCACATTTGATAAGACATCAGACAGCGCCGCTGCCAGCGCTGAGCCTGGCTATGCCGCTATTTTTTCAGACCCGTACTTCCGCCGCATGGCCTTGCTTGGTGCGGTACACCAGGGCGGATTCATGGCGCTGCAATCGCTTTGGGCCGGGCCATGGATGATGACCGTGCTCGGCATGACGGTCGAGCAAACCTCGCATGTTTTGTTTTTATTCAATCTGTCGCTGCTGATTGCTTATCTTGGACTGTCGTGGTGGGCGCCGCGGTACGTAGCCTATGGTCAGCGCAGCGGCTTGCCGGCGCTACGGGTAGTCGCGATCGGGCTATCGCTGTCGGTCCTGCTACAGGGGCTGATGGTGCTGCTACCGACCGCGCAAAGCTGGTGGCTGTGGTGTCCATTCGCGATCGTTATTACGGTCACGACCTTGGGCCAGACCCATGTCAGCTTGGCGTTTCCCACCGCTCTGGTAGGCCGTGCCAACAGTGCCTTCAACCTGACCCTGTTCGTTGGTGCTTTCTCATTGCAGTGGGGCATTGGCGTGCTGGTCGACTGGTTTGCTGCTCTGGGTTGGCGCGATGCGCATGCCATGCGGATGGCGTTTGCTTGCTACGTGCTGTTGCAGGTGTTCACGCTGTGGCAATTTTTGCGGCAGTGGTCAACTGATTCGCCCGGCATTGGCTTGAACAAGCCTTGAATTTGACTACCCAAGCAATGTCGCCCGTGCTACGCTTTACAAATCGCTAACTGCCTTGTCCACAAGGCGCTGATTGTTGGAGGGTTGCCTGATGCTGGTCACGTTCAAATCCAAAGCCGCTGCAGAAATTCTGATGTACGCAACCCACGCCAAGCCCATCCTCGATTTGCTTGGTAAAGATACCGAGCGTGGCGTTATTACGGCTGACGAGACCGAGCAAGCGATTGCGCGAATTGAGTCGGAGATCGCTTCACGAAAGTTTTCCAAACCCGCATCGTCGCAGTTGGATGATGAGGTGGTTATTGACCCTGTCACTGGGCCGGGCGAAGCAGTAAGCTTCGGCGCGCGCGCGTATCCGCTGCTGGAAATGCTGCGGGCCGCGCATCGCGAGCATGAGGTCGTGATGTGGGGCGTGTAGGTGCGCAGAAGCGACGGCGCGAAGCCAGTCATGGACACCGGAATAATTGCCTGGATGGCGCTTGTCTGAGTCGCTCGCGTTGACGCTGCGTCACGCGGCACAGGTGCTCGCCCAGGTCGACGCAGGTCAGGCACTGCCAACGGCGCTGGGCACCACCTTCGAGCAGCAGCGCCTCAGCCCAGCCGCACGAGGCGCGGTTCAAGACATCAGTTATCGCAGCATGCGGCGCTGGGGCTGCGCACGTGCTTTAGTAGCGCTGCTGGCCAGCAAACCGGTAACGCCTACCCGTTTGCACGCACTGTGTTGCTGCGCGCTAGCGCTGCTGTCGGATGATTCACCGGCCTATGCCGCGCACACGCTGGTCGATCAAGCGGTTGCGGCCTGCGCGGAAGATGCCGACATCAGCCGTGCCAAGAACATGGTGAACGCAGTGCTAAGGCGCTTTTTGCGTGAGCGCGAAGGGTTAATGCAAACCGTGCTGCGCGACGACGAAGCCCGGCTCAATTACCCGCGCTGGTGGATTAATGAGATGCGCCGAGCATGGCCGCAGCAAGCCGAGGCGATACTGGCAGCAGGTAACCGCGCGCCCCCACTGACCTTGCG
>Ga0194126_10013896_pt1 | contig 10014 bp, 15 predicted proteins | sample TA2KigC150mmetaG_FD_148641 | JGI IMG/M metagenome (GOLD analysis project Ga0194126, IMG submission 148641) | Freshwater microbial communities from Lake Tanganyika, Tanzania - TA2015035 Kigoma Deep Cast 150m | ecosystem: Environmental > Aquatic > Freshwater > Lake | place: Tanzania: Lake...
ATGGCACCTTCTGCGCCCACTTTGACCACAAGATTATTAACGCCTATTGAGTGGGCTTTCTCTATCGCCTCAGGTAGCTCAGGACGGTCCATCAACAACTTCAATTCCTCGTCTCCGGGTAGGACGTAGGCGCTTTTCAGCATCAGCGGGATGAGAATGGAACGAGCGGTATCAATGCTGCAAAGTCTTAAGCGCAGGTTTGGATCAAAGACAATTGTCTGGTTATTTTTTAAAGCCACTCGGAATATTTCTTCCACGGCTTTATTGGCTGATTCGCTTAATACTGAAGTGATGCCGGTTAGGTAAATTATTTTTGACGTGCCCCCCTGGAACGATACCAGTTATAATCTCGTAAAAGGGGGTAGAAATGGCCAAGAAAGGGTTCACACCGGAGCAGATCATCAATAAGCTCCGCGAAGCAGAAATACTGCTTAACCAGGGAGCTACCATCGCCGTCGTCACCAAGAAAATTGGGGTAAGCGACTATACGTATTACCGCTGGCGCAAAGAGTATGGCGGTATGAGGGTAGACCAGGCTCGCCGGCTCAAAGAACTGGAGCAGGAAAACTCCAGACTCAAGAGACTGGTTGCTGACCTGTCTCTGGATAATGCCATACTCAAGGAGGCAACCCGGGGAAACTTCTAAGCCCGTCCCGCAGACGCAAGATGGTATTGCAGGTATCTCAGAAATTAAAGGTCTCGGAAAGGCGGGCATGTAAGGTGTTGGAGCAAGCCAGGGCTACTCAACGCAGAATTCTATCGCCCTCATCGGATGAGAAGCAGCTCACTGATGATATCATTAGCCTGGCGACCAGGTATGGCAGGTATGGTTATCGCAGGATCACAGCCATGTTGAATAATGAGCATGGTTGGAGAGTAAATCATAAGAGGGTGGCAAGGATCTGGAGAAAGGAAGGGCTCAAGGTGCCGAAGAAACAACCCAAGAGAGGCAGGTTATGGCTGAATGACGGTTCGTGTATCCGGCTGAGGCCGGAGCATAGGGATCACGTCTGGAGCTATGACTTCATGATAGACCACACAGCTGAAGGCAGGACCTTCAAAATACTGAATATCATCGATGAATACACCCGTGAATGCCTGGCGATACTGGTAGCCCGTAAGATTAGGAATCAGGATGTGATTGATCTCCTGTTTCAACTTTTCATCCTTCGTGGAATTCCGGAGCATATCCGATCGGATAATGGTCCCGAGTTTACGGCTAAAGCAATAAGGAAATGGCTGATGCGACTGGGGGTAAAGACACTCTTCATCGAGCCGGGAAGCCCCTGGGAGAACGGGTATATCGAATCATTCAATGGGAAGCTACGGGATGAGCTCCTGGACCGGGAAGTATTTACTACTCTCGAAGAAGCCAGGGTCTTGATAGAGCAGTGGCGAAGGGAATATAATCAGGTGCGTCCCCACAGCGCCCTGGGATACCGACCACCAGCTCCTGAAGCTGTATTAACCGTAATCACGAGCTAACAAGTGGTATCGTTGTTGGGGGCAGGGCAGCCCGGCACTATGGCAATTGCCCACTCTTTAGCACCCAAAAGTACTGTTTTGAAGGCAATCTGTAGCGGTGGGAGATAAACAACCGCCATTTGCAGGACTATGGCCAGTATCACTGCTCTGAACAGCCACATGTTGTGAAAGATACCCAGGCGGAAGATGGTGCTTTCATCTGAACGTGCGTTAAAAGCAACCAGCCATTCAAAAACGACCACTGCACAAAAGGCGATGGTACGCGCCTCTTCCAGACTGAAGCGACTTTGAGCCCAGTTGAAAGCAAAAAACACACCGATGCTGAGCATTATTGCCAGAAAACCAAGACGCATCAATATCCCGGGATAAACCAATCCAACCTTAGGATGCCGCGGCAGCCAGGGCCAAGGCCTCCAGCGAGGAGATCGCCGACCGTGCCGCCTACGAGACGGCCAACCAACTCTCCCAGGTAATCTCCCAGAACAATACCCGGATAACCGAGTCGATAAACCAGATACGCCAGGCGATGGGTGGTAAAGAGGATACTAATCCGCTGGCCCAGGTGCTGAACTCGATCCAGTCCATGCAGCAATTGATGCAGATGTTCGGCATAGTCATGCCCGGTATGCAGGGTATGCCGGGACAGACGCCGGGCACAGCGCAGGAAACGCAGTACCATCCCATAAAAAGGCACAAACTAGAAGAATCGGAGGGAGAAAATGTTTGACCAGCTATTCAAAATGGCGGAATCACCCCAGGCCCAGGAAATGCTGTTCAAGATGATGGCGCAGCAGGTAGCCAAAGTGCCCCCGGAGAGACGGGAGGCGGTATCGCGTGTCAAGGTGAGGTTCAAGAAAAGGGAAAGAAGCCTGCAGATAGATATCGGCTACTCCGACAATGAGGAAGTCGAGAACATCATCAAGCAGAGCGTGAGCGGTTTTTGCGAGATGGCGTCCCGTATCTACCAGTCAATGGGATTCGATGTGGATGTATACGAATAGTCAGCTAACCGGGCCGGGAAACTCGGGGGATATCCTGTACTCCATGCGGGCTCTGCTGTTCATCACTCTCCTTTGTGTGGGATATGCGGTGAGCCAGCCCCGGACCGCCGCTGGTAAGAAACAAGACGTGCTATCACCTGACACCGCCGGGGGCGGCTCACAAGGACAGGAATGGTTCGGCATTCCACCGTGGCAGAGACAGGCTTCAGAGAAGGCGGTAGCCAGGTATGCCGGATCCCAGGAGAAAAAGTGGCGGCGCTGGAACGAGGCGATGTTCGAGAGGTCAAGCTGATGCCGATAAAGGTGGAAAGGACGCTATTCAAGATTGGGGAGGGTGCGATTGCTGTCACCCTCCCCAAAGCCTGGGTGAATTACTTCAACCTTAAGCCTGGCGATAAGGTAGAGATTGTCGGGGATGGTGAGTTGATAATTCGGATCAAATCAGAGGGGCGAGAAAGTGGAGAGGCAGCGGATTTCACAGGCTGATATCCTCGTCTCGCCTGGACGTCATACAAAATGCAATTTTGTTTAATCAGGTAACAATATACTATCTTGTTGACATCTAGAACTCTCTTTAGCCACAACCGAGTACAACTTGACAGAAGAAGCCATTGCAGGTTAATATTATCGTATGTCGTTATCGTATAACGATAAAGTGTTGAGAAATCTGTTCCTGGGCTTTATCCGCTTGCATATCCTTTATCATGCCTCTAAAGAGCCAGTCTTCGGACTGAGTCTGATGGAGGAGCTGGAAAGGCACGGTTACCGGCTGAGTCCCGGCACACTTTACCCTATACTGCACCAGATGGAGAGCAATGGCTTTCTCTCGTCGGAGAAGTCTGTCATCGGCGGTAAAATGCGCAAGTACTACCGGATTACTGAAGAAGGGAAACTGGCTCTCTCACAGTCATACGAAAAAATCAAAGAGCTTTCTCAGGAGCTCATGGAAAACAAAGGGAATTAATTTAGTGGAATATATCGTTATTTCAGTGGTGGCACTATTTGTTTCATCGCTGACGCTGTTCTCCGGCTTCGGTCTGGGAACGGTGCTCATGCCGGCTTTTGCCCTTTTCTTCCCTATACCGGTGGCAATAGCCGCGACCGCCGTCGTGCACCTGGCCAACAATATATTTAAGGTAATTTTAACAGGGCGCCATGCGGACTGGGGAGTAGTTATTCGCTTCGCTATCACCGCTGCTCTTGCGGCCATCCTCGGTGCCTGGCTGCTGGGCCAGCTATCCGCCATACCGGCCGTCACTTCTTATCAAATCGGCGAGCGGACATTCGATGTAACCCTGGTTAAGCTGGTGATTGGCCTGTTAATAATCGGTTTCTCTATGTTTGACCTCATACCGAAGCTGCAGAAATTAACCTTTGACCGGAAATACCTGCCTCTGGGCGGTATATTATCAGGGTTTTTCGGCGGGCTTTCCGGTAACCAAGGCGCCATGCGCTCTGCTTTTCTGATAAAGAGTGGACTGGATACGAAGTCTTTTGTGGGCACAAACGGGGTATGTGCTTTTCTCGTGGACCTGGTACGCCTCTTAGTATACGGAGCTGCCTTCTATACGGTAAGCTTTACCCAAATCAGCGGAGACATCTGGAAACTGGTACTCCTTGGCATATTCTTTGCCTTTATCGGGTCTTTTGTCGGCGCGCGCCTAGTGAAGAAAATAACCCTGCGCTCCGTGCAACATATTGTCGGCGTCATGCTGGTTGTGGTCGGCATCGGGCTGGCAACGGGTCTACTATGATGAATACTCCGAACAAAAATGCAGTATGTGGTACCTGTACGCTGAAGCTGGTCACCATTGCTTACCGGCGGGCGCCATGGTTCCGTCTGCTGCGTGAGCCATTAAAGCTGGGCATGCGTTTGCTGGCTCGTGTGCATCACGTCAATACGAGAGAATATGTGGTGCGCACTCCCGCCTGTAATAATTGCATAAGGTTCTACAAGGTTGCCCTGAAGGAGAAGTCGGCTACTTTCCGCTGGCTTCATACCTGGGTTAATCCTTTGTTTGATCACTTTCTTGAAGGAATCGTAACCGGTGAAGAACTACGTCAGGCAAAAACGTATGCCCAAGCAGCGTCCCAAGGTGATCTCAGTAAAGAACAAACCGATGACTGGATGCGCAATATGAAAATCGGTTTTTAGGACGGAGGTTCTTGAGACCAACTTCGACTCATTCTACATTCTGAGTATTAGTGATTTTTCTAAAATTTCTTCATAAATACGAAAGGGTTTGAATTTTGAAATATCCTCAACTAGCTTCAAGATTTTTAAACTCTTGTTTGGGCTCTCTAGTCTTATGCCAGCGTAACCATAAGGCTACTGAAGTTATTGCTGTCGCAAGAACAGCGATATAGATTTCTACTTGAAGGGATGTCAGCAAACCCTTTTGTAACAGGATCACTGAATAGTTCGTAGCACCGTGCAAGAACGAAGCAATAAGATAGAACTGCCAGCCTTGATGCTTGGCAAGACCATATCCCGCTAACGCAGAAACAGCAATGTGAAAAGCTACGCTGAAGAACCGTTCCCAAAAACCTAACAAGGCGAGAAAGCCACTTGTTTCGACAGCCTTCCAGGTCCAACCGGAGGCAAATATGGTGTTATGGGCCCAGATTGCTTCAAATACTCCAAATCCTGCCCCGGATACTGCTCCAGCAATTAACCCAAATTTAAGAGTAAAATTTCGATTATTGCGCCACCAGTAGAAGACAACAGGAACCAGCTTTACCCCTTCCTGAACAAGACCGCTAAGTAGAATCGACGGAATACCGGCGAGCAGCAGCCACCGTAAAAGTGTAAATTGGCCCCAAAAATGGCTTAAGGCTTGACCGGTCCAACTCTGGAGTGGGATCTGAATGAAGGCAATTGCCGTCCAGGTAAGAAAAGTACTTACTACACCTACCATCCAGAGCTTAGGTTTCTTAAGCATCGGAGGCCAGTAGGGAGTCAACCATATGGCACCAAAGACCAAGCCGATCCCGATAGCAACCAGAATCAATTCTCCATTAAGGCTAGGGAAATTGGGGTCGGATGTCAATAGTGGACACCAAAGCGCTCATCTTACACGAACTCCGTCGTAGAATGTCTGGGCATAGGCCGCCGGGGACCGAAATCCCAACTTAGGCTGTATCCGCTGCCGGTTATAGAAAATCTCGATGTACTCAGTAATGTCTCTGATAGCTTCGCGTCTGGTTGTATAGTGGCGCTGATTGACCAACTCCTGTTTTAGTATCCCCCAGAAGCTTTCCATGGGCGCATTGTCAAAGCAATTCCCCTTGCCGCTCATCGACGTCTTCAGCTTGAAACGGACAAGCAGCTGTTGATATTCGTGAGCGCAATATTGGCTGCCGCGGTCAGAGTGATGGATAAGCCCCACGGCCGGGCGTTTGGTGGAAATAGCTCGATCCAAAGACTGGCTCGCCAGGTTCGTGGTCAGGCGATCTCCCATAGCATAGCCCACAATCTCAGCGGTACATAAATCCTTGTGCCCAGCCAAATATAGCCAGCCCTCGTCGGTCGGGACATAGGTAATATCGCTGACCCAAACGCTATTCGGCCGGCTGGCCTCAAATTTCTGACCAAGCAGGTTCTCGGCCACTGGCAGCTTGTGCTTGGAGCTAGTGGTAGCCTTGAATTTCCGCTTCTGCTTGCAGTGTATGCCAAGCTTCTTGCGGATGCGCTTGATCCGGCAGATGCCGACACGAATGCCGTGTTCCGCCAGCTCATGTTGTAGCCGCTCCGGTCCATAGGTTCCTCGCGTGCGCTGGTCCGCTGCCCTAATCTCGAGCTCCAAACGCAGTTCTTCCCACGCCCATCGCGACAGGGGCCGGTCCACCCAGGCGTAGTAGCCGCTGGCCGATACACTCAATGCTCGCCGAAGCTGCCGGATAGGATAATCGAGCCGCAGTTCTTTCATCGTCGCGTACCGGGCAGCGACTCCCTGGCAAAGTACGCGGCAGCTTTTTTTAGGATGTCGCGCTCCATTTTTACCTCCGCCAACTCTTTCTTAGCCTGGGCCAATTCCATCTCAATATCGGTCAGTTGGCGGTAATTCTTGCCGACCTCCCCCAGCCTCCCCACCTTTGCCGCCTTAACCCAATGCGCCAACGTCGATGTAGGCAAGGATAACCGGTGGGCTGCCTCCGCCCAGGACAATCCCTGCTCCATCACCAACTTCACCGCCTCCTGCCGAAACTCCCTGGTATACCTTCCTTGTGGAATCCCTTTCAAGATGACACCTCCGTCGTCTTATTCTACTGACTTTGGTGTCCGTTTTTTCCATCCTACCTCAAATTGAACGCCGATATGAAAAATTGAATCATCTGTTGAAGCACGTTACCTTAACTCCCAGTTGAAACTTAGTAATGGCCTTAGTTAATCCAGAAGTTATTCAAACCACTGGCCAGCGACTAGATGATCCTTATCGAACACCATCCGAACGCCAACGGATCCTTTAGTAAACTTCACTTTGTAGTGCACGATAACATACCCCTCTTGCTCCGCAGTTCTTAAGAACTCTTTCGATTGATAAGTACCGAGTTCGCTACTAATCTGCGTAGCTGTCGTATCGAATATTTGTTGAGTTACTGCAGCCTTAAACTGAGCATTGCCGTGTTGAATGTATTTCTCCAGGTTATTTTCACTCAATCCGTGAAGGATAGTCTCCGTGGCAGGATCGGCATAATCACGCACAGCGCTCTCATTAATAGATGATGAACTCGATTTACATGCGATGAAACCTATCATGAGCAAAGGTACCATAACTAAAATCATTAATAGATGAGGAATCCTTCTCATTGTGTTAAGCTCCTTTTAAGTATTTTTAATTTATATATTAATCCTACCCCAAGCTCTTCTATTGTGTTCAAGGCTAGCATTGTTTTATCCGGGAATCCAAATCTGTTTGGCATTGTGAGAACTGCTTCATCATGTGATGATCCTCGAATCCCATGCTTCAAAATGGGTTACAAAGTCCTCGCAATACGGAAACCCAAGATTGATATAGCCCATTGCACATGTTGGTCTATCACCTTGTATACACCTATATGATTAGTTGCTGTGGTGAAGCAACCGCCGCGGGTAGGCCTGTTCGTACCAGGTGTGCTGCTCGTCGAATACCAGTCATAACACCATTCTGACACGTTACCGCTGAGGTCATAAATGCCAAGGGAATTGGGTTGTAGCATACTAACAGGCTGAGGTTTGTTAGCTGAATTTTGAAGGAACCACGCCACCTGCTTTTTATTTTCTAATGTATTATGTGATATCTTATTATCCCGCTTGGGCAACTGCCAGGCGTCCAATTTGTGCCATCTATCCACCGTGCTGCCATTTCCCACTCCTCTTTAGTTGGAAGACGGTAGCCATTATTGTCTGTTTGCTCTACTTTATCTACTAACTTGCCGTTGGAATCCCTCGAATCACGTACGACCTCGCCAGCGGTTCTATAAACCGGCTGGAGTCCTTTCATTTCTGACAAGGCATTCAGCCAGACAACGCAATCTCTCCAGCTTACAGTGGTGACCGGCTGACCCTCGGGGGGAGTGGGCGTTGCGCCTATAAATTCTTTAAGCTTGGAACCCTGCATCCCTGCGTTCTGGAACTGATAGCCATTGTCTTCTGCCCAGGTTCTCACTGCATACCACAATTCATACGTCGTTTCAGTCTCAGCTATCTGGTAACCACCGGGTACCCTTGCTACTCCCGGTTTTGCTAACCACGCGGCGTCCTCCAGACCTGTTGGGACGTTATAAATGATGCCGGCCATTCCAACTAAGACCATGGTGAATTCGGGCAATGCCGGCGGAGAGGCTGGTACGGGTGTAGGGGGCAGCGGTACGCCTGGAAGTAGCAGGAGGGGTAAACGCGGGAGACAGGTCTGGGGATTCAACGGCACGGGTTGCGTGTTCACTGCTGGCAACGGTTTCTGGCCGAACGGTGTCTTTGTTGCCAGCGTCATCTTTGGTAACGGTGGTTTCTCTGCGTGTCATGGCGCTATCGGCGTCTCGACTAACGTCATCTGCGAAATCGGAATTTGGTTCACAACCTGAGAAGCTAATGATAGATATAGCTAGCAATACAAATGGAGCGATTATTCTAACGAGTATGTTCATTTGTAAAAAACTCTCCTGCATAATTATATAACACTATGCAGACGTCTCTTTCACTCCTTTTCTTACTTTTCTTCTTTTTGCGATATAGAACCAGACCGCTATCACTACGATAGCCATTCCTGCTATTAGCCCAATTATCCATCCTCTGCTACTACCCTCAGTGATTGTCGAAACCGGCTTTTTCCCAGCAAGCCCGAATACCGAAAGGCCATCAGGAGAAATACCTTCAAAAATAGCCCGTCCCTTTTCGTCATACCCGCGAAAACGTGTTTCCAGCACCTGTTGTGCCTTCGTTTCTAAGTCATAGCGCATGATACGGATTACTTCAATGCCGCCGTTCTCTTTCACCCAATCCTTGCCAACCACCATAGTAACAGCCGCGCTCTTGATGTCCGTACCGTTTTTAAGGTTAGTCTTTTCTACATTGATGGTATAAGCAATTGATATGTTTCCCAGGCCAGAGTCGGTAGCTGCCAACTGAAACGCCCTGGCCGCCAGTGGGTCCGGGTCCATAGAGGTGGTTATCTTCACCTGTGCGCCATCGGGTAAGGTACCCAGGTCTAGACTCACCGTACTCGCCACCTCCCCAAGAGATGGGGCCTGGGAAGTGAAATCTTTTACAGTAAAACCGGCGCTGCATTTGATAGCCAGGACCTCAGCACGAGCCTTATCGCCTTCCCCAATACAATCCCCTGTTTTAACAATGATGGTTGTGCCCAGATCTTTGGTTTCATCAACTATCCGCAGCAAAGCCTTTCCACTTGGCGCAGCTGAAGATGCCGGAATCACCAACAGATTATCTTTAAAGGTCAGTCCCACAGCATCTGTAAAAGACCCCAGTTTGGCTCCTTTGTCCAGGGCAACCGGGATATTGACCATTAATCTGGTTTGCTGTTCTGCCACTGTTATCAGACTACCGATGAAACCCAGGGAATTACCATTTATATCCTGGGCAACAGGTGTCTGTTTGGTATCTACTTCAGCTATGACACGTTCATTAGGCTTAGTATCAGGCGTAGGTGTAGGCGTAGGTGTTGGCGTTGGTGTTGGTGTTGGCGTTGGTGTTGGTGTTGGTGTAGGCGTAGGCGTAGGTGTTGGCGTTGGTGTTGGTGTTGGTGTTGGTGTTGGTGTTGGTGTTGGTGTTGGTGTTGGTGTAGGCGTAGGTGTAGGTGTAGGGGGCTGGTAGTCTCCACCACCACTAGTTTGAGCGATAATACTGGCAGTCAAAGTGGGCTGGGTGAGGGTGTAGTTGGCGGCGTCGGTCCCGCCCAGGGTCAGGCCGGAAACGGTCACCGTTTTGCCCGTGCCGACGTTCTTATCGGCGAAAGTGCCCGCCGCAGAGCCGGTGCTCAGGGTGACATTATCGCTGCCCACCACCCCTACCAGCGCCGCGCTGGCGGTG
>Ga0194126_10013898_pt1 | contig 10014 bp, 7 predicted proteins | sample TA2KigC150mmetaG_FD_148641 | JGI IMG/M metagenome (GOLD analysis project Ga0194126, IMG submission 148641) | Freshwater microbial communities from Lake Tanganyika, Tanzania - TA2015035 Kigoma Deep Cast 150m | ecosystem: Environmental > Aquatic > Freshwater > Lake | place: Tanzania: Lake...
ACTACTTCACGAGCCTCTATCCCGCGTTCGGCATGAACAGCGCGTTCGTCGGCGGCGACAGCGAGCGCTACGGATTCCTGCCGGCCACGCTCCCCAACGGGAGCGCGAATCCGCTGACGGGCTTCTATGTGACCAGGCTGAGTTCGATCGTGAATCCTGCGTCGCTCACGGTGTTCGCTGGCGCGCGCACGAACGCCACGGCCACCGGTTCGATCACCGAGGGATTCTTCCGCGTCGAGTCGCCGTACCTGGCCGATGCCACCCCGCGATGGGCTGCGGCCTACGACCCGCTCGAACCCGCCAGTTGCGGCAACCTGAGTGCGCGCCACGGCGACGAGGTCGTGGTGGTCAACGCTGCGGGTGGCGTGGAATCGGTGCAGATCGATCGCATGCGCGACATGCGCCGCTGGGCCAATGGCGCTGACCGCCCGGACTGGCACATCCTGCCGTAGCGAGCGCTCACTCCTCCGTCTCGCGCAGCTTGGCGAGCACGGTGAAGTCCTCGAGCGTGGTCGTGTCCTGGCGGACCTCGTTGCCGGCGGCGATGTCGCGCAGGAGCCGTCGCATGATCTTGCCGCTGCGGGTCTTGGGCAGGGCCTGCGTGAAGCGGATCATGTCGGGCTTGGCGATCGCGCCGATCTCACGGCCCACATGGTCCTGGAGTTCCTTGCGCAGGGCATCGCCGGCGCGGTCGGTGTGCCCGGGCCCGAGCGTGACGAAGGCCGCGATGCCGGTGCCCTTGATCTCGTGCGGCATGCCCACGACGGCGGCCTCGACGACGGCTTCGTGCGCGACCAGCGCGCTCTCGACTTCCATCGTGCCCAGGCGGTGCCCGGAGACATTGATCACATCGTCGATGCGCCCCATGATCCAGAAGTAGCCGCGCTCATCGCGGCGGGCGCCGTCGCCGGCCACGTACATGCCGGGAACCTTCGACCAATAGGTGTCGATGAAGCGCTGGCGATCGCCATGGATCCCGCGCAGCATCGCGGGCCAGGGCTTGCGGATGACCAGCAGGCCGCCGGCATTGGCCGGCAGTTCCTCGCCGCGTTCATCGACGATGGCTGCATCGATCCCGAACATCGGCAGCGTGCAGGAGCCGGGCACGGTGGGCGTGGCGCCCGGCAGCGGCGTGATGATGTGGCCACCTGTCTCGGTCTGCCACATCGTGTCGACGATCGGGCATCGCTCGCCGCCGATCATGCGGTGGTACCACATCCACGCTTCCGGATTGATCGGTTCGCCGACGGTGCCCAGGAGCCGAAGGCTCGAGAGATCGTGCTTGGCCGGGTGCGCATCGCCCCACTTCATGAAGGCGCGGATTGCCGTGGGCGCGGTGTAGAAGTGCGTGACGCGGTGGCGCTCGACGATCGACCAGAAGCGATCCTCCGCGGGTGCGTTGGGAGCGCCCTCGTACATCAGCGTCGGCACGCGATTGGGCAAGAGGCCGTAGACGATGTAGCTGTGGCCGGTGATCCAGCCGATGTCGGCGGTGCAGAAGTAGACCTGCCCGGTGCCAGGATGCAGGTCGAAGGTCATGCGCGCCGTGAAGGCGGTGAAGATCGAGTAGCCGGCCGTCGTGTGTCGGATGCCCTTGGGCTTGCCGGTCGAGCCGCTCGTGTAGAGCAGGAAGAGCGGGTCCTCGCTCGCCATCGGTTCGCAGGCGCAGTCGGTCGATTGCGCAGCCACGAGTTCATGCCACCAGTGGTCGCGGCCGGCGTGCATCGGCACATCGTGGCCTGTGCGGCGCAGCACGATCACATGCTCGATGGACGGTGCGCCCTTGCAGGCGTCGTCCACATTGGTCTTGAGCGGCACGATGGATCCGCGTCGCCACGCGCCATCGCAGGTGATGATGACTCGGCTCTGCGCATCGGCGACGCGGTCGACGATCGCAGGGGCGGCGAAGCCGCCGAAGATCACGCTGTGCGCGGCACCGATGCGTGCGCAGGCCAGCACGGCGATCGCGAGCTCGGGCACCATGCCCATGTACAGGGTGACGACATCGCCCTTGCGCACGCCGAGTGCTCGAAGCGCGTTGGCCAGGCGAGAGGTCTCCTCCCGCAACTGCCGGTAGGTGATGTGGCGCACGGCGTGCCCGTGGCGCGTGGAGAGGGCGCGGTCGCCCGCGCTGAAGCCCCCGGTGTACGCGCTCGCCGCGTCGGCCTGCCAACCCGGTTCGCCCTCCCAGATGATCGCGATCTCGTCGCCGTGGCCGGCGTTGACCTGGCGGTCGACGCAATTGTGGCAGGCATTCAGGGTGCCGCCGTCGAACCATCGCGCATCGGGGCAGTGCCAATCGAGCACGCTGGTGAAGGGCGTGAACCAGTCGAACCCACGCGCGACTTCGCCCCAGAATCCCCGGGGATCCTCGATCGAGCGTGTCCAGAGGGCGTGGTACTCAGCGAGGTTCGCCACATGCGGACGCGCGCCTGAACTGCGCAGGAACGCCTCACTGGGCGGGAAGATGCGCGATTCGCTCAGGCCGCTGCTGATCCCCTGGCTCATGCCGCAGAGGGTAGCGGCGGGGACTCACCGTGCCGCGTGGGCACTTGCTGCCGCGAGCGCCGCATCGATCCTGGAGGGATCCTTGCCGCCGGCCTGGGCCACATCGGGCTTGCCGCCGCCGCCGCCACCGCAGGCGACCGCAGCGACCTTGACCCACTCGCCGGCCTTGAGTCCCTTGTCGATCCAGGCCTTCGGGCACGCGGCCACGATCGAGACCTTGCCTGCGGCGCCATCGATGCCCATCAGCATGACGGGGCAGTCGGTGAGGGACGCCTTGGCGCAATCGAGCGCGGCCAGGAGCGCTTGGCCATCACCGGTCGCGAGCTTGGCGACCATCGGCCCGCCCGTGTGGCGCGCGATCACGTCCCGCACCTGCGCCACGGCCTGCTCACGCTCGACCTTCTCGTTGGCCTTGCGGCCTTCCTTCACGCGCTCGCGCAGAGCCTCGATCATCGGTGCGATCGATGCCCGATCGGTGGCGCCAAGGCCCAGCGAACCCTCGAGCTTCACGATCTCGTTGACTTCGGCGGCGAGTGCGGACGCATCGAGGCGCGATGCCTCCACGCAGCGCTGGACGAGCGACTGCGCCGCCATGCGCGAGGCCTTCGCTGCAGCACCCGTGAGTGCGAACACGCGACGCACACCGGCTGCCAGCGCACCTTCACTGGCGAGGACGAAGTCCAGCAGTTCGGCCGTGTTCGCCACATGGGTGCCGCCGCAGAACTCCGTGCTCTGCGTGCGCCAGGCAGCGTTGCCGGGGGCGGCCAGCAGGGCATCGACCGATGCCCCGATGCTCACGACGCGCACAGGGTCCGGGTAGCGCTCGCCGAAGACCGCGCGGACGCCCTGCACCGCGCGGGCTGCCTCGAGCGACGCTGTCTGCGCATGGACGGCCAGCCCTTGGTCGATGCAGCCGCGCACTCGGTCCTCGACCTGCTTGACCTGTTCGGGGGTGAGCGCCTTGCGCGCGGCGTAGTCGAAGCGCAGGCGGTCCTGCGCGACCAGCGAACCGCGCTGCTCGACCTCGTCGCCCGCCACCTCGCGCAGGGCAAGGTTCAGGAGGTGCGTACCCGTGTGGTTCTGGGCGAGCATCGCGCGGCGATGCGTGGCGATCTGCACCGTGATGTCGTCGTTCACGCGCATCGTGCCGCTGGTGGTGCGTCCGATGTGCAGCACATAGCCACCCATCGACTGGGCATCGCGCACATCGAATGCGCCGTCCTGGGCGCCGTGGATCGACCCGTGGTCGCCTTCCTGGCCGCCGCTCTCGGCGTAGAACGGCGTGCGATCGAGCACCAGTACGCAATCCGCGCTGCCGGTCGCTTGGACGAACTCACGGCCGTCCCAGATCGCGCGGATCCGGGCGGTCATGGGCTTGGGTGCAAACTTGGCCCCGTCGTCGGTCTGCATCACGCCCAGCGTGGCGAGCTTTGCGATCGCATCGGGCGGGAAGTGCAGTGCATCCTCGCCGCCGGCCCCGCGGCGGCTGGTCTCGCGGGCCTCTTCCATCAGTCGCTCGTACCCCGCGGTATCGACGGCGAGGCCGCGTTCCTCGGCCATCACCTGGGTGAGGTCGATGGGGAAGCCCCAGGTGTCGTGGAGGCGGAACGCATCGGCGGCGGCGATCGTGGCGGGGCGTGCGGCCTTCGCGCGCTCGGCAGCCTCGCCGAAGAGGGCCAGCCCGCGATCGAGCGTGCGGCCGAAGGTCTCCTCCTCGTCACGGATGATGTCGGCTGCGGCGCCCCACTTGGTCGCGATCTCCGGGAAGGCCTCGCCGAGCGTGGCGGCCACGGCGGGAACGAGGCGGTAGATGAAGGGATCCTTGCGGCCGAGCGTCTGCCGGCCGTGGCGCGCAGCACGGCGGAGGATGCGTCGCAGCACATAGTTGCGGCCTTCGTTGCCCGGGCCAGCGCCATCGCACGCCGCCACGGTCAGGCAGCGCACATGGTCGGCGATCACGCGGTAGGCGATGTCCACATGATCGGTGAGCGAACCGCCATAGACCCGGGCCCCGGTCTCGCCCCGGATCGCTTCGAAGATCGGCGACCAGAGATCAGTGTCGTAGTTGGAGCGCTTGCCCTGGATCACGCTGACCAGTCGCTCGAGGCCCATGCCGGTGTCGACATGCTTCGCCGGCAGCGGCTTGAGCGAGCCATCGGGCTCACGGTTGAACTGGATGAACACATGGTTCCAGATCTCGAGCACATCAGGGTCGCCGGAGTTCACCAAGGCCGCGGCATCGCGCCCACCGACGCGGTCGAAGTGGATCTCGCTGCATGGGCCGCACGGTCCTTGGTCTCCCATCTCCCAGAAGTTGTCCTTCATGTTGCCCGGCAGGACGCGGCTGGGCGGAAGGAACTGGCACCAGAGTGCGCGGGCCTCTTCATCGGGCTCGAGCCCCGCCTTTGGGTTGCCACCGAGGTAGGTCGCGTAGAGCCGTTCGGCCGGCAGTCCGCAGACGCGCGTGAGCAGGTCCCAGCCCCACTCGATCGACTCCTTCTTGAAGTAGTCGCCGAAGGACCAGTTGCCGAGCATCTCGAAGAAGGTGTGGTGGTAGACATCCTTGCCCACATCCTCGAGGTCGTTGTGCTTGCCACCGGCGCGGATGCACTTCTGGGTGTTGACCGCGCGGGTGTAGGGACGGGAGCCGCGTCCGAGGAAGACATCCTTGAATTGGTTCATCCCCGCGTTGGTGAAGAGCAGCGTCGGGTCGTCGTAGGGGACGACCGGGCTGGAGGGGGCGAAGGTGTGGCCGGCCTTCTTGACGAAGAAGTCGATGTAGGCCTTGCGGATCTCGGAGGCGCGCATGGGGGGTGGAGTGTAGAAGCGGGGGGGCAGTCGGCTCCGTACACTCGCAGCCATGCGGCGTCCCTTTGTCGGCGGCAACTGGAAGATGAACACCGGCGTGGCGTCAGCGCCCGCGCTGGCTTCCGCGACCGTGGCAGAGCTCGGCGACGCCGCTGGTGCGTGCGATGTGGTCGTCTTCCCGCCCTCGTGCTTCCTGATTCCGGTGCGGGCGGCGCTTGGTGACTCGGCCGTGGCGCTCGGAGCACAGGACATCAGCAGCGAGGCCAATGGGGCCCACACCGGCGACATCAGTGCCGAGATGCTTCTGGACCTTGGGGCGTCCTGGGCGATTATTGGCCATTCCGAGCGACGGTGCGATCATGGTGAGCGCGATCATGTCGTGGCGGGGAAGCTTGAGATGGCCCTCGAGAGCGGGCTTCGGGCGGTGCTCTGCGTGGGCGAGACGCTCGAGGAGCGCAAGGCCGGGCAGGCGCACCAGGTCACCACGCGGCAACTTCGTGCAGCGTGCGTGTCGATCCGGGCCGAGCAGATGCACGATGTCGTGATCGCTTATGAGCCAGTTTGGGCGATCGGCACGGGCGAGAGCGCCACGCCTCAGCATGCGTCCGAAGCCCATCGCATGATCCGACGGGAACTCGGCATCCTGTATTCTCCGGAACTCGCCCAGGCGGTGCGCATCGTCTATGGCGGATCCCTGAACGCGGCCAATGCGGCTGCGATCCTTGCGGACCCCGGCATCGATGGTGGCCTGATCGGTGGTGCCAGCCTGAAGGCCGGCGACTTCGCGCAGGTGGTCCGGACCGCGGCGGCTCGGGGGCAACCCCAAGGAAGGCCTTGACTGATGGACTGGTTCTTCGGCATCCTCCTCCTCCTCTTCATCTTCGTGAGCATCGCCATGGTCCTGGTGATCCTGGTCCAGCGTCCACAGGGCGGCGGCCTGTCGCAGGCCTTCGGTGGGGGCGCGGGCGGCACGGAGAGCGTGTTCGGTGGTCGTACCGGCGACGCGCTGACGGTCACCACGGTGAGTTGCTTCGTGGTGTGGCTTGTGCTCGCCATGGGCCTGAACGCGATGTCGAACACCCGCAGGACGGCCGCTGAGGAACCGAAGCTTCCCGAGGCTGACGTCGCGCCCGCAACAGACACGCCAGCCACGCTCACGCCGATTCCCGCACCGACGCTCACGCCGATTCCCGCACCGACGCTCACGCCGGTACCCGCACCGACGCTCACGCCGGTACCGGCACCGACGCCGGGGAGCGACGCGCCTGCTGCGGAGCCTGCGCCTGCTGCGGAGCCTGCGCCTGCTGCAGAGCCTGCGCCTGCTGCGGAGCCTGCGCCTGCTGCAGAGCCTGCGCCTGCGCCAATCCCTCAACCCGCTCCGACCACGCCCTGAACGCAGGCCTACCCCATGATCCGCTCCATGACTGGCTTCGGCGTGGCTTCAGCGGAGGCTGAGGGAGGCTCGCTGAGCGTCGAGGTCCGAAGCGTCAACAACAAGTTCTTCAAGGCCACGATGCGCGTACCCGATGCCCTGGGTGCGCTCGAGGGAGACCTTGAAGCCCAACTTGGCAAGCGCATCACCCGCGGCAGCGTGGTGGTGACCGTGCGTGTGGCCGAGAGTGTCGCCGATCGGGTCGGTCGCATCGATGGCGCAGCGCTGGAGGCCTACATGGTGCAACTGCGCGCTGCGCTTGCGCCTGATCAAGTGGGGCGGCTTGATCCATCGGTGCTGCTGCAACTGCCCGGGGTCGTCGTCACCGACGGTGCGCAGGACCGGGCGGAGCGTGCACGCCCGGTACTCGCCAAGCTGCTCGATCAGGCGTGCGACCGGTTGCTCGCGATGCGCGCCACCGAGGGCCAGGCCCTCGCCACCACGCTCGCCGAGTTCGGCGTCATGATCCGTGCGCGTCTTGTTGAGATCGCCGAGCGCGCCCCCCAGGTGGTCCAGGCCTACCAGGAACGCCTGCGCATGCGCATGGCCACGCTCCTCGCGGAGGCTGGTGCCTCGGTCCGCGAAGAAGACATCATTCGCGAGGTGGCGGTCTTCGCCGAGCGCAGCGACATCGCCGAGGAAGTCAGTCGTCTTGGTGGCCACCTCGATCAGTTCGCGCGGCTCATCTCGCCCCAGCATGCCGAACCGGCGGGCCGCACGCTCGACTTCCTGGCGCAGGAAATGCTGCGCGAGGCGAACACCATCGCAAGCAAGTCCAGCGATGTCGAGATCAGTCGCCGGATCGTCGAGATCAAGGCGTGCATCGACCGGATCAAGGAGCAGGCGCAGAATGCCGAGTGACGCGCGGGCGTCCTTCAGCACGAGCGAAATCATCCGGGTGCTCGAGGTCTTCGGGATCGGAGGCCTCAAGTCGCTTGCTGAACTTCCAATTGGATCGCGCAAGGCGGCCAAGCTGGTGGCCACCTGCGTGAACGGCACCTTCCTCCTCAAGCGTCGCGACCTGAAGAGCGCAGGCCTCGATCGCATCCGGTACGCGAGCGACATTCACCGCCACGCCATGAAGCATGGCGTGCCCTGCGCACCGCAGATGAAGACCGCCGAGGATGACCCGCTCTTCATCGAGGGGCCGTACATCTACGAGGTGCAGGGTTTCGTGCAGGGGCATCGCTTCACGCACCGATACGACCAGGCCGCTGCAGCGGGTGTGGCCCTCGCCCAACTGCATGACGCGCTTGCCACCGTTGGCGGCGGCGAAGCATCGCCCGCGACGAGTTACTGCCGCAATGACTCCGTACCTGCTGCACTGCGGAAGATCGAGTCCAAGTCATCAGGACCTGCGGAGCGGGCGGTCTGTGCATCGCTTGCGGCGCGATACGAGCGTGCCGCCAGCCACCAATGGCCAGAACTCGCAGGTGTGACGCACTCCGACTACCACCCCGGCAACGTGCTGCTCAAGGGTGACAAGGTGGTCGCCATCATCGACTTCGACTCCGCGCGGGTGGCGCCGATCGTGAGTGACTTGGCCAACGCCGCCCTGCAGTTCGGCCTGCCGCCGGCCGTGGGAAGCCATCCATCCCGCTGGGAGACACGCTTCAACGACCACTGCCTGCGCGCCCTGGTGCGTGGCTACCGCAGTGTGCGCAAGCCGCCCAAGGGCACGTCTGCATCGATCGCGCCGCTGATGATCCAGGCCGCGATCGCCGAGGTGGTTGCACCTGTGGCACGGTATGGCGCCTTCGGGCACTTTGAAGGACACGCCATGCTCGAGTTCCTCGACCGCAAGACGCAAAGAATCGAGGAAGCAGCAGCGGGAATCGCTACCTTGTGTGGGTGATGACCGCGCTCCTCCTCCTTGCCCTCTGCTGCGCGGTACCCGTGCAGGATGCAGCCAGGCCGTTGCCGGGCGATGCCTTCGGACGCCAGCAGGGCGTTGTCGATGAGCGAGCCCGCGAGGAAGCGCGCGAGCTCGAGCGGGAAGCCGAGGTGCTCCGCGCGCTTGCGCAGGCCCAGGCGATGCGCCAGGGCGGCATCGTGATTGGTCCCGGCGTGCGCCTGGCCGACGATGCGAATCTGGCGCTCGCACGATCGACGGTCGGCCGGGATGCCCCACGCGCCGCAGAGGTACCGGCTGGGCTTCGCGCCATCGTGCGGCGCATGGACGACCCTGCGTGGTCGGTACGCGAGGCTGCCTCGAAGGAGGCGTCGTCCGGAGGCTGGACCATGCAGGAACTCCGCAAGGCGCTTGACGAGCCCTCGCTCTCGCTTGAGCAGCGTTCGCGGCTGGAGGAAGCGCTGTGGCTCAGGTGGGAGTCAAAGCCACGCAGAGCGATCGGGATCACCATGGCGCAGGGACCGGGCGGTGTGCTGGTGACACAAGTCCACGACGGGTTCCCTGCATCGCGTGTGCTGCGCGTGGGTGATGTCATCACGGCGATCGATGGCCAGCCGACACCCCACAACGAGGGTCTCGTCGCCGTCGTGCAGCAGCGCGGGCCCGGTGAGCGGCTGCGGCTGACGGTGATGCGCGGCGGGCCTGCCGGGGTGCCTGCAGTCGTGGTGCAACAGCCGGTGAATGCACAGGTGCTCGACCTCGATGTCGAACTCGGCGACTTCGCCGTGCTTGAACGGTCGAATCCCCGCACGGCGCTCCGACCGATCGGCCGTCGCAACGCCTTCGACACGATCATGCGTGCAGAGCGCCAGGGACTGTCGCTGCCACTGCTGCCCGTCGAGCTTGGGTTGCCACCGGGTTTCGTGGGCAGCACGGTCGTGGCCGGCGGTCGCCAGCCTGCGGGCACGAGCGTGAACCCCAAGATGGCCATCAACCAGCTTCGGAACACCCTCGAGACCACGAAGGACGAACAGGTGCGCGCGCTCATCGAGGCGCAGATTGCCGAACTGGAGCAGATGCTCCGCGACGCCCAGCGCGGAGGCGGTTTCGGGACGCCGCCGAAGATCCCGCAGCCACGGCCCGTCACGCCGACGCCCGAGTGATCCCCTGACCGCCGTTGGTGGGCGATGCAGATCGAGCGAGTCCGATCGGCCGTGGGTGGCTGGGTCTGGCTGCCCGCGAGAACGCCGGCCGTCACGCCAGCGCGTTCCCCATCTGGCGCGCCAAGCGATCACTGGGTGCCGAGCGGGTTCCTGAAGTGCGCGTCCTGCACAGGGACGACGACTTCGAGGACATGCTGGAGCACGTTGGCCGGGGAACCGATTGCGTCGACCTCGCGGATGATCGACGAGGA
>Ga0194126_10013899_pt1 | contig 10014 bp, 8 predicted proteins | sample TA2KigC150mmetaG_FD_148641 | JGI IMG/M metagenome (GOLD analysis project Ga0194126, IMG submission 148641) | Freshwater microbial communities from Lake Tanganyika, Tanzania - TA2015035 Kigoma Deep Cast 150m | ecosystem: Environmental > Aquatic > Freshwater > Lake | place: Tanzania: Lake...
ACTAACAGACAAGATAACCGGTGTCAATACTTTCTTGAATTAAGTTAAGTTGTGTTTGTAGCCGCGAGCTTTACGCTCGCGCGAGCCCCCTTCCGCACAGTATGAAGCGCGAGCATCAAGCTCGCGGCTACCGCAATCACCGCTTCGTCCCCCTCCACCAAGGGAGAAAGAGCCTCTCCTCAGGGCAGCTTCGAGGGGATTGCGTGGTTGAGTCCTACAAACCCCTTTTCTCGATCAGGCTGTGTTTGTAGTCGCGAGCTCCACGCTCGCGAGAGCCCCCCTTTCGCAAAGCATGAAGCGCGAGCATCAAGCTCGCGGCTACAAGTCCCGCTTTGAGAAGGAGACTAACGGGGACTTCTCCGCACCGGCTATTTCACGATCTCGCCCTTCGCGCTGATGACAACCTCCCGAATCGGGATGTCTTTCCCTGAAGCACGAATCGCCTCTCTGGCCATGAACGTGAGTCCGCCGCAGCAAGGGACTTCCATGCGCACCACGGTCAGGCTTTTGATATCCGGCCGGCGCAGGATCTCGGTCAGCTTCTGTTGATGCGCTTGGAAATCATCGAGCTTGGGGCAGGCGCACACCACCGCCTTACCCTTGATGAACTCTTGATGGAAGTTGCCGTAGGCGAAGGGCCCGCAGTGCGCCGCAAGGAGCAAGTCCGCGCCCTTCAAGAACGGAGCCGTTGGTGCGACAAGCGCGAGTTGCACCGGCCAATGGCCCAGTATCGATTCCTGTTTGGCTCCCGCGTGCGGCGCGGAATCCCGCTTGAACTGTTGAATGGTCGAAGAAGGGCACCCGCACGGGAGGATCGGCTGAGGTTTCTCGGCTTCCAGATGATGCTTCACCGCTTCCTCGTCGAACTCCTCGCTCTCCCGCTTCTCGATAGTGAGCGCCCCCTGCGGGCACTCGCCCAGGCACGCGCCCAGGCCATCGCAATAGTTCTCGCTGATAAGCCGGGCCTTGCCGTTATAGATTTCGATAGCGCCTTCGGCGCACTTGAGCGCGCATGCCCCGCAACCATCGCATTTCGCTTCGTCAATCCTGATGATGTCTCTCACGACCTTGGTTTTCATTGTTTTGCCTCCAAACCATTTTTCACCGCAGAGATCACGGGGATCGCTGAGGTATTGTATATCAACTTCTCGACTCTGCGTTCTTCGCACCCTCTGCGGTGATATTCACAGCGGCTTCACACTCTTCGTCTCCGTGGAGCCGCTTCCACCGCTCCTCGCCCAGGCACTCACGGGCCGCCTTGCACCAGTGGACGCACGAGGGCACTTCCTCTTTGTAAATCCAGGCCCCGCAACCGGAGCACCGCACCTTGAGTTCATCGGACCAGATTTCTTCCTCGGCTCCGCAATTGGAGCAGCGATGGAGTTCCGCCGTTCGCCATCTTCGATCCTGTCCGGGACATCGAGCGATCATGGTTGTCACCTCGCTTTCCTTTGCTTGCCCTATTTTAGAAGCTACGGCAACCATGTGAATATGATTTGGATCACAGAGGCGCTCCCCGTCGTTGCGAGGAACGATAGTGACGAAGCAACCTTCTCGAATCCCCCTTTTCGTCCCCCTTTCGCAAAGGGGGAGAGAGGGGGTTGCTTCACGGAGCCTGCCCTGAGCCAGGGCGAAGGGTTCGCAATGACGTTAGGTCACCCCTTCGGGACGTTCAGCACATCGTAGAACGCCTTCCAGAAGGGGTCGACAATGGGGTGTTCGAGTTTGCGCTCTTTGCCGCCTTCGATGAGAACCATGCCGTGCTTCTTGGCGGTGAGTTCCCCGGCGATGGACGATGGAATCCCCTTCTTCGCAAGGGCCTTGACCACCGCCTCCGATTTGTGTGCCCGGCAGGCGATGATGAGAGTCCCCTCACTGATGGCGGCATACGGGTCGTTGATGCCGAAGTGACGGCAAATCTCCGGCACGCCTTCTTCCACTACGATCGATTCCTTCTCGATCCGCACGCCAAGGTTGGCCGCTTCCGCGATCTCGTACAGCCCGCCCCAGATGCCGCACTCGGTGGCATCGTGCATGGCGCTCACGCCGTCATCCCGAACGCCCACACTCACCGCGGTGAGGGCGTCCTCGACGGCGGACATCTTGTAGAAGATTCCCTCAGCCCGCCTTGCGAAGTCCTTGCCGAATTTCTCCTCAAGAACCTGAGGGAACATCGCCGCGAAGATGCCTGAGGATTCGATGGCCGGTCCCTTGGAGATGATGATCTTATCTCCGGCTTTGGCGAACTTCGGCGTCACGTACTCGTCCTTCCCGCCCACAGCCAGAACCGTGGCCCCGCCGACCATCGGGTAGTGACAGTTCTCGTACCGGGCGGTGTGCCCGCAGACGATGGCGATCCCATACTTCTCGCACTCCCGATGGATCACGCCCCAGACGATGCCGAGTTCGTCCTTGGTGATCGTCATGGGCAGGTTGAGGTCAATTGAAAGGTACTTCGGCTTGAGCCCACTCGTCACCGCATCGGAAACGAGGATATGGAAGGCAAACCATGCTGCGCGTTCCCATCCATACTCGGGGACGATGAACACGGGGTCGGTGGTCATGGCCACCGCCCTATCGCCGATCTCCACGATGCCCACATCCACACCGTGTTGCGGCCCGATGAGGACGCTTTTGGATTTGGCCCCAAGCCGTGGAAAGATCAATTCGGAGAATATCTCCGGGGAAATCTTGCCGATTTCGGGCAACTCAGACATCTTCTTCTACTCCTTCACACAAGAAATCCCCCTCTTTCCCCCTTTCACCAAGGGGGAAAGAGGGGGATTTGTCCAACGCCAAACTAATCTAGCGGGTGGGGCCGGCGCTCCCTGCCGGTTCCTTTTCCGTGGCGGGAGCCTTGGAGAGAGATCGCTCCACGATCTCCGCCACATCCAGGACTTGCACCATATCGCTCGCGCCCTTATCCTTGAGCCCGTCTTCGAACATGGTCATGCAGTAGGGGCAGCATACACAAATCGTCTTCGGGCTCAGGCCCAGCGCCTCCTCCGTGCGCGCTACGTTGATGTTCTTCTTGCCGGGGCTCTCCTCCATCCACATGCGCCCACCGCCCGCACCGCAGCAAAACGATTGATCCCGATGCCGATGCATCTCCACCGGTGCGTCTCCTGTGGCGGAGGCAATCACGCTGCGCGGGGCATCATACACCCCATTATACCGCCCTAAGTAGCAAGAGTCATGGAAAACGATGGTGCCGAGGTTATCCGACTTGCCCAGCCTGAGTCTCCCGGACGCGATCAGATCTTTGATGAGTTCGGTGTGATGGATGACCTCAAGCTCGATCCCGTACTGGCGGTAGTCGTTCTTGAGCGTGCTGAAGCAGTGCGGGCACTGGGTAATGACCTTCTTGACGCCCTTCTCACTGAACGTCTTGACGTTCTGCTGGGCCATACGGTCGAACACGTACTCGTTTCCCAGCCGCCTCAGGCTATCCCCGCAACAGAGTTCTTCCTTGCCCAGTGTGCCCCACGATATTCCGGCGGCATCGAGGATTCGGGCGTTGGCCACCGTCACCTTGCGGGCGCGGGCATCGAGAGCCCCGGCACAACCGATATAGAAGAGATACTCGGTCTTGCCCGCCTCAAAGGGCCTGACGTTCAGATCGGAAGCCCATTTGATGCGCTCCGGAGGAGCGATGCCCCATGGGTTCGAGCGCTGCTCCATGTTCTCGAAGAGGGTGAGCAATTGCTCCGGGAATCTGGCCTTCATCTCCACAAGGTTGCGGCGCATATCCACGATCTTGGGAACATGCTCGATGAACACCGGGCAGACTTCCATGCATGCGCCGCAGGTGGTGCATGCCCAGAGCACCTCTTCAGATATGCTGCCCTCATGGCCCTCACCGATGAGCGGGACCGCCGGCCCCTTGCCGTTGGTTCTTTCGGGGAGCGCCGCCCCGTTCTTGAGCAGGTTGACCTTGATATCGTGAATCACGAGCCGCGGATTGAGCTTCTTGCCGGTATTCCCGGCCGGGCAGACGTCCGTGCAACGCCCGCACTCCGTGCACGAGTACGAATCAAAGAGGCCCTTCCATGTGAATTGGGTCACCTGCCCCACCCCGAACAGGTTGCCCTTCTTGAACTCCTCGCGGGGTTGGGTGTTGACCTTTTCCAGGCTCCGGAAGAAGCAGTTGGGGATCGAGGTGAGGATATGCATGTGCTTGGAATGCGGAAGATAGTTGAGAAAGCCAAGGAGAACAACGGCGTGAATCCACCAGAACACGTCCGCCCAGGTTTCCAGACCATCGGTTGAGACACCCGAAAAGATGCCGGAGACGGCGCTCGCGACCGGCATGTAGTCCTCGGCTCCCTCGATTCCCTGCTCGATCTCCGCCGCGTGCAGGCCGAAGAAGGCGATCATCAACAGGCCCACAAGTGAAAGGATGATGAAGGCCTCCCGGCTCCGCGCTTCGATGTACGGTGGGGGGAAGAGAAGCCTGCGCCCAATGGCCAGGACCACGGCAGTCAGCGCAAGGACGGAGACGATATCGAAAACCAGGGCCAGGGGGTGATAGACACCGTCGGTGAGTTTGGAAAGGGCGATGGTATCCGGGAAGAGCCCGTGGAGGAGAAACTCCGTGTTGGCGATCATGAGGATCATGAAACACCAGAAAAGGACGAAGTGGTTCACTCCGAATACCCGCTTGACCACCCGCCGCTGCCCGAAGGCGAAGAACACCATGTTCCACAGGCGCTTGCCAACGTGGTCGAACCGATTCTCCGGCTTCCCAAGAGTGATCAGGCGGAACCTGCGAAATACACTCCACATGAAGAGGAGCATGGCGGCTGCGAAGACGATGGCGAACGCGACATTCTCTGACATGGTGTCTCCTTACTGGGCCTTCCGGGCGATGGCGGGAACGGCCGAGTTGTTGCCGGCCCCGTTTGCACGTAGAGCCTTGATGCGGGCGGTGATCGCGGGTACGACCTGGAACACATCTCCCACAATCCCATAGGTAGCCACTTCGAAGATGGGGGCGTTCTTATCGCGATTGATGGCGATGATCACATCCGAATCCTGCATGCCAACAAGATGCTGAATGGCCCCGCTGATGCCGCATGCGATGTAGATCTTGGGCCTTACCGTCTTGCCGGTCTGCCCAACCTGACGCTCCGGCGGCATCCAGCCCGCCTCGACCGCGGCACGGGAGCAGGAAACAGCTCCGCCAAGCTCATCGGCGAGTTCCTGCAGAATGTTGAAGTTCTCCGGGCCGCACATCCCGCGCCCGCCGGAAACGAGCACATCCGCGGCGGCGACATCCACGAAATCCGCTCCGCGCCTATCCCGGATGATCTCCAGCACCTTGGTCATGAAGTCTTGTTCGCGGGCCTTCGCGGACTCGCGCACGATCTGGCCGGTTCGGGCTGTATCCTTCTTCGGAAGCGGCATCACGTGAGGACGGACCGTGGACATCTGCGGGCGGGTCTGCTCGGTGAGAATCGTGGCCATGATGTTCCCGCCGAATGCGGGACGGGTTTGCAGGAGATAGCCGCGTTCATCGGTCGCAAGTCCGGTGCAATCGGCGGTGAGGCCGGTTTCAAGTTTCGTAGCGACGGCTCCGGCCAGGTCTCTCCCCAGGCCGGTGGCGCCAAACAGGACAATCTCCGGCTTGTACTTCTCGATGAGATAGCAGATCGCTTTGTAGTACGGCTCGGTGCGGTAGTATTGGTAGACCGGATCGTCCATGAGATAGGCTTTGGAAGCACCGTACGCAAATGCTTCCCGGCACAGATGCTCGACATCCTGACCGATGACCACGGCGCAGAGTTCCACTCCGAGCGACTTGGCGAGCCCCGCTCCGCTCCCCAGAAGCTCCCATGAAACCTCCACCGGTTGGCCTTCGGTCTGCTCCACGAATACCCAGACCCCTTTGTAGGCTCTGATCGCGGCAGGCCCGCCGGTCTCCTCTTCGGCCATTTCTTCGGCCTCTGGTTCCGGCTTTCCGGGCCTTTGCGCTTCCAGTTCCTTGAGGATCTTGAGTTCCTCGGGGGTGAAGTACATCTCAAGGGCTTCCACCGGACAGACCTTGAGGCACTTGCGGCAACCGATGCATTTCTTGGCCTCGATGATCGGCTCGCCCTTCTCGTTCATCTGGATCGCTTCGGCCTTGCAACTGGCCTGACAGCGAGCCCCGCATGCGATGCACTTGCCATTGATGAGTTGGGCCACTCCCCGGGGCTTCTTCGTCTTCTTTTCATCAGCCATATCTCAATCTCCCTGAGGATTAGGTTCACGCAATGGTCATTGGGAGGAGTCCGCTCTTTGAGCGGAAGACGCGGCAATCCCTCTTATCCAGGAGATTGCTTCGCTCGCAACGACATTCGCACCTATTTCTGAACGAATATCAGGTCTTTCTCCACCAGCTTGCCTACCAGAAGCTGCGCCGTCTTTTCCGGCTCACCGAGTCCGTCTCCGATGACTTCGCCCTTGTCCCTTTGTGGCGAGAATATCTTGCGCACCTGTGTGGCGGAACCTTTGAGTCCGATCGTATTCGGGTCGAGACCCATGACCTTGTTGTCCCAGAGAGCCACCGGCGCCTCCTGCGCTGCCAGCCACATGGGCACGGTGGGATACCGGGGGCGATTGATCTCGCGGACGACAGCGATCATCACCGGGAGAGTCGTCTCCACGATCTCATGCCGCCCTTCGAGCTTGCGCCGGACTCTCACCTTCTTTGCTTTCAGGTCAACATCCTCGATCCTATCGACCAGCGTGAGCTGAGAGTAGCCCAGTCGTGTCGCGATGCCGGGTCCCACCTGAGCGGTATCGCCATCGATGGTCTGCCGCCCGCACATCACGATGCCGATCTCTTCCTTCTCTCCAAGCCTCCGGATAGCCGCCGCGAGCACGCGGCTCGTGGCCAGAGTATCCGCCCCACCGAAAGCCCTGTCGCTCAGAAGAATGGCTTCGTCCACACCCAGGGCGACTGTCTTGCGGAGCGTGATCTCGGTATTCGGCGGGCCCATGGAGATGGCTGCCACTCGGAACCCGTACCTGTCCTTGAGCCGGAGGCTTTCCTCCAGGGCATTCACATCATACGGATTCATGATGAACGGCACGCCCTCGCGGATCAGGGTGCCGGTGACGGGATCGACTTTCACCTGGGTGGTATCCGGAACCTGTTTGATGCATGCAACCACAAGCATACTTCACTTCCCTCTGAGAGTATCCTATCATACCAGAATCATTCAAGGATTGCATCAGTTGCTGGTCTGGGGATGTTGTACCCCGGAAGGTCCATTCTCGAAGGATTCGCGCCCCGTATCTATGATCCAGATCACACAGCATTGTGCTCTGCGCCAGGCCTTCCGATGGGCACCGTTCCCCCTTGACTGATCACCCGCCGGGATCCCCTGCCATGCACACTTCCGGCTTGCCGCTCTCACGGGCATTGTCCGGCAGCGGGCCAGCGGCCCCACTCCAGCTCCACGAGCTGTCTTCGAAAGGCGTCAGGGTCAAAGTCGCCACAGCCGTCAGCGCCTACGGCATCCTCTAGAGCCTTGGCCCCGATGTTGGCCGCGACAGAGACGAAGTACACATCGTGATCGGTGAAGGTCCGGGGCTCGGCGGTGTACACCCTCATGACTCCCAAAATCTCATCTCTCAGCATCACCGGAACGCAGAGGATTGACGCGATGTCTTCCTCCCTGGCCTTCTGGGGGTACTGGATCCGGTCATCCCGGGTGGCGTCGAAGATGGCGATGGGCTTTCCCTCCAATGCTTCAGCGATGCTCTTGTCAACGGATATGCGGCCCTTGGTGATGTATCGATCACTTATTCCGTAGCAGGCCATATGCCGCAGATACCGCCTATCCGGGGTGAGCAGCGCGAGACAGCACCCCTTGGCCCTCGTTTCCTTGGCAACATTCTGGACGATCGAACAGAGGATGCTTTGGATGCCATCCGCCCGGTTAACCGCCAGTGATACTCCATACACCGTGTTCAGGGAACCCATTTCCAAGCTTCCCATCGGTCTGTACCTCCTTTGCTCGATTGCGACTGTTGCGTATATGCAACAGAATGATGCGCTATTGCAACGCATCTTAGCAGTGTTTTGGCCCATTGTCAAGGTATGTTCTGGAACCCGAAAGCGGCAATTCAGCGTTATTGTATTCACCCTCGTCGCGAGCGCCGGCGGGCATCGACCTCTCCCCCTTGTCCCCCTCTCCGAATCGGAGAGGGGGACAAGGAAAATTCTGGGGGGCACCCCAAAACCCCGGCAAAGGGGATACCCTTTGTAATCCCCTTTCCAATCGCTCTTTTCTAGGTTCAGCCCCTAGTCAGTGGATCAAGGCTCAAACAACCCGCCCTTGACAACCCTGAGAAACCTTGGTAGGATGTGTTGCGTAGACGCACCAGTTGTACTCCTGACGCAACACCGATGGAGGTAAAGGTCAATGGCTGATGGATGGAGCTACTTCGTGTACGTGGTTTTGCCGTATGTCACAATTGTGGCCTTTCTGGTCGGCGTGGGATACCGCGTCCAACGCTGGAGGAAACTGCCGCGGGCCAAATCGATCATCTTCCCTCCGGTCAAAGGTCGGACGGGAACCGTGAAGGCAGTAGGCACGGATATCCTCCTTTTCGTGAAGACCTTCCGCAATTCCAAAGTCCTGTGGGCGATGGCCTTTCTGTTCCATGTGGGGTTGGCGCTGGTCATCTTCGGCCATCTCAGAACCGTGACTGAATTCTCGTGGCTGTGGGGACTCTTCGACCTCAGCGACGAAGGAATCAAAGATGTAAGCCTCATCATGGGGAGCATCGCCGGCATCGCCCTTCTTACTGGAGTGGTCTTGCTCCTTGGGAGACGCCTCACCCCCACGTGCCGCTTCATCTCCATATTCCAGGACTACTATGTACTGGTGATCCTGCTCGGGATCGGGATCACCGGCATGGGCATGCGGTTCTTCTCGGAGATCGAAGTCGAAGAGATTCATCACTATTCGCGGGGCGTGCTGGCCTTCAGCCCTGAATCCGAGATCAAGAACGCATGGTTCATGTGGCACTTCTTCCTCGCCCAAACGCTGATCATCTACTTCCCGTTCAGCAAGCTGATTCATCTCTTCTCCAAGCCGGTGACCGAGGCATGGACAACGCGATAGGAGGATGACTAATGACGACCACAACCGCGCCTGCGCCCGCGAGCCCAACGACTCAGGAGTTGTTCAATTTCCTTGGGACCAAGTTGAACAGGAACCTTACGATGTATTTCCAGAGTTGCCAGCGTTGTGGCATGTGCGCCGAGAATTGCCACTACTACAAAGCCACTCGTGATCCGAAGATGATCCCGGCGTACAAGGCCGAGCTTGTTCGAAGGCTGTACAAGAAGCGCGATGGCGGCTTCAGGAAACACATTCCGTGGTTCGGCTCTCGCAACGGGGACCTCTCTACTGAGGAACTGCAATTGCTCGTCGATGCGGTGTATGGCCGCTGCACGATGTGCCGCCGGTGTACCATCAACTGTCCCATGGGCATCGATATCGCCATGATCATGCGGGCCTGCCGGGGAATGCTCACTCTGGCGCACCTTGCCCCAAAGGGCCTTCAGGCCACAGTCGACAAACACCTGCAGACAGGGAACAATATGGGGGTCCCCAGCGAAGAGTTCGTGGAGACGGTGAAATGGATGGAGGAAGAGTTGCAGAGGAGCATCGGGGATCCCAACGCAACGATCCCCATCGACAAACCCGGGGCCAAGCATCTCTGGGTGCTCAATCCGCGGGAGGTGATGTTCTTCCCCCTCTTGCTCCAGGCCCAAGCCAAGATCTTCTACGCGGCCGGTGAGGACTATACCCTGAGCAGCAAGTCATGGGACGTGACCAACTATGCCCTGTTCAACGGGGATGACGGTGCCGCCCGAACCATCGCCGGATATGTGCTCTCCGAGGCGGATCGGCTGGGCATCAAGTCCATCCTGTGCACCGAGTGCGGGCACGGATTCCGGCAACTCAAGCAAATGGCTCCGATTTGGCTCAAGCGCAGCGACTTCCGCGTATA
>Ga0194126_10013901_pt1 | contig 10013 bp, 10 predicted proteins | sample TA2KigC150mmetaG_FD_148641 | JGI IMG/M metagenome (GOLD analysis project Ga0194126, IMG submission 148641) | Freshwater microbial communities from Lake Tanganyika, Tanzania - TA2015035 Kigoma Deep Cast 150m | ecosystem: Environmental > Aquatic > Freshwater > Lake | place: Tanzania: Lake...
CAATTAGCCAAAAGATTCATCATAAAATCCCCCTTAATCCCCCTTTTCCAAAGGGGGAAACCCTTATCTCCTCCCTTTGGCAAACCTGTCCTGAGTTTGCCGAAGGAGGGAGGTCGGGAGGGATTTTACAAAGATTTTCAAACCGCTAAAGTGTTACGAAATCTCTATACTCTTTGTTTGGAACATTTGAATTTTTGGTCATTTGAAATTGTTTCGAACTTCGGATTTCGTGCTTCGGATTTAGAATTTTTATCTTTATGAGAGATACCGGCGAATCGCTTCCGCTCCTCTTTTTCCTGCGGCGATGGCATCAATGGCCCAGCCTGGTCCGGTGACCATATCTCCGCCCGCAAAGACGCCTTTCATGCTCGTTTGGCCCGTATCATCGACACGGATCGTTCCGTCCGAATTCCTCTCCAATCCCTTCAGCGCCCTCTGATCCATACCCTGGCCAACGGCTGAGATGATGGTGTCTGCATTAACTTTGAAATTGGAGCCTTGAATCGGGACCGGCTTTCTTCGTCCCTTTTCGTCCGGTTCACCCAGACGCATCCGGATGCACTCCATTCCAACCACTTTTCCGCCCTTCCCGATCATCCTGACCGGAGCGGTGAGAAGATGGATATTGACTCCTTCTCGAATGGCCTCCTCCACTTCTTCAGGAATGGCCGGCATCTCTTTTCTCGATCGCCGGTAATAGAGATCAACCTTCTTCGAACCGAGGCGAAGGGTGGATCGGGCCACATCAATCGCCACATTTCCACCGCCAATGATGACGACCTTCTTTCCCAACTCTACCTTTCTTCCGAGATTGATCTCCCTCAGAAACTCGACGCCCGGAAAGACTCCGCTAAGAAGCTCGCCCGGAATATTTAATTTTAAACTCCGGTGGGCTCCCATCGAGAGAAAGATGGCATCGAATCCGGATCTTTTAAGAGTTCTGCCGTTCCCATCGAAGCGGAAGGGATGATTGGTTTTCATCTCAACGCCCAATTTCCTGATCCCGTCAATCTCCATCTGGATAACTTCTCTGGGCAGTCGAAATTCAGGGATTCCGACGGTGAGCATTCCTCCAAGTACGGGCAGGGACTCGAAGAGGGTCACCTTAAAACCCAAAAGGCTCAGGTCATTGGCGCAGGCCAGCCCCGCTGGCCCGGAGCCCACCACCAGAATTTTTTCGCGCCTCTTTCGTAACCCTCTCCTGGGCCTCTCTCTTTTCCGGTCATGCTCTGAGATAAACCGTTTCAGCAACCGGATGGGAACGGGGCGGTCCACTTCTTCTCTCAAACAGGCCTCTTCGCAGGGATGGTGGCAGATGAATCCGCAGACCGCAGGCAGGGGATTGGCCTGGCGGATCAATTCGAGAGCCTCTTTAAACTTCCCCTTGGCAATCAGGGCCACATAGCCCCTTGCGTCCTGATGGATCGGGCAGGCCTCCTGACAGGGAGGGAGCGGAACACTTCCCTTCGGGGCAACTTCACGCCTCTTTCCCTGATAAAGGGCTCCCCTGAGACTCTCTTCTTCCTTTCGATATTCCGGGACGAATTCGGCAGGACATCCCCGGATACACACATCACAGCTCTGACACCGTGATGTCTGGATGAGCGGACGATGGGTCCTTCCTTCAACCATTGAATTCCCTCCCAAGCTCCATACCGGCTCGAAGGGCCTTCAGGTTGAGCGGACGGAACCGTTCACTGACATGCATGGAAATCGCCTTGCGAATGGCTCCGGGCGAAACGATCCGGGTTGCCCCAATCAAGGCTCCCAGGAAGACGATGTTGGACACCTGTTTGTTTTTTAATCTTTTGACAGAGACCTCCGTTGCAGGGATGGCGAGATGCTTCACTTTCAGATTATCCTTCGGCGTCACATAGCCCTGGTCGTAAAGAATGAGGCCCGATTCCTCTCTCACATTCGTGCAGTAGGTATTGTATGCTCCCTGTGACATGGCAATGAGAATGTCGGCAATCGTCAGATGGGGAAAATCGACCGGGCCATCGGAAAAGACGATCTCCGATTTACAGCCCGACCCCCTTGCCTGAGCCCCATAAGAATTGGACCCGGAGATAAACTGTCCATCGAACACGCCTGCCTGGCCCAGAAGAAGGCCTGCGAGGACCACGCCCTGACCGCCGAAACCACTCAGACGCACCTGTTTGATTCCGGTCATGACAAAAATTCTCCTGTGATGATTTTTTCGGCCCTTTCCTCTTCGGTCAACCCCTCTGCTTCTTGCTCGAGGATGCAACGCCGGATCAGATCCTTCATCATCTCGTCCGGCCGGTCGAGGCGATTTCGCCTTCCGAATTGTGTGGGGCAGGGAGAGAGGGCTTCGATGAAGGAGAATCCGGTATGAAGAATGGCTTTCTTGATGGAATCGATGAGCGAGACAGGTTGGGTGACAGAGAAGCGCGCCACATAGGTGGCTCCTGCTCCCTCCACAAGTTTGCATAGATCAAAGGGGCGATAAGGATTTCCCTCTCCTGTGGTGGAGGTTTTTGACCCCCGTGGAGTGGTCGATGCGACCTGTCCTCCGGTCATGCCATAGATCATATTATTGGCACAGATGACCTTCAGATCTATATTTCTCCTCGCCGCATGGATGAGGTGGTTTCCGCCGATGGAGGAGAGGTCTCCGTCGCCGCTCACCACCATTACGCAGAGGTCAGGGTTGTAGAGTTTAGCGCCGGTGGCAAAGGCGAGCGCCCTTCCGTGAAGGGTGTGGAGGGTGTCTCCGTTGTAGTGAGGACTTGGTATCCATGCGGCACAGCCGATGCCCGATACGAAGAGCATCTTATTCATATCCATCTTCAGGTCATCGATGGCCCTCAGGATGAGGCCCATCAAGATGCCGTGGCCGCATCCCGGGCAGAACGGCGTGGATTTCACGCCCGGACGGATATATTTTTCTAAGGCTCTTGCCATGATATAGACCTCATCCAGAATATCCGGATAACAGGACATCAGGGAGTGGATATCAGAACAACAGGGTATCAGGTCAAAGTTTTTTAAGTGCTTTTTATTCTCCTGATAATCTGATCTCCTGGTATCCTGCACCCTGATATTCTGATTTCCTGATCACCTGATTTTCTTCAATGCCCCGATGATTCTTTCCGGTGCAATGACTTCTCCGTTGGTCTGGCTGAAGGAGATCACATCGCAGTCCACATATCTTCTTACTTCCCCTGCCACCTGTCCAAGATTCATCTCCGGGACCATGATCTTTTTCACTTTTTTCCCCACCTCTGCCACTCTCTCATCCGGAAAGGGCCAGAGCGTCTTCAGTCTCAGCATCCCGATCTTTTGTCCTTCTTTTCTCAACCGCTTGACGGCATAGAGGCTGGTGCGGGCAGTAAACCCATAGGCGATGACAGCAATCTCCGCAGCCTCAACATTCCGATCTTTTGTCCTTCTTTTCTCAACCGCTTGACGGCATAGAGGCTGGTGCGGGCCGTAAATCCATAGGCAATGAGAGCAACCTCCGCATCCTCCAGGAGATAGTTCTCTGTTTCGATGATCGATCTCTTATGGTTCAAAATCTTTTGATTGATCCGTCCGACGAGTCTGGCGTGAACCTCGGGATCATCGGTTTTCCGATAGCCGTAGGCATCGTGAGTGGACCCGGTCACCGAGAGGCGTTCTCCCTCTCCGAAGGCGGCCATGGGAGGCACGCCATCTTCTCCCTCAATATCAAAAGGAGCGCCGCCCTTCTTTTTCTTTCTGTCCCAGACCTCCAGCCTGGGAGCAACCCGGATCGTCTCCCTGAGATGGCCGACGGCTTCATCCGCCATCACCATTGCTGGAACGCGGTATTGTTCGCTGAGGTTAAAAGCCCGAAGCGTGAGGTCATACATCTCCTGCGAAGACCAGGGAGAGAGGGCGATGACCTGATAATCCCCGTGAGACCCCCATTTGGCCTGCATGATATCTCCGCTTCCGACTTTGGTAGCCTGTCCGGTGCAGGGCCCTGCCCTCTGGACATCGATAATGACACAGGGGGTTTCGGTAAAAGCGGCATATCCGATCGACTCCTGCATCAGGCTGAATCCGGGTCCGGAGGTGGCGGTCATCGCCTTGGCCCCTGCCCAGGAGGCCCCGATCGTAGCGGAGATGGAAGCAATTTCATCCTCCATCTGAATGAAGACCCCTCCGACTTCCTTCAAACGGACGGCCATGCGCTCCATCAGTTCACTTGACGGGGTGATCGGGTAACCCGCATAGAATCGGCATCCCGCAGCAATCGCCCCTTCTGCGGCGGCCTCATTGCCGGAAAAGTAATACGTCCCTTTCGGAAAAGGGGATTTGACCCATCTGAATGGCATGTTTTATCCTTAAAACGGCTCCAAATACTGGTCCCTCGATCACACAACGTTTACACGAGATTACATTTATTTTCAACACATTTCTAATCGTTGTAATCGTTTCATAATCCCTGCCTCCCGGCCCCCTGCCTACCGGCAGTCAGGCGGTCCCGACCGAGGGCGGGGCAGGCAGGTATGTAATCAGCGATTTCTGTGCTTTTTGAGAAATCTCAAAAGAAAATTCTTGACAAATATTAAATTAAAAGGGATAAATAAATCAATAGACGGACGGAGGAGGTGATTGAAATATGTCTTGCGGGGCAAAGAGTTGTGGAAAAACGAAGAAGACCGTAAAGAAACCGAAGCCGAAGAAGAAATAATTTGAAACTGAAAACCCATGATTTCTGGACTTTTTCAGAAATCTCCCATTTTTTTCTTGACAACATAGAGGAATTCTGTTATTCGATTGACCTATATTTATTATGGGCTTAAGAAGTCTTTAGAGAAAGAACAATGAATGAAAGGAGGTGAAGGTAATGAGGAGAATGGTGTGTATCTTTTTGGCATTGGCGATGTTGGCAATCTTTTCTTTCGGTTGCGGGACCGCAGGAGACGTAAAGATTAAATGTCCGAAATGCGGCGCCGTATTCACAGTGGATGAGGGCTTAGCCGAAATCCAGAAGAAAGGCTTCTAATCTCTTCAGAAGAAGCTCAATTATTCCTCTAGAGGAAAGAGAAATAGTTTTAAAGGGAAGGGAAAAACTCTCTTCCCTTTTTTTTCAAAAAGTAGGACAACCCTTCGGGGCTGCGTTTATCTTAGTGCTTCGATTCGCAAATACGATCACATATCCACATGCTGCGAATTGAAATCATTGCTGACTCAGCACTAAGTCCTGAGTAAATAAATACGTTACCGAATTTATGAATCGATGGACTTAGCAAGGCTCCTGCGGCAGGGCCGTGCCCTATGCGTTTTCTCCCCCCTTTGATTTCAGAAAGAGAATTCCACGGATGGATTTTCCCTGTTGAGGATGGCAGAAAAGAGGGTTCCCCCTAAAAACTTCGGGACCCCTTCGGAGAGGTCACGCACGATTTCGTCGGCCAGCCCACTTTCGACCTCGCCTAACACATCGATCGGGATGAAGATATTTCTTGTCTTTTCAGTGGCCTTATCCTTTTCACATTGACGCCAGACCCAGTTCCGGGTCAATACCTCCTGCTCATCCCGGTAGACCAGCTCCCCTTTCGGAACCGTCACCTTCTCCCCTCCTCCCATAGGAATAAAGGGTTCCCACCCCTCTGAGAATCGGAGATGGATATTTCCTTGAAGCGTGTCCAGATCATGTCCTCCCATTGGGACAAGATGTCTGAGAGAGACGCTGTTGTAAAGATCAACCAGGGGATTGATCTTGGGGAAGGGGTCTCCTTTGAGGATTCTCCTTGCCATCGATTCCACAGAACTCGGGAACTTGCTTCCCGAAATGCCGAGTTTGGCAAAGGCGGTTCTCCAGGGTTTGATCCTGGGATGATCCTGGGCCTTATCCCCGACGAAGTTCTTCTTCAACGCCTCGATGGCCCCTTGGAGGAGTTGGTCTATTTCGCTGGAAGAATGAGTGTTGTCCAGGCCCGTTGCCACGACCATTCCGATCGTGAGATCAGGCAGAAGATCGAAGAGTTCTTTCTGGATTGAGAAAAGCATTCTTTCCTCCTTTTACCCCCTCGAAACTCATGAGGAGCATAATGGGATTTCCAATTTCCCTACCATCGGACAGATTAAATGTCAACAGGCTGTTGCCCAAATCGGTTTCATGCTTCGACAAGTCTGTCCTCTCCGAGCCAGAGGCTCTCTGAGCCGGAGGCTGAGCAAGCCGTTCACCCTTAGAGAGCCTCAGGGCGAACGGAGAGTCAAAAGGCTCAGCATGACCGGAAAAGTTATATGATTTCAACATATCACCGCTCGTCCTGAGCCTGTCGAAGTCAAATGGTTGTCTCTCCTTGACGAGGGGAACCATTTTTTTTATAGTGATTATCTATGGAGATAAAACCGACGATCTTAGTCGTAGACGATGAATTAGGAGCCAGGCAGTCTCTCGAAGTTATCCTTGAAGATGACTACCGCGTTCTCAGCGTGGAAAGCGGTCGGGAGGCCCTGGAGGTTCTTCAGAGAGAGTCCATCGATCTCATCCTCTTAGATGTGAACATGCCTGATATGGATGGACTGCAGGTCCTTCGCAAGATCAAAGAACAGGATGACGAGATGGACGTCATCATGGTCTCTGCGCTCAATCTGGCCCGAAAGGCAGTGGATGCCATTAAATTGGGTGCCTACGACTATATCACCAAGCCTTATGAACCTGAGGATATCCTCTCGACCGTCGATCGGGTCATCAACAAGCAAAAGCTCCATAAAGAATTGGATTTTCTCCGGAGGGAGGTCGAAACGGTTAGGGGATTCGACCAGATTATCAGCCAGAATAAGGCGATGCTCGAAATCTTTGAACTCGTAAAAAAGGTGGGTTACACCTCCACCAACATTTTAATCATCGGCGAGAGCGGGACAGGTAAGGAACTGATTGCCCGTGCCATCCATCGCCAGGGAAGTAGAAAGAACGGACCTTTTGTGGGCGTCAACTGTGCCGCCATTCCCCCTGAACTGATGGAAAGCGAGATGTTCGGCCACGAAAGGGGGGCCTTTACAGGCGCTCATGCCCGAACCATCGGGAAATTTGAATATGCCAATGGGGGAACCCTCTTTCTCGACGAAATTTCAGCGTTAAGATCTGATCTCCAGGCGAAACTTCTCCGGGTCCTTCAGGAGAGGGAGATCGAACGGATCGGTTCGAACAAACCCATCAAGGTCGATATCCGGGTCATCTCCGCCACCAATACCAACCTTGAGGATAGCGTTTTGAGTGGAAAATTCCGTCAGGATCTTTTCTTCCGGCTCAATGTGGTCCCCATCTCAATCCCTCCCCTTCGGGAGAGGAGGGAAGACATTCCCCTTCTTGCAAAACACTTCCTCAACAAATTCAACCTTTCCTTTAATAAGAGGATTTCAGGATTCTCCGATAAGGCAATGGATGTCCTGCTCCGGTACCACTGGCCTGGAAACATCCGGGAATTAGAAAATCTTATCGAAAGGATCATCGTTCTGTCCAAAAACAACGACATGATCGAACTGGAGGACATCCCCCTTGAGATTTTGATGTCAATAGGTCAAGAGATCAAAGATAAACCGTTTCCAAAGGCAGGGCTGATTAAAACGAGAGAAGAGTTTGAAAAACGACTGATTCTCAATGTCCTTGAGGCCACCCGATGGAACCAGACAGAGGCCGCTAAAATTCTGAAGATCAGCCGGACCTACCTCATCCAAAAAGCAAAACAGTTTGGCATTCTGATGAAAAAGATGGACTGATGCCCGATAGGACTGTAATGTTTTCTTTGGAATGTAAACAATCGTTAACAGTTTAAACTACTTTAATTAAATCAGAAGGTTTCATCTTCTAACCCATCCCTTTTCCATCTCGCTGTTAACAGTTGTTGGCAGTAAAGTTGAAAGGCATCTTTTTCTCCCTTAAGACCTCCCTTCTAAAAATCTCTTTGAGAACAGACACTTAATAGTCCGCCGCGAAAGGGAGGTTTCTCTTTTCGTTCTGGCATTCGGATTGCTCTTATGCTCTTATCGTCTGTGTTAACTCGTTTCATTCCTCTCAACCTAAAACCATAAAAAAAGGAGGTGATATCATGAAGAAGATCGCAATCGAGTTGGTCATCATTGCATTGTCAGTGATGGCCTATGTGCTGCCTGTTTTCGCCACTGACGGTGGTTGGTAATCCTCAAACTCATCTTAACTAAACCGCCCAATAAAAAGAGGCATACCCGAATAGGTTATGCTTCTTTTTTTTTAAATAACCTTTGACATCCTCTCTATTTCTTTCTATAAATATCAAAAAAAATCCCACAAATAAGATGGAGGTAGTAGGTCGGTGAGATTTAAAATCTGCTCGATGTCCTCATTCCTTTATAAAAATGTGCCAGAATACCCCCCAGCTCTGCTGGGGGGATGAATGGCCTTCCCTCTCCCCTGGGGGGAGAGGGGTAGGGTGAGGGGGGAATGATCTTGCTCATCACCCCCACCTTAATCCTCCCCCATCAAGGGGAGGAAGGTTTTTTGAGGAATTGGATACCCCGCAGCTCTGCTGCGGGGTACTTCATTTTCCCCTATCATTATACCTATTCCTTTTCCCAACAAGCGGTTTTTCAGAAGGAAAGTTAAAAAGTGAGGTTCCCGCCACTGGAGGTATTTATCGAAGCCCTCTTGAATTCAGTCCAAAAACTCTCGATCCAGCTTTAATCATAGATAGATATGCTGAGACCGTATCCCGACAGATCTTCGATGGATTAGTTCAATTTGATAAAAATCTTAATATTATACCAGCCATTGCCAAATCTTGGAAGATTTCTCCAGATGGTATCACCTACACCTTTTATCTGAAGGAGGGCGTTAAGTTCCATAACGTGAGGGAAGTGACTGCAGATGACTTCGTTTACTCATTCACCAGAATCATTGACCCTAAGAATAAATCTCCAGCCGCGCATTTACTTGAAAAAATTTTAGGGTTTAATGAATTTCAAGATAGGAAAACTGGTTACGTTAAAGGGCTTAGATCTTTAAATAAATATATTTTCGAAATAAAATTATTGAGACCCTTCTCACCCTTCATTTCTGTATTAGGGGCCGTTTATTTCAAGGTCGTACCCAGAGAGGAAATTGAAAAATCTGGACCGGTTTTCACGAGAATGCCCATAGGTACGGGTCCATTCAAATTTCTGTCTATGAAAGAAGGAGAGGAGATTATCCTAGAAGCCAATGCCGATTATTTTGAAGGAAGGCCTTTTCTGGATAAGGTTGTTAAGGCCTTTTCTGGATAAGGTTGTTTTTAAAATCTTTCATGGAGCACCAAGGGAAAAAATTTTAGCGGAGTTTAAAGAAGGAGGACTGGAAGAATCTTTTATTCCTCCGGAAGAGATTGAGGGCATCCTCAAAGGAAAACAATATCCATTTATTCAAAAACCTCTTCTTTCTTTGAGATTATACGGTTTCAATTTATTATCAAAACCATTAGATAATAAAAAACTGAGAAAGGCCATCAATTTCGCCATTGATAAAAAGTTCATCATTTCTGAAATTCATAAGAATCAGTTCAATCTGGCGAAAGGAATTCTACCCCCTGGAATGCCCGGATACAATCCCCAAAGAGAGCCTTATCCATATCATGAAACTCTCGCCAGAAATTATGTAATTGAATCCGGTTATGGAAAAGGGATGCCTCCCGTCGAAATCTGGAGTGCATCGAAGTCCGAAGCTGCCCAGAAAGAATTAAAAGAAATAAAATTCTATTTGAATAATATTGGGATTGAAACCACTCTTCATTATGAAACAAACTGGCCAAATTTCGTTTTGATGTTGAGGGATAATAAAGCCCCTATTTTTATTCGTGCCTGGTATGCGGATTTTCCGGACCCGGATAATTTTCTTTGGACCCTCTTTCATTCAAAATCAAGATATAACTACACAAATTACCATAATCCGGAGGTGGATCGTCTCCTCGATAAGGCGAGAGGAGAAAGGGATTATCTCAAGCGGATGGAGATGTATCAGAAAGTTGAGGAGATCATTCTGGACGACGCACCGATCGTTCCCATGG
>Ga0194126_10013912_pt1 | contig 10004 bp, 11 predicted proteins | sample TA2KigC150mmetaG_FD_148641 | JGI IMG/M metagenome (GOLD analysis project Ga0194126, IMG submission 148641) | Freshwater microbial communities from Lake Tanganyika, Tanzania - TA2015035 Kigoma Deep Cast 150m | ecosystem: Environmental > Aquatic > Freshwater > Lake | place: Tanzania: Lake...
AAAGAGATTAAACTTAAAACCATTGGTATTATTCATACGCCTTATAAGGAACCTAAGGGTATCCCTATCCAGGGGAAGTTTAAGAAAGGCATAAAAGGAACGATTTGTCTGTTTCCTCAATACCAAGCTGGTCTTAAGGATATCGAAAACTTTTCGCACCTGATTTTAATTTACTACTTTAACCGTTCAAAAGAAGAGCGGCTTATGGGGAAGCCGTTCCTTGAAGATGTTGAGCATGGCATATTTGCCATTCGCAGCCCTCATAGACCTAACCATATCGGGTTTTCAATAGTGAAGCTTGAGAAGGTAAAAGAAGGGATAATTACTTTCTCGGAAGTTGATATATTGGATAAGACGCCGCTGTTGGATATCAAACCATACGTTAAACATTTTGACAGCCGTGATAAGACCAAGAGCGGATGGATCGAGAAACACTTTAAGGGATGCGTTAAGCCAAAGAGGACCGTGATTTGATGATGTCCGCTGTTTCGGATCGGACATTTTTAAGCCTATATCCCTTAATTAGATAGGTTATTCCCCGGACAAAAGGGACTGGACAAAACGGACATTTTTACTTGGGTGCGGCCTATGGGAATGGCCGATTTTCGTTGCCTTCTTGGTTGCTTGGGCTATAATAGGTACTTGCACATTGAATCTGGGTTCGCCCAGGCCCAATAACCAAGCGACCCCATTTTTCATATTTCAGTTTTTGCGCCAAAAAATTATACGGTAAGCCTGAACGCGAGAGGCGTAGCTTAGCGCCGCCCAGGGAGTTTTTTATCGTAGCTTAAGGCGCTGCGGCCGAGCTGTTTCCTAAACTTCGCACTTGTTTCTCTAATACCAGATATTCGCAATACATTTTTAATTTTTATGCTATAATATTTCAAAATGTTATTAATCGTCCGTTCCAAAATAGATCCGGAAACCCGCAAGAAGATAGCTGAAGATTTAAAAGGCTACATAAAAATTGTAGTTGATGTTCGGCGTAGTATCTTGGCTGCAGGTGGAGAAAAGCATGTAGATGGCGAACGTCTCCTATTGCAAGACGGTAGCCGGCAGGAAGATCTTTGGGGAGCAGGTCTAGACCTGGAAACAGGCGAGATGGATTTTGATTCCTTGATTAATTTAAGGCCAACGCAGAATAGAAGCCGTGAGATCTTGGATGAAGAAATACGTAAAAAAGCTGAATCGCTAATTCAATCTTTATTGAAGGATTAATATAATGAACGCCAGAGAAATAATCTTAAATATTGCTGTAAATTTAGGTCGTTTATGCCGCTGGGCCATGGAAGGCCGCAAGGAGCGAGTTGAACAATTTTTGGCCCAAACCGAAGAATATCTAAAGGCCTTGGAATTAGCCCCGAAATCAAGCCGTTTCCTACCTACCTACGAATGGTTCAGGAGTGATTTTGAGCGCCTTTCTCATGATGTCCATATGGATGCCGATTGGGCCGAATCTATGCTCACCTGGGCGAACATTTTGACCCATCGAGCCTCATTAGTATAACAAAATATCGGAAAATTAAAAATGTAGTGTAGCAATGGCCTCGGCCCACCGAGGCCGAACGATGCACGGGGATTCTATTCTTGCTGTAACGGCTACTTTGCAGCCAAGAGGCGCAGTCTTATTAGGTAATGTCCGGTATTTTGAATCGGACAATGCGCATCTCTTTGAGTGGTTAAAAGCAACAAATCAGCCTTAATACATACCTGTAAACACAAAGCAAGGACGCGTCGGCTATTACTTTTGAAAAAAACTCTTGACAAATAAGAATTATTCCTATATAGTATCAATCATGGATAAACAAGTCCTAGATACAGGCGACATATTCCGCAATAAGTGCCGGGAGGCTAATCTTAAGATAACTCCTCAGCGCACGATTATTTTCGATGCCCTGGTAAACGATAAAGGCCACCCTACCGCAGATATTGTTTTCCGGAAGGTCAGAAAGAAGATCCCGAATATTTCCTTTGATACGGTCAGCAGAACTCTTTTGTCATTTGTAGATATGGGGCTTTTAAAGGTAGTGGAGGGTTATGGCCGGCCCAAGCGTTTTGATACCGACCTGGACAGCCATCACCATTTTCAGTGCCTCAAATGCAATAAAATCATAGATTTTTGCAACACAGGATTCGACTCATTGGAAATCCCCAAAGAGATCAAGAGCCGATTTACCGTAACCGGCAAAAAGGTAGTTTTAGAAGGCCTCTGCGATTCATGCAAGAGGTAATTTTTTTTAACCTGTAAGTCGTAGTAATTACGATTTAAGAGTAATTACGAGAGAAGGTGGCAGGAGAGGATCGAAAGCTTGGGTGTTTGTTCGGTTAAGAATTAATAACAATCACCCCGCGCTTATCTGAATTGCGCGGGTGTTGCCCCGGTGGGCAAGGAGGGTTTAAAAATGGCAAAAGTAGCGATTGATATTGTAAAGAAGTCAGGAGTTGATGTTGATAAGTTAGTCGAGTTATTAGTAAGGAACGCATCGGCAGAGTTAACCACCTATTACTACTACACTATCTTACGCGCTAACCTGATCGGGCTTGACGGAGAAGGCATAAAGGAGATTGCAGAGACGGCAAGAATAGAGGATCGTAACCACTTCGAAGCTTTAATGCCGCGCATCTATGAGCTTGGAGGTAAATTACCGGATTGTATGAAGGAATTCCATGATCTTTCAGCCTGTCCTCCGGCGAATCTCCCTAAGGATCCGACAGATGTTAAGGCGATGCTTCAGATTTTGGTGAAGGCGGAAAGATGCGCTGTGTACGGGTATAATGAGCTTTGCAAGATGACTATCGGCAAAGACCACCGCACCTATGAATTGGTTTCCGCAATCCTGAACGAAGAGATCGAGCATGAGTCTTGGTTCTCTGAGTTTTTGGGAGAAGGCCCATCCGGCCATTTCCTGCGCCGCGGTGACACATCGCCGTTTGTCGGGAAGTTCTTAAAGCAAGAAAAGATCTCTGGGGTGTCCGATTATCCTTGGGCGCCCCGGTTTCTTATGGTAAAATAATACTCAAAGGAAAGTATGCATGGCAGGAGCGATACAAAATTTACATCCCGTTATCCAGGCATTAATTGCCGGTATTTATACCTGGGGCTTTACCGCAATCGGCGCATCTTTAGTATTCGCGACGAAGGAGTTCAGCCAGAAAGTCTTTGACTCGATGCTCGGTTTTGCCGGAGGGGTAATGATCGCGGCAAGTTTTTGGTCGCTCTTGGCTCCGGCAATTGAAATGTCCCATCATAGCGGTCATGTACCGTGGCTTCCGGCGGCTTCGGGTTTCTTATTGGGGACAATATTTTTAAGGATGATAGATAAGGTGTTGCCTCATCTGCATCTGGGTTTCCCTTCGAAAGAAGCCGAGGGCATAAAGACCTCTTGGCACCGCAGTGTTTTGTTGGTACTTGCGATTACCTTACACAATATTCCGGAAGGCCTGGCTGTTGGTGTTGCTATTGGGGCGGCTGCTTCGGGTTTCCCTGAGGCCACGGGTGCTGCTGCGGTAGCCTTAGCTATTGGCATCGGCATTCAAAACATCCCCGAAGGATTTGCCGTATCCGTATCGTTACGCCGCGAGAAGATGTCTAAATTTAGGAGCTTTTGGTATGGGCAGCTTTCAGCAATAGTTGAACCCATTGCGGCAGTGCTTGGGGCCGCAGCAGTTTTGTGGGCACGTCCTTTATTGCCATATGCATTAGGTTTTGCCGCGGGCGCGATGATCTTTGTGGTAATTGAAGAAGTTATTCCAGAATCACAGCGTAACGGTCACACGGATCTGGCTACGGCAGGAACGATATTGGGATTCCTGGCGATGATGATCCTGGACGTGGCATTTAGTTAGGATAAGGAAAAGTTATGAAAGGATTTAGAGGCAATATCGGAAAAGACGCTTTAGAAAACAAAGAATTCCGCAAAGTATTATACACAGGAATTCACGGCCAATTGGTACTGATGAGCCTGCCCCCCCCCAGGGCGCGGCGCGCTATTAGTTATTTCATTAGGCACACCGCCGTAAAGGATCGGCGGGTGTCCTGCCTTCTGCAGGAAGTTTTACCCGGGGATTAGAGGGGCGATTAAAATTTAATTAGATTTCTAGAGTATCCGGACCCCGTTTCTTATATTTGGTTTTTTGAGTATTAACTATGATAGCGAAAAACTTAGGCGAATTATTAAGTGCTTCTGCCAAGAAGCATCCTAAGCGTACTGCCATTGTCTTTGGCCAAAAGGAAATTACCTATAAAACACTGGATGAGCTGACTAATTATATAGCTGGAGGCCTGATCGATTTAGGCATTAAAAGAGGCGATAGGGTGGCTTTATTTTTGGATAACTGCCCGGAGTTCGTTATTAGTTATTACGGCATTTTGAAAGCAGGGGCGGTGGTCGTGCCGATTAACTATATGCTTAAAATAGAAGAGGCCAAATATATTTTAGAGGATAGCCGGGCCAAGGCCATGATTACCCTGCGGGTCTACCTTGCTATGGCAGAGGAACTGCGTCTGCGCGTGGAGAGCCTAAAGTATATTATCACCCCCGCTGATTTCTCCCGCCTGAAAAAACATAATCCGCAGGCACTCGTCCAGGCATCGGCTGACCCTAAGGATTTGGCAGCAATTTTATATACCTCAGGGACCACCGGATTCCCCAAGGGGGCGATGCTTTCGCATTACAACCTTGTTTCTAATGCCTTTGATTCCTCTTCTGCTATACAAATAAACTGCCGTTATAGTTTTATCTGCATTTTGCCTTTGTTTCATTCCTTTGCTGCTACGGTATGTATGAATCTTCCTTTATCGGCAGGCGCAAAAATAGTGATTATGAAATCCCTTAGGCCTTTTAAGCGGGTCATCCGGGCGATAAGAAAAAACCGGGTAAACATATTTGTCGGCATACCTTCGGTGTATACTATTCTGAAAAACATGAAAATGCCCAAAATATTCCGCAGCCCTTTGCTTAAATTATTTAATCCGGTAAAGGTGTGTATTTCCGGCGCGGCGGCCCTGCCGGTGGAGACCTTCAAGAGTTTTGAAAAAAAGTTCCGTATCCCCCTTCTTGAAGGCTACGGCTTAACCGAGGCCTCCCCTGTAGTTACCTTAAACCCTTTAAAAGGAAAAAGAAAATCCAGTTCAATCGGCCGTACTTTATCCAAAAATATTGAATTAAAAATCGTAGATGAAAAGAACAATAGCTTAGCTGCGCAGCAGATAGGAGAACTGTTGGTAAAAGGCCCCAATGTTATGCAGGGATATTTTGAGAAAGAGGAGGCTACAAAAGAAGCTTTAAAGGACGGCTGGCTCTATACCGGCGATATGGCAAAATTTGACCGCGAGGGCTATTTTTATATTGTCGGCCGCAAAAAAGAAATGGTTAATGTGCGCGGATTAAATGTTTACCCCAGAGAAATTGAAGAGGTGCTCTACCAAAACCCAAAAATTAAGGAAGCCGCGGTGATCGGCATAGCAGATGAGCATAAGGGGGAGGTGCCAAAAGGCTTCGTAGTTTTAAAAGAAGAAGAAAGCGCAAGCGAGCATGAGATCTTGCATTATTTAAGGGAAAGATTAGCCTCCTATAAAGTACCTAAAACCATAGAATTTCGGGAGGAGCTACCCAAAAATACAACCGGCAAGATTCTTAAACGTATTCTTGCGGATGAGGAGCAAACTGAAAGAAATAGCCTTAAAAATTATATGTAAGGCCTTTAAGCGATAGTGTTTCCAAGGCCCAGGAGATATATATGCCCTGGCATTTTAAAACTATGCCTCAATCATTGTCCGTACTTATATTGCTCGTTTCGGCCTTCCTGTTTTTAAGATACTTCGAGAATCACGCGGTCTTTTATCCTACCAGACAAATACAGTTTTTTCCCCGAGATAGCGGCTTGGATTTTGAGGATGTATTTTTTAAGACCAGTGACAATATAGAGCTCAATGCCTGGTTTATTCCTTCGCCAAAAGCGGAATTTACCATACTCTTCTGCCACGGAAATGCCGGCAACATCAGCCACCGGCTTGAGAAGATACTTTTTTTCCATGGCTTAGGATGCAATGTTTTCATATTTGACTATCGTGGATACGGCTTAAGCAAAGGCAGGCCCTCTGAGAAAGGCTTGTATTTAGATACCCGGGCAGCTTTTGATTATTTGTTATCTCGCGGGATAAGCCAGGAGCAGATTATCGGATACGGCGAGTCTATCGGGGGCGCGGCAATCATCGACCTTGCCTCAATGCGCCCTATGCGCGCGTTGATTACAGAGGGCGCTTTCTCGAGCGGTAAGGATATGGCAAGATATGCCTTTCCTTTTCTTCCTTACTGGATATTCTCCCTGCGCCTTGATTCTGAGAACAAGATAAGGTCCGTAAAAATAAGCAAGCTTATGATACACAGCCTCAACGATGAAATCGTTCCCTTTAAACTGGGCACAAAACTTTATGATGCCGCGCCGGCGCCAAAGGAGTTATTTGAGATTCGCGGCGGACATAATAGCTGTTTCTTTGATTCGCAGGATATCCTTAACGAAAAGATGGCTAATTTTCTGGATAAGCTGGTAAAATGATTTCATATAGCAAAATCGGCTACATTATTTTTATAGCAACCCTGTTTTTTGTTGGCAAGGAGGATTTGAGCATGGCAAAGGCAAAAGAAATTCAATTGCCGAAACCTATAACTAAGGGAATGATCTCCCTTGAAGAAACGATTGCCAAAAGGCGTTCTCAGAGGTCCTTTAGCAAGAAAGAATTAACCTCAGATCAGATTAGCCAATTACTCTGGGCAGCGGGAGGCATTACGGAAAGAAGGGGAGGTTATAGTCTGCGCAGCGCTCCTTCCGCAGGTGCTTTATACCCAATAGAGATTTACGCGCTTACCAAAGACGGTGTGTATCATTATCTTCCCGAGAGACATGCGCTTGAGGTTTTAAGCGAGAGTGATTTACGAGAAGATTTGTGTAACGCTAGCTTAGGCCAGAGTTCAGTTAAGGACGCCCCATTAGATATCGTCATCTGCGCAGTCTATGAGAAGGTTACCTTTAAGTATGGGGAGCGCGGGAAGAGATACGCTGATATTGAGACGGGTCACATTGCCCAGAATATCCATTTGCAAGCAGTCGCGTTAGGCCTGGTTTCCGTCCCCGTAGGTGCTTTTAGCGACAAGGAAGTAAAAAGTATATTAAATCTACCCGCAGATCACGTGCCTTTATATATTATTCCCGTTGGCCATAGCCACCCCCCGAAATAGGCGAAATAGGGGACGTTTCTATTTTTCTCAGGAAAGCATAAAACGCTTATCCTTACCGCTCGAGAAAACCGCTTAGAGTTAATTGCCAAAGGCGATTTTCTTGAAAGGAACACCGTCTTAAATTTAGCCATACCTGTTTACAGATAGGGCTTCCCCCCATCGAATATTGCTGCCAGTCTTTACGGGGATACCTCTACAGTTTTACGATTCTGTATAGAAGTTTTATCTTCGTAATAAAGCCGGAGCATGGTATAATACAAAATTCAGGGAGACTTATGGAACATAAAACTAAGGGCCAAGCCGAGTCGCAAATCAGCGAGGCTATGATAAAATTCGAAAAAGATTATATGGGCAGAGGCCCGACTGAAATCAAGACCTATATCATTAAAGATATGGTTTTCGTTCGGCTCAAGGGTGTGCTTACGCCGGCAGAGGAGCAGCTTGCTAAGAGTCCGGAAGGCGCTGGCTTGATCAAGAAGGCCCGCGTGCAGTTGCTGGAAGGAACGCGCGTGTTACTTGAAAAAATGATTTCTGATATTGCTGCTTGCCAGGTTCAGAGCATGCATACGGATATCAGCACAAAGACTGGAGAGCGAGTCATTGTTTTTACCCTTGATAAAAATTTAGAAGAACAATTCTGCTAAAAAGGGTTGACAAAATTATTTTTTAGATTAAAATAAATGTACAATTAGGAATTTTAACGGAAGACTGTAAGCAAAGGCCCTAGATATAAGAGGGCGGTTGCAGAGTAAGCCAACAGGCGTTTCTGAGTTCTCTTTTGACGAGAGCCGGAAACAATCGTTGGTTTTTTATTTATCCAAAACTTTAAAAGCCTGCCTGCCGGCAGGAAGGGAGGAAAAAATGGCTTCACCGCTTGCAAAATGGGTAGAAGAACAGGCCAAATTATGCAAACCTGAAAAAATTTATTGGTGCAATGGTTCTGAGGAGGAGGCGCACAGGCTTATTGAGATAGGGATGAAAGAAGAAAAAATCTGCGGCACTCCTGTCTTCCAGGAGCTAAATCAAAAAGAATGGCCGAATGCTTACTTTCATCGCAGCCATCCTACGGATGTCGCGCGCACAGAGCACCTTACCTTTGTCTGCCATCCGGATAAAGAAACCGCCGGCCCTAATAATAACTGGATGCACCCTGACGAAGCCAAAGAAAAGATGCGGAAGCTTTCTGATGGCTGCATGAGAGGTAAGACTATGTATGTTCTCCCGTATATGATGGGGCATCCGGATTCGCCTTACGCTAAGGCCTGTATTCAGCTTACCGATGTATCCTATGTTGCGGTGAGCATGCGTATTATGACGCGCATGAGCAGTAAAGTTATTGAAAAAATCGGCAACCGCGATAATTTTGTGAAAGGGTTGCATTCGGTAGGCGATTTTGACCCGAATAAGCGGTTCATCATGCATTTTCCAGACGAGCATTTAGTCTGGAGTATCGGCTCAGGATACGGCGGCAATGCCCTACTTGGCAAGAAATGTTTTTCTTTACGTATCGCTTCGTGGTTAGGCTATCAGGAAGGCTGGCTTGCCGAACATATGGTGATCTTGGGTATCGAGGACCCAAAGGGCAACGCGACGTATGTGACTGTTGCTATGCCTTCAGCTTGCGGAAAGACAAACCTTGCTATGCTTGAGTCAGCGCTTCCCGGATACAAAGTTTTGACCATAGGCGATGATATCGCCTGGCTAAATGTCGGGCCTGATGGACGGTTATGGGCGATTAACCCGGAGACCGGGCTTTTTGGCGTTGCGCCGGGGACATCCATAAAGACCAACCCGAATATGCTCAAGACATTAAAAGGGACAAACTTTTATCCGACTCTATTTACGAACACCGCTTTAAACACGGATACAAATGAGCCGTGGTGGGATGGATTGGACGGCGCCGTACCGAAGAATCTTATGGACTGGCAGGGGAAATCCTGGCAGGCAGGGCAGGAAACAAAAGCCGCGCATCCTAATTCTCGCTTCACTGTTTCTATATACAATGCTCCTACGCTTTCTAAAGAATTCGATAGCCCTCAAGGAGTGCCGATCTCGGCAATTATTTTGGGAGGCAAAAGGACTCAATTGATACCTCTGGTAGTCGAGTCTCTTAACTGGGATCACGGCGTATTTTTAGGAGCGCGTACCGGTTCTGAGACTACTGCTGCGGCAATTCATAAAGAGGGTGTTTTAAGAAGAGACCCTATGGCCATGCTTCCTTTTTGCGGTTATAACATGGGGAATTATTTCAAGCATTGGCTCAATATCGGTAAAAAATTAACGCATCCGCCGAAGATCTATGCCGTCAATTGGTTCAGGGTTGATAAAGAGGGTAAATTCCTCTGGCCGGGATTTGGAGAAAACATCCGCGTTTTAAAGTGGATTGTAGACAGGGCGCAGAATAAAGTAAGCGCTCAGGATACGCCTTTGGGCCGCCTGCCCCACCTAAAAGACCTGGACTTAAGCGGCTTGGATCTTCCCAAAAGTAAATTGGATAAGCTGTTTGAAATAAATCCTAAGGAATGGCAGCCGGAGCTTGCTGATATCGAGAAGTTTTTCGGCCAATTCGAAAAATATATGCCTCAGGAGATTCTGGAGCAGTACAAAATACTTAAAAATAACATGAATAACGGAGTAAGCGATGATTATTTTGGCTCTATCCGCTATACCGACGAAGGAGGCGCTTAATATGGCTAAAAAACCGTTGCTTAAGACCAGCTTTACGGATCTAGGGCTGTTTAAAAGAGGGAAGGTCCGAGATGTTTA
>Ga0194126_10013920_pt1 | contig 9999 bp, 7 predicted proteins | sample TA2KigC150mmetaG_FD_148641 | JGI IMG/M metagenome (GOLD analysis project Ga0194126, IMG submission 148641) | Freshwater microbial communities from Lake Tanganyika, Tanzania - TA2015035 Kigoma Deep Cast 150m | ecosystem: Environmental > Aquatic > Freshwater > Lake | place: Tanzania: Lake...
GTACCGAGAATCGGCAAGATATGTGGTGCAAGGAGTCCAAGCCTTGCCGATAACGCGCGCCATGCATCGAGATCCTCAGGGGCAACTCGAGCGATATTCGCCTCTGTCGCGGCGAAATCTTGAACGACTCCGAGTGCTTTGCCATCGGGAAAGACAGAACAGAATGGTTTAGTCGATGGAACGAATTCCAGCCCATGCTTAATCAGATCATCCTTCAGTGATGCCATTATCGGCCCGCCAGCAAAGAGTGAGAGGTTTGTCGCAAAGAGATCATGGCGAAAACCCGGAAGGGTTACTTCTTCGGTACGGATCGCGCCGCCACACTTCTCATTCGCCTCAAGGAGTAGAACGCGTTTGCCCTTTTTTGCAAGGAGCGCCGCAGCGCTCATCCCATTGACGCCACCGCCGATGATTACCGCATCGAAACTACCCATGCGCTCTATCTTGCCACGCAAATTCACGCTTAGATAGGGCATATGGCAGAAGAGACAATCATCATAGGAAGCGGAATCAACGCCCTGGTCGCAGGAGCGGTCCTCGCTCGCTCTGGAGTTGCAGTCCGCATCTTCGAGCGAAATGAAGAGTTAGGTGGCGCGATCAGGACCGAGGCAGCGACTCTTCCGGGTTACACCCACGAACTTCTCTCAAGTTGGCATCCACTATTTGTTGGTGGTCCTGCTTATGCTGAGTTGAAAACAGAATTGGAAAAGCGCGGTCTTGTCTATCAAAACACCATTATGCCTACTGGCGTGGTTTGCAAATCAGGAAGTGGAATTCTCTTCACTGATGCGCATTTACTCTCTGAGGAGATGCAACGACTTGGCGATAACGAGAGTTGGGCATCATTCATGGCAGATTTCGGCGGGAAGATTGACCTTGCTTTTGGTCTCCTTGGTACAGATTTCTGGCGCCCAGGTGCAATTTCTTTAGCCAGAACAGCGCAGAAGCGTCTTGGCCGTCGAGGAGTTATAACTGCAATGGCTGAGACTTTGGAACCAGCAATACCCTGGCTTGAACGAGAGTTTCGATCAGAGGTAACCCGCGCACTTCTTGCGCCGTGGGCACTTCATAATGGACTCGGACCTGATGATGCATCGAGCGCCTTCATCACCAAAGTAATCGGAGCGGCAATCGCCTTTGGCGGAATGCCGGTACCGGTCGGCGGAGGAGTTCGACTAGTTGAAGCCCTCGCTAGGATCATTAGAGATCATGGCGGAACTTTGGAGACCGGGACTGATGTCACTGAGATTCTCACCTCAGCTGATTCGAAAGCGGTCAGAGGTGTAAGGCTGAAAGATGGCAGAACTTTCACCAGTGAAACTGTCCTAGCTTCGACAACGCCACATTCCTTGTATCAAGATCTTCTTGCCAGGAATGAGAAACCAAAGGCTGTCGAAACCTCAGTCAAGAGCTTTAGATACGGCAGGGCTGCGATCCAAATACATCTCGCCTTGGATGGAAAGCCAGAGTGGAAGGATGACTCGCGCCTTGGCGATGTGGCGATAGTGCACATTCTTGATGATTTGAATTCCCTATCCGAGTCAGTCAATGCAGCAAATCGTGGGTTTCTACCGAAACGTCCGACAATTGTGGTTGGCCAACCATGTACGGTCGATCCCTCAAGGGCTCCATCAGGCGGTTCCATTCTCTGGATTCAGTTGCAAGAAAATCCTCGAGTGATTAAGGGCGACCTTGCTGGCGAGATCGATGCAGGAGATGGAAGTTGGAATTCAACAAGGCTCAACGCATATGCCGATCGAGTGATAGCTCAGATCACCGAACGTATCCCAAATCTGCCATCAATCACGAAAGCAAAACTTGTGCTTGGTCCACAAGAGATCGAGGCGATGAATAAGAACTTGGTCGGGGGCGATCCTTATGCAGGAGATTGTCGAGTAGATCAATACGCCCCATGGCGGCCACTTACCGCGGCGACTGGACACAAAACTCATATTGAAGGACTCTGGCATATCGGTGCATCAACCCATCCGGGGCCAGGACTTGGTGGTGGGAGCGGCTATATGGTTGCTAAGCGATTGACAGAGCGATCTCTTCTCGAGAAGGTATTGAGAAAGAAGTAGGACTTCGCTCCAGTTGCCTGAAGACGAGGTCCTTACTTCTAGCTGAATTTTTTATTTGCTGACAAGTGCCAAGACCCGGCAAGGGCTACCAGATCCCTTAACGATCTTGAGTGGTGCAGCGATAACAATCGCACCAGTCGTTGGCAACTTGTCGAGATTACGAAGTTGCGTCAGACCGTACTTATTGTTGCCAAGGAAGAGCGCGTGGCAAGGAAATGGAGTGGAGAAGCCGAAAGCGCCACCAGCATCTGTTCCCACTGTCTCAACACCCATTCCGAGAATCTCTGTCTTGGTTGCAAAGTGTTCAGCAGCAGCAACAGTGAGTCCTGGAGTGTGCGGGCCATTTGCATCGGCATTTGCATACTTGACTGCATCCTCACCATATTTCGACCAACCGGTGCGGAACATGATCCAGGCATTCTTTGGGATAGCACCGTTCTTCTCTTCCCACGCTTTGATGTGTGGGACATCAAGCAAGAAGTCTGGATTGGCCTCTACTTCTTTTGTGAAATCCATGACGCATGCAGGTCCTACGAGCCGCTGCGGGGGGACTTGTGAGACATCATCGAGGTCCTTACCAGTTACCCAGTGACTCGGCGCATCAAAGTGTGTACCTGTGTGCTCACCGGTATGGAAGTTGTTCCAGTACCAAGCTGGACCTCGGTCGTCGTATTTGGAGATCTCCTCCAACTTGAAGCGAGCGGTCTGGCCCATCGGTTCTGGCAACATCAAGATAGGAGTGTTCTCGTCCAATGGCGCAGTGAGGTCAACAACCTCGACCGAACCGGAGACGATCTCCTTGGCGAGCGCGGATAGATCAGCCATCAATATCTCCTTCCACGGGGCCTTCCGAGGGCCCATTCGTGAGGAGAAGATGTCACCAATTCGACATCTCCACAAGGGGGTTTCCACTAGACATGGCGCACACCATTGGCGAGACTTCCCTAGCGATGCTCGCCCGAGGCCCAGGTCTTAGGCGGGTTCTGACGCCTTAAGGGGAGAGTGAAATGGCAGAGCGGTCCTTCCTCCAGGAAGTAAAGAAACTGCGAACTGGCGCGGGCGAAGAATTTGTCGGCGAAGGAATCCTCGCTGTCACTAAGGCGCTCCTCCAATCGGGGGTCGCATATGTCGGCGGTTATCAAGGTGCACCGATCTCACACCTGATGGATGTACTCGGTGATTCGAAAGAGATCTTGGATGAACTCGGCGTGCATTTCGAAAATAGTGCCTCTGAAGCAACTGCAGCTGCATCGTTGGCTGCATCAGTGCACTATCCGCTCCGCGGCGCGATCACTTTCAAATCAACCGTCGGAACAAATGTCGCATCCGATGCGCTCGCCAATCTTTCATCGGGTGGCGTAACAGGTGGCGCGCTGATCATCGTTGGTGAGGATTACGGCGAAGGTGCCTCAATCATGCAAGAGCGATCTCACGCATTCGCGATGAAATCACAGATTTGGTTACTTGATCCTCGTCCAAATCTGACTGCAATCGTCGATTCAGTTGAGAAAGGTTTCCAACTCTCTGAGGCGAGCAATACGCCGGTTATGTTGGAACTTCGCCTCCGTTCCTGTCATATGCACGGAAAATTCATTGCGAAAGATAATCTCAAACCCTCGTTCACTTTGAAAGATGCGATTGAAAACCCGAAGCAAGATCCAGCCCGTGTGGTTCTCCCACCAGCCTCATTTGCTCACGAGCAAGAGAAAGTGCATAAGCGGTGGCCAGCAGCGGTGAAATTCATCAAAGAGAACAAACTCAACGAATTCATCAATGATGGCGGTGAAGATATTGGAATTGCTGTCCAAGGTGGCCTCTACAACATCGTTATCCGCGCGCTACAACTTCTTGGCCTCTCTGATGTCTACGGCAATACAAAAATCCCGCTCTATGTCATGAACGTTACCTATCCCGTGATTGACGATGAAATAGTGGAATTCGCCAAACATAAGAAGGCTTTCCTCTTAGTCGAAGAGGGCCAACCTGATTACATCGAGCAAAATCTCCATGCAGTCTTACGGCGCGCTGATGTCGCAACGAAGTTGCATGGCAAGGATTTCTTACCTGTGGCGGGTGAATACACACCAGCTGTCGTGACAAAAGGCCTCCTTGAATTCTTGAAGAAGTATCGACCTGACCTTCTTGCACCAGAAGATGAATTTCCTTCAGTCGTCAAACCATCTGCGCCACGAATCAAGGCAGAGAGCGTTCATGGTCGCCCGCCGTCATTCTGTACGGGATGTCCAGAGCGTCCGATCTTTACAGCTCTCAAACTCGCTGAACGTGAAACTGGAAAGCACCATGTCTCTGCCGATATCGGATGCCATCTCTTCTCCATCTTGCCGCCATTCAATATTGGCGCAACCACGATGGGATATGGCCTTGGATCTGCTGGTGCATCTGCGCTTCAATCGAAAGATACAGACCGAGCCACAATCGCGTTTATGGGTGATGGTGGTTTCTGGCATAACGGTCTTACCTCGGGTATCGGAAACGATGTCTTCAATAAGAATGGAACGCTGACCGTTGTTGTCGATAACGCGTACTCTGCCGCAACCGGAGGACAAGACCTTCTCTCCTCGAAGGCGGAGAATGAGATTCGCTCGACTAAACATCCAATCGAGCGAGCAGTCCGCGGAATCGGTGTGAAATGGGCAAAGACGGTGACCAACACCTACAAAGTGAGTGAGATGAGAGATTTATTCATCGAGGCACTTACGAAGAAGACGGAAGAGCCAAAGGTGATTGTTGCGCAGAGTGAGTGCACGCTGAATCGAATGAGGCGTGAGAAACCCGCGATGACCAAGCGCATCAAAGAAGGAAAGCGCGTGGTGAAAGAACGCTTTGGTATTGATCCTGAGACCTGCACCGGTGATCACTCCTGTATTCGAATCAATGGCTGCCCCTCGTTGACGGTCACCGATAATCCTGATCCGATGCGTAAAGACCCAATCGCAACGATTCTCTCTTCATGTGTTGGATGTGGACTCTGCGGTGAAGCCGCGCATGCTGCAGTTCTCTGTCCTTCTTTCTATCGAACTGAAGTGATCTCCAATCCAAATCTCTGGGATCGAATCAAGCTCACATTCCGGCGCGCAGTTATCTCAGCGTTACAAAATGGAATTGATCGTCGCTTGGCAAGGATCGAGGCTTATGCCTGAGAAACAATCGCGCCCAATCACTATGGCCATCGTTGCGATGGGTGGTGAGGGCGGTGGAGTTCTTGCCGATTGGTCGATTGATCTAGCCGAGAAGATGGGCTATTGGGCACAGACGACTTCTGTTCCCGGTGTTGCGCAGAGAACTGGTTCCACGATTTATTACGTGGAGTTCATCCCCAATGATGGTTCTGGGCGAGAACCAGTCCTCTCTACGATGCCGACGCCAGGTGAGGTCGATATCGTCCTGGCCTCTGAGTTGATGGAAGCAGGACGCGCTGTCTTTCGTGGCTTTGTCACACCAGATGTGACAACTCTTATCGCTTCTACCAATCGCATGTACTCGATGCAAGAGAAGACTGCGATGGCAGATGGCAGAGTCTCCTCCGATGAGATTCTTCAATCATGTGAAGCGGCGAGCAAGAGATTTATCGGTGCCGATTTTGCGAAGGTGGCAGAAGAATCGGGCACTGTCATCTCGGCATCGCTCTTCGGTGCACTCGCTGGTTCTGGCGCGCTTCCGTGGTCAAAGGAAGAATTTGTCGCGGCGGTTCAACGTGGTGGAGTTGGTGTTGAACCTTCATTGAAAGCCTTTGAGCGTGCATACGAGATCGCAAAGAATCCCAAACCAAAGAGTTCGACTCCGGTAGCGATCGAAATAGGAAAGAAACCAGAGGCTCCTAAGGCAGATGGTCTGACACCTGAGCAAGAACTTGCCATCATCAATGATCCAACTTCAGCTGTTGGACCAGCACTTAAAGCGAGCGCATCACGCATCGCAAAGGACTTTCCTGATGCAGTCCGAGTGATGTTAGTTCATGGATTAAAGCGCTGTGCCGATTATCAGGATCTGAAATATGCTGACGAGTATCTTGATCGACTTCTTAGGATCAAAGAGCTCGACTCTGAGCTCGGAAATGGCACCTACCGTTTACTCAATGAGGTGGCTCGATACACGGCGCTCTGGATGACCTATGAAGACACGATACGAGTGGCAGACCTTAAGTCGCGTAGGCGTCGATTTGATCGAGTGAAGAAAGAAGCAAAGGTCAAGGAAGACCAGATCACGCAAGTGCGAGAGTTCTTCCACCCAGGTGTCGAGGAAATCACCGACACCCTGCCCGGACCACTTGGACGTGCCATTTTGAAATCTGCCATCACCTCGAAATTCTTAGAGCGAATCACAAAAGAAGGTCTTCGCCTTCACACCACATCACTTCATGGTTATCTCTTGCTCTACACCCTTGCTCGTCTTCGACCATTAAGGAGAAGGTCACTTCGATTCTCGTTGGAACAGAGCAGGATCAATGACTGGCTCGATCTCATCTTCGCTACTGCGAGTGAGGATTATGACCTCGCGGTCGAGATCGCTGAATGTGCGAATGTGATCAAGGGATACGGTGATACACATCGCAATGGATTGAACAATTTCAACGCCATTATGCGCGAGGTCAATGCGCTACGTGCCAAGAAAACAAATGGCGCAGCATCGCGGATTTCAGAACTTCGACGTGCAGCACTTGCCGATGAAAGCGGCGCCAAACTGAAAGAGCTGCTCACTATCTCAGCTTGATTTTCCTCTACCTGAGAATGGAATCGAGAATTCTTTTCCATTGGTGACACCAGCAAAGCGCCAGAGCAACATGCCAACAAGACTTCCTGCGATGATGAGCGAACGGGCGCCGTTTGGTAGGTCGAGTTGAATTCCAACTACCGACTTTCCTTGTTCCCAGAGCAAGAGGATCTGACCAACAGCGGTAACGACTAGCGTGCCAACAACTGCGCCCCAGAGGCTTGCCGATCCTCCTATGACAAGCATCGCAAGTGTGAGGAAGGTGAAGACGAGGTAGTAGTCCTGCACCTGCCAAGTTCCCGCAACATGGACATACATCGCACCTGAAAGTCCGGCTAAAGCCCCAGAAATTGTGAATGCGATCCATCGAACCCGCTGAATGCTGACACCGAGGGCGGGAGCTGCAAGAAGATCCTCACGACTTGCTCGAAGACTCCGCGCTGTTGCTGAGATGTTGAAGAAATAGACAATCACTATCGCAGCGAGAGCCATTGCTAGTGGTTCGTAGATTCCTTGAAACTTTGGCACAGCGGGAAGCGCTTGAGAACCTGGTCCGAGCGTGATGTTGTTGAAGAAGAAGTTATAAAAGAGTCCAAGAAGTGCGAAGGTTGCTATTCCAGCAGCGAGTCCATTGAGTCGCATCAAGAATGCGCCAGTTAGCGCAGCGATAGTCGCACCGAGCGCCATCGCAACGATAATAGAGATGTAGAGATTGAGTCTAAAACCAATCAGTGGCTGCCAGAGTTCTTGTAAGGCGAGGGCATTTCCCTTCACTCGTTCACTTGCAGTGGCCATTCCAGAGACCCAGGCACCGACCATGGCGAATGCGCCGTGACCGAATGAGAGAACGCCAGAGTTTCCGACAAAGACCTGAAGTGCGATCACCATGACGAGATTGCAGAGTGCGAACTGAACTGCGAGTTGAAGGCTCGCAGAGATAGCGCCAACTCCAATCGAAAGAATGAGAACAGTGACGAGTGGTCCAAATAGCTCGCGAGCGTTGAATCGTGTGAGGCCAGCTACGTCTTTCATCATCAGACTCGCTCCATCTCATTGCGCTTTGAGAGGATTCCGCCAGGGCGAACGAGGAGAATGATTACAACGGCTAGGAAAAGGTAGGAGTAGGCATAGACGCGGGCATTTCCAAGGTAAGTGTTGAGGATGCTCAAAATGAAACCGACGATAAATCCACCGAGCGCAGCGCCACGAAGTGATGAGATTCCACCAATCACAATTCCAACCAGAGCCAAAATGGTGATGTTGAGACCAAACATGGGATCAACTTGCGGATTCTCGACTACCAAGATGAAACCAACAGATGCAGCCAAGATGCCCGAGATAGCGAATGCCGAGCCAATCAAGCGATTCGAGCGGACACCGAGCAATCGAGCAGTTTTGAAATCAGTTGCAGCGGCTCGAAGTTGAAGGCCGAGGGTGGTTCGCTCGATGAGATAGCCCATCGCCAAGAGAATCGCGATGGTGATGGCGACAGTGACAATGCTCGAGATGGTGAAGTTAAGGCCGGCGAATTCGAAAGACCCAGTCATCCAGGGTGCCACTGCAGCCGAACGGGGGAGCGCGCCGAATATCAATTCATAGCTCTTCTGTAACCCAACGGAGAGACCAAAGGATGCAATCAGCATGATTGCAGGTCCAGTACCACGAAGTCGTCGATAGATTGCAAGTTCGGTCACAATCGCAAGAAGTGCTGCACCGAGCGCTGCTAGAAGAAATGAGAGTAAGAGCGGAAGATCGTTGGTAACCACCATGAGATAAGCCGAGATTGTTATAAGTTCAGCATGAGCGAAATTCACCAATCGCATCACGCCAAAAACTAAACCTAAGCCGAGAGCTGCGAGTGCGTAAGTGCCCCCGAGTGATATTGCATCGAGTATTGCTTGCATCAAGCACCTGCCCCGAAATAGGCACGGCGAAGCGCGGCCTCGTCTTTTGCGTCCTCAGGGGTCAAAGTCGCCTGAATCTTGCCAGCACGGATGATGAGGGTCTTATTAGCAAATGCGGTGACGAGGTGGGCCCTTTGTTCGACAATGACAACAGAAGTTCCAAGAGCGATGATTTCTTTCAACTTAGAGAAGACATCCATGATCACTGTTGGCGCAAGTCCAAGCGATGGTTCATCGAGAAGAAGCACTTTGGGATCTGCAACGAGCGCGCGCGCAATGGCAAGTTGTTGTTGTTGGCCACCAGAGAGCATTCCTGCTTGATAATCGGCATGGGTATTGAGAACCGGAAAGAGCCCACGGACTTGATCGAGTGCTTGCTTTGCCGATGATTTGTCGCGCCTTCCTGTTAATCCCAACATCAAGTTCTCAGTAACGGTGAGTCCGCCAAAAATTTGTCTCCCTTCAGGTACAAGTGAGAGACCGAGCCGAACCACATCCTCAGGTTTCTTTCCCGTGATTGGCGAACCTTGAAGTTGCACAGTGCCAGATTTCATGGCGACCTCACCTGCGATCGCCTTCATCAATGTGGATTTCCCAGCTCCGTTTGGTCCGACAATTCCAAGTGATTGACCCGCTTCTAGCGAAAACGAGACGCCAAAAAGGACATCGACCTTGCCATAACCCGCTTGTAGATCCTTCACTTCAAGAAGTCCCATTACTGCACACCGCCAAAAGTCGCATCACCAAGGTAGGCGCTCTTTACCTCAGGATTGGCTAGCGCTTCACTGGGTGAACCATCAAAGATCAAGATGCCAGTTGCAAGCACAGCGACGCGATCACATGCCTCTGCCACCAGTCCGACATTGTGATCTACTAAGAACATTCCACATCCGATGTTCTCTCGAATTGTTGCGAGTGCTTCAAGAAGTCTCGGCACTTCACTTTCGTTAAGTCCGGCTGCTGGTTCGTCCATGATTAGATACTTTGGTTGAGATGCAACAGCGCGAGCAAGGCCAACTAAACGGGCGTTTCCGTGACTAAGGCTTCCTGCAGGAAGTGGCGCAAGGGATTGAAGCCCTAAAATTTCTATTGTTGAGGCGGCGCGTTCTTCTGCAATCTTCTTTGTGACGCTAACACCGAGTGCACCGAGTGCGACATTCTCTGCCACGGTGAGTGAATTAAAGAGGCGACCAGATTGGAATGTGCGCGCGATTCCGGCGCGAGCTCGCTTATCCGGTGACATGTCATCAAGTGGCGCACCATCTATTGTGACGGTTCCACCA
>Ga0194126_10013930_pt1 | contig 9996 bp, 16 predicted proteins | sample TA2KigC150mmetaG_FD_148641 | JGI IMG/M metagenome (GOLD analysis project Ga0194126, IMG submission 148641) | Freshwater microbial communities from Lake Tanganyika, Tanzania - TA2015035 Kigoma Deep Cast 150m | ecosystem: Environmental > Aquatic > Freshwater > Lake | place: Tanzania: Lake...
CAGGTCTTTGAACTCTATCGCCAGCCCTTTGGGATCGAGTCCAGTTATCGTCAAATGAATCAGGTTCGCGCTCGCACTTCAACACGCAATCCTGTCATCCGCTTGCTTTTGGTCGGTTTGGCTTTCGTCTTGTTCAACCTGTACATTGCCTTGCGACAAAACCTAGCCTCGGCGCTCAAAAAGCCGGTACAATCATCCAAACGCTTCTGGCTCTCTTTGCGTCGCATCGCTTTCTTGCTCAGTCGTACAATTGAACGCTTTTGGGGCACGACTGAGGTCATTCAACACCAACCCTGTTGTGCCCTTTCGTGATCTACTGATTATGGCGGACTCCAAAATCTCATCGCATCGGCATGTGGTATTTCGCGGCGTAGTGACCAACGGATTGCTCCGCGAAGCGGATAAACGGATGATGGACGCTCTATCCGATTACACCGCACCTGCGGTGGGTGCAGGTGTCCGTTTTCTCATCCGCTGGTCATTGTCCGCAACGCTTCCAAAAACGGAATGGCTTTCACGATCTTGATTCCGCGATACTCGCCTTGCAGGGAATCAAAATGCGGATCGTATGTCACCAGGTAATTTGCCTTCCCCTCCACCGCGCAGGCGACAACCACGTTATCGTCGGGGTCGGAGAGCAGGGCTTCGATTTTTTCCTCTGGCACAACAACCCATTCCGCAAAACTCGCGAGTATCTCAACCAGAGCGGTCATCTTTTCTGCTTCAACGCTATGATCCAGCAATTTCTCAACGATTTCTTCCGCTAGCAACGCGCAGATCAACAACACGAATTCGCCGCGTTTCCATCGGTCAATCACTTCGCGGGTTGGGCTGGATGGATTCTTGCTCAACGCGGAAGAGACGAACATGTTCGTATCAAGCACCGCGCGAATGGATTCAGTCATCTTCCCACTCCCCCTCGATTGCCGTGCCTTTTGCGATGGCGTCGGCGCGAATAGCGTCAAGCGATTTAGCAAATCTCTCCATCGCTTCTTCACGCGAGAGATGGCTCATCTCCGCCGCACGAGCCTTGGCGCGCGCAACAATTTGCGCCGCCAACTCGCGATTGGGACGCGCACGTTGCTTTTTAAGCGTTTCCACCGTCTCAATAACAATGAGCAGTTCCTTCTCTGGTAATTGCGCCACTTCGATAACTGCCTTGCGGACTAGTTCTTGTGGTGCGAGTGTATCTGCATTCATTTTATATTCCTTTCGATAAAGCATCATCCCATCGGCATGTGAGGTTCCGCGGCGTAGTGACCTGTGAGGGAGTGATACAACTGCCGCTCGAGGTCGGTCAGTAAACTGCTCGCGCCAAATCGAAACAGGTTGGGCATCAGCCACTCGTCGCTGAGTTCCTCCTTCATCAGCGCCTGCCACGCCATGGCCTGCTTGGCGGAACTGATTCCGCCCGCGGGCTTGAATCCGATCTTGTAGCCGTAGCGGTCGAGATACTCGCGGATGGCGCGCGTCATGACGAGACTGACTTCCAACGTGGCATTGACCGATTCCTTGCCCGTCGAAGTCTTGATGAAATCCGAGCCCGCCATCATCGCTACGAGGCAGGCTTGATAGACCTGCTTGAGCGTTCCGAGATCGCCGGTCGCTAAAATGGTCTTCATGTGCGCGTCTCCGCAGGCCTCGCGGAATTGCTGGAGTTCATCGTAGAGCGATTTCCAGTCGCCCGTCAAAACGTAGTTGCGGGCGATGACCACGTCAATTTCGCGCGCGCGCCAGCCTCCACGGATTGCTCGTCACCTGGCACAGAATCCAATCATCGCGCCCCGCATCGGCCAGCACGACCGCAGGCCGCATTTTGGTACGCGATAGATCCGAAAACGGAAATGGGACCAGGACTACTTGTCCGATTGCAGGTATGCCCATGCTTCATCCTCCTCAGGGCGATCCCAATCTTCCGCAAGCGCGGCTTCACTCAACAGGGCTGTTTCGGCGACGAGCATCGGCTCATCCAAAATGGTCAAAATGGCGCGCCGGCGTTCGGGGAGTTCTACCTTCTGCGGCAGGCGGACTGTACCGTCTTTTTCGATTGTCACTTCGATCGACCGTAGTACCATCGTACACCTCTATCCTGATTATACTCTCTTCCCCCTCACTCCCCCGCCGGCGCCTGGATAGTCTGCCCCTCCCCGCCTTCCCAAGTCCCCGAAGAGGGAAGGGAGGGAGGGGTCGCCCTGCGCGCCGTCCATCCGTTCTCGTCCGTGATTCCGCCTGCCCCGCCGTATTTGGGCGGGGTGACAGAGTCCGTTGATCCCCCTCCCGCCGCAGGAGGAACAGCGCGGAACGCATAGCGTTCAAGTCTCCTGCTGGTGATATAATGAGGCAAACAAATAAGGGTTTCGCAAGCAAAAGAATTACTTATGACCGATCTGAAAATTTGGAAAATCGTCTTCGAAATCAGGTATCCCGCCGCCGCCAACCTGTTTGATAATCGAGGCAAGATTGCCGCTAAATGGCAATGGACTTCTGATTTGTCGGAATGGCGGATATCTAGTAATCAGGTGTCTGTCCACAACAAAAGCGGTACCACCTTTCTAAATGCTGGCTTCAAGAACACCAGTGTAGTTGTGGAACAGCCAGAGAACCACGCCCAATTCTCCGAGCGCGCTTTGGAATTTTCGACGTGGGTTCTTGATTTATTGCAAATCAAAAGTATTGATCGAGTAGGGCTAAGGATTATTCAACTTGCGAAAAGACAACATTTCAAGTTGCTTGTGTCGAAAATGCGCGAGGAGTTGTTCAAATTAGGCGAAGAAGATTGGGCTTCTCTCGACGGTCATCCAGAAGATCTTGGTCTGCCTCTCACTTTGGCGCTTGGAGAGAATAAGGCTAATTTTACTTTGGGACCGATGAAATCAGATCAATTAGTAAATTTCTTCGAGTCAAATGATGTGAAAGGTAAGCTTCCTTCCGTAGCCGTTTTCATAGATTTTGATTTATACAAAAACGAGCCAAATTTTCCTCCCGAAACACGAACTAAGAACTTGGGCGACTTCCTAAAATCAGGCAGTCAACAAATATTAGATATTTCGGATAAATTTCTAGCCAAGTACGGAGGCTTTAAATGACAAGTTCCTTTCAACAATCACGCACTGAAATTCCGCGTGTTGAAGAATTGTTCTATCAAGGCACCGTTGCTGCAACAACAGAATCGAGCATTCTTGAGAGACTGGAAACTTTAACCAATCAAACTGGTCAATTGAGAATTGACGTTCAGGAACGGCCAGTAAAATACAACACGCAAATTCGAGATTTGGGCGATGAAAATTATGCTTTGGTTGAGCCATTAATCATCTCTATTGAAGAGTACACTGGCGAAGATACCGTTATCGTTAGTTTTCCTGAAATTGAAGTGTTTGGCGAAGGCGTCACAGAAGCGGAAGCCTTGATGAATCTGAAGATGGCTATTCTGGATTTGTATGAAGAACTAACCGATACTCCCCAAGAGGAGTTAGGTGATTTGCCGAAAGCCTGGCTTTCAGTATTGCACAAAACCATCAAATCAATGAAATAGATGCTTATGAAGTGGCGCAACATAACTGCATCTGATTTTGGCAAGGTGATAAAGAAACTTTCGTTACAGCCTTCGCAATCAAAAAGGCGAGCGCCACATCCTGTTTATTGGTATTGCCTTGACGGGAAAAAGGTATTAAGGCTCACCTTGCCAAATGTGCATGGCGGGTCAAAATCGGTTTCAACTGGTTTTATCAAACAGATTCAAAACTCCCTCAGATTGGACACCCGTCAGTTCGAAGATTTAACAGATTGCCCGCTTACCGCAGAAGAATATGAGGGGATAATACGCGGCAAGTTTGGGATTTGATTCAAGTTCCCCTGCCACAAGGACACCCTCCCCCACCCCGAAGCGACCTTCAACCAAGAAAAGAAACCGACCCCACACCCTCTCCCCGTGGGAGCCCCACAGGGGCGCTTCGCGAAGGCCCAAGCGGACACGCCAATTGCTCAAGCCAATCAGAGCGAGGTTCTTTCCACCCGCGCGCCGTCCATCCGTTCCCGTCCGTGAGTCCGCCTGCCCCGCCGTATTTGGGCGGGGTGACAGAGTCCGTTGACCGCCACACCCCTCCCAAAGCCTTGCGTTGCGACCGCAGGGAGGGGCGAAGCCCTGTCGAAACGGACACCCTCCCCCACCTCGAAGTGACCTTCCTCCCGCGCGCTGTCCATTCGTTTATTCGTGGCTCTTCATTCGTGGACGGCTTTTCACCCTCCCCCACCCCGGAGCGGACTTCCCCCCACGCGCCGTCATCCGCTCCAGTCCGAAGGACTTCCATGTACTGAGAAGGGAATTCATTCCCGCCTTCCACCCGCGCGCCGACCATCCGTTCCCGTCCGCGAGACCGCCTGCCCCGCCGTATTTGGGCGGGGTGACAGAGTCCGCTGACCGCCACACCCTCCCAAAGCCTTGCGTTGCGACCGCAGGGAGGGGCGAAGCCCTGTCGAAACGGACACCCTCCCCCACCCCGAAGCCTTGCGCTGAGCCTGTCGAAGCGGACCTTCCACCCGCGCGCCGTCATTCGTTCCCATCTATGAACATTGACGAAGTTACCCACCGTAGTTACAATAGAAACCATGAAATTCACTTGGGACGAAAACAAGCGGCTTTCCAACATGAAGAAACACAGCATAGACTTTGCCGACGTCCCAGCCATGTTCGAAGGCAATGTTTTCACCATTGAAGATACACGCTTTGACTATGGCGAAACGCGTTACATCACCTTTGGGCTTTTGCAATATCGTATGATTGTGGTTGCGCATACAGAAGACAACGAAGTGATTCGAATTATCTCCGCCAGAAAGGCGACAAAAAATGAAGAAAACACTTATTTCAAAGAAATCGGGCACGGACTTTAAACGTCTCGACGCGATGACCGACGCCGACATTGATCTTTCCGACATTCCTGAGGTGACGCCTGAAATGTTTGCAAAAGGCGTCCTTCGGCGCGGGCTTAAACCAATTACCAAACAGCAACTTACACTGCGCCTCGACAGCGACGTCGTCGAATGGTTCAGGGAGCAAGGCGGAGGCTACCAGACAAAGATGAATGCTTTGTTGCGCGCCTACATGGAGGAACACAAAAGGGTGGTTGGCGCACGTGCAAAAGCAGCACATTGAGCCAGGAGTTTCTCACACGGTTTCCACCACAGGCAGGGACGAAGCCGTGTCGAAACGGACACCCTCCCCCACCTCGAAGTGACCTTCCTCCCGCGCGCTGTCCATTCGTTTATTCGTGGCTCTTCATTCGTGGACGGCTTTTCACCCTCCCCCACCCCGAAGCCGATGGGTTGAGCCTGTCGACATCGTACCCGTAGGGTAAACCACCTTCCACCCGCGCGCCGCCATCCGTTCCCGTCCGTGATTCCGCCTGCCCCGACGTACTTTGTCGGGGTGACAGAGTCCGTTGACCGCCACACCCTCCCAAAGCCTTGCGTTGAGCCTGTCGAAACGGACACCCTCCCCCACCCCGAAGTGACCTTCCACCCGCGCGCCGTCTGTTCGCCGAAGGTTCGTGGTTCCATTCGTGGACGGCTTTTCCCCACTAGCGAAGCCCTGTCGAAACGGACACCGTCCCCCACCCCGAAGCCGACTTCCTACCAAATGGTCGCCAAACCACTGGCTCTGATTTTCCCATCACGGCTGATGATTGGCACGGACAATTCTAATGCTGTGGCCGCGATAATTCGGTCGGGCATGTCAGGAACGGCATCACGCGAAATGTCTCTCATCCGTTTGGCAATTTTTCCCGTCACAGGGATTTCCACCAACGCTGCATTGCCCGCCTCGATGGATTGAAGAAGTCTCTCCAAGGTTTCGGGGTTGATCTTTGCTTTTTCCGTCAGGTAAACGATCTCTGTCAAACTGATAGCGGAAATGCCGATTTGCTCCCCGTTTTGCGCGGCATCATCCAGGAACTCTCTCGCGACGGACGAGAGTCTTTCATCTTCGAATAGATACCAGATCACCGCATGGGTATCAGCAACGGCGCGAATCATGCGATATCCTCACGCGGAAAATCCCTCCACATTTCACGGCGGGCGTCGTCAATGTCTTTTTCAGAAATGGACGGGAGCAGATCCTTCCACAAACCGCGCAGAGATTTGTAAGCACGGATGTTTTCCGACAAACTTTGCTCGATTTCGGGCAATGCCTGATAGATCACTTTCAGGCGCTCACGCGGCGGAAGTTGACGAAGCATTTTCAAAACATCTTGGGGAGTAGCAGTAATCATTGCGTGTTACCTTTCACTCTGCCCTGATTATACACTCATCCAAGAGACCACCGCTCAGCCGTTCATCCTTCATAATTCAGCCTTCATCCTTTCATTATTTCTCCCACCACCACACCCTCCCGAAGCAGATACCTCCCCCACCCCGAAGCGGACTTCCACCCGCACGCCGTCATCCGCTCCAGTCTGAAGGACTTCCATGTACTGAGAAGGAAATTGATTCCCGCCTTCTACCCGCGCGCCGACCATCCGTTCCCGTCCGTGATTCCGTGACAGTGTCCATTGACCGCCACACCCCTCCCAAAGCCTTGCGTTGCGACCACAGGGAGGGGCGAAGCCCTGTCGAAACGGACACCCTCCCCCACCTCGAAGTGACCTTCCTCCCGCGCGCTGTCCATTCGTTTATTCGTGGCTCTTCATTCGTGGACGGCTTTTCACCCTCCCCCACCCCGAAGCGGACTTCCCCCCACGCGCTGTCATCCGCTCCAGTCCGAAGGACTTCCATGTACTGAGAAGGGAATTCATTCCCGCCTTCCACCCGCGCGCCGACCATCCGTTCCCATCCGCGATTCCGTGACAGAGTCCGCTGACCGCCACACCCCTCCCAAAGCCTTGCGTTGAGCCTGCCGAAACGGGACACCCTCCCCCACCCCGAAGCGACCTTCCATGTGCTGAGAAGGGAATTCATCCCCGCCGTTGATCATCCTTCCCCGTATTTTATGGGAAAGCCGATAATGTTTCAATATGTTTTTAGCAAATTTTCGCTAATTTTGAATTGAGGTGGTCGAATTGACATAGAATATGCATCATGCTTTGTAAAGAGCCACTTATGTAATTCTTCTAGTGTATGAATTCGGCTTTTCGTAATAGTAAATTTAGCCAAATTTGCTTTTTCCGCTAGTTTTCTGGTCTTCAGTGCTTTTTCATCCATGCCTACATCCGATACTGTCTCAAAACCCAATTCATATCTCAATGAAGTTGGTGGTAAGGAAAATACCCATTTAAATATACTTTCAGTTCTTGGCATGTGGAACTCTGAAGTAATAATTAATAGTTTTCTAAATCCTCTTGTATCAACATGAATTGTGCGTGCAAAGAATCCATTACCTATGGTGTCGTAAGAACACGTTTCAACCAATATTTTTTTTGTTGGAATACCTTTGCTAATTAGGTATTGTGCCCCTGCTACCGACTCAATTATTGGAAAACCGCGATCATCCAATGGTGGTGGCTTAAGAAGTGTGCCTGCGCTCAAAGTGATTACATGTTCGTCTTTGAATATCTCTACAACTCTGTCAAATCGTCTTTTGACCCATAAGGGTAATTCGCCGCCTTCTCTTACCCCTCCGCCAGGAACAAGAATTGCATCATGGGCGCTCATAATTAGTCTCCTGAAATTATCTGTTTATCAAATCGGCTAAACCAGCAATGATTGAGCCAATCGCAACTTCAAAATAAAGTGTGGTACTTGGATATACAATCCATGCAATTATACAAGCTAATGGAATTACTCCAAGAGTAATGATTCTGAACCAGTATTGCCTTAATATCCATGAAAACTGCATAACAGGATTAACTTGTGGCCATCCTTTGGAAAAAACCCTATCAAAATATCCTCTGCATAAGAAAGCTAGGCTGGATTTTCCATCTAATTTTATCTCCCTGCCATGGAATCCTCTATCGCTTCCAAAAAACCAAACAGTTACATAGCAATCCTTTATTACTTTTTCTTTCGTTTCCACAATTACACATCTTAGAAAAGAGTCTTTGTCATCTTTTCCATAAGTCCTTACATCGAACCTGTTCAGAAGTTCCAGCGGTAGGCTTAATTTCTTTAGCGAAGAGATTCCATAAGCACTTGCACTCATATGTTCTTCTTGAGTCGCGCCCTCGATTGTTCTGCCTTTTGCCCTAGGATCAACAATTAACACCTGAAACTTCAAATCCGTTCTTGAACGTGCCACATCTAGGAGAAATCCTAAAACTCCCGAAGATGAAGGAAGCCAAGTTCTCCCATGATAGGCCATGAGTTTAATAACACCGTCAATCGGCGCATTTTCTATAGCTTGTTTTAGAATAATTTGAATGGCTTTACTATGTGTCCAATCTACATTGGTAATTATTTGTTGTCTGTGGGATATCAGATTTTCGGTCTTTTGCCAGATAGAAGATAATAGTTCACGCACTTCTAGATCAAGCATATTTGCGCTAGGCGATATGCGTATTACGAGTTGATTAGTAAGAGATTTTATTGTGGCGAATTCGAGAACATCCGCTTTAATCAACGAATTAATGATTGGCTCTAAAACCCCGCCTTCCAAACCGACCCATGGAGCACTTCCAATAAATTTACTAATTTCCGATATCGATTTCTCAGATAGAGGAATATACCCATATCTACAGAAGTAAGAGAGGGTTTTTAAGTATAGATCGCTTGTCGGTAATGATAGTCTTTGCAATATTTCTCGAACAATATCCTCATGGGCGTGGGATGGACGTGCATCATCCTCTTTCCTGACTAACTGTTGAAACATCGCATCAATTCTCTTGTCCATCGGAAGTCCCTCATCTCTCTCTATGTTCAAGTGTGCCGTAATTCGGCGATTCTCATAAATACATCGGTATGGGAGTTCTCTCTTTTTAAACGATTTATCAAATCAGTTAGGTCATTAATATAGAGGTCGGCTTCAATATCCATTGTGGCTCTCTCGTTTGTTCTTAGAACTCCAACAAAGCCTTCTTCTTTCGCCAGTTGCATATCATGTTTGCCATCTCCAACAAACATTGTGCTTTGTCTAAAAGCATCAGTTTCCAGCTTTAATTGTTTTTGGATTTTTCTAAAATGATCTGCGCCTTTCTTGTCTGATGTTGCAGAATAATCCGAACCAAGAACTAATTGAAAGCAATCTATTATTTCAGCATGTGAAAGTTTTGCTTCCACAATAGCATTGGTAGATCCACTTGTAACAAACAAGGAATAGCCTGCATTGTGCAGCGCTCGAATAGCTAGCGGCACATCTTTGAAAGGGGAAAATTTGATTGTCTTTACTCTTGACCAGAATTCGTCTACTAGTCGTGTGATGTTTTCACCTCGTATACCTGATTGCTGTAAAACTATTTGAAATTGCTCGTCCAATGGTTTTCCAGCAGTCTCAATATAAATACTTTCCCCTCTCTCTTGCGAGATTCCAAAGCCTTCGTACAACATCTTGCCGAATATTTCTTGATGTTGTTTCATGGAATCAATAAGCGTCCCATCTAGATCAAAGATGATACAACCTAGCAACGTGTTGGTCTCGTTCATCTTCATCATGCCATTCAGTATAGCACCATTTCCCGAACTCTTTGAATGCTTTGCACTCAACTCCCTCCCCTCACTCCCCCGTCAGCGCCCAGATATTCTTCACCTGCGTCGCCTCGTGCAGGAACTCATGACCTTCGCCCTGCTCGCGATCCATCCAATCGCGCGGCAAGCCGTAGCCGACCCACGTCCGCTTCATGTTGGCGGCGGACTCATACTCCACCCAATAACTGCCTTCCGCCGAGCCGAAGTACCAGACCGCGTCCACGTCTTCGTGCTGGACGAGAGTCTTGGTCAGGTGGTCGCGGTCGCCCGTGACGATGTTGACCACGCCGCCAGGCACGTCGGACGTATCCAGCGCCTGATAAAAATCGGTTGCGCTCAACGGGAAGCGCTGGCTGGGGATCATCACCACTGTGTTGCCGCGCGCGATCG
>Ga0194126_10013931_pt1 | contig 9996 bp, 8 predicted proteins | sample TA2KigC150mmetaG_FD_148641 | JGI IMG/M metagenome (GOLD analysis project Ga0194126, IMG submission 148641) | Freshwater microbial communities from Lake Tanganyika, Tanzania - TA2015035 Kigoma Deep Cast 150m | ecosystem: Environmental > Aquatic > Freshwater > Lake | place: Tanzania: Lake...
CATCACTATCAGTCGCGGGTCATTTGCGGGCGGGAGTGCCGTCGCACGCGAGTTATGTCAACAGTTGGGATATCCTTGCTTGAGCCGCGAGGACGCGCTGTCCCTGGCAGCCCGGGATTACGGCATCGTCGAGGAGGAGCTGCGGAAATCCCTGAATGAATCCCTTCGGTTCTGGGAGGAGGTGCCGGGAAAACGACTGGCCTACGTCAAGTGCGTCACGGCCGTGCTCTTGGATCAGGTGCGTGACAACAGCCTGATCTATCACGGGAACGTCGGGCACCTGTTGCTTTCCGGTCTGGATCACGTGCTCCGCGTACGAGTGACGGCGGACCTGGAGTATCGGATCAACGCCGCCATGGCCCAGGCCGGGCTGTCGCGGGACAAGGCGCTGGTGTATATCCAACGGGTGGACGAATCGCGCAGCCGCTGGGCGCGGCTTCTGTACGGCGTCGATTGGACGGACCCGACGCAATACCACGTGACGTTGAATCTCGGCGAGATGAGCGTCGCCAGCGCTGCCACCGTCATTGTCCGGATGTCGGAAATAGACGAGTTCCGGCCCTCGGAGCAAGGTCACAGACAATTGGCGGACCTCCATTTGGGGTCGCGGGTTTGGGCCGCTTTGGCCAAGAACCCGCTCACGCGCAGCGCGAGCGTTCAGGTGACGGCCCACGACGGCGAAATCGCGATCACCGGAAACGTGCACTCCGCCCAGGCCGTGGAATTGATCCCGCGGATCGCAGGCGATGTGCCGGGCGTGCGCAGCGTCCACTGCGAGGCAGGAATGGGCACCGATTGGTACTGGTAATGCGCGCGGAAACCGGGACAGGTACCTTTAATGCGGCAAACTGGGCGGCGTGGGATGCGAGCGATCTGCGCGACGGGTGGCTGGGGTCGGCCGCGGTGGCAGTGAGCGGCCCGCGATCTGCCGGTGAGGGCCCGTGCTTTCCGGGAGACCGAGCCGTCGCAATTGGGAGCAGCATTGCTTGCAGGATCCGGGAGAATCGCCGAAGCTGGCATAGGTGACACGGCGCGATTGCTGCCGTGGCCGCCTGTCACTTCCTTCGCGCAAGGCCAATCAGAGGTCGGCGATGTTCCGTTGCCGGACAGAGACTCCGTCGCGCACCTGATCGCTGGGGTGCAGGATGACCTGTTCGCCGGGCTGCAAGCCGTCCAGGATTTGAGCCGCCAGGCTGTTCCGGCGGCCGATTTGCACGGTCCGCAGACGGGCGACTTCGTCAGCCACGACGAACACGGCCCAATCGTCTCCGCGGCGGAACAGTGTACCGGTGGGCGTCTGGAGCACATCGTTTTCTTCCCACAGCACGATACGGGCTTCAACGCGGAAGCCGTCTTTCAGCGACGGTCGCTGCTGGGGCGTGGCGAGCAGGTCGAGAATGACATTGACTCGTTGCTCTTCGACGCCCAGAGCGGAGACCTTCGTGAAGGCGGAGGGTTCCACGAGGCGCACGACAGCTTCCAGCGGCTTGTCGCCGCCCCACTGCTCAAGCTCCGCCTTCGCTCCCGGACGGACGGCCACGGCATCGCTCGAGAGAAGGTCCACCTCGACCTCCAGGTCGGTGGCGTCTCCGATTTCGAGCAGTTCGGTGCCGGCGCGCACCATGGTGGTGCTGCGCTGCAGCACGCGCAGCACTTGCCCCGAGATGGGAGCGGTGATCGGGAAACTGGCCGTGCCGGCCGGCGTCGAGTCGGCAGGACTTGAGGAAAGCAGGGCGGCCCGAGCCAGCTCCAGTTCGAACCGGGCGATGTCACGGGCAAACAGTGCGGAGCGATGGTCCTGAGATCGTGCCCGCTGCAGCATCTCGGCCTCTTCAAGCCGCTCGACGGCGGCCGCCTTGCTCGTGGCGAGTTCCCGCAGGCGTGCCACCACGCTGCCGGCGAAAGCCAGCTCCGCACTCGCCCGTTCCACCGCCGACTCGACGCGGGATAATGCCGCCTCGGCGGCCTTAATGCGCGCTTCCGCCTGGGCCCTTGCGCGCGGATCGAGCAGTTCCGGCTCCTGCGGCTCGATGATGGCCAGCAACGTTGTGCCGGCCGTCACGGGATCGCCCGGATCCAGCTCGATCCGTCGGAGGCGGCCGGCCAACGGCGCGGCGACAACGTACCGCTCGCGAATCCTCGTCTTGCCGTCCTCGTCGGCGGTCACGCGCAGCGGCGCCCGCGCCACTTCGGTCACCTCGACCAGGACCGGCTTTGGCCAGAAGGACCAGGCCAGTCCGCCCGCGACTGCCGCGATCAGAACTGTGTACGTCACTGCACGGAGCAAGCCACTCACGTCGTATTACTCCCGCGTCTTCAATACCGCGATCAGATCCAGATGGTCTAACCGCTGGCGTACGATGAGTCCCGAGACCGCCGCGGCGACCAGCACCACGGCCACGGCGAATCCGTAGGTCGAACGACCAATGATCAACGGTATGCGATACACCTCGGTGTCCAATCCCAGGACGGCCCATGCCGCAAACAGGTAACCCATGACCAGGCCAACGGGAATGGCGGCGAGGGTCAAGACCGCCAGTTCGCCGAGCAGAATGGCGGAGATCTCAGCTCGCGTGAAACCGATGACGCGCAGCGTCGCGAGATCCCGGCTGCGTTCCGCCAGCGAAATGCGCGCGCTGTTGTAGACGACGCCGCAGGCGATCACGGTGGCGAACATGACGTTGAAGAACCGGATCTTTCCCAGGTTGTCGGCGATCGTGTCGCGAAAGCTCCGGACCGATGCTTCCTTGATCGTCACTCCCGAAACGTGCGGCGTCTTCTTGAGGGCGCGGTAGAGTTCGTCCATCCGGTCGGCTTCCACACTGAGAAACGCGCCGGTCAGATGGTTCCCTTCGCGGAGCAGGCGGTGAAGAGCGCGTTCGTCCATGTAGGCGTTCGTGCCGCCGTATTCGGTAATCAGCGCCGCCACGGGAACCTGACGCACCGGCTGCTCGCCCTCCAGCACCTCCACGGTCACGAGTTCTCCCGGGCGTACGTCGAGCAGTTCGGCGAGTTTCGAGGACAGGAGCAGCCCGTCCCGCGGCAAGGGTACTAATTTCTGGTTGGCGTTGAGCAGCCGATAGAGACGTCCATCCGGTCGAATGCCGAGCACGCCGACGCGGCGGGTGCGATGTCCGAAGTGGAAACGGGTGGGCGCGGAGCGGATCGGTTCCGCACGGACCACGCCGGGCAGGTGTGTCAACTCGTGGACGGCGCGGCCCGTCTGCGGTTCCACGAACGAGACGATCAGGTCCTGACGCTGCGACAAGTGGAACTGGAAGTCGATGATGTGATTGATGGAGTCGAGCGTGAAGCTGCCGAGGATCAGGATGGCGATGGCCAGGGCGATGCCGAGGCACGACATGGCTGCCTTGATCGGCTTGCGTTCCAGTTCGCGAACGATCATCCGCGCGGCCTGTGGCAGGAGACCGCTGAGCCGGCTGCGGTCCAGCACGCTCGGTCGGTAGACGGCGGGAGGTTCCGGCCGCATCGCTTCGGCCGGTGGCAGCCGCACGGCCCGGCGGACCGCGGCCAGCGTGCCGGCGACCGCCGCCAACAGGCTGACCGCCAGTGCCGTGGCCATGACCGGGGCGCTCCACTCGAACCCGAACACCGGGAATCTGTAGAATCGCGTGTAGATGTGGGTCAGGCTGCGCCCGAGAAAGGAACCCGTGACCGTTCCCAGCACAGCTCCGCAGACGGCGATGAGCACGACCATTTTGAGATAGTGCAGGCCGATCTGCAGGCGGGTGTAGCCGAATGCCTTGAGCGCCGCGACCTGTTCGCGCTGAACGCTGACCAGTCGCGTGAGCACGACGTTCAGCAGAAAGACGGCCACGCTGAAGAAGATGGTCGGCGCGATCAGCCCCATGCTTCGCAACTGCCGGATCTCGTCCGAAATGTAGCGGTGCGACACATGCTCTTCCCGGTCACTTGCTCCGCGGCTCCCGTACGGCTTCAGCAGTTCGTCGAGCCGGTCCATGACGGCGCGCCCGTTGGCGCTCGGCACCAGTGTCAATGTTATGTCATTGAAAGCGCCGTCCATGTCAAAGGCGGCCGCCAGCTGGTCGTATCCCATCCAGAAGACGCCGAACCGCCGGTCGTCCGGCAGCAGGTTCGCGCCGTGGATCTGGATGATGTACTCCGGGGACAAGGCCACGCCGACGACGGTCAACCGCTGGCGGCGCCCGTTGATCACGGCCGAAACCGAGTCCCCCATCCGCAGCTGATGGGATGTGGCAAAGGCCTCGCTCACCAGCACTTCACCCGGGCGGTGCGGATCGATCCAGCGACCTCTCCGCAGGTGCAGGTCGTTGAGGATGGGTACGCGGTACGGAGGGATGGAGATCAAACGGCCGATGGCGGGCTCCGCCATGCCGGGTACGTCCAGCGTCACATCGACCACAATGCGGGGCTGCGCCCGCGCCACGCCCGGGAGCGCGGCGACACGGGGCGCCAGCGAGAGCGGGGCCCGCTTGACACGCGAGAAGATGTCCGCGAACCGGTATCGCTCGTAGTACGTTTCCCGGGACAGCCGCAGCGAATGCAGCGTGTTCAGCGACATCACGAAAGTGCCGACTCCAGAAGACATCACCAGCACAATCGCAAAGGCCTGGCCTCTGATGTGCCACAAGTCGCGGATCGCTTTGCGGTTCAAGGCTCGCACGGCATCGTCACCATATCAGTTCGCTGGCGGTCGCCTTGCGACCGTTCTCCGCCACGTGCGTCACGCGGCCGTCCGACAGGTGAACGACGCGGTCCGCCATGTTGCCGATCACCGAGTTGTGCGTGATGACCGCCGTCGTCGTCCGCAGTTCGCGATTGATGCGCTCGATCGCCTCCAGCACGACGACCCCCGTGTGCACGTCCAGCGCGCCGGTCGGCTCGTCGCACAGCAACACGTCCGGGCGCTTCGCAATGGCGCGGGCGATGGCGATCCGCTGCTGCTCGCCGCCCGACAGCTGCGAGGGGAAATGGTCCATGCGGTCCGCGAGCCCCACCAGCCGCAGAGCCTCACGCGGATCCATCGGGTCGCGCGCGATCTCGGTGATCAGGGCGACGTTTTCGCGCGCCGTCAGGCTCGGAATCAGGTTGTAGAACTGGAACACGAAACCCACGTGCTCGCGGCGGAAACGCGTCAGCGCCGCGTCGTCGAAGGCCGTCAGTTCATGATCGAGATAGCTCACCTTGCCGCTGGTGGGCACGTCCAGACCGCCCAGGATGTTCAGCAGCGTCGACTTGCCGCTACCCGACGGACCCAACAGCACCAGGAACTCACCTGCTCGCAGGTCGAGGTCGACGCCGCGCAGGGCGTGCACGTCCACTTCGCCCACGTGGTACACCTTGTTGACCCCTCGTGCGCGGAAGACAATCTCACGCTCCGGAAACCGTGCGGACGGGTTTTCTTCCATTGCGGCCTGACGCCTCTCGCACGGATTTCCCGCCTGTACCGACCGGCGGGCCGGACGGGAGGTCGCGTCGACGTGTCACGGAACCTCCGGAACGGCCCCGCCGCCGCGATGCACTATATATTGTAATCCGTCTGGCGCGTTCCGGGGAACGCCCGGCCGTTAACCGGCCGTTAACCGGCATTCCGTGACCGCGGACGCCGTACCAAGCGTGCCGTTGGCCATCCTTGGTGACGATGGCGATCGTCGGCCGTGTCGACGAGACTGGTCCGCTCATGTTTGCCTCACATGACAGCTCGTCGAGCCGACGGTAAATACGTCCCACTCATTGACGCACGTCGTCTCCGCCGCGGATCAGCCTGCCGTCGAGCAGTCGCACGGCAGCCCCTACGAGATGCTCCGGAGGTTGAGCGCGGCGTACAGAGCGGGGTCGGCGAGGCTGGTGACCACCAGCGATGCGCCGCTGAAGTCGTGCGTCCGGCTGTGTGGGCCGGGCACGGCGATCGTGAAAGCGCCTGCGGCATGAGCCGCCCGGCACCCGTTCTGGCTATCCTCAAACACGACCGTTTGCGACGGGGACACGCCGAACCGCGCGGCCGCCTGGAGATAGACCTCGGGATGCGGCTTGCCGCGCGTCACGTCCTCCGACGTCAACGCGAACTCGAAACGGTGCCGCAGATCGAACGGCGCAAGGCAGGCGTCCAACAACTCGCGGTCGCTGCTGGTCGCAATCGCCCGCGGAATGCCGGCCGCTTCCAAGGCGTCCAACAGCGGGAACAGGCCGGGCAGGGGAGCCAGTTCGTCAGCCAACACGCGGATGAACAGCTCATTCGACTCGCAACGCAACGCCTCCCACGAGTCCCGCAGCCCGTGCCAGTCAATCATCGTCTGAAAGGCGGCCTGGGCCGTGAGGCCCATCAGGGCGTTCTTCAAGTCCTCCGTGAACGCGCAGCCCCGCCGCCGCAGCACCTCGGTGCCCACCACCGTGTAAACGTCCTCCGTGTTGAACATCAGGCCGTCCATGTCGAAAATCGCTGCGCGCGGCGTTGGCATGGTGCATCTCACATCCGTAGTCCGTTCGGTCGTCCACTCAGTCGTTCCATTCCATCTTTCTGTCCCCTATCTTTCTGTCCGCTGACAGAAGAAAAGAAGACAGAAAAATGGGGGACAGAAAAATACAAGACAGGAAAAGGAACGCCTCTTGTTGCCGGGTTCGCCGAAGATGGCTCACCCATCGGGCACGGACTCCTCGTCGAGCGTGAAATCTCGTTTCTCGTCCGGCCTGAGCCGAGCGTGAGTCACGCGGGGGTCGTGGTCGAAGAAGGCAAACCACCGGTGTCGGGCGATTTCGGCCAGGAGCGCCGACTTCTTGCGGCGCAGTTGCAGTACGTCCAGGTCGTAGGACGTTCCCCAGCGAACGGGCAGGTGATGGGCGGTCGGGCAGAGGTCGCCGAGGTAGACGGCCGCCGCGCCGCCGCTTTCGATCAGCAGGCACTGGTGGGCCGGCGAGTGGCCGCCGGTGAGGATCGAGCGGATGCCGGGGACGATGTCGACATCGCCGTCGATCAGTCGCAGGCAGCCGGCGTCGCGCAGCGGCAGGATGTTTTCCTGGGGATACGCCCCTCGCAGTTCGGGCAAGTCGGCCGTGGCCAAGTCCCACTCGCCGCGCTGCACCACATACGCCGCGCGCGGGAAGGTCGGCCTCAGGTTGCCGCCCGCGTCGAACTCGGTGCAGCCGCCGGCGTGATCGAAGTGAAGGTGCGACATGATGACCGTGTCGATGTCCGCTGCCGCGACACCGATTGACATAAGATTGTCAGTCAGTGGCGACCCGCTCTCCACGGCCAGCAGCGCGCGCTGTTTCTCGGTCAGCTTGCCGCCACAACCCGCGTCGATCAGCACTCGGTTACGTCCGGTGTCGACCAGCAGGCAGTTCGTGGCCATCGGCACCAGGTTCTCGGCATCCGGCCCGACGTACCGGCTCCAGACGGCGCGCGGCACGACGCCGAACATCGTGCCGCCGTCCATCTTGAGCCGGCCACCGGAGACAACCTGCACTGTGAACTGACCGAAACGCATGAAGTGTGTTCTTTGGTGGTTGAAGCCCCGATGCAGCTGCCAGCGGCAACCGGCGTAGGACGAGTGCGATCGCCTCGCGCCATTCACGTTACGGGCGGGAGTGCCCGTGCCACGGCGTCCCGCATAGCGTATCGAATATCCCGTGTCGGGCAAGAGCGGCCGGGCGAATGTCGGTCCGGCCGTTCTCGCTGGGTTTTTCGGCGCCGACGTCGCATCCGTGCCCAGACAAGGTGCACTGCGCGGCGGTCCACGAGCGAGCCGGAGGCCGATTCCGGCGTGACAACCGCGACGAGCCGGGGGGTACTGCCATGATGATGACGCGACTTTGGGTTGCCTGTGAATGTGCCTTGATCTGCCATGCTGCCGGCGCGGCCGAGACGATCTTCATGCCGTTGAAGGCGGACGGTCCCGCGCGCGATCCGGCGAGGCACACCTACTGGCTCGGACCGTTCTCCGAGTGCGCGTCGGTTCTGGACGTGGATGGGGACGGCGATCTGGATATCGCGTGCGGCCGAAACTGGTACGAAGCGCCGGACGGGATCAAGCACGAGAATTTCGGGACCACGCACGCGAGATCTGGTACCGCGGCGTCTGAGTCCGTCCGATCGCCAAATGAGACGACTCAGGGGCCGGAAACGCGTTCCCGACGCGCGACGAAGTGGGCTGCGCGCGAGGGGAACCGGGTGTCGGCGAGCACGCCCGTGGGGTGACGGTGAGCCTCCCGCCGCGTGAACGCGGGGGGCTTCACTCCGCCTGAAGCCCGACTCCAGTCGCCTGTCACTCGCGCAAACGGCAGTTGCCGTCGCAACGCTCGCTGACATACTTCAGACACTCTTCCTTCGTGCCCGAGATTCCGACGTCCGTCCAGCCCGGGGCGTTCTCCCGCCCGGCCGGCCAAATGGAACATACGTTCTCGTGGTTCTTCACGACTTTCACCGGTCCGTCTTGCCAGTCCCTATACTCATCGGACACGTCGAATCTCCTGCCTTCCGATCGTCGCGGAGTCGATACCTCCACCGCGCTACCGCTCTGACCGAATCAAACGGGAAACGCTCTTCATGTAGTTTGACTCGCCGGGAGCACTCACCTCGCGAATCTCGGCCACCATTCCGATCCCCGGCGCGAACCACCGATCCATCCGGACCGGTACGTCCTTGCCGCTCCCAAAAAGGCCTCTCTCGACAATCGTCATCGTGAGCGAGACTTGGATGCAGTCCGAGAACTCCCGGTCCGCGATGCGATACCGTTCACCGCCCGTGGCCCGCCCCTCCAGGCTCTTGACGGCCGGAGGCGCCGAACCCGTCCAGCGGTCAGTGCGAGCCGGATCCGCCGGCAGGATCAGCAACTCGCTCCCCTGCGCTCCCTGCACCGCGGCGTAGACGCCATCGCTCCCTTCGCGGCAGTACTGATCGGGCACCGGAATCGTCGATTCCGTCACCACGCGCACGTATTCCTTCCCTGCAATCGTCTTCTTGCCGCCGAGCGAGCGTGTGGCCTTCGCTCGCTGAGGTTCCTTCCCCGTTTGCGTGACCTCGACTTCGTATTCCCAGCGAGGATTGCCGTCCAAGGGAAAGTAGCTCGGCGTCACGCTCCCCTCGCCGGCAATGCCCGCACCTTGCGACCGATCACTGCCGGTGCCCAACCCACTGCCGCCAGCACTGCCGCCAGCACTGCCGCCAGCACTGCCGCCAGCACTGCCGCCAGCACCGCCGCCAGCACCGCCGCCAGCACCGCCGTCAGACGCTCCCCTGCCGACGCTCGCCGCGTCGTCGTCCGCTTCCTGGCCCGCGGCATCGCCCGTCGCGAGATTGTCGATCTCGTTCGAAGACGAAAACATTGCCTTCTCCTGCGCTGCGTCCGACACTTGATCCGTCACACGTCCCCCGCACCCAACTGCCGCCAACCCGCACAACACCAACTCGTACGTGCACATCTTCCAATACATGGCCGCAGCTCGTTCTGTCTTGGGTATCTAGGGAAACTGGGAAGGCAAGGTACCTCAGTGCTGCCGCGATGTCAAGAGGTCGCTCGGGCGTGGTTGGCCGGGCGACTGGCGTGCATTTCCCCGAGCAGTGAGGGCCGGTGTGGAGTCACGCGGCCCACAGCGGGGCAATGTCAAGGGCGATCAGTGAGCGTGAAGAAGGAGGGCACGTGAAGAAGGAGGGCACGATCCTATGGACAGGTGCACGCGGAGCGCTGCCGGCTCAACGATCATGGTTTGCACGGTCATGATAGCCTGGTTGACTTCATGGAGAACGCGGGCGACCGCGGGCACGTTGTAGGCGGCGGTTTGGCGGTGCTGGTGGAGCATGGCGAATCGCGGGCAGCGCATGGGGGATCGCGGCGTGAGGACGCGGAAGTGATTCGTGCACGCGGCGAACCCGTGTTCGGTCCGGCGGTGGAGCACGGCCGCGGGCGAAATCTCGGCGACCGCGCCGCGGCGTCGGTCGCACAGCACGAGGCTCCCCATTGTGGTGTGGCTGGCGGACTCGAGCAGCTGGTAGGCCTC
>Ga0194126_10013932_pt1 | contig 9995 bp, 10 predicted proteins | sample TA2KigC150mmetaG_FD_148641 | JGI IMG/M metagenome (GOLD analysis project Ga0194126, IMG submission 148641) | Freshwater microbial communities from Lake Tanganyika, Tanzania - TA2015035 Kigoma Deep Cast 150m | ecosystem: Environmental > Aquatic > Freshwater > Lake | place: Tanzania: Lake...
GACCGCCGTCGAAGCAGCCTGGCTGGGTTTGGGTTGATCGGTCCCCGCCGCAGCCTTGGCCACCATCCATCCGCCCTCGGGATCCTGCGATGCCGCGAGCCACGCAAGGCCTCGGAGCAGCGCCGCGCGCGCACGCGCGTCCAGCTCGGCCGGCAGGCCACTCTCTGTCGCCGATGACGCGATCCGGTGGATTGGCGCCACCACGGGTCCAGTGGTCGACGCAACGGGTGGCGCAAGGCTCGTGATGCGATCACCCTTGATCCGCGGATCAAGCGGCACGCTCGGCTCCTGGTAGGGCGGTTCGGCGGCGAGCGCGTGTATGAGCAGGGCAACAATGGTCATAGGGTGCCGTACAGTACGGTCATGACCCTCGATTCGCTGCATTCGTCAGTCTCCCCTCGGTTGGCGATCCTCAGCCTTGCCGCCCTGTCGATGGCCTGCGAGCCGAAGGGGTCCTCCGGCCCTGCCCAGGCCACGGCAGCCCAGCCCGCCGTTGCGTTGCAAGCAACCGCCGCGACGGCCAGCGCGTCGCCAGCGGTCGTCGTCGCATCATCGCAGGAGGCCATCGATCGCCCTGCAACCGAGGTCGTTCCGCAGCCCGCCGCCGCCGCGCCCTTGATCGAGCTGGGCGAGAGCGCCGTGCTCGATGCGTCGCAACCCACGGTCTCGCCGACCTTCGGATCGATCACGGGGTGGGCGGGCAGCCGTCTCATCGTCACTGGTCCCGAGCACCGAGGTCGTTCCGCAGCCCGCCGCCGCCGCGCCCTTGATCGAGTTGGGCGAGAGCGCCGTGCTCGATGCGTCGCAACCCACGGTCTCGCCGACCTTCGGATCGATCACGGGGTGGGCGGGCAGCCGTCTCATCGTCACTGGTCCCGAGCGCGTGCGCACCGGCGGCTTCAACGGCCAGATCGCGACGTTCAGCGAGACCGACGGCACCTGGGTCGGCACCCGCGAGCTCGCCGGGATCAGCGACACCTCCGTCTCCGAGACCGTGCTGCAATCGGTCGTGGGCAACGACGACTGGCTCTTCACCAGTGCGGAAGTGCAGGGCCGAGCCGGGCAAGTCGTCGTCTGGAAGCGCGATCAGGTCGCGTCGGGCTGGAAGCAAGTGCAGCGGTTGATGCCACCGGCCACGCGAGCGGAGCCAGCCTTCGGCAGCGCGATGGCCATGGGCGATGGCTTCTTGGCCGTGAGCGCCGTCGACACTCGGTTCCGCGGGGAGCAGGGGCGATCGATCGTCGATGCTCCGCGTGTCTACCTCTTCACGCTCAAGGACGGCTCGTGGTCGGGCGCCGGCTCGCTCTCGCCCGATCCGGCTCTCAAGGCCATCTGGTTCGGCGGTGCCATTGCGGCTTCCGGGGATCAACTCGCGATCGCCAGCCCAAGGGCCTGGCAGCCGAGCCCGAAGCAGCCGGTGCAGGAATCCGGCGAGAGTGCGGTGCACGTCTACCGTCGCGGTGCCAATGGCGTGTGGGCCCTTCGGCAGTCGATCACCCCGCCTTCGGATTGCATTTGGGGTGGCTTCGGCAATCGGCTCGGTCTGCGCGGCAACGTGCTCGTCGTTCGCGCCACGGACATCCCAACTACGGCGGCTCGCATCTTCACCTACGAGGATGCAGGCCAGTGGGCACCGTCGGGCGAACTCAAGGCCAATGCCTCGAGCGGCAGCGGATTCGGGACATCGTTCGATGTGGGTGATGGCTTCATTGCCGTTGGTGACACCACGGCTGCGGCCCCGGGGGACCGACTTGGTGCGGTCACCGTCTTTGTCCCCGCGGCGGGCGGCTGGTCCGAGCGATATGTCCTCAGGCCGACAGTGACCATCCCCAATCGCCGCTTCGGCGTCGGCGTGGCCGTACGGGAGCGACAGGTTGCGGTGGGCCGCATGAAGAGTGAGGCCGAGGGCATCGAGCCCGGTGGCGCGCTGATCTTCACGATTCCTTGATTCGGGTCCTGTGGCCTCACCAAAGGCCGCTGAGTCCAGACCGCCGGATTGGAGTCGCCGGGTCCACACCGCCGGGCTCAGCCCGTCGACTTGAGCCTGCCGGGGCCTGCGCTTTGGGTTCAGTTCTCCTGGGCGCCGCCCTCTGCGGCAGCGGCGTCACTGCCACTTGCGGATGACGGTCGCACCCGTGATGGCGGCGGATGCAGCCAGAACATGGTTGGTGTATTCAGCCGGGACGGCCATCGGCCAGAGGGGATTGATCATGACGGCGACGACGGAGAGCAGGCCGCACCAGACGGCGGCGCCGTCTCGAGCCATCGCGATTGCGCCGATCGCGAGCAGCCCGAAGGCGGACCACTTGACCGCAGCAAGCACGTTGGGATCCGAGAGCCGGTCGGCCATGACGATCTGGCCGGCGAGCAGGGCGGTGGCGAGTGTGAGCAGCACGAGGACGATCTTCATGGGAGTTCCCTTGGGCACGCCATTCAGGCCGCCCGTATTGTGTATCGCACCATGAAGGGCATTGTCTTTCGGGAATTCGGCGATCTGGTGACCGCGCGCTTTGGTGAGGCCACCTGGGATGCCCTCATCACCGAGAGCAAGGTGGCCTCAGGCGGGGCCTACACGGCAGTCGGGACCTATCCGCACGAGGAAGCCGTCGCGCTGCTCATGGTGCTCTCCCGGAAGGCCGGGGTGGCGCTCGATGGCCTGCTCAGGGTCTTCGGTGAAGCCTTGTTCGGCGTGCTGGCCCAGAGGTTCCCGTTCGCCGTGGCCGGGTACGGGGAACTCTTTGCCTTCCTCGCGAACCTCGAGGGCGTGGTGCATGTCGAGGTGCGCAAGCTCTATCCGGATGCGGAACTGCCATCGTTCGTGACGCGATGGGAGGGTGATCGGTTCATGCTTGAGTACCGCTCCCAGCGTCCGTTCGCATCGCTGGCCGAGGGCTTGCTGCGCGGAGCGATCACGCACTGGGGCGGCAAGTACACGCTGGCTCGGCGTGCTCTGGACAGTGATGGATCCTGCGAGGCGATCTTCGCACTGGGGCGCACGTGATCGGCGCGGGGGGCGGCGAGGACATCGAGCTGCTGCGCCGCATGCTGGCTCGCGAGCGTGCAGCACGCGAGCAGGCCGAGATGCTGCTGGAAAGCAAGTCGCGTGACCTTCATTCCACGCTGAGCAGCCTGCAAGGCGTGGTGCGTGAACTCGATGCTGCGCGCCGTCAGGCCGAGCATCACAGTGCAGCGAAGGGGCTCTTCCTCGCCGACCTCAGCCACGAGTTGCGCACACCGCTCAATGCGGTCATCGGCTACGCCGAGATGATCGCCGAGGATTCGAGGGGGGAGCAGGTTGTCGAGGATGCCCGTCGCATCGTCGTTGCCGGGCGCGGGCTGCTCGGCCTCATCAACAATGTGCTCGACTACAGCAAGGCTGAGTCGGGCAAGCTCGAGCTCTCGCTGCAGACGGTCGAGGTGCCGGCGGTGATCGAGGAGTCGATCGCGATTGTGGTGCCCATGGTCATGGAGACCGGCTCTCGCCTGAAGGCCCAGGTCGAGCCCGGCTTCGGGATGGTCACCTCGGATCCCGTTCGGCTGCGCCAGGTCCTGCTCAATCTGCTCTCGAACTCCGCAAAGCACACCAAGCAGGGCTCGATCACGGTGAAGGCAGCGCACTTGGGCCCGGACGAGTACCGGATCGAGGTCAGCGACACCGGGCGAGGCATGGACCGCGGCCAGCTCGATCGGCTGTTCGAGCCATTCCAGCCCGTGCGTCGCGAGGATGGCATGCGGTTCGCGAGCACGGGACTGGGCATGAGCATCACCAGACGGATCGTGCTGATGCTCGGCGGAAGGATCGCCGTGCAGAGCACGGTGGGGCAGGGCACGACCGTCACGGTCGATCTTCCGGTGGCGGGACCGGGCGATCAGGGGGTTGCATGACACCAGACCAGCAGAAGCTTGCGCGCGAGCTGGCCCGACAGGCCCAGGCTGACAGCGTGCAGCATGTCCATGAGTGGCTGTGCGAACGCACCGACGATGAACTCATCCGCGAGGAAGCCAAGCGGATCCTCGCACACCAGGCCACGAGCGCCGAGTCGCCTGCAGTCCCGGCGCCACGGCGCCCTTCGGCGACGGATCCGATGCTCGGGCTTGAGCTCGGAGGCTTCCGCATCGAGCGTCTCATCGGTTCCGGCGGGATGGGTCGCGTGTACATGGGCATACGCGAGGGGCAGCCGTCGCAAGCTGCGGTGAAAGTGCTCTCGCGTGGCGGCGTGACCGACATCGCCATGCGCAGGTTCCAACAGGAGTCGGCGATCCTGGCCAAGCTCGACCATCCGGGCATCGCACGGCTGCATGCCAGCGGTCTGCACGATGACGGTCAGTCGACATTCCCCTGGTTCGCGATGGAGTTCATCGATGATGGGCTCGATCTGACCGATTGGGCGGCGCGGCAATCGCTGTCGCTGCGTGGTCGGCTCGAACTCTTCGTCCGCGTCTGTGATGCGATCGCGCATGCGCATGCGCAGGGCATCGTGCATCGCGACCTCAAGCCGGGGAACATCCTCGTTGATGCACGCGCGCAAGTGAAGGTGATCGACTTCGGCATCGCGCGCGCGGCCCAGGAGGACTCGTCGCGCTTCGGCGTGCGGACCGAGACGGGCCAGCTCGTGGGAACGCTGCAGTACATGAGCCCGGAGCAGTGCCTAGGCCAGCGTGACCGGATCGATGCCCGCACGGATGTCTATGCACTGGGGATGATCCTGTTCGAACTGCTGACCGAGACCTATCCCTACGACGTGCGCGGCGTGCCGGTGGCCGAGGCCATCCAGACTGTTTCGCAGGGCAAGATCCCCGATCTTCGTGAAGCCCTGCCCGAGGCGCCCGACGCGCTGGCTGCCGCCGTGGCCCAGTGCCTGGCCAAGGATCTGGGTGCACGACACGCCGATGCCGGTGCGCTGGCGACTGCCTTGCGTGCCGTGCTGGCGCCGAGGCCCTCGACGACGACGGCTCAGCGGCCTGATGCAGCGGGCCAACGCGCAGGGGCGGGTCAGGCAGCATCTCGGAGCGCCTCGCGATCGTCCGTCACGGCGACCCCAAGGCCTTCACGCAGCACGGGGTCGTCACGCCTGATGGGTGCCGTGATCGCGCTGCTGGCGATTGCGCTCGCGGTGGCAGCACTGGACGTGTTCGGCGTGGTCGATGTGCGCGGACTCGCATCGCGACTGTCCGGGCGTTGAGCGGCTGACTGCTGGTCCGGGCGGGACTGCACCGGAGGTTGATTTCCCAGGTCCGATGCCAGGGCTCAGTGCACCGACTGGCTCATGCGGAAGATCGGCAGCAGGATGCTCGCAGCGATGCCGCCGACGACCACGCCCATGAAGATGATCATGAGCGGCTCGATCATGCCGGTCACCGTCTTGATCGCGGCATCGAGCTCTTCCTCGGCGAAAGCAGCGATGCGCTCGAGCACCTCGGGCAGGCGGCCCGCGCGCTCCCCAGCGTTGAACATGGCACTGATGTTTCGTGGGATGAACACGGCCTCGAGGAGCGTGGGGCTCATCTCCTGGCCGTGGTTGACGCGCTCGCGCAGGTCATCCCACATGCGGTCCCAGTAGGTGTTGGCCGTGACCGCCTTGGTGATGCGGATGACTTCCAGCAGCGGCACGCCTGCAGCGAGCAGGGTGCCCATGGTGTTGGTCATGCGTGCCACGTAGAGCTGGCGGAACATGGGCGAGATGATGGGCAGATTGAGCTTGGCCCAGTCGATGGCACGTCGGCCTCGAGCGGTACGCGCCGCGACCGTGGCGGCGAAGCAGAGCCCGGCCAACGCCGGCAGGTAGAGGTGCCACCAGCCCTTGAGGAACGAACTGGCGGCAAGCAGCCACTTCGTGAGCAGGGGCAGCCGGTCGCCCTGCGCCTTGAAGAGCGGGGCAAAGGTCGGCAGCACGAACACCATGATCACCGTGACGGCCGTGATCGCCACCGCGAGCATGATGCCGGGGTAGACCATCGCGCCCTTGACCTGCTTGGCGGTCTTGCGGGCCTTCAGCAGGTCCTTGGCCACGCGTGACAGCATCTCGTCCATCGTGCCGCTCGCTTCGGCTGCCTGCATCAGGCTCACGAGGATCGACGGGAAGATGCGCGGCCACTTCGCGAGCGCGGCGCTGAACTCCTCACCCTCGCAGACATCGTCCTTGATGGCACGGACGACCGTGGCCACTTCGGTGCGCGCTGCCTGTTCGCTGAAGGTTTCGAGCGCCTCGGCCAGCGGCACGCCGGTCTTCATCATGACCGAGAGCTGCTGGCAGAGAGCGATCACGTCATCGTTGCTGAAGCGCGCGCTCAGGCGGTTGCGGGAGATGATGCCCTTCTGGCCAACTGCCGCTGCAAGGTCGCCCAGTTCGATGCTCAGGACGACAAGGCCGTCGCGCCGGAGCTGGCGGACGGCGGCTTCATGGGTTGCCGCCTCGATCACGCCGCGCACGAGCTCGCCGTTGCCACGCCGGGCGCGGTAGGCGAACTTGCGGGAGGCAGTCGCATCGACTGCACCGATCAGGCTGGCATCAATGGCGGCAGGCACCGTGCACCTCCTCCGTGGTGGTGAGTCCGTCGATCACCTTGCGCATGCCGTCGACCCACAGGGTCTCGAAGCCCTTGTCGCGCAAGAGCCTCTTGAGCGCCGCAGGCTCGGTTCGTGCCGAGATCGCCTCGAGGACATCGGCATCGGGAGCCAGCAGCTCGTACAGACCGAGCCGGCCGCTGAGGCCACGCTCGTGGCAGGCGCGGCATCCTGCACCCTTCCAGAGACGCTCAGCCTGAGCACCAAACTCGCCCATGGCGGCACGCTCCGCTGCATCCGGCTCGTACTCGGTCTTGCAGTGCTTGCAGATGCGGCGCACCAGGCGCTGGGCGAGCACGCCTCGCAGCGCGGCAGCGACCAGGAACGGCTCGACGCCCAGATTCTGCAAGCGGGTTACCGCGCTGGGTGCATCGTTCGTATGCAGCGTGCTGAAGACCATGTGGCCGGTGAGCGCGGCCTGCACGGCGATCTGGGCCGTCTCGCCATCGCGGATCTCGCCGACCATGATGATGTCGGGGTCCTGGCGGAGCAGGGCGCGCAGGGCGCCGGCGAAGGTGAGCCCCGCCTTCACATTCACTTGGGCCTGGTGGACGCCGTCGAGGTTGCTCTCGACGGGATCCTCGACGGTGCTCAGGTTCAGTGCGGTGGTGTCGAACTGCTGCAGCACCGAGTAGAGCGTGGTGCTCTTGCCGCTGCCGGTGGGTCCGGTGACCAGCACCACGCCGTGGGGTTCATCGATGACGGCGCGGAAGCGCTCGAGCATGGTCGCCCTGAAGCCGAGCTTCTCGAGGCCAAGCTTGGCATAGCTCGTATCGATCACGCGCATGACGATCTTCTCGCCGAACTTGCCCGGCAGCGTGCTCACGCGAAGGTCGATCGGCTTGCCATTGACCTTGATCGCGATCTCACCGTCCTGCGGAACGCGTCGCTCGCTGATGTCGAGGCGCGCCATGATCTTGACGCGGCTCGAGATCGCGGCGTGCATGCGCCAGGGCACGTTGGTCTTGACCGAGAGCACGCCGTCGATGCGGTAGCGGATCCGCAGCGCGCCATCGTCGGGTTCGATGTGGATGTCGCTGGCACCATCGGCCACGGCACCCGCGATGATGAAGTTCACCAGCTTCACGACTGGGCCGCTCGTGCCTGTGGTGTCCTCAGCGGCAAGGTCTGCGGCCTCGTTCTCGGCAACCGTGAACTGGGCTTCGTCGACCTCGGCGAAGATTTCCTCGGCTTGCTCGTTCGCACGCGACGGCGCCGGTTCATCGATGTCACCCTCGGCGAGCGCAGCGCGGATCGAGTCGGCCGTCGCCACCACGAAGCGCACACGGAAGCCGCAGACCTTCGTGAGGTCCTCGAGCACGAAGAAGTCCTCGGGCTCGGCCGTGGCAACGATGAGCTCGCCCCCGTCGAGCCTGACGGGGATGACGGTGTGACGCGCACGCAGTTCGGGCGGTACCAGTGCGCGCGCGCCAGGGTCGCAGGCGGCGGCCAGGTCCTCGATGAAGGCCAGGCCTCGCGCGGAAGCGACGGCCTGCAGCAATCGCTCGTTGGTGATCCAGCCTTGCTGCACGATGACTTCGCCCAGCATGAGTCGGCAGGTGCTCGAAGACTGGATCGCAAGTGCCTCGCGCAACTGGGCTGGCGTCAGGTCACCCCAAGCGACCAGGACTTGCCCGAGCGACATGGGAGCCGCATCGAGGTGCGGGGCTGTCGGTTGAGGGGTTGGGTTGTTGCGAACCATTGTGCCTCCCGAATCCGAGGAGTCTGGTGGTCACCCGTCCAGGGCGATCCTCACCAGACGACCATCGGATTCAAGTTCGGCATGGCGAAGCCCGATCTCTCGCACGACCCAAGAAATCCCGGAGGATGCTTCGGTCATGAGGTCCCCGCGGCGGACCGTCCGACCGTTGATCACCGCGAACTCGCCCGAAAGGGTTGCGGTCAGGTCAAAGGCGGCGGGGGCAGCAGCCGGTGCGGGTGCAGCTGGCTCGCCCGATTGGGCCTGACGAACGGCGGCGGGGGCCGAAAGGGCCAGCGGAGCGAAGGGATTACCGGATGGGTGCTCCTCTAGAGCGAACTCGATGGACTTGGGTCGTGCCGGCGCGGCTGCAGCGGCCACCGGGCCGGGCTTAGCGGCTGCGGCCTTGGCGGGCTTGGCCGGACCAGCCACCTTGAACATCAGCAGACCCACAGCGGCGATGGCCACGCCGCCCAGAAGCGCGAACTGCTTCGGGTTCACGCCGAGCTTATTGCAGAGGTCGTTCCAGGTGCTCGAGATGGCGCTCATGGCGTGCCTCCAGTCGGGGCTGGCGCGGGTGGCGGAGCAAGGAAGTACTCGTCGAGGTCGATCTGAGCGGCTATGGAGCTGCCATCGGTACGACGCAGATCAATGTTCGAGATGCGATTCCACGCGCGGCTGTCATCGATCGAGTTGATCACATCGAAGACCGCGGCGAAGTCACCCACCATATCCACGCGCACGCTGCGTCGCTGGAAGTCGCCGGGCTTGGACCCTGCCGGAACGAAGTCCATCGGATCACCGAGCTTGACTGAGTTCTCGAGCACGCTCTTGCCATCGACGCTTCGGCTCACGGCATCGCCGAGCTTGCTTTCAGCGGGGGAGTTGGGTACGAGTCGCCACTCCTGCTCGACATCGCGTCGCAGCGTGATGACCTCAGCCTGCAGGCGTTCGAGATCAGCGCGCTTGGCCATGTACTGCTCGGCGCTCTGCTCGAGCTTGGTGCGTTGGCGCTGCAGGTCCGAGGCGCGCGCATAGTTGGGCACCACGAACATGCCAAGCACGACGATTGTCCCGGCGAGCGTGGTGCCCGCCGCCATGGCAGTTTCGCGGCTGATGGCTGGCCAAGTGGTCATGGCATGCTCCTTGAGACGATGCGCTCTGCACCATCGGGCTGGGCCCACGGATCGACACGCACGGTGAGGCTGAACGCCTGCTCGCCTGAGCCGGCTTGCTTGACTTCATTGCGCCGCACGCTGACGAAGGGGGCGCGTGCACCGAGGCGTTGCTCGAATTCCGACACGGCCGCGAGGGTCATGCTGTGCCCTGCAAGTGCCACATCGAGCGTCACGGGCTTGGGCTGGCTCGCCTGATTGGCTGGAGCTGGTTGAGCCTGGCTGCGCCCTGCAGCCACCTTGGCTTCGCTGATGGTGATCTTCATCGCGTGCAGCGACACGCCTTCAGGCAGAAGATGGCTGATCGTGGCGATCACATCGCTTGCCTGGGCAGGCAGCGCCACGGTCTGCTGGCAGGACACGAGTCGCTTGAGGTGCTCGCGCTCGGCCATGAGCATGGCGTGCACATCGTCGATGCTCTGCGCGCTCTCACGAAGGTCCTGCGCCACGGCCACGCGGATCGCCGCCGAGCGGCTCTCGTTGAAGCTGTGTGCAGCGAGCCCTGCAAGGGTGACGGCGAAGGCCGTGGCCGCCAGAGCAACGATGCGCCGGCGCA
>Ga0194126_10013935_pt1 | contig 9995 bp, 10 predicted proteins | sample TA2KigC150mmetaG_FD_148641 | JGI IMG/M metagenome (GOLD analysis project Ga0194126, IMG submission 148641) | Freshwater microbial communities from Lake Tanganyika, Tanzania - TA2015035 Kigoma Deep Cast 150m | ecosystem: Environmental > Aquatic > Freshwater > Lake | place: Tanzania: Lake...
GACCACGCGGCGCGTCGTGAACGAGCGCCCGTCGCGGATGCGGTCGACGAGCAGGCGAATCGGCGCGTCGTGCCGCCCTGGGCGCAGGAAGTACGCGTGCAGCGAGTGCAGCGCGCGATCCGCCGGCACCGTCGCGCTCGCCGCGAGCGCCGACTGCGCGGCGACGAGCCCGCCGAACAGGCGCCCCTCGCCCTTCGGCGTCTCGGCGAGAAAGAGATCGCGGTCGAGCGGGTCGAGCGTGAAGAGCCTCAGCAGCTTGTCGAGTGGGGAGCGGCGCGGCTTGGTGTTAGGCACGGCGCCGGAACTTCGGCGAAGCCCGCAGCGAGTTCAACCCGCCGGCTCGACGATCACCGTCAGCCCCTCGATCTCCACCACGCGCACCGCTGCGCCCGCTTCGATGCGATCTACGCCGAGCGCGCACGTCGCGCGCCAGCGCTCCGCACGAATGCGCACCGTCCCGTGCGGCCCGAGCTCCGTCTCCGCCACCCCGCGCTTCCCCACAAGATCGTGCGGCCCGCCGCGCGCGCTCGGCTCGTACGCATGCGCCACGAACCGCGCGAGCACGGCGTCCTTCGCCACCCACAGCGCGAACGCCGCGCTCACCGCCCACGCCGGCACCGCGAACCACTCCCAAGCCGCGAACGAGAGCGCACCCGCCAGTGCAATGCCCGGCAGCTGAAACGCCGCGTACCGAAGAAGCGCCTCGCGCGAAGGAACCCGCTGCATGCACCCACTCTCTAGCGCGCGCGAGCGAGGCGCGTGCGTCCCAAGCGCGCGGTGCCGAGGAAGTGCGCACATGCACGAACCGCCTCGAGGCGAAGCCGAGCGAAGGACGCGGGGGCTCGCTCGCGCTCAGGCCGGCATTCGCGCCCGTGCATCGCGCTTCGCCCAATAGCGCTGCACGAAGCCCGGCCGCGCGTCGCGAGGCGCGGTGGCCGCCGCGTCGAGCACGCGCGCCGTCCAGGCCGCGAGGTGCCGTTCGCCCTCCGCGAACGCCGCGCTCGGCTCGATCTTCGCGCCGCTCGCGAACCATCCCGCTTCGAGCTCGTCGCGTTCGTCTGCGAATAGCGGCAGCAGGCGCGTCGGATCGCGCGACACGGCGCGATGCAGGCGCTCGTGCCGCCACCAGAGCGTGCTCGCATCGAAGCGATCCTCGGGCGCCGCGCCGAGATCGAGCGGCTCGCTCACGCGCACGGGCTTGAACAGCGAGGTGCAGGGCGCGGCGGTCGCAGTCGCGAAGTGCCTAACCCCTCGAGGCGAGAGCTCCGCGATCCACGAGGCCGTGGTCTGCGACGCGGCGAGCCGCCCGCCCGCGTGGACGCACGGCGCGTTCAGGCCGCCGTTGTGCCAGCGGTAGCGAGGAGAGTCGCCGGCATCGGGCCCGTGCGAGCGCAGCGCGGCGGCGAGATCGGCGAGCGACTCCGCGCGCTGCGCCGCGGCGAGCGTGCACGCGCGGCGTGTATCGGCAGCGGTGAGGCGGCCGCGCACGGGATCGGCGTGCTCGCGCGCAAGCTCGGGCAGCGTGAGCGCGTTCGAGATCGCGTACGCGCCGCCGATGCGCACCGCGCGCCAATTCTTGTCCGCGGTTTCGAGCACGAACGCGCCGCGAGTGTCCGCGACGAGGTAGCTGTTGTGGTAGGTGAAGGCGCGATTCTCGTGCCCGCAGCCGCCGCCTTGGCCGTGCGTCTCGAGCAGCTCGCCGATCACGGCGACGGCGCGCTCGGCAGACTCCGCGCGCTCGAGCGCGAGCCGTAACAAGTCCATGCCCGTGAGGCCGCTCGGCGCGTACGGCTGGTCCGTGAACACGGCCTCGTTGCCGATCGTGACGCCGTGCTCGTTCGCGCCGATCTCGGCGCCCCACATCCAGAACGGGCGCGAGAGCACCACCGCGTGCGTCTCGCGCGCCTCGTCGATCTCGATCCACGTGCAGCGCACGCGCGCGCCGCTCTCGTGCGTGCGGCGCGCGTGCCACTCGAGCAGCTGCGCCTCGTTCGGATCGCGGTCGCTGTTCTTCGCGAACAGCACGCGATCGGGAAGCACGCGCACGAACGTGTCGCACATGTTGCTGTCTTGGCTCGCCTACGGCTCGCGGCGCGCGGCCTGCAGCGCTTCGCGCTGGTGGAGGCGCCGCGATTTCGAGGGCCGAGTCGCGCGGACGCGGAGAGGAGAGAGCTCGCCGTGCACGGGGTCACCCCGCTCGCTTCAGCGCCGCCTCGACGAGCGGCAGCCGGTCGTTGCCGAAGAACATGTCGGACTCGTTCACGTACATCGTGGGCGAGCCGAAGCCACCGCGCGCGATCAGCTCGTCGGTGTTCTTGCGCAGCTGCTCCTTGATTTCGGGCGCTGCGATGCGCGCGAACAGCCAGCTCGCGTCGAGGCCCTGCTGCTTCGCGATCGCTTCGAGCACCGCGTCCTGCGAGAGGTCTTCGCCGCGCCCCCAATAACTCTCGAAGCAGGCGCGCGACCATGCCGGCAGCTTGCCGCGCTCCTCCAGCGCGATCGCCGCGCGCATCGCCTTCACGCTGTTCACCGGGAACACCTTGGGCCAAGCGATCGTCAGGCCGTAGAGGCGCGCCCAGTCTTGGAGGTCCTTCGAGCTGTACTTCGCCTTGCGCGGGTTCGGCTTCTCGCGCGCGGCGTAGACCGTGTCGTTCACCGTGTTGAAGACGCCGCCCACGAGGATCGGCCGCCACACGAGCTGCGCTGCGTGCGCGCGTGCGACGCCCTCGATCTTGTGGAACGCGAGGTACGTCCACGGGCTGCTGCAGTCGAAAAAGAACTCGAGCTTCGCCATCGCGGCCTCGCTTGTTGGGAGACCGACTCGAGATGCGCGGAGACCCGACGACGAGACTCCACGCACCGCGAGCCACTGTTCGATCTTCGCTCGGCTCCCGTCGGGATGCCTCCGCTCGGCTTTGCTTCGCTGCGCGCTCCGCTTGCGGGATCATCGCTTCGTGGGCTTGATCTCGAAGAGTGCGCGGCGCTTCGCGCGCGTGCTGCCGTCGCCCTCGCGCGCTTCGAGATGAAGCGTGGCGCTGCCCGGCGCCGCGGCACCGCTCGCTTCCGAGCGCGCTGCGCTCCAGCGCGTCACGAGCTCCTCGACGTCGAGCGGCGCTTGCGTCGTCATCGGCCCGTCGGTCGCGGTGCGGTTCACGCGGCGAATGTCGGCGTTCAGCGCGTCCACCGCCTCGCGCACGGCGCGCTCGCTCGGGAAGCCCGCGAGCACCTCGCGCAGTTTCTGCGCGCGCACCTTCACCTCGATCGCCGGCGGTAGATACGACACCTCTTTGCGACGCAAGAACTGCTTCGCCCACCACATCGGGTCTTCGGCGTCGCGCAGATTCGTCTGCGGCTTGCCCGCGCCCGATAACTCGTCGAACAGCCCGCGCGACTTCGCCTCGCGGATCTGCGCGTCGATCCACGAGTCGAACGAGAGATCCCAGGACTTGCGCTGCGTCATCGCGACCTCGGGGCGGAGCACAGCTTCCAACGCAACCGATCCGTAAGCCAGCGTTCGACTCTGCGCCTGCGCGTCACGCGCGATCCGCGGCTCGCGCTTCGAGAATCCGCCGCGCGCGCTCCCAGTCGTCGCGCGTGTCGACGTCGAGCGCGCCGTCCGGGAACGGCACGAGCGCGCGGTGGGCGCGTTCGCGCACGAGCAGCGCCTTTGCCCCGCGGTCGCCCTCGAGCGCGAGCAGCTTGCGCGCATAGGGCGGCGAGAACAGCGCGGGCACGCCGGGCTCACCGCCGTACTCGCACGCCGCGATCTCGGCGCCCGCGGCGTGCTGCGCAATCAACGCGTCGAGCAGCGCAGCATCGACTGCGGGCTGATCCGCGAGCATCACGAGCACGCTCTCGTCGCCGCGTGCGAGCGCGGCCTCGACGCCCGTGCGCAGCGAAGCGGCGAGCCCCGCCTCCCAGCGCTCGCAGCCCACGCACTCCACCGCGAGCCCGGTGAGCGCCGCTTCCACCTCGGCGGCGCGCGCACCAGTCACGACGAGCACGCGCCCTACGCGCGAGCCCAGCGCCGCAAGCGCTGCGCGTCGAATGAGCGTCTGGCCCGCGAGCCGCAGCAGCTGCTTGGGCTCGCCGAGGCGCCGCGAGCCGCCGGCAGCGAGAAGCACCGCGGTTACGGGCATCCCGCCGCTCGGAAGGGGTCAGACCCTGCGTAGTTGCGTCGCGCGGGGATTCGGGCGGGCACTACCGCTACGCCGCGGGCTCGTGGATCGGGCCTTTGCGCTCGCGCAGGGCGCCGCCGCTGCGGCCGCTCGCGAAGGCCTGCACTTCGGCGCAGATCGAGAGCGCGATCTCCTCGGGCGCGTCGGCGCCGATGTCGAGGCCGGCGGGGCCGAACACGCGCGCGCGCTCGTCGTCGCCCACGCGCGGGCCGGTCGCGGCGATCTCGCCGAGCACCGCGATGTACGGCGCGGGCGTCGCGAGCAGCGCGGCGAGGATCGCGCGGTCGTGCAGGTAGTGGTGCGTCATCACGATCGCGTGCGTGCGCGCATCGACAGCGGCGCGCACGACCGACTGCGCCACCTCGACGTGGCGCACGTCGGCGCCGGGGAAGCGCTCGGCGACCGCGTAGGCCGCACGGTGGTCGCTCACCACCACGTCCCAGCCGAGCTCGCGCGCGATGCGCGACAGCGGAATCGCATCGGGGCCGGCGCCGAACAGCGCGAGGCGCACCGGGGCGCGCGCCATCTCGAGCCAGATCGACTCACCGCTCGCGCTCGTGAAGCGCCGCCCGTGGCCGCTCGCGAGCGCGTTTTCGAGCGCGGCGTCGACCTCGGCGACCGCGAGCGTCCCTAACAAGCCTGCCTGCGCGTCGAGCGTGCGGCGCTGGCCCGCGCGCGCGCCATCGAGAGCCGTCGCGATCGCGCCGCTGGTGCGCGCCTCGCTCCACGCGCCGAGCTGTGCGAGCGGGCCTGGCTGCGTGGCGTCGACGCGCTCGAGCCACACGTCCACGGCGCCGGCGCAGCCGAGCCCGAGGCCCCACACGATGTCGTCCTGCCCGCGGTGGTCGTACTGCACGAGCTTCGGCGTACCGGTCTCGCGCACCGCGCGCGCGTGCTCGAGCAGATCGCCCTCGAGGCAGCCGCCGCTGATCAGGCCGACCATCGTGTCGTCCGCGAGCACGAGCATGCGCGCGCCCGCGCGCCGGTAGGTCGAGCCCGCAACGCCCGCGACGCTCGCGAGCACGCCGCGTTCGCCGCGCGCCGCGAGCTGCTCGTAGGCCGCCAAGATGTCGCGCAGCTCTCTCACGCACGGCTCCTGAAGCAGCGCCGAGTTTCGCGCGTGCGCCTCAATCGCGCCGCAGTCGCTGCAGCGCGAGCGCGGCGAGCGGCGGCACGACGAGCAGCGCGAGAAACACGGCCACGATCGTGTCGAGCGGCACGTGGAAGAACTCGTTCGCGAGGCGCGAGAAGTCCATCCAGTGCCCGCCGCCCTTGGCCTCTTCGTAGAGCTCGCGGTGGATGGCGCTCGTGCGCAGCTGCCAGGCGAAGCGCACGTCGGAGAGCACGATGAACCAGCCGATCAGGCCGTAGAGCGGGCGCTCCGCTTCGAGCTTGCAGCCGCGGCCCGAGAGCGCGCGGTGCAGCGCGAGCGTCGCAAAGCACAGCTCGCCCCCGTGGCCCATCGCGAGGATTGCGGCCTCGTGCCCGCGCGTGAGCGCGAGCGGCACGTAGAGCGCCAGCGCCGCGAGCAGGGCGTTTCGCAGCGGCGCGCGCTCGCGCATTGCGTACGCGGCGTACGCGAGCGCGGCGGCGACCCCCACGCCGAGCAGCGCGATGCGGTCTTGCTGCAGCGTGACGCCGCCGCCGTAGCTGAAGTCGAACGCGGGAATCGACGGGTACCCGAACAGCCAGCCGAACGCGGCGTGCCCCATCTCGTGAACGAGCGTGGTCATCGCGCCGAGCGCGGCCTGCGTCGGCCAGAACTGAAGCGCGAGGAACGCGGCGACGAGCCCTCCGCCGAAGCACGCCCAGCCGAGCGAATCGACGTGCGGCCCGCGCGCAGGCTCGGGCTCCGCGACTGCTTCGAGCGAAGGCTCCGGAGTCGCTTCGGGTGTCGCGACCGCCGGCGCCCGCCAGCGCGAGAACACGACGCCGCAGCGCGCGCACTCGCTCTCGAAGCCGGTCTCGAAGCCGCACTTGGGGCACTCGGTCATGGCGCACGCATCGGCCGCGCTCGCGCCGAAGCTGATTGCGCCGGCCGCGGCTCCGGCGCGCGGATCCGTGCACGTCGCGCTGCACGCGGCTCGGCTCGTGCGCCCGCGCTGCGCATACTCTCCGCGCATGAGCACGGACCTCGCAGTCGAGATTCGCCGCGCGGAGCGCCGAGACCTCGCGCGCATCGTCGAGATCTACAACCACTACGTCGAGACGACGGCGATCACCTTCGACGTGAAGCCGTACACGGAAGCCGAGCGTGAGCCCTGGCTCGCGCAGTTCGCGGCGAGCGGGCGGCACCAGTTGTTCGTCGCCGAGCGTGCGGGCCGCGTGATCGGCTACGCGAGCTCGATGCAGTACCGCCCGAAGGCCGCATACGAGACGAGCGTCGAGGTCACGATCTACGTCGACGCTGCCGAACGCGCGCGCGGCATCGGCCCGCGCATGTACGCCGCGCTCTTCGACGCGCTGCGCGGCGAAGACGTGCACCGCCTGCTCGCAGGCATCACGCTGCCCAACGACGCCTCGGTGCGCATGCACGAGCGCCTCGGCTTCGCGCTGGTCGCCCGCTACAGCGAGGTAGGCCGCAAGCACGGGCGCTACTGGGACGTCGGGTGGTGGCAGCGGGCGCTCTGAGGTTTCGCGGCTAAGGACTCACTCGCGCATTGCGCAGCGGAGGCCTGCGATGGACGAACTCGGCTGGCGAGTCGTGTTGTTAGGCGCCGGGCTGATCCTCGCGCTCGCCTGGTTCGCCAGCGCTCTGCGCCGCGCACCGAAACGCAGGAGCCGCTGGCAGCGGCTGCGAGACGAACTGCGTCCGGACGGCTTCCAGCGGTTCCTCAGCGGGCGAGGCGACACTCCGCAAGGCGACTCCCCAAATCCGGGGGAGCCCCGCGGCGTGGACTTCGGCGAGCGCGACTCGAGAGGGCGCGGCGGACCTGAATAGGCGGAGCCGAGCTCTCCATCAACGGGCCACCGTCGTCGCGATGGCGCTCGCTTTCTGCCGGGTGGGCGTCGTGCTCGCGCGCGGCGCTGCGCGAGCTCGCACGCCCGGCGATCGCCTAAGCGCTCTCTACGCCGCCCACCGCGCACGCGCGCTCGGCTTCCTCGATCACGCGGCTCGGCTCGCCCACGCACGTGACCCACAGTTGGTGCACGGCGCGCGTGGCGCCGACGTGAAGGACGCGGCGCGACTTGGCGTCGGGCGGGAAGTGCGCGGCGTCGCAGCCGGCGAGCACGACGTAGTCGTACTCGAGGCCCTTCACTTGCTCGACATCGGTGACCTCGACGCCGGGCGTGAACGCGAAGTCCTGCTGCTGCACCCAGCGCAGGCGCGGCACGTCGCTCTGCTGGAGGCCGCGGAAGTAGATCTCGCTCAGCTCGCGCGACGGCGTGAGCACGGCCACCGACGCGAGCGGCTCGGCGCTCGCGAGCGCGTGCAGCGCATCGGCGAGCGAGGCGATGCAGGCGCCGTGCTCGGTGTAGTGGAAGATCTCGACGGGCGGGCCCGAGCGCGTCGTCATCAGGGCGAGGTCCTTCTCGCGCAGCTGACCTAATAGCTCCATCGCGAAGCGCGTGATCTCGGCGGAGGAGCGGTAGCTGATCTGCAGCGTGTCGACGTGCGCCGCTTCGAGGCCGAGGTGGCGGAAGAACTGCGACCAATCGGTGAAGCCCGCGGCCTGCATCACGTGCTGCTGCGTGTCGCCCGCGAGCGTCACGCTGCGGCGCTCGCCCGCGCACTCGATCAGCACGCGCACTTCGAGCGGCGAGAAGTCCTGCACCTCGTCGATCGCGATGTGGCGCAGCTCGAGCGGCGCGCCGTTCTGCGCGAGCAGCGGCCCCATCCGCAGCTGCCACGCCCGTAACAACAGCGCGTCGTCCTCGGGATCGAGCTCGGCCTCGGCGTCGTGGTCGCCCGAGATGTAGGCCTGCACCGCCTCGAGCTGGCGCCGGCAATGCGCCACGGCCTCTTCGAGGTGGCCCGCGCGGAACGCGTCCGGCGCGACCTCCGCGAAGACGCTCTGCAGGAACGGCAGATCGCTCAGCACCGTGATCCAGTCGTCGACGACGCGGCCGCGCGTGGCTTGGGCGGGCGCGCGCGCGACCTGGCGTTCGAGCGCCGTCTCCATCGCGGGATGCAGTTTGAGGCGCGTCACGAGCGCGGGCGTGTCGTCGCGCACGTTCTCGGCGAGCCCCGGGAAGTGGCGGCGGCGCACTTCGCTCGACCACTGGTGGAAGGTGCGCACGGCGACCCGCGCGACGCCGAGCGCGGGCAGCACGTGGCTCACGTAGTCGCGCAGGCCCTGCGAGAACACGACGAAGAGCGTCTCGTTCGAGTCGATGCGCGCGTCGTCGTAGGCGAGGTACGCGATGCGGTGGAGCGCAACGGTCGTCTTGCCCGAGCCCGCAGCGCCGCGGATCACGACGAGGCCCGCGCTCGGGCGCGTGATCAGGTCGAACTGCGCGGGATCGATCAGGCCCGCGATGTCCGGCAGGCGCTTGTCCGCTCGCAGCGCGCGCCCGCTCGGGTCGGTGCCGAGCCGCCGCGCGCCGCCTTCGCCTTCCTGCACGCGCAGCGCCGCGCCTTCGCCGCCCGCGAGGCGCGGCAGCGTCTTCGCCGACACGCGCCAGCCCTCGTCCACGCTCGCGTCCTGCACGAACACGCCCTCGGGCGACTCGACGCGCTCGAGCGCACCCGCGCGAATCGTCACCGTGCGCCGCGCCTCGACGTGGCCGGCCTGCACGCGCCCGCTGATCTCCTCCTCGTACTCGTCGCCCTGCTGGTAGCGGTAGAAGAGCTGCGCGATCGGCGCGTTGCGCCAGTCGACGATGCGGAGGCCGTGGTCGAGGCGCGTCGCCTTACCGATGCAGAGATCGCGCACGCGCCCGCCTTCGCGGAGGCGCAGGTGCGCGAAGTACGGCGACGCGCCGTCGACGCGCGGCGCGCCGCGCGACTTGCGGATTTGATCGAGCACCGAGCTCTGCACGTGGAAGCGCTGCGTCAGCTGCGTCTGGTCGTAGAGGTCGGGCGCACCTTCGAGCAGCTGATCGCGGATGCCGTGCAGGTCCTGCACGAGCCCGGACTCGTTGGGCGGCGGCGGCTCGGCGTTCGCGCCGAGCGTCTCGCGAACCCGCGCGAGCAGCTCCAGCTCCTCCTGCACGATGCGATCGGGCACGTCAGCTCCGCGTCAGAAGAACGGAGTTGGGTAGTTCAGCCGCGCGCGAAAACCAAGGCGGGGCCGAATCGCGAGTCCCTCGCGACACGATTTGGGTTGCCGCCGCCGCCACGCGCGCGATGTAATCCCGCGATGCTGCGCGCAGACGACTACGAGAAGCTCGGCTCCTTCTACCTCGGCCGCGTGATCGGTGCGGACGGTGCGCCCAGCGACGCGCCGCTGCTCTACGACGCGAAGGACCTCACTACGCACGGCGTGTGCGTGGGCATGACGGGCAGCGGCAAGACCGGCCTCTGCCTCGCGCTGCTCGAAGAGGCCGCGATCGACGGCATCCCCGCGCTCGCGATCGACCCGAAGGGCGATCTCGGGAACCTGCTGCTCACGTTCCCGCAGCTGCGCGCGGAGGACTTCGCGCCGTGGATCGACCCCGCCGAGGCTGCGCGCGCGGGTGCGACGCCGGCGGACTACGCGAAGACCGTCGCCGATCGCTGGCGCAAAGGGCTCGCGGATTGGGGGCAGGCGCCCGAGCGCATCGGCGCGTTCCGCAGCGCCGCCGACGTCGCGATCTACACGCCCGGTTCCACCGCGGGCCGCCCGCTGCGCCTGCTCCGCTCGTTCGACGCGCCGCCGCCCGCGCTCGCGAGCG
>Ga0194126_10013937_pt1 | contig 9994 bp, 9 predicted proteins | sample TA2KigC150mmetaG_FD_148641 | JGI IMG/M metagenome (GOLD analysis project Ga0194126, IMG submission 148641) | Freshwater microbial communities from Lake Tanganyika, Tanzania - TA2015035 Kigoma Deep Cast 150m | ecosystem: Environmental > Aquatic > Freshwater > Lake | place: Tanzania: Lake...
AACAATTCGGGTTTGAGAAGGGGTTCTCCACCGGTGAGATGGATACAGGCTGTTTGATCCCATTCTTTTATTGTGGTGAGGAGGTTATCGGAGACCCTTTTCAACCCTGTCCAATCGAGGTCCTTCTCCCTCGAGAAATCGTCCTGATAGCAGTGCTCGCATCGAAGATTGCAGAGGTTGGTGATATGCCACTGGATGTGAAAGGTATGATTCATCTTAATAAATTCATTTTATAACTAAAATCAAAGAGTTTCAAATCCGATACAGACGCATTCACTATGTTGTCTGGAAGCCCCTGATGGTTGTTTAAAACAAGGCTTGCTCCTTCCTCTGCCGGCTAAATGATTTTTTACATTTGTGTCTTGACAGGAGATAGAGGATCGGTTATATTGCAATTGATTCTCAATTGCTTTTACACTTTCCGAAAATAGGTCCGGTCCCGTGAAACCCCGATTTCTGAATTACCTGAAGCAACAGGGCCTGAAGTGGACACCTGAAAGGGAGAAGGTCTTTCAGGAGGCCTCTGCCATGGAAGGCCACTTCGAGGCCGAGGAACTTGCCTACCGCCTTCGAAAGAAGGGGAGCCGCATCTCGAAGGCGACGGTTTATCGAACCCTGCCCCTCTTGGTAAAGGCTGGCCTCATCAAGGAAGTGATCCATGGTGAGAAACACCACCATTATGAGCATAACCATGAGAAGAACCGGCACGATCACTTAATCTGTTTAACATGCGGAAAGATTATCGAGTTTGGAGAAGAGTCCTTGAGGGAAATCGAGGAGAAGATTTGTAGACAACATGAGTTTCAACCCGAGAAGGTTGTGATCGAGATTTTCGGCTACTGCAAAAAATGCAATTAATATTTTTTTCGATTTTAATTGCGAATGATTCTCAATCGCTAACAAAAAAGAAGGACATGAAATATTGAATCCTTAATTCATTGAGAAAACGCGAGAGCGGAAGCCTGCAAACCTTTTAAAAGAAAATCATCAAAACGACAGAGGAGGTATAAAATGCAAAAGATTATTTCAGGTGTGAAAAAAATCCTGGTGGCCGTTGTTTTGACAGCGGTCTTTCTCGCAACAGCCGGTCCCGTGGTTGCACAGGAACTCGTCATCTATTCCGGCAGGGGGGAGAGGCTCATCAAGCCGGTCCTGGATGAGTTTACAAAAAGGACAGGGATAAAGGTAACGCTCCATTCGGCCGGAACCGTGGAGCTTCTGAACAGGTTAATGGCAGAGGGGGATAGGACCCCTGCCGATATTTATATGACGGTCGATGCAGGAACGCTTGAAAGGGCAAGAATCGCAGGGCTGCTTCATCCGGCCACCTCTGAAAGAATAGAAAAAAGTATTCCGGCGGCCCTGCGCGCTCCGGACAACAGCTGGGTAGGGCTTTCTCTCAGAATGAGGGTGATCGCTTACAATCCCCAGAAGGTGAAGCCCGAAGAGATCAAGACCTTTGATAGCCTCACAGATCCCAAATTCAAAGGCCGGGTGGGTTTAAGAACAGGCTCAAATATTTATCCGCAGTCCCATACGGCCATGATGATCGCAGAGAGGGGAGAAGCGGAAACGGAGAGGTTTCTGAAATCGGTCCTGGCGAACGCAGGTGACAAGATCTATCCTTCTGACACGAGGGCGGTGGAGGGAGTGGCAAAGGGAGAAGTGGACGTGGCCATCGTGAACCACTACTATGTATACGGCCGGCTGAGAAGCAATCCCGGCGATGCAAGGACGCTGTCCTTTGTTGTGCCTCCAAAGACTGCGTATAATGTTTCCGGGGCCGGCATTCTGAAGACGAGTAAAAATAAGGAGGCGGCGCAGAAACTGATCGAGTTCATGGCCTCCGATGAAGGGCAGAGAATGTTCGGGGAAGAAAACAGGGAGTATCCTGTTCATCCCGGGCTTGCTCCCCATGCGGATATGATGCCGAGGGATCGATTCACCCTGTCGGACATCACCCTGTCCGTCATGGGCCGCCATATGGTTCCGGCCATAGACCTGATTGACAAAGTGGGTTACCGGTAAACCCCGTTAGAGTGCCTTAGGCACTCCAGCGGGACGGGTTACACGGGTCTTTAAACCCCGTGTTGATTAGACCCGACCACGGGTTCGCTCTAAAAGAAATCTTATCTCCATCCCCGCTGCAAGCCCTGTACCGTTCTGGTGCAGGGCGAGCCCCGATAGAAGCTGAGCTTCGCACGGGGCAAACAGTGGGGCTATCTAACGGGGTAAAACCCAATGAAAAGCGGAGTCGCCTATCTCACCCCCCTGTCGATAGGAGTGGCGGCGATCGTCGCCACTCCTATCCTCTTCACCCTGTTCAACGCCGTAAGCGCAGATCCGGAGTTATGGACAAGGCTTTATGACACCCGCTTAAAGGTTATCCTCTCCAACACCATAAAACTGCTCGCTTCCGTGGGCGTGATCACGGCATTGATCGGCGTGACCATGGCATGGATGGTGACGAGGTATGAATTTCCGGGCAGGAAGATATGGGAATGGACATTGATTCTGCCCCTCGCTGTTCCGGGTTACGTCCTTGCCTATGCCTATGCCAGCATCATGGCCCCGGGAGGCGTCTTCCAGTCATTATGGACCGGTCTTTTCGGGGGCGCGATAAAGGCGCCCTCTCTGTACGGTTTCTGGGGAGTATCCCTGGTATTAAGCCTTGTAAATTACCCGTATGTATATCTCCTAACAAGGGCAAGCCTTCTCAGCCAGAATGTGGTTTACGATGAGGCGGCAAGGACACTCGGCGTCTCCATCCGGAGAAGGCGGTGGTCAATAAGCATCCGCATGGCCTATCCCGGCATTGTGGCGGGCATAGCGCTCGCGTTAATGGAAGTGATGGCAGACTTCGGAACAGTTGCAATGTTGAGGTATCCGACGTTTACCGAAGCGATTTACCGGCAGATGACCGCGCGCTTTGACCCTGCGGGCGCGGCAGCGCTCGGTTCGGCGCTTGTCCTCATGACCTTTCTGCTCCTGAACCTGGAGCGGCGTCTCAGGAGCCGAAGCAGGTTTGAGCAGACAAAGGGGAGATTCAGGACGGTGGCTCCCAGAAAGCTCGGATTAAGGGAAGGGATGTTCTGCAATGCCTTGATTGTGATTTTACTTGGCCTTGCCTTTTTTGCGCCGATCTCTCTTCTCGTGAAATGGAGCAGTGAAGCGGCCTTGAACGGGGGGCTGGACGCCCGCTTTTTAAGGTTTACATCCAATACTCTCTTTGTATCGGCGATCGGAGCCACCGTAGCCGTGGCGCTTGCCGTGCCTGCGGCGTATCTTCATGCAAGAAAACCGGATATTTTAAGCAGGTCGGTATTTTATCTGTCAACATTGGGATACAGTCTTCCCGGTCCTGTCATCGCGGTAGGCCTATTGTTGACCGTCGGTCTCCTATTCCCGTGGCTGTACGGCGGGCTTGCGCTTCTTATAACGGCGTATATGGTAAGGTTTATTCCCGTGGCCATCCATTCTCAGGACTCAGCCATCTCTGCTGTTTCGAAATCGCTGGAGGATGCCGCACGCACGCTCGGAGCAGGTCCATGGGGAACGATCAGGAGAATCCTCTTGCCGCTCATCAAGCCGGGACTTCTGACGGGCTGGGTCATCATCTTTGTGGACTGCATGAAGGAGCTTCCAGCGACACTCATGCTCAGGCCTGTCGCGTTTGATACATTATCCGTGAGGGTATGGATGGAGACCTCGGAGGCGCTATGGGAAATGGCAGCCCCTCCGGCTTTACTGATCGTGCTCGCAGGACTCGTTCCCATAGCTCTTTTGATAAGAAGAACAGGCAGAGGAGGATGGCATGGTATTCCGGTTGCATAAAGAACAAGACGCCTGTGTGATGGAGATAGAGGCCGCCTCTGTGTTGCTTAACAATGTCAGCAAGACCTTCAACGGGAAGATCAAAGCAGTTTCCCGTGTTTCGCTGAATGTCGGAGGGGGGGAGTTTTTTTCTCTCCTCGGCCCCTCCGGCTGCGGTAAATCCACGATTTTGAGGATGATTGCCGGCCTCGAGGTCCCGGACATGGGGGACGTGGTCATAGGCAATATCTCTGTTGCCGGCAGCCGGTGGACTCCCCCTGAAAAACGGGGAGTGGGGTTCGTCTTCCAGGATTATGCCTTGTTCCCGCATATGACCCTATTTGACAATATTGCCTTTGGACTCGAGGGATGCGGAAGAAAGGAGTTAAAGCGCAGGGTGGAGAACATGCTCGAGATCGTAGGTCTGCCCGATATGGCAAAGAGGTATCCCCACGAGCTTTCCGGGGGACAGCAGCAGAGGATCGCCCTTGCAAGGGCGCTTGCCCCTTTCCCGAAAGTGATGCTTCTCGATGAGCCTTTTTCAAACCTTGATGCTGATTTGCGAGTGGAACTGAGAACGGAGACAAAGCGGATCCTGAAAGAGAAAGGGATAACGATCATTCTCGTTACCCATGACCAGGAGGAGGCGTTTTCACTATCAGACAGGATAGGCGTTTTAAACCGGGGTAGACTTGAGCAAACCGGCGCTCCGGAGGAAATATACCATAGCCCTGCAAGCCGTTTTGTCGCAGATTTCGTGGGAAAGGCCGATTTTGTGAGCGGAAGAATTCGGAATGGAGCTTTAATGTCCGATCTGGGAGTTTTCCGTTATCCGGAGCATCCATCCCTGGAGGGAAAGGATGTGGATATCATGATTCGGCCTGATGACGTGGATTTTAAAGTGGACGAAGAAGGAGATGCCAGGATTTCGGATGTTCAGTTTTTGGGCCCCGAGGTTCTCTACGGGCTGGAATTGAGCCATGGCGGAGCGGTGCATTCCATCAAACCGTCGGCGAGGGTTCATCCCGTTGGAAGCAGAGTGAAGATTTTTGTCGACCCGACACACATCACCGTGTTCCCAAAAGAGGGATATTAAATATACCAACATATGAAATCTTCCTGATTAGCCTTACAGCCCCGGGGCAAAGAAAAAGGCCGGAAGCAAGTCTACCAGCCTTCCAGCCTTTAAGTCTTGAGCGGTTTAACGTCATGCTCAGGACTGTCGTATTGCACCACACACCGAGCAATGGGTGGCATGAGGGAACATCCATCTCATCGGCCTCACCTCCTTTCACTCTCCAATCTCATAAACCTTCCGGGTTGAGGGCTTCCAGAATCGGGCATTTGCTGGTTGGACCACGCCCCCAGCATAATGTCACCAACTTTGTAAGGGCCCTCTTCATCTTTTGGAGGGTCCTGATCTTTTCTTCTATGTCAGCAAGCTTGATCTCTGCCTGCTTTTTGATGTCAGCACAGGTGGTATTTGGATCAACTCTTAAAGAAAGGAGTTCCGATATTTCCCTGAGCGAGAATCCCAACTCCTTGGCACGTCTAATGAACCGGATTCGATTAATATCGGCTTTCGAGTACTGCCGGTAACCGGACTCACGTCTTGGTGGTTCGGGTATAAGCCCCCGTCGTTCGTAATACCGGACCGTTTCGATATTCACCTGCGCTTCTTTGGCCAACTGCCCTATGGTCAAGCTTTTCATCTCTGGACCTCCAGACATATTATAAACCCTTGACCTGAGTACGGAGTCAACCCCTTTTTGTTAATTTTTATTTGCCCCAAAAACACTTTACCCCACGGGTCGTGGCCATATCCAAAGATTGGGGCAAAATACTGCGCTTTAAATACGTGAAAAAGGTCTTGACAAAACATTTAGAAGGGTTAATATGTGAACAAGTATTCATACAAGGAAAACAAATGACATCTCGGAACAAAAAAGATACTTGCGAAATCCTTTGTATCAACCAGAAGAAGGTGGATGCCGTCCGCAAGGTGATGCAGACGGACGGGGTCATTAAGAAATTGGCCCAGACCTTTAAGGTGTTGGGAGACCCTACTCGCACCCAAATCCTTTATGCCCTTGCTCAGGATGAATTATGTGTCTGTGATCTGGCCTACTTGTTAGAAAAGACCCAATCTGCCATTTCCCATCAACTCCGCGTCTTACGTAACCTGGACCTCGTTAAATATCGAAAAGAAGGGAAAATTGCCTATTATTCGCTGAACGATGTTCATATCCGGAATCTTTTTGCAGAGGGCTTGAAGCACGTAAAGAACCCGTAAATTTTTTGGCTTAATATATGAATAATTGCTCAAGTGTTCTTATAATTACTCGTAAGGAGGGATAAAATGGAAAGATATTTGAGAGAAACAAAGTTGTTAGATTTCAGCCATCCACGGATCGTTCAATTAGTAGAATCCAAGGGGTGGGATTCTCTTCCTGAGGGGGAAGAATACGAGAGATCTACAATTTCGTTAGAGACCAGATTGTCTTTGGTTACAATGAATCAGATGATATCTCTGCTTCCAAAGTATTGCAGGATGGATACGGGCAATGCAATACCAAGTCAACATTGTTCATGGCGTTGCTCCGGGCGGGTGGTGTTCCATGTCGCATCCATGGGTTTACCATCAACAAAGCCTTGCAGAAGGGAGCCATCCCCGGATTCTTGTATGTCGTTGCTCCGAAAGAAATCCTTCATAGCTGGGTAGAAGTGTTCTATCAAGGTAAATGGATTAATTTGGAGGGTATTATTCTGGATAGGATATATCTGAAAGGTCTGCAGGAAATGTTCCCAAATTGCGAAGGTTCCTTCTGCGGTTACGGTGTGGCTACAACTGACTTCAGAAATCCACAGGTGGAATGGATAGGAGGCGATACTTACATCCAAAAAGAAGGGATTGAACGAGACCTAGGGATTTACGATTCCCCCGATGAATTCTACATGAGACAAGGGACGAATCTTCGCGGGCCGAAGAGGATTTTATACAAATATGTCGTCAGAAAGTTCATGAATAGGAATGTTGGGCGGATTCGAAACCGGACGGACCAAATGAAAGCAGCATGAAGCCAAGGTGAGAAGGTTACATTAAGAGAGGGCCTGAAGGAGAACATCGCTATGCCCATCCAAAAAGAAGAGACCAGGCATTTTCAAATGAAAGTCCTTGGCGTGGACTGACCCAACTGTGCCGCAAGCCTCCAGGAGGAGGTAAAGAAGATCGACGGTGTAGAGTCGGCAGAGTTTAATCTTATGACATCCCAATTTAAGATCATGGGAACACCACAAAAAATGGATCGTCAAGCAATCGTTCAGGCCATAGAGAAACTTGGACACAGGGTTGAGGACGAGCAGAAGACTAAAAATGCTCTTCTGCATATAGAAGGAATGGACTGTGAGGATGAGACTTCCCTCATCGAGAAGAAGATGAAAAGCCTGAAGGGTTTGGAATCCTTTCAGGTCGATCTGATGTCTCAAACACTCCGTGTTCAATATGATCCCGCTTTGCTTTCAGTCCAGGAGATCATCAAGTCCATCGCAGAGACTGGAATGAAGGCAAGACCTGAAAGAGAAAGAGCAAAGGGCAAAGCCTGGTGGAAAGATCTGAGAATCCTTTCCCTTTTTACTTGCGGCGTTTTTACGGTCATTGCATTCATTTTGGAAAAACTTGGAATTGAACTGGCGAGCACAATCCTCTATGCCATCGCCGTAATCTCTGGTGGCTACTACCCAACTCGAATGGGCCTCGCAGCCCTTAGGACCCTCACGTTGAACATACGTACCCTCATGGTTTCAGGCGCCATCGGGGCGATCTTTTTGGGCTTGTGGGAAGAAGCAGCTATTCTGGTATTCATTTACTCCCTTGGAGATGTGCTCGAAGCCTATGCGGTGGATCGCGCCCGGGGGGCTCTCAGGGCTCTCATGGAATTAATACCCAAAGAAGCCACGGTTAGGCGAGACGAAGAAGAATTAACCCTCCCTGTGGAAGAAGTCCGAACGGGTGAGACAATCATCATTAAACCCGGGGAAAGGATTCCGTTGGATGGGCATGTGGTTTCAGGATCTTCGGCTGTAGACGAGGCTCCGATCACCGGGGAGCCCATTCCTGTGGTCAAAGAGAAAGGCGCTGAGGTCTTTGCGGGAACCATCAACCAGCGGGGAGTGCTGGAGGTGGAAGTCACCAAACTCTCCAAAGACACGACCCTTGCCCGGATCATCCATTCCGTTGAAGAGGCCCAGGCCAAGAAGTCAAGTTTTCAGCGTTTCGGAGAGACCTTCGGCAAGATCTATACGCCAGCCATGTTCGCTTTAGCTTTGGGAGTGATGTTTATTCCGGTTTGGTTTTTGGGAGGGACCTGGTCCCAATGGTTTTACAGGGGTCTGGTCGTTCTGGTCGTCTCCTGCTCCTGTGGTATTGCCCTTTCGATTCCCGTTGCCGTCGTGGCAGCCATTGGAAACGCAGCCCGAAATGGCATCCTCTTTAAGGGGGGTATTTATCTGGAGAGTGCAGCAACCATCAAAGCCATTGCCTTTGATAAGACCGGTACCCTTACCATCGGTAGACCTCAGGTAACAGATGTCGTTCCCATTGGGAGTCGTAGTCGCAATGATATCCTTGGATTGGCTGCCTCTCTCGAATCCCGTTCTGAACACCCATTGGCCGAGGCCATCGTGCGAAAAGCCCGCGAAGAGGAGATTCCATTTACTCCTGCAAAGGAGTTTGAGGCACTGGTTGGCCTTGGAGCAAGAGGAAAGCTGAATGGCGAAGAACTCTTTATAGGCGGGGTAAGGCTTTTTCTTGAACGAAAGATGCCAGTTGAATCGATCCAGCCTCTTGTCTCTTCTCTTGAAGAACAGGGAAAGACGACGATTCTGCTCGGGGATAGTCGCGAGATTTTTGGGGTGATTGCCATTGCGGATCGGCTTCGTTCTGAAGCAAAAGAGGCAGTCCAAAAGTTGAAACAGATTGGAGTTCATAAGATAGTCATGCTTACTGGCGATAACGAAGGGACAGCTAAAGCGATTGCCCGCGAAGCTGGAATCGATCAATGCTTTGCCCGCCTCCTCCCAGAAGACAAGGTCGAGAAGGTCAAGCAGTTAAGACTCGAAGGCAGTCGAATTGCGATGGTAGGCGATGGGATCAATGATGCACCGGCCATGGCCATGGCCGATCTTGGAATTGCCATGGGCGCTGCCGGGACCGATATTGCCTTGGAGACAGCTGATATTGCTCTTATGTCGGACGACCTTTCCAAACTTCCTGTCGCTCTCAATCTCAGCAGGCGAACGGTTCACAATATCCGTCAAAATATCATACTTTCTCTGGCGATCATCGCATTTCTTGTTCCTGCGGCCCTGGCAGGATGGGTAGGAATGGTGCCGGGACTTCTGATCAATGAGGCGGGTGGGCTGGCGGTGATCGTCAATGGACTTCGCCTGCTCAAGGATTAAAAGATTAAAAATATTTTTCAGATGGCCCTGGATGGTTGAAAACCCGATTTAATTATGTTAAATTTTTTTTTAAAAGCAATGATTAAAAAAGTCATTCATATTTTTACTTCTTTTCTGATTTTGCTCCCTCTCCTTACAGGGGTTTTCGTCTCCACCCCGTTATCGGGGGATATTCCTATCCCCTCATTTAAAAATATATGCCATATAGATTCCTGCAATTCTCATCTGCCTCAATGTCCTCTATGCCCTTCCTCAAGCTTCGTTAATCCCTTTTTTCATCAGGTAGCAGGATCCCACTTACCCATCCCCAGTTCCTCTTTTAGCCTGATTGACCCCAGCCATCTTTCCAATCAGGAATTTGTTAAATTCATATTCCACCCGCCAAAATCGATTCTTTAAAACGACTATCCTGATCCACTATTAGAACTATTATCTCAATCTTCCCGGGAGTGGAAAAATATGAAAAAACTGTTTAAACCCATCCATGGAGTGTTTCTCTCCCTGAAAACAACGATTTTCTTGCTCTTCACCATTGCCCTGGTCTCTATTATTGGAACCCTGATCCCGCAACAGAAAGAAGTAGGTCAATATGTCGCCCAATATGGTCTGCTTCTTTACCGTCTCTTCGATCTGCTCGGGTTTCTCGACCTCTATGCCTCCTGGTGGTTCCGGCTTCTTCTCGTAATGCTTCTCATCAACCTCGTCACCTGTTCGATAAAAC
>Ga0194126_10013940_pt1 | contig 9992 bp, 7 predicted proteins | sample TA2KigC150mmetaG_FD_148641 | JGI IMG/M metagenome (GOLD analysis project Ga0194126, IMG submission 148641) | Freshwater microbial communities from Lake Tanganyika, Tanzania - TA2015035 Kigoma Deep Cast 150m | ecosystem: Environmental > Aquatic > Freshwater > Lake | place: Tanzania: Lake...
AACCTCAAGGGCCACGACTTCCATCCCGAATGGAACTACACGATCTCGCCAACGCCCAGCGACACCACCAAGCCACCGCGTTGAAGACCTACAGGCCCTAAGGTGAGCACGGACGCCGCGCATGACGCGTTCTGGCCACGAACGCGACACACCGAAATGCAGCATCACCCATGTGTCCCGAACGACCTCGCTCTACCGAACGGCTTCCTCTTGACGCACGTGAGGATTGCGCGGCGAGACGTGTCCGGCGGCCAGACGCGTGACCGTCAACACCATCCGGCTTCACGTGTTGTCGCGCCCCGGGATGTGAATCACGGACATGTGGCACCTCTGCTTGCAGAGCCAACTCCGTCCGATCACAGTGGTAGTCTCCTGCAGGTGCGGGGCCATCCGCCCCACGCTCCATACCGATGTGTGCAGGAGCTGACATCGATGCACTTGCCGTGAGGTGGACGCGATGCCACGACGCATGATGCTTGCAAGCATGTGGTGCTCATGTGCCTCGGATGCAACTTGGGTTCCAGTGAATTCCATGTCGCTAGAGTGGTTCTTCAACAACGCCAGCGTGCTGCTGTGGGCCGACAGAATCCTGGTGACATCAAAGGACTTCGAAACCCTGCATTTACAGAAGTACTTCGATGATGACACGGATCGAGAGTGCGCTCGAATCTTCTTTGATCGCTTACGCGATGAGGGCATCATCGAAGTCTTCCAGCCAGACAAGTACCTCAGTGAGCCGGTCCTTGCGTCCATCGAAGCGCAGGCGCTACGGGATGCCGCTAGATGGGGCGTAGATCCCGGACTCCCGAACGAGAGCGGCCAGTACGAGCACAACATCATCCAGATCAGCGGAAATGGTTACTGCATACCGGTGGTGCGAGGCGTCTATGGCAGTCTCACTCTCGCTCGATTCCTGCGCTGCAGCTGCGTCTTTGACACGAGGGAACGGGCATTCGTGAACGATCGCTTCACCCTTCTAGGCAACGCTGCGGGACTGGGCCTTGCGGGACAAAGGGTGTTCAGCGAGTTGTACTCGGTCCTTCTGCCAGGGCTTCAACCGGAACGTGACTTCATGCTGTTTTGTCACCCGGAGCGGGGAAGAACCTGCGGTCAGGCCGACTCGTGCCGCCAAAACGCACGGGACAACTTGGAGCGGATGACGGAACACATCCTGGTGTCTCGCGAGAAGCCAGAACTCGTCAGTCTCGCTCAGATGTCGGCGATCAAGCAATTCCCCAGCCTGAGGCCCGCTAGGATCAGGTAATTCCTCAGGGCCAGCATCACGTAATTCCCCACCCTCGCGATCACGTAGTTCCCCACCCGGTCTCCCTCGCAGTTGCTCGGATAGGGTGCCTTCCCGTCGGCAGGACCAGAGTGGGAGGGTGCGCAGGAGATGGCCAGGAGGATGTTCGCCGTGGTGGACGTGGTGGAGTTGCTGAGACACTGGTATGCGGGAGATACGGTCTCGCAGATGGCCCGCGCCCTGGGGCTGGACCGCAAGACGGTGCGCAAGTACACGGGTCGTGCCGCCCGCGAGGGGCTTGAACCCAAGGGACCGCCCATCTCGAACACTGAGTGGGCAGATCTCGTGCGGGAGTGGTTTCCGGAGCTCAGCGACCCGCGCGCGCGAAGCTCTGTCTACGGCCAGATCGCACCGCATCACGGCTACATCGCCGATCACCTGCAGACCAACACGCTGGCCACCATCCATCAGCGTCTGCGCGACGAGCATGGCCTTTCCGCGAGCATCGCCAGCCTGCGCCGCTACGTCGCACTCGAGCTCTCAGAAGAGGCCGCCGAGGGCAGGGCGACCGTGCTGCGCGACGATCCCCCACCCGGCGAGGAGGCCCAGCTCGACTATGGCCACCTCGGCAGCTGGCTCGACCCACGAACCGGGTCTCGCCGCCGCGTGTGGGCCTTCATCATGACGCTCGCCTTCTCGCGGCATCTCTTCTGCTACCCCGTGCTGCGCATGACCCAGGAAGAGTTCTTGGCCGCCCACGTGGCCGCCCTTGCCTTCTTTGGCGGGGCTCCCCGCCGGCTCGTGCCCGACAACTTGGGAAGCGGCGTCTTGAAGGCCGATCTCTACGATCCGCGCATCAACCGCGGCTACGCCGAGCTTGCCTACCACTACGGCTGCCTCGTCGATCCGGCGCGCATCGGCCACCCCAAGGACAAGCCGCGCGTCGAACGCATGGTGCCCTACGTGCGCGACAGTTTCTTCTGCGGACGCAGCTTCCCCGACCTGCCGACCATGAGAAGCCGGGCGGCGAGCTGGTCGGGCGAGGTTGCCGGGATGCGCGCCTGCCGGCCGCTCGGCGGCGCCAAGCCGCTCGCCATCTTCCGCACGCTCGAGGCTGAGAAGCTTCTTGCGCTGCCGGCGACGCCCTTCGAGCTGGCCAGCTGGCAGCAGGCCAAGGTCGCACCCGACTGCCACGTCTGTGTCGCTGGGTCGCTCTACTCGGTGCCGTTCCGCTTCATCGGCCGGCGGCTCGACGTGCGTCTCACCGACAAGCTGGTCTGCGTCTTCGATGAGGGCGAGCTCGTCAAGACCCACGTGCGCATCGCCAGGGGGCGTCGCTCGACCGACTGGGCCGACTACCCGGAGGCCAAGGCCGCCTTCTTCATGCGCACGCCATCGTGGTGCCGGCATCGCGCAAGCGAGCTTGGCCCGGCGGTGGAGGCGCTCGTCGGGAGGCTGCTCGGCGAGCAGGCCCTGCATCGCCTGAGAAGCGCGCAGGGCGTTCTGCGCCTGACCGACGCCTACCCAGCGGAGCGCCTCGACGCCGCTTGCGAGCTCGCCCTGGCGGCCGGCGACCCTTCCTACCGCACCGTGCGCGGCATCCTTCTCGCCGGCCGCGAGCACGCCAGAGACGAACCCGAGGCGGTGCCGGCCGCCCCCGCCCACCTGCACGGACCCGAGACCCTGTTTGCCGGCCTGGAGGTGTGACGATGCAGACCCATCAGCTCGAAGCCAAGCTCAAGGCATTGAAGCTCTCCGGCATGCTGGCCACGCTCGAGGCGCGCTTGGCCCAAGCCCGTGGCGGCGACCTCGGCCACCTCGAGTTCCTCGAGGTGCTGCTCGAAGACGAGATCAGCCGGCGCGAGGCGAAAGCGCTCTCGGAGCGCATCCGCCGGGCGCGCTTTGAGGCGCAGGTCACCCTGGAGGAGTTCGACTTCGCCTACAACTCGCAGACTCCGGCGCCGCTGATCCGCGACCTCGGTGCCCTGGGCTTCCTCGAGCGTGGCGAGTCGGTCGTGCTCTACGGACCGGTGGGGGTGGGCAAGACCCACGTCGCTCAGGCACTCGGGCACGCTGCCTGTCGCAGAGGCTACTCGGTGCTCTTCGCCAAGACGAGCCGTGTGCTCAGCGAGCTGGCCGGCGGGCGCGCCGACGGCAGCTGGGAGGCGCGCCTGCGCAAGCTCGCGCGCGTTGATCTTCTGATCCTGGACGACTTCGCCCTGCGCGCCTTCACGGCGGCTCAAGGCGACGACTTCTACGAGCTCGTCAGCGAGCGAACGGCCCGCGGCTCGCTCATCCTCACCTCGAACCGCTCACCGAAGGACTGGTACGAGCTCTTCCCCAACGCCGTGGTCGCCGAGAGCGTGCTCGATCGCCTCGTGAACAGCTCCTACCACGTGCACATGGAGGGCAAGAGCTACCGGCCCAAGCGCCGCCCGGGACAGGGTCCGGCGCTTGAGAAAGGAGGTCAGAAAGCGTAGAAGAGACGAGCGAGACCGGGTGGGGAATTGCCTGACGCCCGGGGTGGGGAATAGCGTGACGTTCGACACTCAGAAGCTGGACGCTCTCGAAGATGAGGTCGGCCCCGACGAATCTCGCATCCGGCAAGCTCTGATGCGCGACATTCGTCGCGAGCAGAAACGGCTCCGACGAACATATCCAGCCGTCCGCCACTGGCGTCGGATCAGCCAGTGGATATCCGCACCAGCACTCCTGTACGGGACGCAGGCTGGGGAGCCCCTCATATGGGCCTCGGCTGCGGGCATTGCAGGTGTGGCTCAAGCCCTGCAGATGGGTGTGGATCGACTCCAGGAGAAGCATCGCTGGCTGACGCTTCTTGCGGAAGCTGTTGAAGGAGGTGCGCTGGGAGTCGTACGCCCCACGTCCGGAGGAAGCGTGGAGGGCAGTAGTTCCAGTGCAAGCCTTGGCGAGGCGGAGCGCCGCGTATAGCAAGCACATCGAACTGGAGAACCTGCGGGTTGCCGACCATTTGGCCATATGGCGGGCGGACCACGAGACGAGTGCGTCAGCAGGGGGGTGAGATCGAGTGCGTGGCGCTACTCGACCAAAGCTGACAGAGTTGCCACCGTTGTTGGAGGAGTGGCGAGATGCAGTGAACGAGGCCTTCCCGCGAGACGGAAGGCTGTCCTGATTCTGATGGAATGTGAGACCCGAATCGCATGTCGGCTGCCCAACAACGCGTTCCAACAGACTCGTGGGGCAGAGGTAGTGTCCCGAGTCGACTGAGGCCGATCAAGCGAATCAAGATGCATCATGAGTAGAGACTCCGAAATGCCCGATCAGTCGGAGATCGATCAGCCCGAGAGGCTCGACTTGCGCTCCTTTGACATGGTGGAGGAGCGCCACCAGGAGCTTCTGCGTCTGTTCCCTGAGGTACGTGCTGAGGGCGCCAAACTCGATTTCGACCGCCTCAGGCTGGCGCTTGGCGAGATGATCGACGTGGGCAAGGAACGCTACGGAATGAGCTGGCCGGGCAAGGCCGACTGCTTCCGCACCATCCAGGCGCCAAGCCTCGGTACTCTGCGTCCTTCCCCAGACGAGAGCGTCGCCTTCGACACCACTGAGAACCTCATCATTGAGGGCGACAACCTCGAGGTCCTCAAGCTGCTGCAGAAGTCGTACCTGGGCAAGGTCAAGATGATCTACATCGACCCGCCCTACAACACCGGCAATGACTTCATCTACCCCGATGACTACACTGAGAGCCTTCAGACCTACCTTGAGTACACCGGGCAGGTCGACGACCACGGCCATCGGTTCGGCACCAACAGTGATGCCGACGGCCGCTTCCACTCCAAGTGGCTGAACATGATGTACCCAAGGCTGTACCTTGCACGCAACCTGCTGCGCGAGGACGGCGTGATCTTCGTCTCATGCGACGACGGCGAAGTCAGCAACTTGCGGACATCGATGAACGAGATATTCGGTGAAGAGCATTTCGTTGCTCAATTCGTCTGGAAGGCGCGTCAGTTCACCGACGCGAGAGCGATTACCAATGTGTCAACAGACCACGAGTACATCGTGGCCTACTCGAGAACCCCCGACTTCTCTCTTCGTGGAGTCGAGAGGGATGAGTCCAAGTTCTCGAATCCGGATGGTGATTCCCGAGGGCCCTGGATGAGCCGCAGCATCCTAGGGCTGGCGACGAAAGAGCAACGGCCGAACCTCCACTACGACCTGGTGGAACCGACAAGCGGTCGCGTGTTTCCGCCAAGTCCGGCAACTGGCTGGCGCTACTCTCCAGACAAGATGGCGGAACTGGTAGCGGATGGCAGGATCATCTTCCCGACAAGAGACAACGGTCGACCCAGAGAGAAGAAGTTCCGACAAGACATGCAGTCGGAGCGCATCGCATTTCGATCCGTTATCGATGGCGTTCACACGGCAGACGGCACTCAAGAGGTGCGGGACCTTCTGGGCGAAGAGGTGTTCTCCTTTCCGAAACCAGCGAAAATGGTGGAGGCGCTCGCCGAGCAAGCTCTGGCGAATGAAGGAGTCGTCCTCGACTTCTTCGCCGGCTCCGGCACCACCGCCCACGCCGTCCTCGACCTCAACAAACAGGACGGTGGCAATCGCAAGTTCATCCTCGTGCAACTCCCCGAGCCCACGGGTCGCGATGACTACCCCACCATCGCGGACATCACGAAGGAACGCGTGCGGCGCGTCATCAAGAAGCTCAATGAGGAAGACGAAGGCAAGCTGGCGCTCGATGGAGCCGCACCACAAGACCGCGGCTTCCGCGTCTTCAAGCTCGCCGAGTCGAACTTCACGACGTGGGACGGGAAGGTACCGCATGACGAGCAAGCCCTTGAGGAGCAGCTCGACATGCACGTGGATCACATCAGGCCGGGACGCACCGAGCAGGACCTGCTCTTCGAGATCCTTCTCAAGAGTGGCTTCCCGCTCACCGAACAGGTCGATGCCGTGCCCATGGCCGGCAAGACAGTGTACGCGGTAGCCCAGGGAGCCCTGTTCATCTGCCTGGAGCGCGAGCTCACGCTGGAGCTGATCCGCACCATGGCCGACAGCCGACCGCAGCGGGTGGTCTGCTTGGACGAAGGCTTCGCCGGCAACGACCAGCTCAAGGCAAACGCCGTGCAGATCTTCAAGAGCAAGGGCGTCCCGAGCTTCAAGACGGTGTGAGGAGCGGCATGCCGAACCATCCCATCCCCCGTGAAGCGCAGGCGATCATCTACGCAACCGCGGACGGAACGGTGCGGGTGGAGGTCTTGCTCGGCGACGAGACGTTCTGGCTGACGCTGAATCGAATGGCGGAGCTGTTTGGGACGAGCAAGCAGGTGATCAGCTACCACCTCAGGCAGATCTACGACTCCGGAGAGCTCTCGCGAGAGGCAACTGTCAAAGGAATTTTGACAGTTCAACGGGAAGGCGCGCGCGAGGTCTCTCGGACCATCGAGCACTACAACCTCGATGCGGTCATATCCGTTGGATACCGCGTCAACAGCCACCAGGCCACGCATTTTCGCATATGGGCCACGCGGACTCTGAAGGAATTCGTCGTCAAGGGTTTCGTGCTCGACGACGAGCGGCTGAAACAGGGCGCGCGGTTCGGCAAGGACTACTTCGACGAACTCCTGGAGCGCGTCCGCGAGATCCGCGCCAGCGAGCGCCGCTTCTACCTCAAGATCACCGACATCTACGAGCAATGCAGCATCGACTACCAGAGGGATGCGGAGATCACCCAGACCTTCTTCAAGACGGTGCAGAACAAGCTGCACTGGGCCATCACCGGTCAGACGGCAGCGGAGATCATCGCGGCGCGGGCCGACGCAACCAAGCCGCACATGGGGCTAACGACGTGGAAGAAGGCCCCCGGCGGCAAGGTGCTGAAGTCGGACGTCACCGTCGCCAAGAACTACCTCGCCGAGGACGAGATCAAGGCGCTGGAGCGCATCGTGACCATGTACCTCGACTACGCCGAGGATCAGGCGGCGAGGCACAGGCCGATGCGCATGGTCGACTGGGTTGAGAAGCTCGATGGATTCCTGAGCTTCAACGAGTACGAGGTCCTGGAGAATGCTGGCCGAGTCTCGGCTGCCGTCGCGAAGGAGCTGGCGGAGGGCGAATATGAGAGGTTCCGCGTTGGCCAGGACCGTGACTATGAGAGCGACTTCGAGCGCGAGGCCAAGCGCCTGAGCGTGCACACGCAGGCCAGGCCGAAGCCGTCCGAGGAAGCGTGAGGACCACGCCGACATCGCTGCGCCAGGCGGGGGACTCCTTACGTTTGGCCGCCGACTCCTCGCACATGCTCGGAGACTCGGCACACTTGCCGACGAACTCCTCACATTTGCTCGGTTACTCCGGTCACTTCGCCGGAGACTCCGAACGCCTAGGCAGTGACTCCAGACATACGGCCGCTGACTCCGGGCACTCGCCGGAGGACTTTCCGCACAAGGCCGTCAGCTACCTGCACAAGGGCCGGGACTCCCTGCACAAGCACGCCGACTCCCTGCACAAGCACGCCGACTCCCTGCTCAAGCGCGCCGACTCCCCACGTGGGGGCGTCGAATCGTGAAGCTCCAGTTCGACCCCAACCAGCAGTTCCAGCTCGACGCCGTGGCGGCGATCACCGATCTCTTCGAGGGGCAGCCGCAGGGAGCCCCCGAGTACGCCGTCATCAACGTCGGCGACCTCGGCGGCCTGTTCGCCGGTCAGGAACGCACCGAGCTTGGTGCGGGCAATCGCCTTCTCCTGGATGAGAGCAAGCTGCGAGACAACACCCGCGACGTCCAACTGCGCAACGACATCGACATCCCCGATCTCGACGCTCCACTCGAAGACTGGGATCTCTTCGATCTGCCGGCCAACTGCGCGCGACCCTGCCCACACTTCTCGGTAGAGATGGAGACCGGCACCGGTAAGACCTACGTGTACCTGCGCACCATCTTCGAGCTCTCGCAGCGGTACGGCTTCCAGAAGTTCGTCATCGTGGTGCCCAGCGTGGCGATTCGTGAGGGCGTGCTGAAGAACATCCAGATCACGGCCGACCACTTCCGCGCCCTGTACAACAACCTGCCGTTCGAGCACTTCGTCTACGACGCCAAGCGGGTGAACCGGCTGCGGCAATTCGCGACCTCCACAACGCTGCAGATCCTCATCATCAACATCGATGCCTTCCGCAAGAACTTCACCGGCACCGACGAGGAACGCAAGAGCAACGTGATCTACAAGGAGAGCGACCGGCTGTCTGGACGCCAGCCGATCGAGTTCGTGCAGGCAGCGCGGCCTATCGTGATCATCGACGAGCCGCAGAGCGTGGACTCCACCGACAAGGCGCAAGAGGCCATCAAGGCGCTCAACCCCCTCTGTACGCTGCGGTACTCCGCTACCCACCGCAACCCGTACAACCTGGTCTACCGGCTCGATCCCGTGCGCGCCTTTGAGCTCAAGCTGGTGAAGGAGATCGTGGTGGCCAGCGCAGCGGCCGAAGGGGCTGCCAACGACGCCTTCGTGCGCGTCGAGAGCGTCGACTACCTTCCCGCCATCAAGGCCAAGCTGCGCATACACGTGCAGACCGCCAGTGGGCCGAAGGAGAAGTCGATGACGGCACGCAACGGCGCCGACCTGTATGCACTCTCCAACGAGCGGGCTGACTACCGCAGCGGCTTCGAGGTGGCCGAGATCAACGCCGAGCCGGGCAGCGAGTACATCCGCTTCAGCAACGGCCGAACGCTGCGCCTCGGCGAGGAGATCGGCGGACTGCGCGACGACGTGTGGCGCGCGCAGATCCGCCACACGATCAAGCGACACCTCGACAAGGAGCTGCTGGTTCGCGAGCGCGGCATCAAGGTGCTCACGCTGTTCTTCATCGACCGCGTAGCGAACTACCGCGACTACGACGAGGGCGGGCAGCCGGTCCTGGGCGAGTTCGCGACGACTTTACAGGCCGAGCTTGCCGCTTTGGCGGCAGACGAGCGATACACGGCGCTCGAGTGGCTCAAGGAGCCTGTCGAGCGCCTGCACAACGGCTACTTCGCGCAAGACAAGAAGGGTGTGCTCAAGGACTCGCGTGAGGGTCGCGACACCCAGGCCGACGACGACGTCTACAACCTGATCATGAAAGAGAAGGAGCGGCTGCTCTCTCTCGACGAGCCGCTGCGCTTCATCTTCAGCCACTCCGCCCTGCGCGAGGGCTGGGACAACCCCAACGTCTTCCAGATCTGCACGCTGAACGAGACCAGGAGCAGCATCAAGAAACGGCAGGAGATCGGCCGCGGACTGCGGCTGCCGGTCGACCAGAATGGGCTGCGCGTCTTCGACGAGAACGTGAATCGGCTGTACGTGATGGCCAACGAGAGCTACGAAGACTTCGCCCGTGCCCTGCAGACCGAGTACGAGGAGGACTGTGGCGTCACCTTCGGCAAGGTCCCGCTCACGGCGTTCGCCAAGCTCACGACCATCGTCGATGGGGCCGAGCGACCGATTGGCCGCTCGGCTGCGGAAGACATCCGAGCGGCACTGGTCGACCAGGGCCTCGTAGACGGTGAGGGCCGCATTCAGCCAGCGTTCGACCCCAGGAGGCCCGGCTTCTCGGTCGAGCTGCCAGCGCCGCACGCAGAGTTGGCCTCGGCGATCGTCGACCTGCTCTCGTCGTATCAGCTCGAGCGGCACATTCGCCGCGACAGGGATGAAGGCAAGAACCACCTGCGCAAGGGAGTGACGTTGACCCCCGAGTTCCAGGCGCTCTGGAACCGCATCAAACCAAAGA
>Ga0194126_10013941_pt1 | contig 9991 bp, 6 predicted proteins | sample TA2KigC150mmetaG_FD_148641 | JGI IMG/M metagenome (GOLD analysis project Ga0194126, IMG submission 148641) | Freshwater microbial communities from Lake Tanganyika, Tanzania - TA2015035 Kigoma Deep Cast 150m | ecosystem: Environmental > Aquatic > Freshwater > Lake | place: Tanzania: Lake...
TCTCATTGATCGGTCGCATGGCCGGAAGCGCGCGAATCCGGTCGAGATCCTCCGGGCTAAGAGGACCCTGCTCCGTCTTCCTCAGGGTTGCATAGAACTCCCGGCAGTTCATCGAGACGAGCGCCTCGGTGAGTCCCCGGCAGGTGTTCTCGAGCGCAACCGCAAGCGGCTTGAGGATGGACGAGAAGAAACGCGGGGCCCTGACCAGTTCGAGCACCGATCCCTGGATCGGCGCCACCAGCCCGGAGGAACCGCAGGACCAGGTCTCGAAGCCCTGCAGCCGGGCACCGCAGGGCAGGTTCGGCAGAACCCCCTGGAAGCGCTCCCGTATCTCTCGCAGAAAGAGCCGTGCGAGCGGTGCGACGTAGCCAGTTGCCGTCACAGGCGATGGCCGAGTTTCGTTCGACATTGCACCCACTCCGCGCGGAAATCATTGTGTTGCGTGAACCCATCGAAATCAGGAAGTGGCCACCACGACCAGATCTGAGGGTGGAACTTCGTCGGAATGCTCTGTAGCCCGCTCTTTGCCTCGAGTTCCCCGAAACCCAGGGGCGACCAATTGTACCCAAGGCACACGGTGCCGCCGCCGCTCTGTCGCTCCGCCTCCGCAAGCAAGACGGCCGCGATCCGCATCATCTCGTCGCCCTCACCGTCCGGGATCCATTCGGGTGCGGGGAGGTATCGGCGGTCGCTGGTCTCCATCAGCATGGCGTGAAAGGCGTTGCTGTAGGCGCTCAGGACGTTGATGGCGGACCAGGTGCCATCCCCGCGATCGACTTCGAAGAAGGCGTTCTTGGACACCTCCTTCGCCAGGAACGCCAAGTCCGTCGCCAAAGCCTGGTCGACCCGCACGGACTGGCGCGGTACCGGATCTTCGGGGAAGCACAGCGGCATCAACGGCGCCGTCATTTTCAGGCGCAGCCCGCTGGCGGCGCCTTCGGCGATGGCGTCGCTAAGCGGGCACGAAGTGTTGTTCGGCATGAGTAAATCGTAAAGCTGACATCGATCTGGGAAACTTCAGGATAATCTCAGTTTTTTCTCGGCTTCGATGTACTTCGGTTTGAAGGACATGCGTCCTTGCCGCCTCCCGGATGGCACTGCGCCCTCCGGCCGCCTTCCACACCTAGCGCTCTGCCAAACCGTTCCCTCACCGCGCCTCATTCAATCCCCATAACCCGGCCGGACGTTGCGGTTTGTTCACCGCGCGGTTGCCCCACCTGGCGGCCCGCGCGCCTCCCGCCACCCGCCCACCCCGTCCCCGCCAAGCCGGAGCAACCTCTTGCAGTCACCTCTATGGCCGGTCTTGAACCGGAGCCCGGGTCGGGGGTCACCTCCATGGCCGGTTTTGCTGGCGGCTGCCGTCCCCACCGGCCTGGTGGCCGGGGATCGACGCCGGCTGCGCGCAGGTAGGCCGCTGCGGTCTCGCGGCGCACCCCGGTGGCCCGTTGGATGCGCCGCAGCGACCATCCCAGCCGCCCCAGGGCGATGACTTGGTTCTTCTTCGCTTCGCTCAAGACATTGCTCATCTCGACGGAGGGTAAATCCCCCGTCGGGCTCAATGTCCTGAGTCAGCTCCGTTGGCCGGTTTTCAGGTGACCCTCAATGGCCGGTTTTGGGTGACCCCCGAGGCGTTGGGACTCTTTTCGGAGTACCGCATATCGTACGTGCCGTCGGTCTCGGCAGTCGCTCCAGTCTGATAGGTCGCATAAACCTGGTTGGACTAAACCGCTGCGCGGTAAGCAGGTGGCCGGCCACTAACCCGTAGCTGGACGAAGTTCCCCCGCCTGAATCCGCCGTCCTTCCTTTTCTTCCCTGGGAAGCTCCGATTGGGAAACCATGGAGTGGCTGCTCAGCAGCCCATTCCATCTCGCAAAGGAGCTTCCCCATGACCCCCCTTCGTCAACGCATGATCGAGGACATGCAGGTGCGCAATCTGTCGCCGCGCACGCAGGAGTCCTACTTGTTCCAGGCAGGGCTATTCGCCCGCCACTTCCACCGGTCACCGGCACTGCTGGGCCCCGAGGAGATTCGCGCCTACCAGCTCTATCTGACCAACGAAAAGAAGCTGGCCCCCAATTCCATCCTGCTCGCCGTGGCGGCCCTGCGCTTCCTCTACCAAGTCACCCTACACAAGAAGTGGACCCTGCCAGAGGTCCTCCCCCTGCCCCGCAAGCCCCAGAAGCTGCCCGTGGTTCTCAGCCCCGAGGAAGTCCGCCGTTTTCTGGACTGCGTGGAAAGCGCTAAGCAGGGCGCGGTCCTGACTACCTGTTACGCCGCCGGTCTGCGGATCTCCGAGGCCGTGCGTCTGAAACCCAGTGACGTTGACAGCCAGCGGATGGTCCTCCGTGTGGAGCAGGGCAAGGGGCAGAAGGACCGCTACGTCATGCTCTCGCCCCGGCTGCTGGAGATCCTACGGAGCTACTGGCGGGCGGTGCGCCCGAAACATTGGCTGTTTCCGGGGGATGCCCCTGGAAGGCCGCTCACCACCGATGCGGTGGAGAAGGCATGCCGGAAGGCCCGGCGCCGGGCTGGCATCGCCAAGCCCATTACCCCGCATTCGTTGAGACACGCCTTCGCGGTTCATTTGCTGGAGTCCGGCGCCGACGTCCGCACCATTCAACTGCTGCTGGGGCACCGCAGCCTGGCCACCACCGCCCGGTATCTGCGGATCGCCACCAGCAAGGTGTGCTCCACCACCAGCCCCCTGGATTTGCTGCCACGTCCGGTCTCCACTGCACCCCAGCCCGCCACGCGCGCCCAGTTCTGAGCGGCGGGCCATGGACCGTCCCAAGCTGGAAGTGGCGGATATTTTCCGCCGCTACGGCGAAGCCTATCGCGAGCAGCATGGCGCTTCGCTGTCCAGGACGCAGCGGCGTGTCATGACGGCGATCGAGCTCTGCCGCAGCGCCGCTCTCGGCGGCCATGTCGAGCAGTGTGATCGGTGCGGCCACCAACGCATCTCCTACAACTCCTGCCGCAATCGCCACTGTCCCAAGTGCCAGTCGCTGGCTCGCGCCGAGTGGATCGAGGACCGCCAAGCGGAGCTTCTCCCCTGCCAGTACTTCCACCTCGTCTTCACCCTGCCGGCGCTGATTGCCGCCCTGGCGTACCAGAACCAGCAAGTGGTCTACGGCATTTTGTTCCGGGCGGCGGCGGAAACCTTGCGCACCATCGCCGCCGATCCCAAGCACCTGGGCGCCGAGGTCGGCTTCTTTGCCGTGCTCCACACCTGGGGTCAGAACCTGCTTCATCACCCGCACCTGCACTGCGTGGTCACTGGCGGGGGGCTCTCGCCCGAGGGCAGCCGCTGGATTCCCTGCCGGAACGGATTCTTCTTGTCCGTGCGGGTGCTGGCCCGTCTTTTTCGGGGCCTGTTCCTGAAATACCTCCAGCAAGCCTTCGACAGCGGCAAACTGGAGTTCTTCTCCTCCTTGGAGTCGCTCCGAGACCGGCCGGCCTTCCTGCGCTACCTGGCCCGGACCCGCAAGGCCGACTGGGTGGTCTACGCCAAGCCGCCCTTTGGGGGACCGGAACAAGTGCTCCAGTACGTGGGACGCTACACACACCGCGTGGCCATCTCCAACCATCGCCTGCTCGACATCCAAGACCGCCAAGTCCGCTTCCGCTGGAAGGACTATCGGGACGGCAACCAGCAGAAGACCATGGCCCTGACGGCCGAGGAGTTCATCCGCCGTTTCCTGCTCCACGTCCTCCCCGACGGCTTCCAACGCATCCGCTACTACGGTTTGCTCGGCAACCGCCACCGCCAGCAGAAGCTGGCGTGTTGTCGCCAACTGCTGGGCATGTCGCCATCCGAGACTCCCGCGGCGGAGCCTTCCCGGGACTACCGCGACCGTTACCAACAGCTCACCGGATCTTCCCTTTGGGAATGCCCAGTCTGCCGCCAGGGTCGCATGCTGGTGGTGGAGATTCTGGCCGCCGTCCACCGGCGCCGAGCCATCGCCGACAGCTCATGACCACCCCGCCTCACCGCCAATCCATGCACAGGGGAGCTCGGTTGGACCGAGCCAACGGACCAGTGTTACCGCAGTGTCGCATACACCGTCCCGCCAGCCCTCTGATCCTCTCCGCTCACACCTCACCCCCTGACCGCCAGCCCCGGGATGGCGGCCGGCTCTCCACACGCTCACCCTGGGCGTCCCTCCAGCGGCCTTGCCGGGAACTCCACCGCGCGATACAATCCCCATAGGTGGGCGTAGGGCAGCGGTTCAGCCCAACTGATTTTTAGCCCACCGGTTGCGGGGCGGAGGCTTCCTCCCGCTCCCCTGGCTCTGCGCGCCGCAACCGGCAGGCTAAAAATCCTCTGAGATATGAAGTGTGCAGGAGCGCGTAGTGCGGGAAATCCGCACGCTACGTGCGATGTGGCGGGGGCTGGAATCCGGCTCACGGTTCGGCTAGTGAGGCACTCCCAACGGAAACGGGGAGCAATGGATAGGCCGACCCTACGGAGCAACGGCACCAGCCCTCGACCCTACCGGGCGACGCGGATTCCTCTTGACAGGCACCCTCAAAAGGTGGTAGGCAAACAGAGGGAGGGAGGCATCACCATGGGGATCCGTATTCGACTCATTACAGCGCTGGCTTTGCTAGCCAGTGCCGCCCTCACATCACGCGCTCAGGAGGTGAGCGCCGGAGTGACAGGGTTAGTGACAGATCCTTCGGGAGCGGCGGTGGCCGATGCGTCAGTGACGGCTCGCGATTTGGAGCGGGGGACCGTCTGGCAGACCAAGACTAACGCCGAGGGCGTTTACGCACTGCCGCGTATCCCCACCGGAAGGTATGAGATCCGCATCGCCGCACCGGGGTTTCGCACGGCTGTGCAGCCGAGCGTGCTGCTGGAGGTCAATCAGCGGGCGCGGCTTGACGTTCAGCTTGAGCTGGGCAGTTTGACCGAGACTGTCGAGGTCCGAGGGACTGCGGCGCTGTTACAGACCGAGACGACGCAGGTCGGCGCGGTCATCGGCGCAACCACCAGCGTGAATCTGCCGCTCAGCGGCCGGAACTTTGTGGCTCTGACACTGCTTGTGCCGGGCGTGACCACTCCCAACATGGCTGGCTTCAGCAGCGGCCGACGCACTACCGGCGGAGGCCGCCCCTATGTCCATGGCAACCGTCAGGAGGCGAACAACTTTCTGCTGGACGGGACCGACAACAACCATGCCACCTCCAACATGGTCAGCTACCAGCCCAGCGTGGACGCCATCCAGGAGTTCAAGATGATCACGAACAACGCCCCGGCCGAGTTCGGTAACTTCCAAGGGGCCGTGATCAACGTCACCATCAAGTCAGGGACCAACGAGCTGCATGGAAGCATCTTCGAGTTCATCCGTAACGACAAGCTGAACGCCAATAGCTGGGCGCGAAACTGGCAGGGCGCCGGAAAGCCCGCCATGCGTCATAACGTGTTCGGAGGAGCCGTTGGCGGCCCGATCCGCAAGGACAAGTTGTTCTTCTTTACCGATTATGAAGGTACACGGCGGGCCACCCCGGGCGCGCCCGGCCTGATCACGGTCGTGGCGGCCGAGTTCCGGCGCGGCGATTTCTCACGGCTCTTGAGCGAGCACGGCATTCAGCTTTATAATCCGCTCACGCTGGATGCTTCAGGCCGCCGCCAGCCTTTCCCCAACAACCAGATACCCGCCAGCCTCGCGGACGTGGTCGCGCGAAACCTGTTCAGCTCGGAGCTGTATCCGCAGCCGAGCAACCCCTCGCTCCGGTTCAATGCTTATAATCAGACGAGCCAATACGTCAACACCGATCAGGGCGATGTCAAGATCGACGCCAAGCTCTCCCCCAAAGACGATTTTTCGGCCCGCTACTCTAACAGCCGGCACGACGTGCCCGCCGTGAACTCCTTCGTTCTGCTGTTCGACGAGTTCTTTACCGCGCCCTTCCAGGCGGGCGTTCTCAACTGGACACGCACGCTCAGTCCCACCTTGGTGAACGAACTCCGCGTCGGGTTTAATCGGATTGGCTTCAGCGATGGCGGGGCCGACAAGGGTGTGGGGAACCTGGCTGAGAAGCTCGGCATTGTGCGGGGCAACGAGCGCCAACCTGGGCTGATGGCTCTGCAATTCAGCGGCGGGCTGGCCACCGGCCTGGGCCGCACTAACATGACCCGCCAGCGCTTGATCGCGAACAATACCTTTCATTACGCCGATAACTTGACCATCGTTCGCGGGCGGCACTTGATGAAGACGGGAGGCCAGGTGCTTCGCCAGCAAGCCAACAACTTCTTCGCTGGCAACAACGGGGTCACTGGGTTTATCCGTTTCACCGGCCAGTACACCGCGGGGCCGGCCGCCGGCGCCCCAGCCCGTCAGACGGGCCTTGCGGAGGCAGACTTCTTCTTGGGCTTTCCGACTCGTCTCGGCCGAGGTGTGGACACTGGCACATGGGGCCACCGGAAGAACATCCTGGGCTTTTACTTCCAGGATGACTGGCGGGCCAGCGATTCGCTGACGCTGAATCTTGGCCTCCGTTGGGAATACCACACGCCCTTCTATGAAGTTTGTGACCGCCAGTCGAACTTTGAGCCGTTCAGCGGGAAACTGCTTCTGGCCGGCAAGGACGGTAATAACCGCGCGCTCTATTACGGTTACAAGCGGGACTGGCAGCCCAGGGTCGGATTTGCCTGGACGCCACCTTGGCTCGGCCGGAAAACGGCACTCCGAGGCGCTTACACTATCTCCTCATTCATGGAGGGCACCGGCAGCAACCTGCGCCTGCCGCTGAACCCACCTTTTAACACCGAGTACGAGGCCATTTATGAGGGTCAGATCCGGCCAGTCTCGACGACCGGTGAGGGCCTCACAGTGCTTAAAGCTATGGATCCCTGGCGGAATGTCAACATCCGGCTCTGGGATCCCTTTGTCCGCCCAGCCCACGTGCAGCAGTGGAGCTTCATCATTGAGCGTGAGCTCCCTCAGGAGACAGTCTTCTCGGCCGGCTACGTCGGCCAGCATGGCACGCACTTGATCGTACCAATGGCGTACTTCCAGCGGCGGCTGCCTCCGGGCGGGCGGATCGAGCCGAGTCCCTATCTGGCTGGCAACCCCTTGCTAGCTGGCATTGCCCAGATTAGCGGCACGGAAGCGAACGGCAATCAGCGCTACGACGGGCTCCAGGTGAGCGTGCGGCGGCGCTGGAGGGCCGGACTGCATTACATGGTAGCCTACACCTGGTCGAAGGGCATGAGCGATAGTTCCGGGTTTTACGGTGAGGGCGGCCAGGCTGGCGGTCAGTCTGCTTATTGGCAGTATCGGTACGACCGGCGAGCCGAGTGGGGTCCGTCTTACTTCGATGCTGCCCACGCTCTCGTTTACTCTTGGATCTGGGAGCTGCCATTCGGCCGCCGGAAGCGGTTCGGCGCGACTTGGAACCCCATGCTGGATATGGTGCTCGGCCAGTGGCAGATCAGCGGCATCCTCAACCTCCACACCGGATTCCCGCTCACTATCACGGCCCTGGACCGCTCCGGCACGGGCTCCCGCGGTCCGCGTGCCGATCGTGTTGCCGATGGCAAGGGCAGCCGCGAAATCGGCCCAGGAAAGGCGTGGCTTGACAGGCAAGCCTTCCGCCAGCCCGTGGCGGGCACCTTGGGCAGTTCGGGCATCGGCGTCGTACGGGGTCCGGGCTACAAAGCCGCCGACATCTCAGCGCAGAAGTTCTTTCGCCTCACTGAGTCAAAGCGCTTGGAGTTCCGCGCCGACGTTTTCAACGTCAGCAACACGCCCCAGTTCAACGCTCCGGATAGGGCTGTGCAAAGCGCAACTTTCGGGGAGGTCGCGTCCGCACAAGGGGAACGCCAGATACAGTTCGGCATGAAATTTTACTTTTGATGCATGGCACCGGCATGCACGAAAAGGTGGAGCGTTCGGGCTGTACAACTGCGATAAAGCGCCGAACATTCCTCAAGAGCGGCGCTGGCGCCATCTTAGGCCGGAGGCGCTCCCTGCTGGGGTCGCCCGCACGGCCCAACATTATCGTGATCATGACCGATGAACAGCGGTGGGACACCATCGGCGCCGATGGGTGCCCCTGGATGGTGACACCGCATGTGGACCGGCTGGCGCGCGAAGGAGTAGTGTTCAGCAACGCTTACTGTGCCTCTCCGGTGTGCGTCGGGAGCCGCGCCGCCTTCCACTACGGGCTCTATCCCCCCGGCACCGGCATCTACTCCAACGGCGACCCCTCGGACGGCTCACGTGAATGCATGTGGAGCCTCCGGCAGAGCGGTTACTATTGCGCGGCGATCGGCAAGAATCACTACGTGCCGTTTGAGTCGCGGGCTTGCGCCTGGCATGAGCGGGTCATCGTGGAGAATAAGAACGGTGTCGCCACGTTCAAAGACGCCTGGGACAAGTTCTTGCAGTCCAGGGGAATTCCGCGCCCCGTCAAGCGTTACGAACGGATTGGACGGCAAGCTTTTCGCGAGCGCTTCGGCGCCCACACCTGGGAATGGGAACCCGAGACGCACGCCGATTTTTTCGTCGGCAACCGCCCCGTCGAGTGGATCAAGAAGTACGACCGCCGCGAGCCCTTCCTGCTGTGGGTAGGATTTCCGGGTCCTCACACTCCCATTGACCCTGTAAAAAGGTACGCTGACCTTTACCTATCAAGAGAGGTTCCCAAGGCGGTCGGTAGCCGCGAAGAACTCGATCGAAAACCGTGGGAGCAACGCAAGCAGTTCGAGTACTGGCACATTGACGACAACGACGACGGAATCTGGCTAAGTGACGCTACTGCCGAGAAGATCGCCCGGCTGCGTGCCCACTATTATGGCAACATCACAATGATTGACGAGAAGATCGGCGAGATCTTGGACGCGCTGAAGCAGAGGGGCTTCCTGGATAATACCATCGTGGTTTTCACTTCCGATCACGGCAACATGTTGCTGGACCACGCGCTCTTCGTGAAGTGGAGCGCCTACGAGGCCTCTATTCGGGTGCCGTTGCTGGTCTGGTACCCGAAGGCTTTTCCTGGAGGACGCCGAACCGCCCGCCTCACGCAAGCTTTTGATATTGTGCCGGCGCTATTGACGGAGGCCAATGCCCCGATTCCCGAGGCTCGGCACTGGCAAAGCTGTGCGAGATTCCTCCGGGCGCAAGGCGCTCCCGAGCCGGAGCGCAAGTACGTATTCGCAATGGTGGGCAAGTCGCGCCAGTGTCCCAGCACCTTTGCCGTGGTTCGCTCCCGGCGCTTTAAGTACGTGTATTATTACAACTCCGAAAGCCGGGAACTGTACGACCTGCGGAGCGACCCCAATGAGTTGGTCAATGTCGCCTTTCACCGGGAGTACCTGACGACCTGCGCGGAGTACGAAGAGGCGCGCCGCCGGTGGGTGACCAGCCAGGGAGCCTGGCAAGGTTAAACCGTAATTGTTTACCGCCTCCGAGGGTGTGCCTCTCGCAAACCCCGTGTGCGGCAGAACCTGCGCGGGCGGAAAGTGATCGCGGCTGGAAGGCATGTGGCAAGTCGGCTTCGAGACTGCGGCGGCCTGTCTTGCTCCGCCTCTGGTGCTCCAGATCTGCCGCTGGTGAGCGCACGGCGGCTCCATCCTCGATCAGGCCCCAAGTCGAGGCGCACTTGTCCCCCCGAGGGGCCGGGATGGAGTGTGCCTCTCGCTAATCCCGAACTGCATGAAGACATGGGAGTTGCGCCTCTCTAGTCGGTTCTCGCCAGCCCTCGGGGGTCACAGCATTCCGCGCGTCCGTTTTGGCGTCGCTCCGTAGCCGACCGGCCCGTCAGGTCGAGAGCCCCCGGTATTCTTCCGGGAGAGAATCGCTCTCCCGCTGCTGTTGTCCCCACCCGCCGGCCCTGCCAATCCGCCGGAATCGGCACCCGTCGAAGGTCCGCCCCCTGGGCGCAGGAAGCCAGCGAAGACCGCCGTCACGGGCGCGGCAGGCCGGACGGGAGGAAGCGGAGCGAGGTATTAAATACTCCGGCCTACGGCCACAGAGTTGCCCGA
>Ga0194126_10013942_pt1 | contig 9990 bp, 14 predicted proteins | sample TA2KigC150mmetaG_FD_148641 | JGI IMG/M metagenome (GOLD analysis project Ga0194126, IMG submission 148641) | Freshwater microbial communities from Lake Tanganyika, Tanzania - TA2015035 Kigoma Deep Cast 150m | ecosystem: Environmental > Aquatic > Freshwater > Lake | place: Tanzania: Lake...
AGGCAATAAACGAGATGCAGCACATGGGCTGGCTGGCCGAGGAGATGGTGGGCAGCAAGGGCACTCCCAAAATGGAGCACGCCGATATAGATAAATCCACCAGGATGGACGATATGCTCCGGGCAGACATCAAAATAGAGAAACAGGTGGCTGCCGAATATGATAGGGCTGCCAGAGAGACAAAAGATGCCAAGCTGAGGAAACTGCTGGAACGAATTAGAGACCACGAGATATACCATGTCGATGTCTTCAGCGACCTGCTGAAGGAAGTGGAGAAGTAATGAGGGATTACGGCGAATAAGAACGCGCTTACGGCTATAGGAATCGCTGCAACAATATAAACAGGAGGTTAAGATGGCTTACGAGGCGAAGGACTACGGCAAACTGCTTGGAATGGAGGGGTTCAGCGAGACACTGCTGAACAACCACTTCACCCTGTACAAAGGCTACGTCACCAATACGAACAAAGTCGCGGAAACGCTGACAGCAATGCTGAAAGAGGGCAAAGCCGCCACTCCAGAATACGCTGAACTCAAGCGGCGGTTTGGCTGGGAGTTCAACGGGATGAGGCTGCACGAATACTACTTTGAAAACCTCGGCGGCAAGGCAGCTCTGGACAAGTCGGGAAAGCTGGGCAAGAAACTGACTGAGAACTTCGGCAGCTACGAGGACTGGGAGAAGGATTTCAAGGCCACCGGCACCATGCGCGGCATCGGCTGGACTATCCTGTACCAGGACAACTTGGGTGGAAAGCTGTTCAACCAGTGGATAAACGAGCATGACGTGGGGCATCCAGCAGGCTGTGCCCCCGTACTGGTGCTGGATGTCTTCGAACATGCCTTCATGGTTGACTATGGCCTGAAGCGGGCCGACTACATAGAAACCTTCTTCAAAAACATCGACTGGGCAGCAGCGGAAGGGCGACTGAAATAATCAGCTGTCGAGAGGTGAAGTATGGGCATTTTTGTAGAGGTGGGCAAAGTCGGTGAGCTCGAAGCCGGCACTATGAAAGAAGTGGCCGTTCAGGGACAAGAGATACTGCTGGCAAAAGTCGGCAGCAAATACTATGCTGCCGATGGTCGCTGCTCTCACCTTGGCGGAAGGCTGGCACAGGGCAAGCTGGAGGGAACAGTGGTCACTTGTCCGCTGCACGGCTCCCAGTTCGACTTGGCTGATGGTCACGTGGTGCGCTGGCTGAAAGGCTCAGGCGTGCTCTCTGCTCTCGGCAAGGCGCTCAAAGGTCCCAGGCCGATAAACACTTACAAGGTCAAAGCCGAGGGCGACAGAATCTTGGTGGAGATTTAGGCCAACAGCACGAGTGTGAAACCATGCCGATAGAAATGAACTTCATGGTTGGTGGGGAAGCTGGCCAGGGGGTGCAGTCTGTGGGTTTCCTCCTGGCCAAGGCCTTTACCCGCGCCGGATATCATGTCTTCGCCGACCAGGACTACGAATCTCGCATCAGGGGCGGTCACAACTTCTTCCGTGTCAGGGTCAAGGATTCAGAAGTGCGTGCCATTGCCGAACCTGTGGATGTGCTGATTGCTCTCAACCGAGAAAGCATCGAATTACATCGCAAAGAACTGGTCAAAGGCGAAGTGATTGTCTTTGACGACGAAAAGACAAAAGAGGCGAGTGACAGGAGCAGCATTTTTGGCGTGCCTTTAAGCAGATTGGCCGAAGAAAAGGCAGGAAATAAACTGATGAGCAACACGGTAGCGCTTGGCGCTACTCTCGGCTTGGTGGGATTTGAACTGAGCACACTCGACCAAGTGCTACGTGACCATTTTCACAAAGGCGAGTTGGCGGAGAATAACGTCAAGGCGGCCAGAGCTGGCTACGAATACGCCCAGGCTAATTTCAAAGAAATGCATCATATCAAACCAATCGGTGATGGTCAGAGGATGCTGCTCAACGGCAACGAATCCATTGCACTGGGCGCCATAGCTGCCGGCTGCAAGTTTATAGCTGCTTATCCCATGACGCCGGTTACTCCCATCATGGAATACATGGCGTCGAAAGCCAGGGATTTCGATCTAGTGGTGGTGCAACCAGAGGACGAGATAGCAGCCATAAACATGGTGGTGGGCGCAGCTTTTGCTGGCGTCAGGGCTATGACTGCGACCTCGGGCAGCGGCTTCTGCCTCATGGTAGAGGGGCTGGGCTTGGCTGGCATAACTGAGACACCGATTGTGGCGGTGGAAGGACAACGGCCCGGACCGGCTGTCGGTCTGCCTACACGTACTGAACAGGGCGACCTGCAGTTCATGCTTCATGCCCACCATGGCGAGTTTCCACGGGCTGTGCTGGCTCCGGCAACTGTGGAAGACGCCTTCTGGCTCACAGTCAAGGCTTTCAATCTGGCCGAAAGATACCAGACCCCGGTGATAATAATGACTGACCACCATCTGGCCAGCTCCTACACTACAGTTAACCCATTTGACCTATCCGAGGTGACCATCGACAGGGGCATCCTTTATTCCGGAGGAGATGGCGAGTACAAGCGGCATAGGCTGACCAAATCAGGTGTTTCGCCCAGAGCCTTCCCCGGCCAGGAGGGCGTACTGGTGGCCACCGATGCCGATGAGCATGACGAGGCGGGACATCTTACCGAGGACGCGGACATGAGGGCCAAGCAAGTACAGAAACGACTGCGGAAGCTGTTCGGCTTGAAGAACGATATTTCTCCACCGCGGCTTGAAGGCTCAAGGAAAGCAGAGACAATGCTCATCGGTTGGGGCAGCACCTATGGCGCTCTGCATGAATCTATGACCATCCTGCGTAAAGAGGGCAAGGACGTGAACTTGCTGCACTTCAGTGAGCTTTGGCCTTTTCCCGCTGAGGCTGTGGCGGATGTCCTGGACAGAGCATGCTTCAGCTACGTGGTGGAAAACAACGCCACTGGCCAATTAGCCAGACTGATTAGGGCGGAGACCGGCAGAGAGGTCAGCGGCAGGATACTTAAGTTTGATGGACATCCCTTTACGCCAGCTTACATAGTAGAACAGGCGAAAAAGGAGGGTTGTTGAGGTGGCAACAACGGCTGAAGGCCTTCCCCAAATAGCATGGTGTCCCGGCTGTGGCAACTTCGGCATCCTGCGTGCCGTAAACCAGGCGCTGGGCGACCTCGGCATCCCGCCCCACCGCGTTCTTATGGTCAGCGGCATCGGCCAGGCAGGCAAATTACCACACTATACCAAGTGCAATGTGCTTAATATGCTGCACGGCCGTACTCTGCCCGCAGCTAGCGCCGCCAAGATAGTCAACCCAGAGCTTACGGTCATCGCTGTTGGTGGTGATGGGGATGGCTATGGGGAGGGAGGAAATCACTTTATCCATGCCGCTAGGCGCAACCACGATATCACCTACCTGGTGCATGATAATCAGGTTTATGGCCTGACCAAGGGGCAGGCATCTCCCACCAGCGACAGAGGTTTTCCCACCAAGACCAGTTTGGAAGGAGCCTGGTCACCCATGAATCCCATTGCACTGGCTATTGCCAGCGGTGCCAGTTTTGTGGCCCGGGGATTTGCCGGAGATGTGGAACACCTTGCCAGCTTAATTAAGGCAGGCATCCAACATAAGGGGTTTGCCCTGATAGATATTCTTCAGCCCTGCGTCTCCTTCAATCACCTGAACACCTACGCATGGTATCGAGAACGCGTGTACAAGCTGGAAGAAACTGACTATGACGCAGATGATAAGCTAGTCTCTTTTCAAAAGGCACAAGAGTGGGGTGAGCGGATACCCATCGGCATCATTTATCAAAAGTTGTTGCCAACCTTCGGGGGGCAATTACCCGCTTTGCAGAAGGGACCATTGGTAAAGCAAGAAATTGAGCCTCGTCGTGCACAGAAGTTGCTCGATGAATTTCTATAGCCCATTCAGTTTAATAGAACCGTAATATTAGCCTTTGGAGAAGGAAAATGATTATAGAAGACAGGATACTGACCGAATACCGCACCGTGGCAGTAGTTGGTGCTTCACCCAATCCGGAAAGGCCCAGCCACAGGGTACTCAAATATCTGTCTCAGCACGGCTATAAGACCATTCCGGTGAACCCAAATGTCGCCGAAGTGATGGGAATTCCATGCCAGCCAGACCTTACTGCTATACCTGTCCAGGTGGAGGTAGTGGACGTATTCCGAAGTTCCGCTGACGTGGTGCCCATTGTGGATGAAGCCATTAAGGTCGGCGCTAAAGCTATCTGGATGCAGGAAGGCATTGTCAACGAGGAAGCGGCAGACAAGGCCAGGAAGGCCGGGCTGCTGGTGGTCATGGACAAGTGCATGAGAAAGGAGCATATACGGCTGTGCAACGCCAGCCTTGCCCAGGTCATGGAGAAGGAAACAGGAGGTGAACAGAAATGACGTCCGGGCTAGAAACCAGCAACAAGATGCGAACCACTATCGCCATAGCAACTATTTCATTGCTCCTGGGGCTTGTTCTTTTGGCCGGAGCATGTCAAAAGGCATCTCCGACTCCAGCACCAGCCCCAATATCACCACCAGCGCCATCACCAACACCACCTCCAACAAGCCCAGTGCCATCACCCATCAGCACCTGGAAGGCAGATGGCATCATCAGCCCCGGTGAATATACTAAATCGAAGAACTTCGGCAACTACGAGCTAAATTGGTCCAGTGATGGGCAGAACATCTATATCGGCATCAAAGCCAAGACCACCGGCTGGGTTGCCCTGGGAATCCAGCCTGGCTCCAGGATGAAAGGGGCTGATATCATCATCGGTTATGTGCAGGATGGAAAGGCGACTGTCGCAGACCATTTCAGCGCTGGCGACTTTGGTCCTCACAAAGCTGACGCAGAGTTCGGAGGCGTGGATAACATCCTTGAATTCGGGGGCAAGGAGGAGGGCGAATACACTACCATCGAATTCAAACGTGCTCTAAACACTGGTGATAAATATGACCATCCGCTGTCCAGAGGCCTGGACGATATTGTATGGGCGTACGGTTCAGGCGACCAACCAACATTGAAGCATGTCAACCGAGGCTACGGTGAGATAGACCTGTAGAAGCTAGTATAAGGAGCGTGATATGGAGCTACTTCAATCGGCAGTTGTTCCCCAAATCATTGTCATACTGGGCATGCTCAATGTCCTCACCGGTGCTGCTATCTTCTTTTCCTGCAGGTGCATCCCCGGTGCCAGGTTGATGGGCAAGTTGATGAAGTACCGCAGCTATCAGGGTTTCTACAAGTATCACTGCTACATCTGGCGCGTCTTCTGGCCATCGGTCTTTGTCCATTCACTACTGGCGCTGCTATTCTTCGGCCTGCCTTTTTGATTTTTTCTCAGCCCCCGTCATTGTGAGTCCCCGACACTTCTTCGTAGAAAATCAGGCGACGTAAACCTTTAGCAGGCTGGAATCGTTATAAAGTGCAGTAATCATGTTGTGTGATTGGCATATTGCTGTTATTGGTTGGCAGCAATATTAAGAGAGGAGGTTTTTAGTGTTGAAACACGGAATACGCATACTGTGCGGATTGTTTTGTCTTCTGGGCGTTCTGTTTGCGGGTTGTAATCAAACGTCGTACCAAAGCGCTGTTGCCTCTAGCAATACGTCAGCTCCCATCGCCCTGGCGGCCACGCATGTTCCGAATGTCGACATTGACCTGTACATATGGGCTCAGCAGGAGAAGCCAACCATTATCCCCTCTTCCCTCTTGAGAACAGAGGCCGATATTTTAATCGACTCCATAGCGGTATGGGGTATGGTGGTGGGTGGGGAACTGGTTGTCGGAACAGGTGTGAAGGCAGCCAGTGCTGATGATGCTCGCTTATTAGATAGCCTGGTTAGCATGGATGCGAATGGCTGGAAGATGCTTTCGGGTGATGTGTTATATCTGGTAAGCGGTTCAGCTACCGCCAGGGAGCCGCTTAAGAATGCAATCTCCAGACTCGATTTCAAATACTTCGATGACGTAGAGCTTCTGAGGGCAGCATCCAGGCTTCCAAACAATACTACTGACCGCCCAATCGCAATAGGCGTGATCAAGCCAACTGTTGAGCTGGTCAACTATCTGGCCAGGGGTGCCACCGATGAACAAACCAGGCAGATGAATACTGTCATCGAGTTGGTTGACCCCAGGGCCATAGCCATCGGTGTCTATTCAAAGAAGCCTCTGGACGTGGCACAGGTGCTGGGAGTGATGCAAGGGAAAATCGATGTCTCTAAGCTCGATATCTGTGCATTGGGTGTCATGCAGTCAGGTCGCCCCAGCTTACTCGTGGAAAGCACAGCTAAGACGCTGTTGAAGCGCTCCGGGTTTGACGAAATCGCTTTTGGCACACACGTTTTATACAGAATGTGGATTAACACGAATCAGCAACAGGCGAGACCTCTTTTGGTGTGGTTGAATGGAAACCGCGTCTTTGCCTCGGCAGCGATTCAAGAGGCACACGCACAACAGATGATAAGTGCAGCAATAGCAGCAAATCTGCAGGATTAGCCTGATTACTATGTCAGTTCTACCGAACAGCGTAGCCCAGGAAGAGTGGCCAGACGACGATACCAAGTATTATTTTCCACCAGACCAGATTGGCAAACGAGATGGTGAATAGCCAGCCCGCTAGCCAGAATGCTCCGCCGGCTCCTGCAGCCTGACCACCATAGTTCTTATTCTTTGATTCCATGTCGTTCCTCCTTACTAATATACGCACGGTTCAATATAGCCCTTCAACTTTCCTGTTGCAAATTCAACGACTCAAACCTGATTACAAACAAGGAACTGACCGTTCCCTGCTTCGGATGCAGCTAAATCTGCAGTCCGTCTACCTGCTTTACCGCAGCAATTGCTAATTTGCAATAATCTTGCGGTGCCTCTCCGTCTTCGTAGATTTGGGCGTCTCCTCATGGTTTTGACGTACTTTCACATTTGGGCACCGGGTCAATCTGGACAATATAACATATATGTTATATATTATAAGCGCTCTGAATGGAAAGGCAGTAGAATGGTGAATAAAAAAGCTACCAGATATGAAGAATTCGAGGCGGAATTACTTAGAAAGCCAGGCATTCGCAAGGAATTCGAGGCTTTGCAGCCTAGATATGACATGATACGGAGTTTGATAGAACGCAGGAACCAACTGCAAATTACTCAAAAACAACTTGCTGATATTGTGGGAACAAAACAACCTGCCATATCCAGACTGGAGAAGGGCGATTATAATACGACACTCAGCACGCTCTTCAAAGTAGCGGATGCTCTTGACTTGGATATCTCTCTCCGAGCCCGAACAATAACTTAGCAGCTAATCTACAATAATCCTACGATGCCTTTCCGTTCCCGTAGGATTGGGCGTCTCCTCGTGTTTTCAGCGTGCTTCCCGGATTTGGCAAAAACAGAGAATCGTCACCGTAGCGCACTTAAAAGTCAGACAGAATCTGGTAGGATATGAACGTAAATTCCATGCTACACTGTCGTCACACCCTATTAGTTTGAGCTCCAAAGAAAAGGTTTGAATGTGAGCATTTCTTGTGGTAGATTATAATTAATCAAATGAGGGAATGATGCCGAGTGAGAGGCTAAAACAAGGCTCGCCAATAAATATGTACAAAGTGTAGGGAAAAAGAGTGAGAGAAAAAAAGCGAAGCCATCTTCTGCCTTTACTACTAGGAAACAACAAATATCCATGGAAATGGCCATTGAGAGAATGGATGAGTTACCATCTGTGCCGAAGCTTCCGGTTGTACCAAGTAAGAAGCCGAGGGTCGTACCGAAGAGGAAGCCGAAAATTATACCGCCTACGAAGCCGAAAATTCTTCCGGGCTGACAGAGCTAAAAATATTGCTCCTTGCATAAGATATAAAGCCGACTAGAGTTCTGTTGATCTTAATTCCGTGCCCTGAAGACATCATCAGTTCCTGACTATCAGTCCATCCACCGGCCCATACTTCCTATGACTCTCCCGAATATAGGTGTCACCAATCTTTCTAATGTGCATATCTTTTGAGCGACTATGAGTGGCCCCGGAGAGTATATTCTTGTTGATTCTAATTGTGCTAGAATGACAGGAGATGACTGTATTCTTTGTTAATATGTTGACTGGCAAACTAAGGTAGACTATGCAGAACGCAACCATACCGCTGTTTCCGTTACCTGATATATCTGATGATTTCTCGGCAAAAAATCGCATAGTGTTGCACCTAGGCGATACGTCTGATTTCTTGAGAACAATCCCGGATGGTACAGCCAAGTTGATAATCACTTCACCGCCATACAATGTTGGTAAGGAATATGAAACTAGGACAAGTATCCAAGCTTACTTAGAGCAACAGGAAGCTGTGATCAGTGAGCTTGTTCGAATACTGAATGATGATGGTAGCCTCTGTTGGCAGGTGGGTAATTTTGTTGAAGACTCAGAAGTTTTTCCACTCGATATATTCTACTACAGGCTTTTCAAGGATAGGAGCTTGCGGCTAAGAAATCGGATAATATGGCACTTTGGGCATGGTCTTCACGCCTCGAAGAGGTTTTCAGGCAGGTATGAGACAATCCTTTGGTTTACTAAGAGCGGTAGCTATACTTTCAACTTAGACTCTGTCCGTATCCCGGCAAAGTATCCAGGGAAAAGACATTTCAAAGGGCCTAACAGAGGGAAACCGTCAGGTAATCCGCTTGGCAAGAATCCATCAGACCTGTGGGAACTTGTTGCCAAAGATTGGGAGAACGAAATATGGAATATCCCAAATGTCAAAGCTAATCATCCAGAAAAAACGATGCATCCATGTCAATTTCCTGTGGAACTAGTGGAGCGATGTGTACTTGCACTTACTAATGAGAATGACTGGGTACTTGATCCCTATTGTGGTGTAGGTTCAGCCTTGATAGCTGGCCTGATACATGACAGGAGAGTCATTGGCTGTGACAAAGAACCACGATACATAGAGGTAGCAAAACAAAGAGTCTCAGACTTCTTTACTGGAAGTCTGGGAGTAAGACCGTTAGGCAAGCCTGTATACGTCGCCACAGGTCGAGAGAAGGTATCGCTATTGCCGGATGAGTGGAAAACACTGCAGAAGGATGAAGCCATATGATCGTTGCAGGCAAGTACTCATTCAATGGCGGTGAGGAATTCATAGACAAGAAGCATAAGCGGTTGTTGGAGGAGATATACACGATCATTTCAAATGTGGACGCAAACGAGCACAGAAAGAAGAGAAGTAAAGAGAAGACTATGCGTGGCAGGACTCTATTCAGCCCTAAATCGCTAAACAAAGCATTTTCCAGCGGGTTCTATGCTAAAGGCTGGGAGCATGTAAAAGTGAATTGTGACTATCCAACGCATTACTACACAAAGGAATACCAGCCAAAGGAGTTGACAAAGGGTGCCTTCCGTGAGATGGATTTTGTCAAAAACAGCTTAGGGGTGGAAGTGCAGTTCGGTAAATATGCCTTCATGGTTTACAACGTCTGCGCAAAGATGACTATCTTCAAGAAGATGGGATATATAGACGCAGGCGTGGAGATAGTACCCATAAAGCGGTTTGCGGATGAGATGTCGACTGGCGTGTCCTACTTTGAGCAGTTTGTATGGGATTTGGATAATAGGGGCGTGTCTAACATCGATATACCTGTGCTCATATTGGGGATAGATGTCTAAGCATCCTGCCATCCGCTCCTGAAACTATTATCGAGATTAATTCAAGAAGTGGTATAAATATTGTAGGCAAGTCAGAGGTATATACGATGCCGGCCCCCGTAGAAAACGACCAGCGGAGAAAAGACATTATCATTACTGCATTTGGCTTCATTGTGTCTGGCATCGCGTGGCTGAGCCTCAATGAAGAGCATTTAAAGCCTTTAGGAGTGATATTTGGCATGCTATTCATGCTATTCTCTGGACTGCACCCCTATGATTGGACAGAAAGGGTTAGGATGGCCTGGTGGGGTGATACTGTATCCTGTTGATTAAGCAGCAACTCCTCAAAGTCATTCGGTGAGCGATAGCCTAATGCCGAATGAAGC
>Ga0194126_10013950_pt1 | contig 9986 bp, 7 predicted proteins | sample TA2KigC150mmetaG_FD_148641 | JGI IMG/M metagenome (GOLD analysis project Ga0194126, IMG submission 148641) | Freshwater microbial communities from Lake Tanganyika, Tanzania - TA2015035 Kigoma Deep Cast 150m | ecosystem: Environmental > Aquatic > Freshwater > Lake | place: Tanzania: Lake...
TCCGGCTTGACGATCACCAACGTGCGTTCCAGCGTTGCCGCGGACATGATCGCTCCTTGAGCGGGGTCACTCCCCCGCGAACGCGCTGCGTCCGTGGGCATCGTAGGCCACAATGGCGGGGAAGTCCCTGACCGTGAGTTTGCGGATCGCCTCCGCGCCCAGCTCCTCGAACGCCACCAGCTCGGCCGCCGTGATGTGCTCGGCGAGCAGGGCTCCGACGCCCCCCACCGCGACCAGGTACACGGCGCCGTGCTCCTGCAGGGCGGCGCGCACCCCGGGGCTCCGGGGGCCCTTGCCGATGGTCGCGCGCACGCCCTGCGCGTGGAGCCGCGGCGCGTAGGCGTCCATCCGTGAGGAGGTTGTCGGCCCGGCCGAGCCGATCGGGCGCCCCGGCGGCGCCGGCGTCGGCCCGCAGTAGTAGATCACCGCTCCCTCCAGCGGCAAGGGGAGGGGCTCGCCGGCCTCCAGCAGGTCCATCAGTCGCCGATGGGCCGCGTCGCGGGCCGTGTAGATCTCGCCCGTGATCCGCACCGCCTCACCGGCCTGCAAGGACCTTGCCGCCTCGATGGTCAGGGGCGTCGTCAACAGGCGAGGCTCGTCATGCGCGCTGGTCACAGCTCCACCGTCCGGTGTCGCGCGGAGTGGCACTGCACGTTCAGGGCGAGCGGCAGACTCGCAATGTGGCATGGGGCGGACTCGACGTGCACGGCGAGGGCCGTCGTGCGCCCGCCCAGCCCCATCGGACCGATGCCCGTGGCGTTCACGGCCGCCAGCAGATCGGCCTCCAGCGCCGCCAGGCCCTCGTCGTCGGCAGGCTGCCCCAGCGGACGCAGCACGGCGGCGCGCTTCGCCAGAAGGGCCGCCTGCTCGAACGAGCCGCCCAACCCCACCCCCAGCACCAGCGGGGGGCACGCGCGCCCTCCGGCCTCGCGGACCCGCGCCCCGATGGCCTCGATGATCCCGGCCCGTCCCTGCGCCGGGGTGAGCATCCACACCGCGCTGGCGTTCTCGCACCCGCCGCCCTTCGGCGCAATCGTCAGTTCCAGCCCCTCGCCGGCAACCAGCGAGACGTGCAACACCGCCGGCGTGTTTCCCCCGGTATTGCTCGCGCGATCCAGCGGGTCGGCCAGCACCGACTTGCGCAGCAGGCCGTCCGCGTAGCCGCGCCGTACTCCCTCGTCCACCGCCGCCGCCAGCGTTCCGCCCGCGATCCGGACTTCCTGACCCAGCTCCGCGAACACAACGGCGAGGCCCGTGTCCTGGCACAGCGGCAAGCCTGTCTGCGGCGCCAGCTCCGCGTTCCGCAGGATGTCCTGCAGGATCGCTCGCGCCCGCGCGCTTGTCTCCCGCGCCAGCGCGTCCTCCAGCGCCGCGGTCACCTCCGCCGGCAGGCGGAGGTTCGCCTCGATGCAGGCCGAGGCGATGGCGGAAGCGATCTTCTCGAAGTCGATGGTGCGCATGGAAACCGTCTCGGGTCGGCCGTTGGGGACTGTCCGAGCCATGCTCCCTCGCAGCGGAGCATGACGCATGGACCGTCCCCCCTGGCCTGGTAACGGCGTCGCGGCGGGGACCGCTCCTACAAGGTCCCCTTCAGCGCGTTCCACGTCTCGATGGCCGAGCGCACGTGCTTGGCCGATTCGTGCAGAGCGTACAGCTCATCGGCGGTCAACTCGACCGGTACGACCTCCTCCACGCCGCGCCGACCCAGCCGCGCGGGCACGCCCAGGAAGAGGTTGCGCAGGTCGTACTGCCCGTTCACGTGGGCGCACACGGGCAGCAGCCGCTTCTCGTCTCGCAGGATCGCCGAGGCCATCTGCACCGTCGAGGCCGCCGGAGCGTAGAACGCCGAACCCGTCTTCAGCAAGCCCACGATCTCCGCGCCGCCGTCTCGGGTGCGCTGCACGAGCCGGGCGATGGTGTCGTCGTCGAGGAAGTGCGTCAGGGGCACCCCCGAGATGCTCGCCTGGCTCGCCAGGGGCACCATCGAGTCGCCGTGGCCGCCGAGCACCATCGCCGAGACGTCCTCGGCCGAGCCGCCGACCTCCCGGGCGATGAACGTGCGGAAGCGCGCCGTGTCCAGCACGCCGGCCATGCCCATCACACGGTGCGTGGGGAAGCCCGAGGTCTCGTGGAAGATGTGCGTCGTCACATCCAGCGGGTTGGAGACCACGATCACGACGGCGTTGGGACACGCGTGCCAGAGGTTCTGGGCCACTTGAGCCATGATCCCGCCGTTGATCTTCAGCAGGTCCTCGCGCGACATGCCGGGCTTGCGGGCGATGCCCGCGGTGATGATCACCAGGTCGGACCCCTCGGCCGGGCCGTACTCCGTGCCCCCGCTGACTCGGCAGGAGTGGCCGAGCACTGGCGCCGCCTGCGCCATGTCGAGGGCCTTCCCGGCCGCCAGCCCCTCGACCACATCCACCATGTACACGTCCGCCAGCCCCTCGCGAAGGAGGTACTCCGCCGTGGTGGCGCCGACGTTCCCGGCTCCCACAACCGTTGCTTTCATGCTCCGAACCTCCGATCACCATCGCCCCTCTCTGCTCCGGAGAGGGGCCGGGGGTGAGGCCCCCTGGTTGTGCTATAATGCCCGCATGACCCCGGGTGCTCTCATCCTCGGACTGGCCATCGTGATCGCGCAGGCTGTCGCGCTGTTCTGGCTGTCGCGGGGCGTGTTGTTCGGGTACGTGATGCGGACCCTGGCCGCCCGTAGCGCCCGACCCGCCGGCCGGCGTCTGATCAATCTTCTCCGCCTCCCCGGGAATCTACTCCACGAGGTCAGTCACGCCGCCGCCTATCTCCTCAGTGGCTACCGCGTCCGCGGCCTCGCAACGTGCTGGTCTGACCCCGAGGGGCGCGGCTACGTGGAGGCCGGGCCGCCGTGGTCGCCGCTGCACTGGGGTCCGCTGTCGGCGGCGCTCTCGTGCGCCGCCCCGCTGCTGGTGGGTGCGCTCAGCATCCACGCCCTGGGCTCGCTCCTGGGTATCCCCCTCCCGGCCCTCGACCTCACTGCCGAGGGCGTCGGCCCGGCGGCGGCCGCAACGCTCACCGGCGCCTGGCGGTTGCTGACGCACGTCGATCCGCTGGCCTGGCAGACGTATGTCTTCTGGCTGCTGGCCTTCAGCATCGGCGCAGAGATGGCTCCCAGCGGCAGCGACCTGCGGCAGGGCTGCGTGATGCTGGCCGTGCTGGTGCTGCTGGTGGCGATCGGGCTGCTGGCCGTGCCGCAGATGGAGTTGCGCCCGGACCGGGCGGAGGCGCTTCTGGCCGGGGCCGCGTGGCTGCTCAGCACGCTGTCCACCGCGCTGTTTGCGGGGCTGATCGGCTGCGGAGTGGTAGGGCTGCTGCCGGCCGGTCTGGCCTGGGCGCTGCGGCGCGCCGGAGGGCCTAGAGCGCCCGGCAGATCGCGTCGGCCATCTGCGACGTCCCCACGGCGGTCGGGTCGTCGCGGTCGGGCTTCAGATCGTACGTCACGTCCCGCCCCTCGGCGATGACGGTTGCCACCGCGGCGTCGAGCCGGTCGGCGGCCTCCGTCTCTCCCAGGTGGCGCAGCATCAGCATCCCCGACAGGATCGTCGCCGTCGGATTCACCATGTTCCGGCCCGCATACTTCGGCGCGCTGCCGTGGGTCGGCTCGAACACGGCGCACTCGTCGCCGATGTTCGCGCCCGGAGCCACCCCTAGGCCGCCGATCAGCCCGCAGGCCAGGTCGCTGACGATGTCGCCGTAGAGGTTCGGTAGCACCAGCACGTCATACAGCTCGGGCTTCTGCACCAGCTGCATGCACATGTTGTCGACGATGCGGTCCTCGAAGTCGATCCCGCTGCCCGCGTACTCCTCCTCCGCGACGCGACGCGCCGTGGCGAGGAACAGGCCATCCGTCTCCTTCATGATGTTGGCCTTGTGCACGGCCGTGACTTTGCGCCGCCCGTTCGCCAACGCGTACTCGAAGGCGAACCGCACGATCCGCTCGCTCGCCGCGATGGAGATCGGCTTGATGGAGATGGCCGAGCCCTCCGCGATCCGCTGGCCGCTCAGCTCCTCGATCTCCTCGATCAGCTCATCGCAGTCGGGCGTGCCGACCTTGAACTCGATCCCGGCGTAGAGGTCTTCCGTGTTCTCGCGGACGATGACCAGATCGGCCTCCGGGTAGCGACTTCGCGCGCCCTCGTAGTGCCGCGACGGCCGCACGCACGCGTACAGGTCCAGCAGCTTCCGCAGCGAGACGTTCACCGAGCGGAAGCCCTCCCCGACCGGCGTCGTGATCGGCCCCTTCAGCGCCACCCGGTTCCGCCGGATCGACTCCAGAACATGATCCGGCAGGGGCGTCTTGTACGCCTCCATCACGTCGAGGCCGGCGTTGAGCACCTCCCACTCGATCGCCACGCCCGTCGCCTCCACGCACTGTCGCGCCGCCGCGGCCACTTCAGGCCCGGTTCCATCACCGGGGATCAGCGTCACTGTGTAAGCCATGGGAGTCACTACTGTCCTGTCAAGCATGATGTGCTGCAGTGTTGTAGGAGCGGCTTCAGCCGCGACGACGTTGCGCGCAGGGCCCGACCGTCCACGGCGTCGCGGCTGAAGCCGCTCCTACACCCCCGACTCACGGCCGACAGACCACTAGCCCGCCAGCGCCTCGGCAATGCGCTCGCAGCCTCGCCGGATGTCCTCGGTCGAGCAGGCGAAACTCAGCCGGATGTTGTCGGTGACCCCGAACGCATCTCCCGGAACGGTGCTCACCAACCCCTCGTCCAGCAGGTACATCGACATGTCGGTGGAGGTCTCGATCTTCCTCCCCCGCAGCGTCTTGCCGAAGTAGGAGCTCACATCCGGGAAGGCGTAGAACGCGCCGCCGGGCCTCCGGCACGAGACGCCCGGGATGGCGTTCAGCAGGCCGACGATCACATCCCGCCGTTGCCCAAACTCCGCGCGCATCGCCTCGACGGCATCCTGCGGCCCGAGTAGTGCATCGGCCGCCGCCTCCTGAGCGATGGAGTTGGGGTTCGAGGTCATCTGGCTTTGCAGCGTGCCGAGGCCTTTCGTGAAGTCGGCCGGGGCGATCGACCAGCCGATGCGCCAGCCCGTCATCGAGTAGGTCTTCGAGACGCCGTCCACGATGATCGTGCGCTTCCGCGCCTCCTCGGAGACCATCGCCGGGCTGAAATGCGCGCGGCCGTCGAAGAGAATGTGCTTGTAGATCTCGTCGCTGATGATGGTGAGGTTGCGGCGCACGGCGACGTCGGCCAAGGCGGCGATGTCCTCTTGGGCGAACACCCCGCCGCTCGGGTTGCTCGGGCTGTTGATCAGCACGGCGATCGTGCGGTCCGTCACGGCCGCCTCGATGGCCGCGATGTCGGGCACGAAATCGCGGTCCGCCGGCGCCTCCACCGCAGTGAAGGTACCGTCGAAGAGCTCGATCAGGTCGGCGTAGCTGACCCAGTAGGGGGCCACGAGGATCACGTGGTCCCCGGGGTTCACCATCGCCCCGAAGATGTCGGCGAGGATGTGCTTGGCGCCGTTGCCGACGCAGATCTCGGCGGGCGTCACCGTGAGGCCCAGGTCGCGCTCCGCTGCCGCGCAGATGGCCTTCTTCAGGCGCACGGTTCCCGAGGCCGGGGTGTACTTGGTGTGGCCGCCGCGGATGGCCTGAATGCCGGCCTCGCAGACGTCCGGCGGCGTCGGGAAATCCGGCTCCCCCAGGGCAAAGGACAGCACGTCCTTGCCCTCAGCCACCATGTCCTTGGCCTTGGCGTCCATCGCCATGGTCGCCGACGGCTTCATCCGGCTCACACGCTCTGAAAGCCTCATCGCCTTGACTCCCTCCCAGGCATCAGTTTCCCGCCAAGCGGGCCCTCAGCATGCCGTGCCCGTCACCCGTCACACCGTCGCCGGCGGCGGCAGCTCGCGCAGGAGGTGCCGCAGCGTCCGGCGGGCCTCCTCATTCGCGGGTTCGAGCTCCAGGGCCTGCCTCAGCTCGCTCTCCGCTCGACGCAGCTTGCCCAGCTGCGCGTGGACCGCCCCCAGGTGCCAAAGCACCTCAGGGTTTCGCCGCCCCATCAGGCGCGCCGCACGCTCCAGGTGGAAGGCCGCGTCAGCGTACTCGCCCCGGCGGTAGTACGCCCAGCCGAGGCTGTCAATGTGCGCCGGGACCGTCGGCTGGAGGCGCACCGCCTCCTCGATGAGCTCCGCACCCTCGTCGAGCTGCACCTTCGCATCCACCAGGGCGTAGCCCACGTCGTTGAGCACGTTGGCGTAGCGTTCGGGCCCGATACGTTGAGCCGCCAGGTCGTCGGAGGCCGCCCGGACCGCCTCGAGAGCCCGCTCCGCGCCGGCCTCCGTCTTCCCCAGCTTCAGCAGGCAGTAAGCCACCTGAGCCTCGTGTGTCCCGCCGTAGACCTCCTCCGCCGCCTCGTAGCAGCGGATCGCACGGTCGAAGCCGCCGGCGGCCTGGTACGGCTCGGCCAGACGTGCCAGGAAGCGAGGGTCCCCGCGCCGCAGCCGATACGCCAGGTCCAGGCTCCGGCGGGCGCGGTCGAGACGAGGGCTGTCGCCGGTAAGCTCCGCGGAGGCCTCGCGCAGCGCCCGGTTGGCCACATACTGGGAGCGCATGTCTCCGATGGCGCCACAGCCGCCAAGCACGACCAGAGCGACCAGCGAGGCCGGCGCCGCCGCGTGTCTCATCGCTAGCTCTCGGCTCCCGGGGCCACCGTCTCGGCCTCGTGACCGAAAGCCCACACGTCGTAGTAGCCCATCGCGGCGAGAACCGTTTCCCCCGCGATGGCCGGGGATGAGTAGATACCGAACGCGGTCCTCTCGCGCCAGCGCTCGTCGCCGTTCGCCATGTCGAGCGCGCGGAGCGAGCCGTCGACTGAGCCGACAAAGACCAGGTCGCCGGCGATGGCCGGCGAGCCGCTCACCTCGTCGCCCAGACTCGCCGACCAGAGCTCGCCGCCCGTCTCCCGCGAGAGGGCGACCACCCGCCCCAGGCCGTCGCCGGCAATGACGGTCTCCTCCGCCACCGCGGGCGAGCAGCGAACCGGCGGCTCCAGCGCCGCGCGCCAGACCTCCTCGCCCGTCTCCAGCTCCAGCGCGTACAGGAAGCCGGCGTCCGACGGGCAGTAGACGCGGTGGCCGGCGATGGTCGGCGCGCCGGACACCTCACCGCGCGAGTCGAAGCGCCAGCGTTCCTCCCCGGTGGACAGCGAGAGGCAGCGAACGACCTCGTCCCAGGCGCCCAGGACCAGCGCCTCGCCCCGCACCGCCGGCGCAGACACGATGTCGCCGTTCAGCTCGTTCCGCCAGACCGGTGCGCCGTCCGTGAGCGAGAGCCCCACGACGACGCCCGCCCGGCTGGCGGCGACGGTCAAGCCCTCCGCGATCGTGGCGGCGGCGCGGATCGGCGCGCCAAGGGCATAGGTCCAACGCCGCTGGCCGCTGGCCGCGTCCAGGCAGTGTACCACTCCGTCCATGGAGCCGACCACCACCAGCCCCTCGCCGACGGCTGCGGTGGACTCGATTCGGGCCCTCGTCGCCGCGCGCCAGCTAAGGGTCCCCGCTCCCAGGTCCAGGCAGTACAGCGATTGATCGCGCGACCCGACGTACACCAGGCCGTTGGCCACCACGGGCGAGGCGACCACCTCCGCCTCGGTCGAGAACGCCCACCGCCGGTGCAGCGGCAGCGCGACCTGCCGCCGGCGGAAGGCGCGCCGGTTGGCCCCGCCGCCGAAGGTCGGCCAGTCCACGGGGTCCCGGTCCGAAGCGCGCTCACGGACCTCCGCCAACTCCGCCAAGGCCCCCTCGACCGCGGCGCGCCCACCCTCGTCGCGCACGTCGGTTCGGGCCGCCGCCAACGCCCGCTCCGCATCCTCCAGTTCGCCACGCGTCAGCCGCGCCCGTCCGATGGCGTAGTTCAGCTTGGGCAGGGCCGACGGATGGGCGCGCCGACTCGCCGTCTCCAGAGCGCCCAACGTGCGCACGTCTGTTGCGAGGTGCCCCAGAGCGTGCGCCACGCTCCACGGCGCGTCCGGCTCCTCCGTCAGGCGCTGCAGCAGCAGGCCCTCCGCCCGCTGCGACCCCACCTGCGACAGCGCCCGCGTCGCCTGGTCCGTGAACGCGTGGTCGTCGTCGCGCAGCGCGCCTACCAGCGGACCCACGTGCTTCTCCCGCCCGATGATGCCCAGCGCATGCGCGGCCCGCTGGCGCTTGGTGGGCTCACCGTTGCTCAGCGTCTCGATGAGGTCGCGCTCGTGGGACTCCAGCGTCGAGGTCGCCCGCTCCCGCACGGTGTCGTCGCGGTCGTGAAGGCCGTCGACGAGCGTCGAGAGGGAGTCCTCGTCGGCGGCCTGGCTCAGCCCCTCGGCTGCGGCCCGGCGCACGCGCTCATCCGTGTCGTGCAGCAGCCGGCGCAGCACCGGAGTGCGCTCGGGGCCGATCGCGCACAGCCGCCGGAGCCAGTAGTCCAGGTCGATCTCGTGGAGCGCGGCGGCCCGCAGCAGAGCCTCCAGCTCCACGGCCGTGAACCACATCGTGTCCCGGCACCCCCGCAGCCGTCGCAGCAGGCGCGCCGGCGTCAGCGCCCCGGTGTGCAGCCACTCATCCGTGCACCGCGCCACCGCGTCGGCATGCTTGGCGGCGGCGGCCAGGCGCTCCGACAGCTCGCCGCCCAGTTCCTCCGCCAGGTACGCGTGGATCAGCCGGTACTGCCGGTTCCCCTCCGCCCCCACCGCGCGGACCATTCGCAGGTCCAGCAGCCGCGCCAGCACCCGCTCCACCCGCTCCCGGTCCAGGCGCGTCTCCGCCACCAGGCGGTCAAGGCTCTTGGGCACGGTCGAGTCCTGTGAGCCGACCAGACGATCCAGGATCGTCCGGGCCAGGCGCCGGTCTCGCTGCCCCAGCTGGGACAGGGGGAAGTCGATGCACTCGGCCAGGATCTTCTCCGCGCCGCCCACGTGGTCATACATCTTCAGCGTGATCGACGACGAACCCCAGCTTCGCTGCTCGTACAGCCGGTTCATCACCAGCTGCAGGTGCGCCGGGAGCACGCCCCCGTCGTCGAGGTCGGCCGCCACCCGTTCCGCCAGCTCCGTCTCGGGGTAGCAGTAGAACGCCGGCCCCGGTTTCATGATGGCATCCACTGCGTCGCTCTGGGAGAGCCGTCCGAGTCGAAACACCGCCTGGAAGAGGCCCGGCCAGAAGCTCCGCAGATCCAGCAGGTACGGCAAGAAGGCTTCCCGCAGCACGATGCACATCCGCCAGCGGTCCCCCAGCCGCTCCGCGCAGGCCGCCGTGATCTGCGCGAAGCCCCGCCGGGTCGCCGGGCCGCGCCGCGCAATGCAGTGCTCAAAACCGTCGACGAGGATCGCGAGCCCCGTCTCCGCCAGCTCCGCCGCCCGCGCCATCGCGTCGGTGAAGTCGTCCGCATCGATCCGCGAGCCCGTCAGCCACCCCCGGTCGTGAAGGGTCGTCTCAACCGCATGGCGGATGTCGTCTACCGGGTCGCCCGCGCAACTGACGACGATCGGGACATGCGGGGGACGCTGGTCGCTTTCCTTCTCGTCCGCGATCATCGCCGCCGCCACCCCGGCGCGCAACAGCGAGGACTTCCCAATGCCGTCCGGCCCGCACAGCACCGAGAAGGGGTTCTCCGTGATGAGCTTGCGCAGGTCCTCGCTCTCGGTCTCCCGCCCGAAGAAGAGATCGCCGTGTCGCAGGTCCAGGTAGTCCAGGTAGGGGTAAGGCCCACCGGGGAGGACCGTCAGGTCCCTCCGTCCCTCCGTCGCGCGGCTCTTGCGCCGCTGTAGTCGATGGTTCAGCTTGCCGAAGAACTCATCGAAGGTACCCGCCTCACGGCACAGCAGGTTCTTCGACGATCCGCGTCGCGTCAGCAGGGACATGACGGCCGGCTCGTAGGAGTGGAACTTCGCCGCCGCCGGCGCCTCGACCCGCAGCTCGTCATAGCGCTCCCGGCTCTCGATGGGGACGAT
>Ga0194126_10013951_pt1 | contig 9986 bp, 10 predicted proteins | sample TA2KigC150mmetaG_FD_148641 | JGI IMG/M metagenome (GOLD analysis project Ga0194126, IMG submission 148641) | Freshwater microbial communities from Lake Tanganyika, Tanzania - TA2015035 Kigoma Deep Cast 150m | ecosystem: Environmental > Aquatic > Freshwater > Lake | place: Tanzania: Lake...
CCGATGCGCTCCACGGCACCGGAGCGGAGGAAGGCCGGGAGCTGGTCGCGGGTCAGTCCAGCCGACTCGAGCTGCACCGGGCGGAAAAACCCGGTGATTCCGGCGGCGCGGAGCCTATCGGCAGGCTTGTCGGGTTCCTCGTGATGGCGCGTTTTGTCGGCACGGCTCTTTGACATGCCGACAATATGCGCTATACCTCAGCTCCTGTCAACACAAAACGTCGGCACATATCCGCGAGTGCCGACACTTTTAGTCATTCCGTCGCCCGCCCCCCCGTCACCTCCCCCAGCATCCGCACGATGTCGCCCTCGATGGCCCGGATGTCGGACTCGATCTCCTCGAGGGGGCGGGGCGGCGTGTAGCGGTAGAAGTAGCGGTTGAAGTTGATCTCGTAGCCGATAAGGCCGACGCGGCCGTCCTTTGGGTCGCGCTTGGCCGTGTCGATCCAGGCGTCCGGGACGTGGGGTCTCACCTCGCGCTCGAAGAAAGCGCGAACGCTGGCCGGCACGCCTTCGGTGTCCACAGGGCCGTCGCCCCCGGGCAGCGGAACGCTCTCGGTGTCGCGCAGCTCGGGATCGGGCTCGAGGTTGCCGTCGGCGTCGCGGCAGATGGCCGCCGTCTCGTCGCGCTCCGAGAGTGCCGAAAGGATCGCCTCGCGGGTCGGCGCCGGTAGCTTCATGCCCACCTTCCGGGTGGCCGCATGGAGCGCACCCTCGAACTCGGTGCGATCCTTGAACAGGGTGCCTGGGAGCCCGCGCACCAGGATACGGATCGCTTCCTGGAGCTTGCGCCCCTCGGCCTGCTCCGTCGCTCCTGCCGCGCCCTTCTTCTTCGACTGCGCGAGGGCCTGGAATCCCCTCTCCTCCTCGAGCCGGGGGACCCGCTCGGGACTCGCCTGGAAGTTGAGCCGGAGCGGCCGCTCGACGGTGATCTTGCGGAAGCCGAAATGCGTGGTCGGGAAGATGCGGCTGACGACCGCCTCTTCCTCCTTGCCGTCTTTCGTGATCCGCCCTGTCCCACCGTCCTTGAAATCGGTAAGGAGCTTCACGATGTCCCGCGCCTTTTCCGGCGGGATCTCGCGTCGCTTGTCGCCGAGGCTCTTGCGCATCGGGACCCAGAACGAGGTCGCGTCGATGAGCTGGACCTTGCCCTTGCGCTCGGCGCGCTTCCGATTGGTCACGACCCACACGTAGGTGGCGATGCCGGTGTTGTAGAAGAGCTGCTCGGGGAGCGCGATCAGGGCTTCGAGCAAATCGTGCTCGAGGATGAAGCGGCGGATCTCGCTCTCGCCGCTCCCGGCGTCGCCCGTGAAGAGCGGCGAGCCATTCATAATGATGGCGACGCGCGAGCCGCCGTCCTTCGGCTCCTTCGCGTGGACCAGCATGTGCAAGAGGAAGAGAAGCTGGCCGTCGCTGATCCGCGGAAGACCAGGGGCGAAACGGCCCGAGGCGCTACGCTCGTGCTCGGCGCGCACGGCGTCTTCGTCGCGCTTCCAGTCCTTGCCGTAGGGCGGATTGGCGATCAGGTAGTCGAAACCGCGTCCCGCGTGGCGGTCGTTGGACAGGACGCTGCCATAGGCAATGTTGTCCGCGTCGCGTCCGGTCGGGTCCTTCATGTAAAGGTCCGACCTCGAGACGGCCCACGTCTCGGGATTCACCTCCTGCCCAAAGAGGTGGATCTCGGCGTCCGGGTTGATCGCGGGCCGGATGATCTCGCCGTTTCGGCGCCAGCCGATGGTGATGTGCTCCTTGGTGATCATGAGCATGCCGCCCGAGCCGCAGCAAGGGTCGTAGACCGTGCACACGATCCCCTTGCGCCGGATACGGTCCTGGTCGCCCGCGAGCATCAGGTCCACCATCAGGTGCACGACATCGCGCGGCGTGAAGTGCTCGCCGGGGTTCTCGTTCAGCGCCTCGTTGAACTTGCGGATCAGCTCTTCGAAGATCGTGCCCATCGTCGGGTTGTCGATCTTGTCCGGGTGGAGGTCGACGTTCTTGAAGCGCTCGAGGACTTGGAAGAGCAGGCCCGCCTCGTCGAGCTTGGCTGTAGTGTTGTCGAAGTCGAACTTCTCAAGCACCTCGCGCATGTTCGGGCTGAACCCGGCGATGTAGTTGCGCAGGTTGGCCGCAAGGTGAGGCGCGTCGGCGAGCAACTTCTCGAAGTCATAGCGGGACGTGTTGTAGAAGGCGAAGCCGGACGCCGTGCGGAGGTCGCGCTCAAGGTTCTCCAGACCCTTGCCCTTGAGCTTGGCCTGCGTCGCGAGCACCCTCTCCTTCGTATCCGCAAGCACGCAATCAAGGCGGCGTAGCACCGTGAGCGGGAGGATGACGTCCTGATACTTACCACGCTTGAAGGTGTCGCGAATGAGGTCCGCGACACCCCAGAGGAAGCTGACGATCTCGCTGTGGTTCATCTCTCCCTATCCATTCTCTTGAGTGGGCACCTTCGCCGTCCCGAATCCCAGCAGCATCGTGAGGACCTCGCCCTCGAAGGACTGGTCGGACGACATCGAACCGTCGGAGAGTACGAAACCGGCGACGCCCGCAGGTGCCAGGTGGTGCCCGATGGGCTGCACCGTTGATGCGCCTCGTTCTGAACCCAAAGGGAACAATCGAGCGGATGCCGAAAGCGATCTACCCCCCGATCACCAACTCCTCCTCGCTCCGCTTGCGGAGAATGATCGTCTTCCCCTCGTTCGCGAGGAACTGATCGAACATCTCGCGGAGCTGGGGCGCCGCCTCGACCGGAAGCTCGGTCTCGTCGAGCGTGTACTCCATCAGGTACTCGATCGTCCCTTCGAAGCGCGAGAAGGTCATGTGGACCTTGCCGAACGGCTTCCGGTACTCCTGTTCCTCGGGGAGCGAAACGACCGCGTACCCTTCCGGCACGCGGAAGCGCGTCTTCTCCTCCCCTCTCTCCTCGAACGCGAAGCGGATCGGAAGGCTGCGCGCGTCGCCGACCGCGAAGTATTGGAGCGGAACCGACCGCCCGAAGAGAGCGGCGGAGAGGACGAGCGTGTCCCCCCGCTCCTCGACGAGCTCCGCCGGATAGGCGATCGTGCCGCGGAACCGGTAGTCCTCCTCGTTCGTGAGGCCGCGCGTGTCGGCCCAATCGCCGAGCGCGCAGCCGGCGGGGAAGTTCTGGCCGGCCCACACGCGCCGCGTTTCTTCCCCGCGCTCGTCGCCGCCCACGTAGAAGCGCTCCCGGAAGACCCGATTCGCCTCTCCGCGCCCCACGCACTCGATCGACTTCTTCCACGCGCCCGACTCGTCGCGGGAGAGCTCGCCCTCAAGAGCCCAGCCGTTCCGGCTCGACGAGGAGACCGGAACGGGAAGCCACTCCGGCTCGTCCCCCGCGCGGACGACGAGCACCATCTGCCCTTCGATCGACGCCGCCGGATCCTCGATCCCCGCCGCCTTGTCCGTCGGGTCCAGGAAGAAGACGTCTCCTTCCGAACGGGCCACGGCGAGCGCGCGGTCGAACTGGAGGAGCGCCGGGAACTCGGTCCGCACCGCACCGTGCTCGTTCGTGGAGACGATCGCGAAGTCCGCCTCGACCTCGGCCACGCGGAGCATCCCGACGAGGATTCCGGCGAGGTCCTTCGGCGCGATCTCAGGAAGATCGAACACATCGACCGGCCGGTTGGGGAAGTACCCGTCGCGGCCCAAAGGCAGATCGAGGACCTCGTAGCGGTCCTGCACGTAGCGATAGATCGCCGCGATCTCTTCCCTCTGGGTGGTCGGCTCTTCCGAGGGAGGCGCGCTCATCGAATCCGCCATCCCTTCCTCCGCTCCCTCTCCCGGAAGGGAGCCCGCCTCTCCTCCTCGGAGAGCCTCCTCGGCGACCCTCCGCTCCACCTGCTTCGCCGCCTCGTACGACTCGATCGCTTCGCGGGCGAGCCCTCGGAGAATCCGGTCGCTTCCTCCCAAGGTGAGCGCTTGGGTGACCCCCTCCGCGTACCACTCGAGGACCTTCGACCAGTTCGCCTCGAAGTTCGGGCTGAACACGATCCGCGGCATGACGTCGCCGAGAGGAGGCGCGAAGGGCTCCCGGACCGCCGGCCTTAGGTTCTTCTGCCGCCAGATCCATTGGAACACCTCTCCCCTCGCGGTCGCAGTGCTCTTCTGCTCCGGGTCCTGGATCCGGAGGCTCTTCAGCGCGTTCGACCACCACGGGTTTTGCATCGCGTAGCTTTGGGGGAAGTTGTAGCTCATCTCCATCCGATAGGTCGGAAGGCGCGATGCGAAGACCCGATCCTGGAAGCCGAACGCCTCCTCCCCCTCGACCGTGTAGTGCAGGGTGACGACGCACGGGATCGGCAGGTCCTCGAGGCGGAAGACAAGGTCCTTTACGCGTTGATAAATCTCCCCCGCGTCCGGATAGGCCGAGCGGACCTGGATGCGATCCGCCGGCACGGGAACGCGATTCCCCTTGCGACCCACGATCTCGAGGCTGTGGTGCGTGATCACCTGCCCGGCGAGGTAGGGGACCGCGTACTCGCGCATCGCCGCCGCGCCCCCCTCGTCGAGAACGGCGAACTGTCTTGAGTAGCGGTTCGTCGTCGTGTAGCGCGATCCGAGCGCGAGCGCCGCCGCGCGGTCCGCGGCGAGGCCGCCCCGCTCCGTGTCGGAAATATCGCGCCGCGCGACCTCTCCGGTGTACTCCACGTCCACCGTGACGTCGTCGAGGAGACAGACCAGGCTCTCCCCCGAGTACTTCTTGAAGAGATCGTTCCAGAACTGCTCCGTCTTCGGCCCCGCGTGCCCAACCCCGAAGAGAAGCAGAAACGCGGCGAGACCCCAGGCGGCCCGCGTCACGCTCTTCATGTTCCTCCCCCTTTGATCCCCGATGCGATCGTCCATGCTCGTCCCGCGCCCCGCGCCCCGCGCCCCGCGCGCTCGCCGGCGCGCCGCGGGAGGCGCTATTCGTGCTCCGCCTCCTCGACTCCCGAGGAGGCCCCCTCGTCCTCTTCGAAATCGAAATCGTCGTCGTCGAGTCGATCCACGGAGTCTCCGGTCACCTCCGCGTAGCAGACCTGGCAGAGATAGTAGCCGTCGTATTCCTGAGCGCAGCCCTCGCAGAGCCACGCCTCGCACCGATAGCAAGTCTCCACGGCGTTCGCGCTGCCGCAGGTCTGGCAGGTCATGGATCCTCACCGCCCTTTCTCTCGACCGATCTGCGCCTCTCGACCGATCCTGGCCGAGGGGCCGATCGCTCCGCTCTCCCCCCGGGAGAACAGGAAGAAACCCTTCGTGACTATCCCCCAAACAACGCCCGAAAGCTACTCCCGGAGGTCCGGGAACGCCAACGAAAAGCGGGAGGCTTCTCGCGCGATCCGCCCTCTCCCCGATACCTCGAAACGACTTGAGTCCACATCTTCAACCACTTGTCAATGCACCTGTTTCACGTTCGCATCGGGCGAGAGCTCTCGGTCAGCCGACCGCGAGCTCCTCCCCCGGACGGAGGACGCGGACCTTCGCCCGTCCGCCCACCTTCTCGACGAAGCGGTCCGCGGTCGCATCCAGGATCGGGAAGGTCCCGTAGTGGATCGGAACCGCTGTCTTGGCTCCGCAGAGCGCGACCGCCTTGGCGGCCGAGTCGGCCCCCATCGTGAAGCGATCGCCGATCGGGACGAACGCGACGTCGATCGAGAAGAACTCGGGAAGTAGCCCCATGTCGGAGAGAAGACCGGTGTCTCCCATGTGGTAGACGGTTTTCCCGTCCATCTCGATGATCATGCCCGAGACCGGTCCGGTGTGGATCGCCGCGACCATGCTGAAGCGCACGCCCTTGGAGACGATGCTCCCCCCGATGTTCATCGGCTCCACCGGAATCCCCTGCTTCTCCGCTTCGCTTGTCACCTCGAAGAGCGAGACGACCGTCGCGCCGGTCCGCTTCGCGATCGGGTACGCGTCCCCGAGGTGATCGCCGTGCGCGTGCGTGAGCACGAGAAAGTCGAGCGCGGTGATCTCTTCGGGACGAACGGCCGCTTTCGGGTTCCCCGTGAGGAACGGATCGATGAGGATCGTCCGGCTCCCGGCGATCCATACGGCCGAATGGCCGAGCCATCTGACCTTCATGGCCCCCTCCTTCTCTGTCGAATCCGAGAATCGAAGACGGACCGAGTATAGGCGGGAAGCGCGCGGGAGGCAAGATGCCCGGGAAGGAGCGCCCTTCCCGGGCGGGCGGAGCGAAGGTCGGTCTCGGCTAGCCTGGATGATGCACGCGTTTTCGTCGCGAGGACGCGGAGCGCGTGCCGAGAGGCCGACCTGGACGAGCCGCTCCCGGAAACGTAGCCCCGGCCCCCCGGCGCGCTAGGACTTGTCGCTCGTAACCGTCGCGACAAGATCCAAGCGCGCCACGGGTCCCTGTTGAGGAAGCGGCGACGGAAGGGAAGCCTTGCAGGCGTCTTCTCGCGCGACCGAGGCGGGCACCCGTCCCGGAGGGACGGGTCGCCGAGGAAGCTCCCGGAGCGCGGAAGCGCGGAGGGAGATCTGCGGCCGCAGTAGGAAACGCGTGCATGATCCAGGCTAAGGCCCGGAGGAGAAGTGGAACGAATAGCGGACGACGGTCTCGCACCCCGCCTCGGGGGAGAAGATCCACGCCCGCATCCGCTCGAGAACGCACGCCTCCATCTCCGGATCGTGGAAGGTGCGGGAGAGGATCTCGGCGCTCACGACCCGCCCCGAGGCGTCGATCACGAAGCGGACGCCGATCTCTCCCTCCTGGTCCGGGTTCCGAAGAAGGCTCCGGTTGTAGCAGCCGCGCACGCCCCCGCGATGTCCCTGCACGACGCGCGCGATCTCCGCTTCTTCGCGGCAGCCGCCCCCCTCGAGATACGGAAGCTCTCCGCTCCCCCCGAGCGCGCCTCGGTCCTCGAGGATGATCGCCCGCCCGCCTCCGTCCCCGAACGAGGCGACGAGCTCCTCGGCGCGCTGCGTGGCGACCCCGCCCCCGAAGCCGCTCCCCACCCCCTCGCCGAAACCGATCCCGGCGGCCCCGCGCGCGGGAAGGCCGGTCGACTTCCGCACGTCGCCGACCCCGCGAAGAAGCTGCGCGATTCCATCTGATGCGTGAACCGTTCCACCTTCAAGGGACGAGACGCGCGTCCCCTCGTTTGTCCCGCCGAGGTGCCCGAGCACCCCCATCTGGGTGACCCGGGCGAGCGGGTCGCCCCCTCCCCCTCCGCTCTTCCGTCCCTTCGGAGGGGGCGCCGGCTCCTCGCCGCTCCGCCGCCCCGGGTTCCTGCTCGCGGGCGTCTCCTCGATCCGCGGCGGAAGCGGGCGGAAGCGCTCGAGCGGCGCCGGAAGCTCCTCGGCGAGACGGAGCGCGAGCGGCTTCGGATCCTCGATCCCCCAGACGCCGATGGGGAACTCCGCCGTCCGCCCGCGCGTCGCGATCACGGCGCCGAGCGAGAGATGCGCGGCGAGCGAGAGGAGCGCGATCCGTCCAAGCGCCCTCCACTCCCCCGACCGAGACGCGAGCGATCCGGCGCTCATGGTCTCCCCTCCCCCGCCGGCTCCTTCTCGACCGCGGCGAGCGCGAGATCTTGATAGCCGGATTGATGACACGTGAACAACACGCGGTAGAGGACCGCGAAGGGAACCCTCCGGTCCCCTTCGATGAGAAGGCGCCGCGAGCCGGGATCCCCGCCCGCCGCCTCCGCGAGCGCGGCCCCGAGCCCGGGGACAAAGAGCCCGCTCCCCGCGAGGATCTCTTCGCGGCCGAGGACGCGGTCCTCGCCGATCGTGACGCCGTCGGCGGCGATCGCGAGCACGAGGTCCCCCTCCCGCACCCCCTCGGGGGACGAGGACTCCGGAAGCTCGAGGTCCTGCGCCGCGTGGAGGAGCGCCCCCTCCGGCGAAAACGACTTGAGAAGAAAGATGAGAAGGATCGTGAGAATGTCGACGAGGGACGTCAGGGTCAGGATCCCCGCGCCGCTTCTCTTTCCTCGGATCCGGCTTCGGGCGATCATCGGGGCCCTCCCGCGCCCGTCTCTCCGGGCTCGTGCAGCGCCGAAAGGGCGATCTCCGCGAAGCCGCCCTCACGGCAGACATCCATGATCGCGACGACCTCCTCGTAGGAGATCCCCGACTCCGCGGCGACGGTGACGCGCGTCTCTTCCGGATGCTCGCGCCGAACCGACGCGAGAAGGGACGCGAGCGCGCCCCGGTCGATCGGCCCGTCCTCGCGAAGGATCGTCGGGAGGAAGCCGCCGCTTCCGCCGACCGTCACGCCCGCCTCCGCGACCACGACCACGAGGTTCAGCGCGCTCGCCTCCGGCGCGACGTCGATCCCGCTCTCCCCGCTCCCGGCCGGCGGGATCTCCAGCTCGAGCACGGTGATGTTCGCGAAGACCGCCGCGAGAAGGAGAACCGGCACGAGAACGGTGAAGAGGTTCATCAAGGGAACCATGTCGAGATCCGCCGTCCGGTCCTTGGGAAGCGTCTTCCGTCCGGGGATCATTTCATATCCCCCGAGACCACGAAGTCGACGAGCCGCTCCTCGCGCGCGCGGACGCCCGTCTTCGATTCCTCGTACGGATCGGCTTGCGGCGTCCGGTTCCACTCCTGAAGGAGGTTCGTGAGCACGGCGAGCCTCGACTCCGCCTCCTCGACGAGCCGGTCCGCGCGCGCGCCGAGAAGCCCGTGCGCCGCGAGCGACGGGATCGCGACGAGGAGCCCGAGCCCGGTCGTCGCCATCGCCACGCTGATGCCGGCGGCGAGCGCCGCCGTCCGCTGCGCGGCGGGAACGTTCGCGAGCGCGTCGAAGGCCATGATGAGCCCGACGATCGTGCCGAGAAGCCCGAGAAGCGTCGCGAGGTTCGCCGCGACCGCGAGGAGCGAGATCCTCCGGTGCACGACCGGGATCTCGCCGAGGTACGCCTCGTCGAGAAGACTCTGCAGCTCCTCCGGACGATGGCCGTGCCGCACGCCGAGCACGCTCCGCGCGACGCGCCCGAACGGAGTCCGGCTCCGATCCGCCACCGCCCGCGCTTCCTCGATCCTCCGATCCTTGACGAGGCGTGCCGTGTGGTCGAAGAGATCCCGGTCCCCCCGCGAGGCGCGGTGGAGGAAGATCGCCTTCTCGATCGTCACGGTGGCGGCGAACGCGCTCACGAGGAGGATCGCCCACATGAAGGGCGCACCGACCCCCGAGAACGCGTTCCCGGCGAACTGGAGAAGGCGTCCGATCTCCCCGGCCGAGGCGGCGGGCGCGGTCCCCCCGGCGAGGGAGACCCCTTCCGCGGCCGCGCGGCCCGCCGCAGCGAGAAGCCCGAACAGGACGCAATCCAGCGATCTCTTCATGACGGTCACTCCCTTCGCGCGAACCGGACCCTCGGGTCCTAGCCGCGCCGCTGTCGATCCATCAGACATAAAGTTTCCTTGTCGAAGGCCGCCTTGTCGATCGGCGGAAGCTCCGCGGCGGCAAGATCCCGCCGGAGCGGAAAGAGCTCGAAGAAGAGGCCTCCGGTCCTCTCCCGAATGAAGAGGGTCGTCGGGCTCGGCACTCTCCCCTCGATCGTGAGGGTTTCGAGGTCGATCGTTTGCCGGCGCGTCGTCTCCTCCGGCGAGCCGGGGGAGGCGGCGCGGAGGGGAGAGACGAGAGCGAGAAGAAGCGGGACGAGGAGAAGCGTTCTCATCGGTTCTCTCCTTCGCGGCGTCCCGCCTCCTCTCCCCCGCGAAGGGAGAGGTCCGCGGGAACGACTTCCGGGGACGCGTCCGGGAGCGAGAGGAGCCACTCGGCCGCCCGCGCCTCGAAGGCGCGCGCCTTCTCCTCGACGAGCCCGCGGTAGAGAACGAGGTCCTCCCCCGCGAGGCCGCCCGGCTCGGGAGCCTCCCGGAGGAGCGCGGCGCCCTCCTCGAGCGAGGCGGACGCCCGGAGCGCGAGCGCCGCCCGGTTCGCGCTCCGCGTGTGCGTCCCCTCGATCGACTCCTGCCGCCGGAGAAGATCCGCCGCCACGCTCCACTTCTCGTCGCACCGTT
>Ga0194126_10013959_pt1 | contig 9981 bp, 10 predicted proteins | sample TA2KigC150mmetaG_FD_148641 | JGI IMG/M metagenome (GOLD analysis project Ga0194126, IMG submission 148641) | Freshwater microbial communities from Lake Tanganyika, Tanzania - TA2015035 Kigoma Deep Cast 150m | ecosystem: Environmental > Aquatic > Freshwater > Lake | place: Tanzania: Lake...
GAGAGTATCAAGCGGGCAATTGCCAGGTCCATGCCGATCACCCCACCAGTGTACACCAGCGCTAAAATGTTTATGGCGGGCGCCACGAATAGGAAGGTGATGGCCGGTCCCAAGCCTGCGCCTTTTTTATATATCCCGGCAAACAGGGGGATCACCGTGCAGGAACATACCGCCAGCAAAAAACCCGCAGCAGCCGAGGCAGGATAAGAAATGAACTTGGGGGTATTGCGTCCCAAGAAACGGGTGATCGTTTCTTTGGGAATCAGCGCGGTCATCGCGCCGGCAATGGTGAATGCCGGCAGCAGGCATAATAACACATGCGCCGCCAGGTAGGCGGCCAGGTTTCCGGCGCCGCTATGCAAAAGTTTTAAGACAAAACGGAGTATCTCCATGCTGCAATCCTTGACAAGTCAAAGGTAATTATATTCAATAATCCGAATATATTTTGCTGCCAACATAGTAAATGATCAAGAGTGACAATTGTCACCTCTTTCTATACATTGCAAGGTTGTAGTAAAGATACTGGGAACAAATGGGATCTCCAGCGTTTCCGGCTTACAGAAACTCGCTATGGCTGGCACTGCCTGAATAAAGCATCGAGACCCCGCATCAGGAATGCGCACACAACACCTTGCCCTGGCTGCAACTTTCACACTCCAATTGGATGGTGGTGTGGTGTATTTTAAACTTTTCAGCCAGCATAGCTTTGAGCGAGTGTATGATCTCGGCAGCCTGGCTCAACGACCGATCAGCGACTGTCACATGGGCGCTGAGGGCAATGTAGCCTGGAGAGACAGTCCACACGTGCAAATCGTGCACTTCCTGCACCCCCGCCATCCGGCGCATATTTTCCGCCACCACCTGGGCGCTCATGCCGGAGGGCATGCCCTCGGCCAAGATGTGGATCGAGTCTTTGAGCACCCGCCCGGAACTGACCAGTATGAGCAGCGCGATCAAGAAACTGACCAACGGATCGAGCCAGGTCCAGTTGACAAACAGCAATACCACCCCCACGGCAATCACGCCTACCGAAGCCAGGGCGTCGCCAATCACATGCAGGAACGCGGAGCGGGTGTTCAGATCATCATGGTCATGACGGTGCAGGGCAAAGGCAACCACCAAATTGACACCTAATCCAACCAGGGCAATCAGCAACATCGGTCCTGCCAGCACCGGCTGTGGATTTTGCAGGCGGCTCCAGGCTTCCCGCATGATCTCAAAAGAGATTAACAGCAACGTGGCACCATTCACCAGGGCGGCCAGCACCTGCATACGATGATAACCGTAGGTGTGCCTGTCATCGGCGGGCAATTGTGCAGCCCGAATAGCCAGGTAACTCAAACTGAGGGCAAAAAAATCCATAAAAACGTGCGCCGAATCCGAAAGCAGTGCCAGGCTGCCAGTCCATAAACCGCCAAAAAATTCGACCAGGAAAATCAAACCAGTGAGACTCAGCGCGAAGACAAAGCGGCGGCTTTTCACCGCATGAGAACAAGATTCAGTCATAGAGATATCTCTTCATTGAACGAAAGTGTAGGATGTGTGGAGTACAACTCTATTTGAACAATCACCCGCTTCAAGATTCACTCTCATGAAGTACGCTGCAAGCCCCAACCACCATTTCTTGCGACGGGTTGCACTTGGGGCAAGGACACTCGCCAGGCGTGTGGCGAACATGGATGGCGTTGTAACTCTTGCCCGGACAGCAAATGGCATTCATGGCATCAATCACGGTGAAGATCTCCGGCTGGATGACACGATAAAAGATATTCCACCCATCACGCCGCACCTCCACCAGGCCGGCGTCACGCAAAATCATTAACTGCTGGGAAATATACGCCTGGCGCAGTTGCAGCACCGCTTCCATGTGGCAGACACATTCTTCCCCGTAACGCAAGATATCCAGGATATTCAGCCGGGTCGGGTGCATTAAGGCTTTATAGAGCCTGGTTTGGTCTTCGTACTTTTCCATAATCAGACAACCTCATTAATATTCAAATATTCGAATATTATACCAACCAACGATAGTCTGTCAAGCATCCCACGAGCCCCAGCGAGCCTGAGCCAGGGTCTTAACAAAGCTTGCTGCCGCTGTGAGAAAAGCGCTTACTTCCCGGCGGAGCAACCCAAAGTCATAATTGGAGATTGCCCCAACCGGCAAAGAACGCGAGTTTCACAATGACATGCCAGAATGAATGCGGCTGTTGTTGATATTTGATAGTTCCTGACAGCCCACACGCGGCAAAATGGGCGTGATTAACTCTTTGGATACCTGGAGGCGATATGCGCGAAGTTGCGATCATTGGAATTGGGCAGACGCCCGTTGCGGAGCAGTGGGAGAAGTCTATTCGAGAAATTGCCGGCGATGCGTTGTTGCACGCCCTGGCAGATGCTGGCAAGGAGACGGTGGATGGGATTTTTGTGGGTAACATGCTCTCGGGGATTTTATCCAACCAGGAAAACCTGGGCACCTTGATAGCGGATTGGGTGGGTTTGCGAGGGGTGGAGGCAGTCAAGATCGAAGCCGCCTGCGGCTCAGGCGCTGCCGCTGTGCGCATGGGCACATTGGCGGTGGCTTCGGGGATGATGGATTGCGTGGTAGCGATGGGGGTGGAAAAGATGAGCGAAACGCCGATGCCGGAGACCACAGCAGCGCTGGCAACGGCGGCCGATGCCGATTTTGAAGCCGATGAGGGCATCTCGTTCGTCGGTCTAAATGCTTTGATCATGCGGCGTTACCTCTATGAATACAAGTGGAAGCATACCGATTTCGGGCCATTTTCAATCAATGCGCACGCCAATGCGCTCAACAACCCCAACGCCCGCCTGCATGAAAAGATCACGCAGGAGCAGTACAACCGCGCCCGCATGATCGCTGACCCCATCAACCTGATGGATGCTTCGCCAACCGGAGATGGCGCCGCCGCGTTGGTGTTGGTGCCACTGGATAGCATTGCCGGCAAACACAAAGGGCGGGTGGTGACCATCGCCGGATCTGGCGCGGCAACCGATTCTATTGCCGTCCATGACCGTTACGATCCCTTATGGCTGGCGGCGGCGGAGGCATCCGCGCACAAGGCATACGCCCAGGCTGGCGTCACGCCACAGGATATCGATCTTTTTGAGTTGCATGATGCTTTTTCCATCATGGCGGCGCTTTCATTGGAAGCATGCGGCTTTGTAGAACGTGGTCAGGGTCCACGCCTGGGACTGGAAGGCGTAATTTTCCTGGACGGGAAACTGCCTATTGCCACCCAGGGCGGGCTAAAAGCACGCGGGCATCCGGTAGGAGCCACGGGTGTATATCAAATCCTGGAGGTGGTGCAACAACTGCGCGGCGAAGCAGGAAAAAACCAGCTAGCCAAGGCTCACATCGGCATGGCGCAGAACATTGGCGGCAGCGGATCGAACATCATTACCCACATCCTCAAGGGCACTGGATAACCCCTTGCGCCCACAGGCAGCCGCCACAGGTTGGAAACGTGTTACCGAAGCAATCTTCCCGGTTTTCCAACGACAGTTCGCAACCGCCACATCCAGCCCGGCTTCCAGCAATTGCCTGGAATTTTCTTCATTTAACAGAGTGCCATTGGTGATCAACTCAACCTGCTGGCAGAAAGGCTTGATCTGCGAGATCATCTCGGTGATTGCAGGATGCGAGAGTGGTTCTCCAAAACCGCTGAAACACACCGAGGGAGGCGATGGGAGATGGCGCACACCTTCGACAACCTGAGAGAAAACATCCTTCGACATCCAGCCAGCCGCCTCTTGCCAGGCATTGCGAATGCACATGGTGCAGTTAAGATTGCAGAAATTGGTCGGCTCGACATACAAGCGGGAAAGTTGAGCAGTGGAACGGCGTAAGCGTAAACTGTTGGCTTCGACATCGAGATAAACCGTAGCGCCTGGCAGTAAACCATAACGAGCGGCGATATCAGCAGGCAACAGCAGGCATCCAGCTTCGTTAACCTTTACCGAAAAAATGGGGTGATTCTCGGCTACCGACATAAAAACACATCCTCAGAGGCAAATATAATCTTCAGCACAGAAATCTTATTCCAATTGCTGAATATATTTTAATGCCCATACAACAACCAGACTATGTGACATTTATCACGAATAATCCGGATAGAACCTCTATCCTGCGATGGGCAGATTAAGCAAAGTTAACTTGACATTGGTACTCTGTTTAGTACACTTGAACCCAGGAAAGGAAAGTTCTCACCGGGAGAGGCGGCAGACCGGTGGAATCATGAGGAATGAGAGGAGTGATAATGGCAGAAAATACGGCAAAAATCAAGGTGTTATTCCTATGCACCGGGAATTCGGCACGCAGCCAGATGGCGGAAGCGTTTTTGCGGCATCTGGCGGGTGAGCGCTACCAGGCATTCAGCGCTGGGCTGGAACCCAAGGGCATTCATCCCAACACCATCCAGGCGATGGAGGAAATTGGCATCTCGTTGGAGGGACAGTGGTCAAAGAGTGTGCGTGAGTATTTGGGCAAAGAAAATTTTGGCTATTTGATCACGGTATGTGACCATGCGGAAAAGAACTGTCCGACCAGCTTTCTAGGGGTTAGCAAGCGCTTGCATTGGAGCTTTGAAGACCCGGCAGCTTTCCAGGGAGCGCCAGAAGAGACCCAAGAGAAATTTCGTCAGGTGAGGCAAGCGATCAGGGAAAAGATTCAAACGTGGGTGGAGGAAAATCAAGCAGCGTCAAGCACGGCATAGGTTTCACGTGAAACATAAGCAAGAGCGAGTTACAGTGGGTTATATGCCGGATGGAAATTGTTTCACGTGAAACAATAAGATCAAGCGCCAGCCGCGGTAGCCCAATCTTCCAGTGTTTCTTCGACCATATCCAGGTAGGCATCCAGGGCGGAAACGCGTTCAGAAAATCCACCTCCCAGCAGCCCCAGTTGTTGCATCATCTGTTGCCAGGTCTGGTGCAGCGGGGATTCCAACGGCTGGTGCGCCACGGCATGCGTCCAGCTTTTTACCAGGGGCCAAAGCACATTGCGCGGTTCCGGCATTTTCAATAGTGCTTCAAACGCACGCAGGTAATAATACTTACGGTGTGGGTGCAGGCGCACCGGCGGCTCAGGCAGCGCCGCCAGGGTCTGCTCCCAAGCGGGTAACCAGGCTTGCAGGATTTGTGTATCGGTGTGGTTGGCGCCCAGCAATCCTAACAAGCCAGGATACAACCCCGGACGACCCACTGCCTGGGCGCGATCGGGATACTGAAGCAAAAAACGTCTCTCGGTGAGCGGCGGTCCACTCAACAGGGCAATCGCATTCACCGCATGTTCCACCGCACGCAAATACAACGCCACATCTTTCAAGCCTTCTGGTTGCTGCACCGTTTGCAGAGAAAACCACATTTGCCGGGCGTGTTCTGCCTGCGGACAAGCGCGCTGCAGGATGTTATCCGGCTGGTCAAATTGTCCCCGCACGCTTGCCTGGATGAAATCCAGGTAGTGACCGGTGTCATAGAGTGGTTTGCAGGCGAATACCGTGGGTCCTAACCAGGGATGAGCGCGCACGCGGCGCGTCTGGTCGTATTCCTTCTGGGCATGGTGGGAGATATCCAGGTGTACTTCCTCGGTGAGAGAAAGGATCTCGCGCGGCTGAGCGGGTGTATCGATATGAATAAACACCAGGTCGATATCCGCAGTACCACCCAGCAGATAGTCATCATCACACAACGCCCCGCACAGGTAGGCAGAAATGATTCCAGGTGCCTGGCGCGTTTTATTGGACACCGTATCGTTGGCAATTTTCAGCAGGGTGTTACGGTTTATTCTCATGGAGGGCTCTCTTCTTTACTATTCTATCAGGAAATTGCCCGTTCGCTCATTCCCAGCGGAAATTCAACCTGAAAAGGCGTAAGTTTTAGTGTCTGGCGAATACGATTTTCGACTCGTTTCAAGTCTTCTGGCAGACGCACATAGTCCAGGTGATTGGTATCGATCACCAACACCGGCGCGGCGTTCGGGCTGCGCGTGCCGCGCGGCTCGCCAAAACGTTCATCGTAAGCCTGGTTGAGCTGTTCAATATAATCATACTCTATATTTCGCTCATAGGAACGATCGCGTTGCGCGATGCGTTGCATCAAGACCTCGGTATCGGCGCGCAGGTACAGAATCAGGTCTGGCGGCAGGATCTTTTCCGCCAGCGCTTCATGCACGCGGTGGTACATTTCCAATTCATCCCCACCCAGGTTGATGGTGGCAAACAGGGCATCCTTCTCAAACGTATAATCTGCAATCAGAGTTGTGTCACGATTACCGGCTTCCAATGTGGCGCGGCGTTGCTGCTGATAGCGACTGAGCAGGAAGAAGATCTGTGTCTGGAACGCGTAACGCGCCCGGTCTCCGTAAAAGTCCGATAGGAACGGATTTTCTTCGAAAACTTCTAACATCAAATGGGCGTCAAACACCGGCTGCAGCAAACGCGCCAGCGTGGTTTTCCCAACTCCAATTACACCTTCGATCGCAATATACATAATTATTGACCTTAAAGCAAATCCTATATGTGGTTAGCCCGGCGTAGATGTTGCTGGCGGGTGGCAGAAGCGATTCCCCACCCGCTTACCCTCCGTGAAGCCCGGCTGGCTTAAGCATACCAGCGAAATACGCAGCCGGCAACCTCTCAAATTGAATTATTCTGATAACACCTGGGCAGCGCGTTGCATTGCCAGGCGCGGGCTGGATAGAATCGGCGCTCGTCGCTCGGCTTCGGGTATGGTGTCCGCTACCCGCGCCATGGAAGCCTGCGCCAGCAGCACCACGTCATTGCGCGCCATCAGGTCTGCCAGGTATTGGCGCACAATCCGGTCGTGCGTCTCGGTATCGCCGGAGAACAACGCCTTGTAAGCACCCTCGCACAGCACTGCATCCACCTGCACGCTCTTATTCTGGTCTTGGGCGCGCTGGTACACCAGTTCGCTGGTGGGCTTGAGCGTGGTGGGCGCTGTGGCGGCTACACCGATTTTGACACCGGTGGCAATGGCTTGATCCACCATCGGTTCATCGATCTTTAACACCGGGATCGAAACCATCCAGCGCGCCGGATCGGCGCATGGGGAGATCGAGGAGCAGGTGAGCTGCACCACGCTGGCGCCGCCTTGTTCGGCATCGATGATGTGCTGTGCCACGCGACGGTAGATAAACGGGGAAAGCCCGCCCTGCGCCAGCACAACTTTGAGCAGCATATCATCCGCAATGTGCAACACTTCTACATCAGCGGGGAAGAATTCCTTTGCCAGGTCGTTGAACATGGTCACCAGGCCTGGAACGGTGTGGACAAATGCAAATTTTTTGGTCATAGACTTATTCCTTTATTGATCGGATAATTTCATCAAGATGATGATTGATTGATACCGGTATCGACCGATTTTTAATGCCGCGCCAGGATGTGGCGCATGTGTTCAAGAGTTTGGCGGGCGGCGCTATCAGCATCCGGTTTAGCCAGCAGTTCCGCAGAGAGATAGCCAGAATAACCAGCCTGGCGCAGCGTGGACACAATGGCGGGGAAATCAATCAAACCCCAGCCAGGCGCCAGGCGGTTGTTTTCGCCCAGGTGTACGTGGTACAACTTTCCGGCTGCCATTACCCGCTGGAATGGCACTGTCCAGGAAGCTTCCTCAATATTGACATGATAGGTGTCCAGCAACAAACCCAGGGCAGGCTGGTTGACTTCGGCGATGAACTCCAGCCCTTGTTCAGCATTCAGGACGATATCCGTTTCGTAGCGGTTGACCGCCTCGAGCGCCAGATGTACGCCACGCGCCTGGGCGTAACTGGAAGCTTCTGCCAGGATGTCTTTTAAGCGCAAGCGAGCGTCGTCGCCCACCGGCGCTGCTCGCCCGCGAAAACTGCCAATCGTAACCACCGGCGCTTGCAGCGCCTGCGCCAGGTCGATCAATTCACTAAGTCGTTGCCGGGCTTTGCTGGCTATCTCGCTTTGGGGATGCAGCAGGGTAAGCCCCAGGGCAAAAGCGATACCACCACTGGCAATGGCGGAAGCCTGTAAGCCATTGGCGCGTAAGCCCTGCTCGATCTCCTGCCAGTCTAGCCAGGTGGGTTCGGTGGTCATCAATTCGATACCATCCGCACCCCAGGCGGCTGCTTTGGCAAGTTTTTCCGTAAAAGTACCGCTGAGCAAGGCAACCGGTATCACCGGTTCCACTTCTGGGGTCTGGACACAAAGGGATAGCTTCATAGTTGGGGTCTCCTGAATTTTTTCCATTTTCACTTTTTTACCATCATGTAGTTTACCGCGAGCTGATGCGAGCTTATGCGAGCCTATGCGAGCCTATGCGAGCCTATGCATACACCGGGCACGCTCAGCCGCATGGCATACATCTGCCTGTGGAGAAGGTGAAGGCGTTTTAATAACAAGAACATTTGTTCTATTGTGCCATCCGATTTGGAGAAATTACACCTCTACCCACTTGCCCAATTTAGCGCTTTGTAATATCGCTTCCGCCAGCACCTGTTCTTCGTGACCATCGGAAAAGGTAGGAAAAGCTGCCTGAGCGTTGGCATCGCCAGCCAGGATGTGGTCGTACACCGCGGAGTATAACTGTTTGAAGGTATCCGGGTAGCCTTCATTATGCCCGCCCGGGTAAGAAACAAAGCGCCTGGCATCCTCCGTCATCAAGGATGGGTCTTTCAACAGCAGCTCATTCGGGCGGTCGCGGTGACCAATCCACAACTCATTGGGCGTTTCGGAATTCCACACCAGCGATGAACGCGCCGCATTGATCTCGTAAAACAGGCGGTTCTTGCGCCCGGCGCTGAGCTGTGAAACGGTCAGTACGCCGCGCGCTTTGCCTGCGAAGCGCAGCAGAATGCTGGCATAGTCTTCGGTGTGGATGGGCTGGTCGATGGTCTCCGGAGCGGTCTGCATTTTTCCACCGAAGGTCTCTATGGGTTTGGTGGGCTTCTTGCGCACGGTCAGGAAGGTCTGGAAATCGGCAAACACCGCCTTGATCTTCAGTCCACTGACGAACTGCACCATATCCAGCCAGTGCGAGCCGATATCGCCCACGGCGCGCAACTCGCCGCCCAGGCCTGGTTCCAGCCGCCAGTTCCAATCGGTGGGCAGCAGCAACCAGTCTTGCTGGTAGGAACCGTGGATGGTGAAGATTTCTCCCATCTCTCCGGCTTGCAGCATATGGCGCGCCTGCAAACACAAAGGGTAAAAACGCAAGTTGAAATTCACCACCCCCACCAGCCCCTTCTCCCTGGCGAGCTTTACCAGCTCGGCGGTTTGCTGGCTGTTCATAGCCAACGGTTTTTCGCAGATTACGTGCTTGCCTGCCAGCAGGGCAGCCTTGGCTTGCGGGTAGTGCAGGTGATTGGGAGTTGCCAGGTGCACCGCTGTGATTTGCGCATCTGCCAGCATGGCTTCAAATGACTCGTAGGCTTTGGGCAAGCCCAGGATCTCTGTTTTTTGGCGGGCGTGCTCGGGGGTATCTTCGCACAATCCGGCAATCTGGATGCCCAACCGCCGCAGCGCCTCGATATGCGCCGGACCAATAAAGCCGGTACCAGCAATGCCAACCTTCACAGCAGTGTATTTACTCATTTTGTTTGCTCCTTGTGTGATAGTAACCGACCCACTGATGGATGGATGTCTGGACTAAATTCTACCTGGATTGTCAGGGCTTGGCAATGAATCCCGCCAATCCATTATAATAGCACTGCGTTCTTTAAGCAAATATGATGAAAATTTTTGATAATTTACGAGGTAACGGCATGATGGATGCACGATGTTTCAGCCTGGCGTATGGTTACACACACATTGGCTTTGAGCTACCAGCCAGCAACCTGCTGGCGGTGATCGAACCAAAAGTGATCGAAGAATCCTTTGATGAGCAGCCATTACTCAGCGCCGCCATGGCACAGCCCATCGGTTCGCCGACTTTGCGGGAATTGGTGAAGCCCGGGCAAAAAGTGGCCATTGTAACCAGCGA